>Ga0116129_1000514_pt1 | contig 24987 bp, 18 predicted proteins | sample June2015DPH_17_2_FD_89732 | JGI IMG/M metagenome (GOLD analysis project Ga0116129, IMG submission 89732) | Peatland microbial communities from SPRUCE experiment site at the Marcell Experimental Forest, Minnesota, USA - June2015DPH_17_10 | ecosystem: Environmental > Terrestrial > Soil > Wetlands...
GATGTTCGTGCAGAGCCGCGTCACCGATCTCGAGGGCAAACCGCTGGCGGGTGTTCCGGTGGACGTCTGGCATGCCGACGACGATGGCTACTACGATTCGCAACGGCCGACTTACGAGACGACGGGTCCGTCATCGCGAGGGCGCTTCATCACCGACAGGGACGGCCGGTTTTCCTTTCGCACCATTCTGCCATCCAGCTATCCCATTCCCACCGACGGTCCGGTTGGCCAGATGATCCTGCAGACGCGGCGTCATCCGATGCGCCCCGCCCATGTCCATTTTCTGGTCGATGCGCCCGGCCACGAACCGCTGATCACCCACGTCTTCGTCGAGGGCGACAAATATCTCGATTCCGATGTGGTGTTCGGGGTGAAGCAAGACCTGATATCCAGGGTCCAGAAACGCACCGATCCCCTGATGCCGGACGGCAAGCCGGCGGGCTCCTCGCCGTGGCATTTGATGACCTATGATTTTCGCGTGAAGCCGGGCCAGGGAGCCGCCCCGAAGCCGATGATGGCCGCGACCGAGGACGCTTGAGCGTTCACCCGGAGGTAGCGCTGCTCATTTATTGTGCGGCGCACAAGGAATAAGCGAATCGCAAATTTTGGATGCGGCTCCTGCTACACGGCGTTGCCGTGTAGCGCCGATAACATGTTATAAAATATAAATTTTTTGCATTTCGGTGGCTTGGCACGAAGCTTGAATGGCTTGTGCCGACGCCATCGCCGCCGTCCATCGAAACCAATCATCCGAATTGTGACACCGTCAGACCGGGGCCTCCCCGGAACGCGCCTTCATATCTTCGGGCGCGATCCTCCGATGATAGCGGCGAGGCTCCTTCAGATAAGGAAATTTTTAGATGCGTGATCAGAATCCGACCTGGATCTCAGAATGGAAACCGGAAGATGAGGCGTTCTGGAACGCGACCGGCAAAACCGTTGCCCGTCGAAACCTCATCTGGTCGATCGTTGCCGAGCATATCGGATTTTCGGTCTGGCTGATCTGGAGCATCGTCGCGACCAAATTGCCCGCGGCCGGCTTCCACTTCACCACCGACGAGTTGTTTCAACTGGTGGCGGTGCCGGGGCTGGTCGGCTCGCTGATGCGATTTCCCTACACCTTCGCGGTGACGATGTTCGGCGGCCGGAACTGGACCATCTTCAGCGCGTCGGTGCTGTTCATTCCGACCTTCGCGCTCGCCTATTTTGTCAGCCATCCCGAGACGCCGTTCTGGCTGATGTTGTGCGTGGCCGCGACCGCGGGCCTTGGCGGGGGCAACTTCGCCTCGAGCATGGCCAATATTTCCTTCTTCTACCCCGACCGCATGAAGGGCTGGGCGCTTGGCCTGAACGCGGCCGGCGGCAATATCGGCGTCAGCAGCGTGCAATTGCTGACGCCGATCCTGATGGGCGTCGGCCTGATCAACCTCTATCAGGCAACACCGGTCGGAGGGGCCTACCTTCAGAACGCCGGACTGATGTGGGTGATGCCGCTGGCGGTCGCCGTGTTCGGCGCCGTTTTCTACATGAACAACCTGACCTCGGCCCAATCCTCGTTCAAGGACCAACTCGTTATCGTTGGGAATAAACACACCTGGATCATGGCCTTCATCTATGTCGGCACGTTCGGTTCCTTCATCGGTTATTCGGCGGCGTTTCCGCTGCTGATCAAGACGCAATTCCCGGCGGTCACGATCGCCATCGCCTTCCTCGGACCGCTGGTGGGTTCGCTGTCGCGTCCCCTTGGCGGCTTGCTTGCCGACAAGGTCGGCGGCGCGATCGTGACGTTCTGGAATTTCATCGCGATGGGAGCTGCGACGATCGGCGTCCTGTATTTCGTCGGCATCAAGGACTTCACCGGCTTCCTGGTGATGTTCCTCATCCTCTTCGTCACCACCGGCGTAGGCAACGGATCGACCTACCGGATGATTCCGTCGATCTTCCGCGAGGAGAATCTTCGAAAGGCGCGGGGCAAGGGCGAGCCCGGCCGGGCGCTCGCGCTCAAGGCCGCCAGCATCGAGAGCGGCGCCGCGCTCGGATTCATCGGCGCGATCGGCGCCTGCGGCGGCTATTTGATCCCGAGCGGCTTTGGCAAGTCGATCGCCATGACAGGTGGTCCGCAACTGGCGCTCGTCATCTATCTGGCGTTCTACGCGATCTGCCTGGCGTTCACCTGGTGGTTCTATCTGCGCCGGAGCCCGGCGGAGTCGGGCGCGCCGAGCCTCGCCGAAGCGCGGGTGTGAGCGGCATCAACAGCAAATTCTCACTCCGCAAGCGGGGTGAGGGACAAAGGAAGACAGGAGAGAAAGAGACAGGAGCGAACAATGACACCCGACCAGGTCAAATTCGTGTGGCAGAGGTTCGCCGAAGCCGAGGCGGCCGAGTAGGGGACGGCCATGAGCGAACCGCTTGTCGTCGTCGGCAATGGAATGGCCGCCGCGCGTCTGGTCGACGAACTGGCCAAAGCAGCACTGGGGCGTTACGCCATTGCCGTCATCGGCGACGAGCCGCGGCTGGCCTATAACCGCGTGCTGCTGTCGTCGGTGCTGGCGGGGGAGACGGCGTCGCATGACATCGAACTCAGGCCGGCCGCCTGGTGGCGCGACCGCGGCGTCACCCTGAAATATGGCAGCACTGCCACCGGGATCGATGTCGGCCGGCGCGAACTCAGAATCGCGAATGAGGAGAGCATCGCATTTTCCAGATTGGTCCTTGCCACCGGCTCGACGCCGTTGCGGCTGAACGTGGCCGGCGCCGGTCTCGCCGGCGTGCATACCTTCCGCGACAGCCGGGACGTCGATCTGTTGCTGACGCTCGCAGCGAGGAAAAAACGCGTGGTCGTGGTCGGTGGCGGATTGCTCGGGCTGGAAGCCGCCTATGGCCTCGCCAAGGCCGGCGCATCGGTGACGCTGCTGCATCTGATGGACCGGCTGATGGAGCGCCAGCTCGATGCGCCCGCGGCGCAACTGTTGAAATCCCTGGTCGAGCGCAAGGGCATCAGGATCCTGCTCGATGCCAACACCGCGCGCCTGCATGGCGAGACTCGCGTCGAAGGCGTCGAGCTGACCGATGGTCGCCGAATCGACGCCGACGCGGTTATTTTCGCGGCCGGCATCCGGCCGAATGTCGCGCTGGCCAAAGACGCCGGCATTGCCGTCAATCGCGGCATCGTCGTTGACGATCATCTGCGAACCGGGGAAGCGGATATCTTCGCACTCGGCGAATGCGCCGAGCATCGCGGGATCTGTTACGGCCTGGTCGAGCCGGCTTACGAGCAGGCCCGCGTGCTGGCGCGGCATCTGGCCGGCGGAACCGTTGCCTATGGCGGCAGCGTCGTTGCGACCAATCTGAAGGTTTCCGGCGTCAGCGTGTTTTCCGCCGGCGACTTTACCGGCGCGGAGACGAGTGAAGCCATCGTGCTCAACGACGCCGGGCGCGGCACCTATAAGAAGCTCGTGATATCGGATGGACGGCTCGCCGGCGCGGTTCTGGTCGGCGATGTCACCGACGCACTCTGGTATCTCGAACTGATCCGCAACCGTGAACCGATCGCGAGAATTCGCAGCCGCATGATGTTCGGCCGGTCGCTGGCGATTCCGGCCAAGGCTGCGTGATCCCATGAGGCTCTATATTAAGATGATCCGATTATTCGAATGACGGCCGTCGATCCCAAGCTGCGCGCCACGCGCACGACCTGTCCCTATTGCGGCGTCGGCTGCGGCGTGCTGGCGACGCCAGATGATCGTGGCGGCGCGGCGGTTTCGGGCGATCCCGAGCATCCCGCCAATTTCGGCCGGCTGTGCTCGAAGGGCTCGGCGCTCGGCGAAACGCTCGGCCGCGAGGGGCGGTTGCTCTATCCGATGATCCGCTGCGGCAAGGGCAGCATGGAGCGAATGGCATGGACCGACGCGCTTGACCATGTCGCGCATCGCTTTCGGCATATCGTCGCGCGCGACGGCCCCGACGCGGTTGCATTCTATCTTTCCGGGCAACTCCTGACCGAGGACTACTACGTCGCCAACAAGCTGATGAAGGGGTTCGTCGGCAGCGCCAATGTCGATACCAATTCGAGGCTTTGCATGGCGTCATCGGTCGCCGGTCACCGCCGCGCGTTCGGCGCCGACACGGTGCCGGGTTGCTATGACGATCTCGACGAGGCCGACTTGCTGGTGCTGGTCGGCTCCAACGCGGCGTGGTGCCATCCGGTGTTGTTCCAGCGCATGCTCGCCAACAAGCTCGTGCGCGGCGCCCGCATCGTCGTGATCGATCCGCGCCGGACCGATACCGCTGGCGAAGCCGACCTTTTCCTGGGCTTGAAACCCGGCACCGACACCGCGCTGTTCGCTGGCCTGCTGGTACATCTCGCCGGCAACGGCGCGCTCGATTCCGGTTACATCGAGCGTCACACCAGCGGATTCGACGACGCCCTGGCGCGGGCGCGAGACATTGCCGGCAGTGTTGCCGCGACCGCGTTGGCGACCGGCCTTTCCGAGCCCGATGTCGCAAACTTCTTTCAGATGTTCAGGGATACGCCGCGCGTGGTCACGCTCTATTCGCAAGGCGTCAACCAGTCGGCGCAGGGCACCGACAAGGTCAATGCCATCGTCAATTGTCACCTCGCGACCGGACGGATCGGTAAATCAGGCGCGTCGCCGTTTTCGCTGACCGGGCAACCCAACGCGATGGGTGGGCGCGAGGTCGGCGGGCTCGCCAATCAGCTCGCCGCGCATATGGCATTCACGCCACCGGACATCGATCGCGTGCGCCGGTTCTGGAAGGCGCCGCGCATCGCCACCCATGAGGGGCTGAAGGCGGTCCAGATGTTCGAGGCCATCGCGCAAGGCAAGATCAAGGCGTTGTGGGTGATGGGCACCAATCCGGCGGTGTCGTTGCCGGACGCCGACGCCGCCCGCGACGCGCTGAAAAAGCTCGAACTGTTCGTGATCTCGGAGAACGTGCGCTCCAACGATACCGTCGATGCCGGCGTGCATGTGCTGTTGCCGGCGCAGGCATGGGGCGAGAAGTCCGGAACCGTGACCAATTCGGAACGGCGCATCTCGCGGCAGCGCGCGTTCCTCGCTTCGCCCGGCGAGACAAAACCTGATTGGTGGATCGTCAGCGAAGTCGCCAAACGGCTCGGTTTTGGCGCGGCGTTCGATTTCAACTCGGCGGCGGATGTGTTTCGCGAACATGCCGCTCTCTCGGCGTTCGAGAATGACGGCGCCCGCGATTTCGATATCGGCGCGATGCAATCGCTGTCGGACGACGCGTTCGATGCGATGGCGCCGGTGTTGTGGCCGCTGCGCGAGGGATTGCCGCCGCAAGCGCGCTTCTTTGCGCAAGGAGGGTTCTTCACCAACGACCGCAAGGCGCGGTTCCTCAGCCCCGAAATTCCGGCGTTGCGAACCGGGACCACGGCGGGTCGGCCGTTGCGGCTGAACACGGGGCGGATCCGGGATCAATGGCACACCATGACCCGCACCGGTCTCAGTCCGCGGCTGGGTCAGCATCTGCCGGAACCGTTCGTCGAAGTTCATCCCGATGACGCGGCGAGGACCGGGGTGATCGACGGCGGCTTCGCGCGCATCGTCACTGATTACGGGCAGTGCACGCTCAAGGTCGTGGTCAGCGAGCGCCAGCAGCGCGGCATGCTGTTCGCGCCGATTCACTGGAGCGAAGCCACCGCGTCGGCCGCGCGCGTCGGGGCGCTGGTGGCGCCGCTCACCGATCCGTTGTCCGGCCAACCCGAGAACAAGGCGACGCCGGCATCAATCGCGCCTTATGAATATGTGTTTCGCGGTTTCGCCTTGTCGCGCAGGCCGCTTCAACTGCCGCCGCAGGTCTGGTGGGCGCGCGTCGCCGTCACCGGCGGCTACGGCTATCTGCTCGCCGACAATGCCGACCTGGCGCGATGGCAATCGTGGTTGCGGTCCGCCGTGGCCGGCGATCTCGCCGAATACCGGGATTTTGGCGGCGGGGTCTATCGCGCGGCTGCGTTCGCCGGCGGCGCAATCGAGGCTTGCCTGTTCGTCGGCCCGGCGCGCGACGCCGGCGACTGGGATGTGGTGAAAAACCTGTTCGCAGCCGGGGCGCTCGGCGAAGATCAGCGCCGGATGTTGCTGTCGGGCCAATCGATCGACGGATTGGCGAGCGCCGGTCCCATCGTCTGTGCCTGCTTCGGGGTCGGCCGCACCACGATCTGCGACACCATCGCGGCCGGCGCAGGCTCGGCCACTGAGATCGGCGCGCGGCTGAAGGCCGGCACCAATTGCGGCTCCTGCATACCGGAACTGAAGCGGCTGATCGCGCAGACGGCCGTCCCTGACGAACAACGGCGGTTGGCGGCTGCGGCCAACTAGCGTTCGCTATGGCCGCTAGCGGATAAAACTGTTATAGCAGGCCGTGTAAGATGGCCTTGGCGACGCGAATTCCGCAGCCTGCGCAGGCTTGACTGCCAATCGACCTTCTGCGGAAATATCATCCGCTTGCCGGGCCAACCATCGCCGCGGAGCAAAGCGTGACGTCAGACGCAGTCAGCCTGACCGACGCAGCAAGTGTAGCCGACGCAGCGGCGGCCACAGCGCCGTTTTCCGTGAAGATAGCGACGCGCGGCGAAATCGCCGGTTGCCCCGCTTGGGCCGCCACCTTCGCCGACCAGCGCAAGGATCACCGCTACTACGAAATCCTGGAGGATACGCTCCGCGACACCTTCGAGTACCGGTACTTCGCGATCATCGACCAGGCAGGCTGCATCCAGGCCGTCCAGCCGTTTTTTCTTCTCGATCAGGATATTCTCGAAGGACTCGGCGCGAAATGGCAGGCCTGGCTGGCGCGCATCCGACGCTTCGTTCCCCGATTTTTCAAAACGCGCACGTTGATGGTTGGATGCTCCGCCGGAGAAGGACACCTCGCCGGATCAGACACGGTGCCGTCCGGCGCGATGGCGGAAATTCTTTGCCGCGAGATCGTCAATCTCGCCAGGTCGTGCCGGGCGCAGCTTATCGTTCTGAAGGAATTCCCCGCTTGCTATCGGCCGGTGCTGGATTGTTTCGTCCGGCGCGGCTTCGCCCGCGCGCCGAGCATGCCGATGACGGCGCTCAATCTCGAGCACGACGATTTCGACGCCTATATGCAAAATGCGCTGCCGCGATCGGCGCGCTGGCAGCTCCGCAAGAAATTCAAGGCAACCGACGGCGAGACACTTGCCCTCACCGTCACCGATGACGCAAGGGATGTCATCGACGAGATTTATCCGCTCTACCTGCAGGTCTTCGACCGCTCGAAATTCCGTTTCGAGAAACTGACAGCCGACTATTTCCGCCGGCTCGGCAGCGACATGAAGGACAAGACCCTCTTCTTTATCTGGCGCCGGCGTGAGAGGGTGGTCGCCTTCAGCCTCTGCATGGTCGAAGGCGACAGTCTTTTCTGGGAGTATGTCGGCCTAGACTATGCTGTCGCCCTCGACCTCCATCTTTACTACTACACCATTCGCGACATGATGAACTGGGCGATGGCCAACGGTTACAAGCGGCTTCGAAGCACGGGTCTCAGCTACGAACCGAAATTCCGGATGCGGCACGAACTCGATCCGATCGACCTCTATGCACGTCTTCGCTCCGCGCTTCCGAACACGATTTTCAGGCTGTTGCTGCCCTGGATCGTACCGGCCCGCTACGACAAGACGCTGCGACGGTTCGCGAACTATCGCGATCTCTGGTAGCAGGTCCGATACGGGCGACGGCACGCTCCGCGTGGCTCTGCCCAGGGCGTTCGGCCTCGACGTGCCGGCGACGCTGCTCGCCCGGGCCCAAGAATGTCCGTTGTTGGGGCCAAGGATACTTGATCTCCACCATTGATCGCTATCCGCGTTGCGGTAGTCAAGTTGGTCTGGCACGTCATGATAGAGGATCGGGGAAGGCGACATGTCATCGTCCTCCCCGGCGCTATTGATTAGGCAACATGCATCAGGCCGCCGCCAATCGGCCATTCGAAGCAGACTCCCGCCGCAGTCGCCACAGCACGACGCCATGCAGCATCAGGGCTAGCGGGACGGCGAAGGTGGGTACCATCACCAGCGGATAGGACGTGATGAGGAGGTTCGGCGCCTCGAAGGCCAAGAGGTGCGGTCGTCCGGGAGAGGTCATTGCCCCCATCGTAATCGCCACGACCAGATCGGCGATTCCGAAAAGGCACCAGGCGTAGACCGCGCTGAGGGCGCCAGCCGCTTTCTGCGACAGCCGCGCAGCCAGGAGGACGGCGAGCAAGCCGGTCGTAACGTCCCCAATCCCGGCGGGCAGCGCAAATTGCCAGGGCAGGCGTCCGTCGGCCCAGAGCACGAGGAATATGCCGCCGGCGATACGATAGACTTGAGCCGCCACCAGCCAGCGGAGCGGTATCGCCGAGACAAGGCTTGCGATTGCTCCCGACAGCCACAGACCAACGGCAGCGATCACCAGAGGGATCGTCAAACCGAGCAGCAAGGTGGGCACCGCGGTGTCGGTGGTCGCGAAATACACGTTTGCCGCGCCGATGTACTGGGCGATTGCTACCCAGGCGACAAGGATCACCGAGAGCGCACCGGCCATTGTGTAACGTGACTGCGCGGGCCCCTCCATGTGGAAGGCACCCGTCCAGATGAGGCCCAGCGCTACCGCCGCCACAAAGGGCCGGACGGTTGATTCGAACACTACCAGATATGTGGGGATTTGCGGTGTCATGGTTGACTCCCTTCGTTATAACTATCAATTAAATAGTCACTATTTTTTATATAGTCAATTGCCAAATTCGTGATCGTCGGCTACAGTGGAACCATGCCAAGGCAGGAAACCAGGACCAGAGACACCAAGACGAAACAGGATCTTGCGGACTGCCCGGTGGCCCGCACCCTCGATGTCATTGGATCGACCTGGACCTGCCTGATCCTCCGCGACCTCCTCCTGCATGGCGAGCGGCGCTTTCAGGACCTGCAGGACTCGCTGGATGGCATCGCGCCGACGACGCTGTCGGAGCGCCTCAGGACACTCGAGCAGCACGGCGTCGTGGAGCGGCGTTTCTATTCGATGAGCCCGCCGCGCGCCGAATACATGCTTACCGCCAGGGGGCGCGACCTCGGCCCGATTGTCGCTGCCATGCGGGCTTGGGGACGCAAACACCCGAGTTGAACGCTTGTCAGTCCGAACAACGCCGCCAGCCAATCTGACAACGAAACAATAAAGTACTCTCGGCTTTGCGGGGGATGTTCGAATAATTTCATGTCTGAGTCTGGCACTTTTCGGACCTCAGCGACGAAGCAATCCAGTAACTGGCTGCTTTCCCTGCTCTGGATTGCTTCGCGGAGCCTGTCATCGGGCGGCCGTTCGCCCGACCCGTTGGCTAGCAATGACGGAGTGTTCGCCGATTTTTTCGGTCACGGATGAGTTCAATCGACGGGTTGGACAACGTCCTCTATGGTGCGCCTGATCCCATGGAACAGGTGAAACCGCGCGATGATGTATCTGGATGCCCCGCCACGGCTGATCGGCACCGAAATATTCTCTGTCATGCCCGATCGGTTCCGGCGCAAGGGCGTGGCGACGAACTGGGCCGACGCCAACCGGCCGGGTCAGGCGACCGACTGTTTCATCGAAGGCCCGTCATTCGACGCGCAAGGCAATCTCTACATCGTCGACATTCCGTTCGGCCGCATCTTCAAAATCGCGCCCGATGGCCAATGGTCGCTGGCGGTCGAATATGACGGCTGGCCCAACGGTCTCAAGATTCACCCCGACGGACGGGTTCTGGTTGCCGACTACATGCACGGCATCATGCAGTTCGATGTCGGGGAGGGGCGAATGCGGCCGCTGCTGACGGCGCGCAATTCGGAATCCTTCAGGGGGTGCAACGATCTGCATATCGCAGGGAATGGCGACATCTATTTCACCGACCAGGGACAGACCGGCCTGCACGATCCGACCGGGCGGGTTTACCGGCTGGCGCAAAACGGACGGCTCGACTGCCTGATCGATACCGGCATCAGCCCCAACGGCCTGGTGCTCGACCCAAGCGAAACCGTGCTGTTTGTCGCGATGACCCGCGACAATGCGGTGTGGCGCGCGCCGCTGATGAAGGACGGCGGCGTCGCCAAGGTCGGCCGCTTCTGTTCGATGTTCGGCGCCAGCGGCCCCGACGGCCTGACCATGGACCGTGCGGGGCGCCTCTATGTGGCGCATGCCTCGCTCGGCCATGTGTTCGTGTTTGCGCGGAGCGGCGAGTTGATCGCGCGCATCAAATCCTGCGCCGGCCCCGCCTGCACCAATGTCGCCATCGGCGGCGGCAATCGCGATCGCCTCTACATCACGGAGTCGGCGAGCGGGAGCGTGCTGGTCGCGGATATCGGCGGGTTGGAGGGGTGAGATGCGCCGGGTCGATTGAATGCACTGTCACCGTAATTGGGGTACGCAAAGACGACGACTTTACTGACTGACCTGCGGGGCAGATCTCTTGATCTGCCGCCATATCCTTACGACTTCCGGTGCGTGGCGTTCACCGCGATCGCCGCGGCGGCGGTGCGGTTTTCGACGCCGAGCTTGGAATAGATCTGCTCGAGGTGCTTGTCGACGGTTCGCGGACTAAGGCCCAGAATCTGCGCGATGTCGCGGTTGGTTTTTCCTTTCGACAGCCACGACAGCACTTCGCCCTCGCGGCTGGTCAATCCGAGTTCACTGGAAAATTCGGCTGATGTTTCCGTGCTGGAATCCTTGGCCAGCCGCAGCAGGAATTCATTGGGGCCGAGCTTGCCCATATATTGCAGCCGAAGCTGATCGTTGTTCGGGAACGGCGCCAACGCCGGAGCTTTCGATCCGGCCTTTACCCTTTGAGCCGCTTCGAGCCATTGCTGCATCGCGGGCGGCAGCAACAGTCTGTCATCGGTGTCGGTGGCGAGCGCGGCCGACAGTAATTTCTGCGCCTGCGGCGTCGTCCACATCACCTTGCCCTGTCCGGAGACGGCGAGAAGAAATCGCCCCGACACGTCGAGCGCCGCGCGCGCGCTCTGGGTCAGCCGCGCATTGGCAAGGTGGACCCGGATTCGCGCCAGCATCTCTTCAATGACGATCGGTTTTGTCACGTAATCGACGCCGCCTGCCTCGAGGCCGCGCACGATGTGTTCGGTCTCCGCCAACCCCGTCATGAAGATGACCGGCACATTGCTCAGTCCGGCGTCGCGCTTGAGCCGTGCACAGGTTTCAAAGCCATCCATGCCGGGCATCACGGCGTCGAGCAAAATGATGTCCGGGGTGATTTGATCGACGATCCGCATCGCCGCGGCGCCGTCCATCGCAACCATCACCGTCATGCCCGCGCCATCGAGCGCGTCGGTCAGGAGCCGCAGCGTCTCCGGCGAATCGTCGACCACGAGGACGACATCGCGTTTTTTTGGTTCAGTGATCATAGCTGTGCAGGGTTTTCAGCGTTGCCATGTACTGATCGAGATCGAAGCGGTCGATCAACGCGCGCATTTGCGCGACGAAGTCGGCATGCTCGGGGTGGTCGGCCGCTATTTCATCGAGCTTGCCCTGAATCGCGCGAATGTAACCCATCTGGCCAAGACCGATCAGTTCTTCCACGTGTTCCACCGGCGGCCGCGAACCGCTCTCCGGCTTCCAGTGCGGCACGATAATCTGATCGGTTTGATATTGCCATTCGATCTTGAGGAGCTGGCGGATGGTTTCCAGGAGCCGCGGAATATCGATCGGCTTCATCAGATAGCCGTCGTGGAATGGTTGCGCCAGCGGCGTGCCGTGCGCCTCCAGCGCGCTCGCCGAAACCATCAGGATACGGGCTTGATGATGGCCGGTCGAGCGCAGTGTCTCCGCGACGGTCCATCCGTCCATGCCGGCCATCGAGATATCCAGCAAAAACAAATCCGGGCGGCAATGTTGCGCGAGCGTAAGGCAGGCTGCTCCGTCCGGGGCGCTCAGGAGGATGAAGCCGAGCGGCGTCAGCACCTCGCGCAACAGATCGCGCTGGGTCGGGTCATCGTCGGTAACCAGTATCGTCTTGCGCGGCCCGTGGTAGCCGAAAATCGGCGCATCGACCGACGCAATTCGCGTCGGATTGGTGACTTCCGACAGCAGGATCTTCACGCGGAAGGTGCTGCCGCTGCCGACCGCGCTGGTGACGCGGATGTCGCCGCCCATCACGCCTGCGAGCAGCCGGCTTATGGTCAGGCCGAGACCGGTTCCGGTTTGCGGCTGGGAGACGCCCAGGGCGCCGCGCTCGAACGGTGCGAAGATGCGTTCAAGGTCGGCTGCCTGAATGCCCGGACCGGTGTCGGTCACTTCAAACTCGGCGACCGGGCTGCGATAGTGAACGACGAATTGCACGCTGCCGGCCTTGGTGAACTTGATCGCGTTCGACAACAGATTGATCAGGACCTGGCGCAGACGCTTCTCGTCGGCATACACCACGACGGGCAGCACGGACGGCCGCCTGAAGATGAAATCGATGCCATTGGCGGCAGCCTGGACGCGGAACATGCCGACCAGTTGATCGAGAAATTCGCTCAGGCGGACCTCATCCCGCGATAGATACAGCCGCCCCGCCTCGATTTTCGAGATGTCGAGGATGCCATCGATCAATCCGGAAAGATGGTCGGCGCTGCGCCGCACCACGCGCACCTGGTCGCGCGGCTTGGCGAGCAGGCTCGAATCCTGTTCCAGCAATTGGGCGTAACCGCTGATGGCATTGAGCGGCGACCGCAGCTCATGGCTCAAGCCCACGACATACCGGCTCTTGGCAAGATTGGCCGACTCGGCGACCTCCTTGGCGCGCTGCAACTCGGCGTCGGTGCGCTTGTGGGCGTCGATTTCCTGAATCAGCAACGCGGTCTGCCGCCTGGTTTCGGCTTCAGCCGCGCGCCGGCTCTGCTGCGCCAGCACGAACAGCCACGCCACGACGCCGATGATGATGGTCAGCGCGAAGAACACCTTCCACAGCACATCGGACAGTTGCAGATTGTCGAGGTGAACCGTCGCCGATGTCTGCAGATAGATCAGGCCGAGCGTCAGCCCGACCAATCCGGCGGAAACCGCGAAGACGCCGAGATAGTGTCCGAGCTGCGAATTGATCCGCGCATAAATCGGCTTCGGCAGGAGTTTGCCGAGGGTTTCGACCTGCGCCTGGATCCGCGCATGCGGCTTGCAGAGATCCTGGCAGCGCGCGTCGAGCGAACAGCACAGCGAGCAGATCGGACCGGAATAGGCCGGGCACGCCGCCATGTCCTCGGGTTCGAACGAATGTTCGCAAATGCAGCACTGGATTGCCGCCATGTTCTGCCAGCCGCGCTTCGGCTTGCGTGCGATGTAATATTTGCCGTCGGTCGCCCAGGCGATCAGCGGCGCCGAGACAAAGGCGACGGTCAGCGCGACGAACGGCGCCAGCGCCTTCGCCGTCGGTCCGAACAGGCCATAGAACGCACTGATTGAAACCACGGTGGCGATCGTCATCGCGCCGACCCCGACCGGATTGATGTCGTAGAGATGCGCGCGCTTGAACTCCATGTGTTGCGGACGCAGGCCGAGCGGCCGGTTGACGACGAGATCGGCGACCAGCGCGCCGACCCAGGCGATCGCGACGTTGGAATAAAGCGCCAGCGTCTGTTCCAGCGCCTTGTAGACGCCGATCTCCATCAACAGCAGCGCCACCACCACGTTGAACACCAGCCAGACGACGCGGCCGGGATGGCTGTGGGTGAGACGGGAAAAGAAATTCGACCAGGCGATCGAGCCGGCATAGGCGTTGGTGACGTTGATCTTCAACTGCGACAGGATGACGAAAGTGCCGGTCAGCGCCAGTGCGAGATCCGGTTGCGACAGCACGTAGCGAAACGCTTCCAGATACATGTGCGCGGGTTCCGCGGCATGCTCGAAGGAGACGCCGTGGCCCAGCGCGAAATAGGCTAGGAACGATCCCGCCAGTAGCTTCAGCGCGCCGAGAACGATCCAGCCGGGACCGGCGCTGAGCAGCGCGATCCACCACGATATCCCCGAGGTTCGCCGGTCGCGCGGAAGAAAGCGCAGGAAGTCGACCTGTTCGCCGATCTGCGCCACCAGCGAGAACACCACCGAGGCGGCGGTGCCGAACAGCAGGAGATCGAGATGGCCCGCGGGGTCGCCGTGCTCGCCGGGAAATTTTGTCCACTCCGCAAAGGCGTACGGCTCGGCCCAGGCGATCGCCGCAAACGGCAGGATATGAAGAACGATCCAGAGCGGCTGGGTCCAGAGCTGGAAGCGGCTGATCAGCGTGATGCCGTGCGTCACCAGCGGAATGATGACGACGGCGCTGATGAGGTAGCCGACGGGGCGCGGGATTCCGAAGCACATCTCGAGCGCGGTCGCGAGAATGACCGCTTCGATCGCGAAGAAGATGAAGGTGAAGGACGCATAGATCAGCGATGTGATGGTCGAGCCGATGTAGCCGAAGCCGGCGCCGCGGGTCAGGAGATCGATGTCGATGCCGCATTTGGCGGCATGGTAGGCGATCGGCAAACCGCAGCAGAAGATGATGACGCTGACGACGAGGATGGCGGCGGTGGCGTTGGTGACGCCATAATTGAGCGTGATGGTGCCGCCGATCGCCTCCAGCGCCAAAAACGAGATCGCGCCCAGAGCGGTGTTGGCGACCCGGGCGGCGGACCAGCGCCGTGCGCTCTTGGCGGTGAACCGCAGCGCGTAGTCTTCCAGCGTCTGGTTGGCAACCCATTGATTATATTGGCGCCTGACGCGGTCTATCCGCTGCCGCCCTGCCACTAAAGTGCTCCTGACCCCAAAAAGGTTCCGGTCGCAAAACCTACGTCGCTATTTTGCGGTGCAGTATACGCGATCTTGCGTATCTGTGCACTGCACAACTTCAGCAATCCTCGCCTGACCAATACCGCGTCCTCGAACCAAAATGGGGTACTCATGTCAGACGAAATCAAACGGGGCCTGCAGTCTCCGCTTCGGCGCAAACTGCTGATGGGAATGGCGGCATTACCGGCCATTTCGATGTTGTCACGCCCATCCTTCGCGGATGTTCCCGCAACGTCCGCCGTCAATACCACCGGACTTGCGGTAACCGACACCGAAGTCACGGTGGGAATCCTGCATTCCGTCACCGGCACCATGGCGATTAGCGAAACCGGATCGGTGGAAGCTGAAAAACTGGCGATCGACCAGATCAATTCGTCCGGTGGCGTGCTCGGCCGCCAGATCAAGTTCGTCCAGGAAGACGGCGCCAGCGACTGGCCGACCTTCGCCGAGAAGGCAAAGAAGCTCCTGGTCAACGACAAATGCGCCGCCGTGATGGGCTGCTGGACCTCGGCCTCGCGCAAGGCGGTGTTGCCGGTGTTCGAGCAGTACAACGGCATGCTCTACTACCCGACCTTCTACGAAGGCCTCGAGCAGTCCAAGAACGTCATCTACACCGGCCAGGAGGCCACCCAGCAGATCATCGCCGGCCTCGATTGGGTCAACAAGACCAAGGGCGCCAAGAGCTTCTATCTGCTCGGCTCCGACTACATCTGGCCGCGCACCTCCAACAAGATCGCCCGCAAGCATATCGAGGGCCATCTGGCGGGCGGCAAGGTCGTCGGCGAGGAATACTTCCCGCTCGGCTCGACCCAGTTCAACTCGGTGATCAACAAGATCAAGCTGACCAAGCCCGACGTGATCTACGCCATCATCGTCGGCGGCTCGAATGTCGCCTTCTACAAGCAATTGAAGGCGGCCGGCATCGATATGTCGAAACAGCTCCTGCTCACGATCTCGGTGACCGAGGACGAAATAGACGGCATCGGCGGCGAAAACATCGCCGGCGCCTATGCCTGCATGAAGTACTTCCAGTCGCTCGACAACCCCAACAACAAGCTGTTCGTGCCCGCGTTCAAGAAGATGTGGGGCGAGAAGACCGTGATCGGCGACGTGACGCAGGCCGCCTATCTCGGCCCGTGGCTGTGGAAGTTGACGGCCGAGAAGGCCGGCAGCTTCGACATCGACAAGATCGCCGCCGCCTCGCCGGGGGTCGAGTTCAAGGGAGCGCCGGAAGGCTACGTCCGCATCCACGAAAATCATCACCTCTGGTCGAAGACCCGCGTCGGCAGGGCCAAGCTCGATGGCCAGTACGAACTGGTCTATGAGACCGCCGACCTCGTCGAGCCGGATCCGTTCCCCAAGGGCTATCAGTAAGGGCTATCAGTGAGATCGCGGATTTCCCGGCGCTCTCGCTCCCAAGCGTAACAGCGTAACGCCTCTCGCGCGGACTAGCCGGTCCTCGCCCGCAATCCCTGCGTCGCGAATTCATCGCGGCGCAGGCCTTCCCGACGGAGGACGTGAGATGTTCGGTGACTACTCGATCGGCGATCTCGGCGCGATTTTCGCGATGCAGGGTTTCGCGGGCCTGATCCTGTTTTCCGTCTACGTGCTGATGGCGCTCGGGCTTGCCATCATCTTCGGCCAGATGGGCGTCATCAACATGGCGCATGGCGAGTTCATGATACTCGGCGCCTACGTCACCTAGCTCACCGCCGAGACCTTCCAGAGCTATCTTCCGGGCCTGTTCGGCGGTTATTTTTTCCTCGCGATGATACTGGCCTTCATTGCCTCGGGTGCGCTCGGCATGCTGGTCGAATGGGCGCTGATCCGGCATCTCTATAGACGCCCGCTGGACACGCTGCTCGCGACCTGGGGCCTCAGCCTGATCCTGCAGCAGGCCTATCGGTCGATCTTCGGCGCCCGCGAAGTCGGCGTCGAACTGCCGCAGTGGATGCTGGGCTCGGAGCACCTCACCGATACCATCGAGGTGCCGATCAACGGCATCTTCGTGATGTGCCTCACCGTGCTGATCACGCTTGCGGTGGCCTACATCATGTACAAGTCGCGCTGGGGCAGGCAGGTTCGCGCCGTGATGCAGAATCGCGTCATGGCCGGCGCCGTCGGCATCAACACCGAAAAGGTCGACCGCTACACCTTCGGTCTCGGCTGCGGCATTGCCGGAATCGCCGGCAGTGCCTTCACCATGATCGGCTCCACCAGCCCGACCGCCGGACAGCTCTATATCGTCGATACCTTTCTAGTCGTGGTGTTCGGCGGCGCGGCCAGCCTGTTCGGCACCATCGCATCGGCCTTCACGATTTCGCAGGCGCAGTCGACCATGGAGTTCTTCATGTCGGGATCGATGGCCAAGGTGCTGACGCTGCTGGCGATCGTCGCAATCCTGATGATGCGGCCACAGGGCCTGTTCGCGCTCAAGATTCGCAAATAACAACAAGACGGGAAAAGTCATGCTCGACAATCCGCGCTTCTTCAACCGATCCGAACTGCTGGGTCTGGCGGTGCTCGCCGTGGTGCTGATCGTGATCTTGCCACTCAGCCTCGATATCTTCCGGCTCAATCTGGTCGCGAAATATCTGACCTATTCCTTTGTCGCGATCGGCCTCGTGCTGTGCTGGGGCTATGGCGGAATTCTGAGCCTCGGGCAGGGGGTATTCTTCGGCCTCGGCGGCTACGCCATGGCGATGTACCTCAAGCTCGAGGCGTCGAGCGTCGAGAATACCAAGATCCAGTCGACGCCGGGCATTCCCGACTTCATGGACTGGAACCAGATCACCGAGCTGCCGCTGTTCTGGAAGCCGTTTCACAGCCTCAGCTTCACCATTGTCGCTATACTCGTGGTGCCGGCATTGTTTGCCTTCCTGATCGGCGCGGCGATGTTCAAGCGCCGGGTCGGCGGCGTCTACTTCGCCATCATCACCCAGGCGGTGGCGGCGATCCTGACCATCCTGATCGTCGGCCAGCAGGGCTATACCGGCGGTATCAACGGCATCACCGACCTGCGGACGCTGAAGGGCTGGGATATCAGGCCCGATCACGCCAAGCTGGTGTTGTACTTCTTTGAGGTCGCCTGCCTGTTCGGATGCGTCTTGCTGGCGCAATTTGTCAGGCACTCGAAGCTCGGCCGTATCCTTGTCGCCATGCGCGACAAGGAGGACCGGGTTCGCTTTTCCGGCTACAGCGTCGCCAACTTCAAGATATTCGCCTTCACCCTCGCGGCGCTGTTCGCCGCGATCGGCGGCGCGATGTTCACGCTGCAGGTCGGATTTATGTCGCCGTCCTTTGTCGGCATCGTGCCGTCGATCGAGATGGTGATCTATACGGCGGTGGGCGGCCGGCTTTCGATCTTCGGCGCGGTCTACGGAACCTTGCTGGTCAATTTCGCCAAGACCGGGCTGTCCGAATCGTTTCCGCAGCTGTGGCTGTTCGGGCTGGGGGGGCTGTTCATCGCTGTCGTGCTGGCGTTCCCCAACGGCCTTGCCGGCATCTGGCGCGATCATGTCCAGCCGCGGATTGACCGCCTGATCACCTCGCGCAAGTCAAGAACCGGCGCCGTCTGGACCGGCAATTCCGTCGTCGACGGCGCTCCGGCGGAGTGAGGAGGCAACCATGCTCGTAGGTCACCAGTCCAAACCTTTCCTGCTCTCGGTCGAGGCCCTCACGGTGTCGTTCGACGGTTTCAAGGCGGTCAACGATCTGTCCTTCTATGTCGATGAAAATGAAATCCGCGTCATCATCGGCCCCAACGGCGCCGGCAAGACCACCGTGCTCGACCTGATCTGCGGAAAGACCAAGGCGACTTCCGGCTCGATTCAGTTCCGCAACCAGGAACTGACGAAGATGAAGGAGAACCAGATCGTTCGGGCCGGGGTGGGGCGAAAGTTCCAGACGCCGTCGATCTATGACGACCTGACGGTGTTCGAAAATCTGGAAATCTCCTATCCGCGCGGCCGCAGCGTGTTCGGCGCGCTGGCGTTCAAGCGCGACGCCGAGGTGCGCGACCGGGTCGAGGAAGTCGCCGAGATGATCTTCCTGAAAGACAGGCTGAACATGAATGCCGATCTGCTCAGCCACGGCCAGAAACAATGGCTCGAGATCGGCATGCTGCTGATTCAGGATCCGGATTTGCTGATGCTCGACGAGCCGGTGGCCGGCATGAGCGTCAGCGAGCGCGTCAAGACCGCCGAACTGCTCAACCGCATCATCAAGAATCGCTCGGTGCTGGTGATCGAGCATGACATGAAATTCGTCGAGGACATCGCGCACAAGGTTTCGGTTCTGCATCAGGGCCAGATCCTGTCGGAAGGCTCGATGGACCATGTCAAGAACGATCCCAAGGTCATTGAAGTCTATCTCGGGCACTAGCGCATGATCAGGGAAAGCGGGTTCCGGTTCGCGGACAAGATCATGCTCGATGAAGAACAAGGAGCAGTTTGATGCTGGCTATCTCGGATCTTCATGTCGCCTACGGCCAGAGCGAGGTGCTGCACGGCCTCAATATCGCGGTGGCGCCGAGCGAGATCGTTGCGATCATGGGCCGCAACGGCATGGGCAAGACCACTCTGATGAAGTCGCTGATGGGCATCGTTCCGACCAGGAGCGGCTCGGTGACCATGGAAGGCGCCGAACTCGGCACCTTGAAGAGCTATGAGCGCGTCGCCAAAGGGCTCGCCTATGTGCCGCAGGGCCGGATGATTTTCTCGACCATGACGGTGCAGGAAAACATCGAAACCGGCCTGGTCGCGTCGGGCGAAACCGAGGTGCCTGGCGACATCTACGAGCTGTTTCCGGTGCTGCTGGAGATGAAGGGCAGGCGCGGCGGCAATTTGTCCGGCGGCCAGCAACAGCAGCTTGCGATCGCACGCGCGCTCGCCACCAGGCCCAAGGTGCTGCTGCTGGACGAGCCGACCGAAGGCATTCAGCCGTCGATCATCCGGGAGATGGCGCGCACGCTGAAACGCATCCGCGACGAACGCGGGCTTTCGATCGTGGTTTCCGAACAGGTTCTCAGCTTCGCGCTCGACATCGCCGACCGGGTCCTGGTCATCGAGAACGGCGAAATCGTGCGCGACGACGCGCGCGAAGGCGTCGATGCCGCCCAAATCTCGCGATATTTATCGGTCTAGGTTTTACCATCGTCAGTGAACAGGGGAGCTTCTGATGCCAGAGACACTTATAAAGGTCGATCTTACGCAATCGCCCTACAGCAACGACATGATTCACAACCGCTGGCATCCGGATGTGCCGATGGTTGCCAAGGTCAAGCCGGGCGACGATTTCATCATCGAAACCTACGACTGGACCGGCGGCTTCATCAAGAACAACAATTCGGCCGATGACGTGCGCGACATAGACTTGACCACCGTGCATTTCCTGAGCGGGCCGATCGAGGTCGAGGGCGCCGAGCCGGGTGATCTGCTGGTCGTCGATCTGCTGGACGTCGGTCCGGTCAAGGACAGCCTGTGGGGATTCAACGGATTTTTCTCCAAGCAAAACGGCGGCGGCTTCCTGACCAATCACTTTCCGCAGGCGCAGAAGTCGATCTGGGATATCTCGGGTCTCTACACCCATTCGCGCCACGTTCCCGGGGTCAATTTCGCAGGTCTGATCCATCCCGGCCTGATCGGCTGCCTGCCGGATCAAAAGCTTCTGGACACCTGGAACAAGCGCGAGGTCGATTTCATCGCGACCAATCCGACGCGCGTCCCGCCGCTGGCCAACGCGCCTTTCGCGCCGACCGCGCATACCGGCCGCGCCAAGGGCGATGCCAAGACCAAGGTCGCCAGCGAGGGCGCCCGCACCGTGCCGCCGCGCGAGCATGGCGGCAATTGCGACATCAAGGATCTGTCGCGCGGCTCAAAGATCTATTTCCCGGTCTATGTGAAGGGTGCCGGTCTTTCGATGGGCGATCTGCACTTCAGCCAGGGTGACGGCGAGATCACCTTCTGCGGCGCGATCGAGATGGCCGGCTGGCTGCATCTGAAGGTCGGCCTCATCAAGGACGGCGTCGCCAAATACGGCATCAAGAATCCGATCTTCAAGCCGTCGCCGATCACGCCGAATTACAAGGACTATCTCATCTTCGAGGGTATCTCGGTCGACGAGCAGGGCAAACAACACTATCTCGACGTCCATGTCGCCTATCAGCAGGCCTGCCTCAATGCGATCGAATATCTGAAGAAGTTCGGCTATTCCGGCGCCCAGGCCTATTCGATCCTCGGTGTCGCGCCGGTGCAGGGGCATATCAGCGGGGTGGTCGATATTCCAAACGCCTGTGCGACGCTTTATTTGCCGACGGAAATCTTCGACTTCGACATCATGCCGTCGTCGGCCGGCCCGATCAAGCACATCAAGGGCGACATCCAGATGCCGCTGTCACCGGACAAATAGCTCCCGCGCGACGGGATGCGGGACGGCGCGGTTTTGCCGCCCCGCATCCGTGGTTGCAGCGCTGGGTATGCATGACACGAGGAAACAAATGCCGGTCTATGAATATCTTTGCAACGATTGCGGCCCGTTCACCGACATGCGGCCGATGGCTGAATGCGACGCGCCGCAGGATTGTCCGCAATGCGAAAGCTCCTCGCGGCGCGTGATTCTGACGGCGCCGAATTTTTTCTGCATGCCGTCGGCGCAGCGCAAGGCCCACGCCGTCAACGAGCGCAGCGCCCACGCGCCGAAGACCGTTGACCAATACAAGGCGTCGCACGGCCCGGGCTGCGGCTGCTGTTCGACCAAGCCCTCGCGGCTGGTGAAGAAAAGCAGGGGTGGCGCCAGGAGTTTTCCGACCGCGCGGCCCTGGATGATCAGCCACTGAGAGCGATGCGATAGATTGGGCTATCGCGGCAACGCAAGTCCGCCCCCTCTCCCCGTCGGGGAGAGGTGAGGCTCGCGGACGGATTGAATCAATCCAAATTGAATCAATCTCGGGTCACCATGCTCTGGGCCTCGACGGTTCGAAATATCCCGGTCGCCGCGACATGGATCGCCGGTTACACTAAACTCCGGTCGCGCGCGGCGAACCGGAGGCAATCTTGAAACATCGAAAATTCGGCGGCAACGGGCCTGAAACATCCGTCATTGGGCAGGGCACCTGGTATATCGACCGGGGGAATCGCAAAAGCGCGGTCGCGGCCATGCGCCGCGGCATCGATCTCGGCATGACCCATATCGACACCGCCGAGATGTACGGCGACGCCGAACTGGTGGTCGCCGAGGCGATCGCGGGGCGGCGCGACGAGGTTTTCCTGGTCTCGAAAGTGTTGCCGGGCAACGCATCGCGGCGCGGCACCGTCACGGCGTGCGAGCGTTCACTGGCACGGCTGAAGACCGATCGGCTCGATTGCTACCTGCTGCATTGGCGCGGATCTTATCCGCTCCAGGAAACCGTTGCCGCTTTCGAGCAACTGGTGGGCGCGGGCAAGATCCGTAGCTGGGGCGTCAGTAATTTCGATGCTGACGACCTCGATGAGATGCTCGCCGTTGCCGGCGACGGCCGCATCGCCTGTAACCAGGTGCTCTATCATTTGCAGGAACGCGCCATCGAACACGCGGTGATTCCCTGGTGCGAGCGGCACGACGTCGCCGTGGTGGCCTATTCGCCATTCGGTCACGATGAGTTCCCGCAGCCGCGTAGCAAGGCTGGTGAAGTGCTGCAGAAAATCGCGGCAGCGCATGGCGCTTCGCCGCGCCAGGTCGCCCTGGGATTTCTCACCCGGCAGCCTTCGGTGTTCGCGATTCCGAAGGCCTCGATGCCGGAGCACGTCGCCGACAACGCGGCGGCCGGGGAAGTGACGCTGAACGAAAACGAGATAGCGGCGCTGGACAAGGCATTTCCGCGCGGTCCGAAGCCGCGCGGCCTGCCGATGCTGTAGCAAACACAGTTCTTTGACAAACTGTTTCAGTCGCGCCGGCGCCGGCGAGGCGCGCGCGCTTTCCGCATATCGGCTGTCTGTTTTCGGACCTTGTCGATGTCGGGCAATTGTCGTTTTTCTGGGCAGCTGCCGATTCGATGATTTGATTTTTGCACAAGAGTTCAGCCGTGACCCCGCCACGAGCCGCAGCCGCCAGGCTGGACAGCAGAGGACCGCCTTTGCCTGGAAAGAAACGTGCCGGACGCGCCGCGCCGGCGCGCGCCGACCGGCCGTTCCGCGGCATCGCGTTGATCCTGGCGTCGACGGTGTTTCTGGGAACCTCGGACGTGACCGCGAAATACTTGTCGGCGACGTTGCCGTCGGTCGAGGTCGCATGGATCAGGTTTCTCACATTCGCGATCATCATGCTTCCGGCGATGCTGCCGGGTTCGCCGCTATACGCGTTGCGGACGCGGCGCCCCGGTTTGCAACTGATACGCGGCGCCGCGCTGCTGGCATCGTCGCTTTTTTTCATCTCGGGCTTGCGGTTTCTCCCGATCGCGGAAGCATCCGCCACCAGCTTCGTCTCGCCGCTGTTCGTCACCGCGCTTTCGATCGTTTTCCTGGGCGAAAACGTCGGCATGCGCCGCTGGCTTGCGACCGCGGTCGGATTGGCCGGCGTGCTGATCGTCCTGCGGCCGGGCTCAAGCGCGTTTCATCCAGCGGCGCTTTTTCCGATCGTGTCGGCGCTGGCCTGGGCCTGCACATTGATCATGACGCGGATGATGAGCGGCAGCGAACACGCCAGCACCACCATGACCTATTCATCGATCGCGGGCGTCTGCATTCTGTCGGCGCTGGTGCCGCTGGTCTGGGTGACGCCGAGCTGGCACGATATTTTGTTTGGAATTCTGATCGGTATTGCCTCCACGGCGGGGCAGTGGATCGTGGTGCTGGCGTTTCGCTACGCCGACGCCTCGGTGCTGGCGCCGTTTTCCTACACCCAGCTATTGTGGGTCAGCATCCTCGGCTTCATTATTTTCGGCGAGCTGCCTGACGTCTGGACCGTGACCGGCGCGGCATTCATCGTCGCCAGCGGCCTCTATACCGCCCACCGCGAGCGCATCCGGCGCTCGCAGCTTTTGGCGGTGCCGGCCGAGCCGTCGCCCAACGCCTGATCCGGCAACCTGTTTTTTGCGAATGCCGGCCAAAGCGCGGTTCGAAGCCGGACCTGCCCGGCATGAGAGGCAACAATCACGAAAAAAAGCGGAATGGACGCCGATTGCGCGTTGCTTTCCCATATGGTGCTTGATTGAGCCGGAGTCGCCGCGTTCTCAAGGCGCGTTCTCAATGCGGGTAAAAGCCCGATTCCGGGAAGTGCCTCCGGGTAGAACGGCCGCATGGGTTGGCATCGCAGCCGAGGCAACTGGCTGTTACAATTGGTTGTTATAAGGTATGGCGACGATGATGCAGGCAATCGAGATGACACCTATACCAGACATGAGCGGCATTGGCTGATCGTGATGCCTTATCAATTCCCGGTTTTTGAAGTTGCCTTGAAGAAGAGCGGCCGAAAAACATGGCGGTGGTGCATCTGCACGACAGAAGGGCGCGTTGTCATGCGCGGTTCGGAAAGCAGCCGACCCGCTGCCAAATACTATGCCGACAGGGCGCTCTTTCTGCTGCTGCTGTCCGCGCGACATCAATCTATTCAAGACAGCCCCACTTGAAGGCTTTATCGATCGGCTTGTCGCGGAAGAGGAAATTTAAAACCAACGTGTCGCCGAGGTCGGCGCAAAGTCGACTTCCCTCGGGTTCGACGACAACGGAACGACATCGCCTGCGGCATAATTGGCTCTTGACCTTTCCGTTCCTTCGACATTCGTCAACTGATTTGCGCGTCGAGGCAAATCACCGGGCAAGTCGATGATTTGGTTATCCAGTCCTGCTTGCAAAAATATTCCTGTTTTCGCCGACCCCAAATCATCTTTAGAACCTCCGCCATCCCGTCCCGCCAGAGGGGACGTATCGCGCGATCGTCACGGACGTTGGGCACGGGATGCGATGGACGCAGGCTGCGTCAGGCGCGCTTAGGCGTGCTCGACGACGGCGCAGCTCGCGGACGGCAAAGCCGTGTGGTCCTGGCACCCCGACGCTGGTGTCAAGTTCGCGAAGCAATTCGTGGGCGACGGTGGCTAACAAGCCCGGCACACCGGGGAGATCACGGAATAAGCCGTAAAACCATTGCGCAGGGAATGCCGGTTTGATTCCGGTGAACCTGTGGCGAC
>Ga0116129_1000517_pt1 | contig 24801 bp, 15 predicted proteins | sample June2015DPH_17_2_FD_89732 | JGI IMG/M metagenome (GOLD analysis project Ga0116129, IMG submission 89732) | Peatland microbial communities from SPRUCE experiment site at the Marcell Experimental Forest, Minnesota, USA - June2015DPH_17_10 | ecosystem: Environmental > Terrestrial > Soil > Wetlands...
ACCATCCCCATCGGCAAGCTGGTTACCGTCTATACGGCGTCTCAACCTCTGAGAAACCAGGAAGTTCAGCTTCTGGTGCAACCCATGGGCGCGCCTGCGCCCGCGCCTCAATGAGCTTTGTGCTCGAAAAAATGTTCCGCAACCTGGAATGTGCCTTGCAGCCGCATTCTGTCTCTGAAACCAATCCTTGTGCGGGCCGCCAGCCAGGCTGTTCGGTCCGCGCAATCATCGCTTCCTGGAGAACAACGATGTCGATCTTGAAAACGATGCGAAGTTTAACGCGAATAACGATCGCCGTAATCCTGGCGGCGGGGCTCTTCACAGTTGCAAACGCGCAGCAGTCACCCTATGTTACCGGCAGCACCGTGACTGGCCACGTTTTCTGCGCCGACACCAATGCCCCGGCTCGTTTCGCCAAAGTGCAGCTGAAACCGACTGAAGGTGATCACGGCGGCGAAGACTTCATGAAAAGCCTCACAGAGAATATAGAGAAGATTGCAGCGAAAAACGGCGAGACGTCGCCGGTCAAGCCGCCCGCCGAGGATAAGAAGCAAGCCGTCGATGTTGCCACAAAGGGGATGACTCAGGCTCTGGACATGATGAACGCTTCCACCGTCGGCCTCGATGGGGAGTTTAAATTTGCAGGCGTCAAGCCCGGAACTTACTATATCCACGTTCTCTATCCCGGCTACATCGATTCCTATAGCCAGTTCTCTGACGCCGACTTTACCAGCACCGACCCGGCCGTTCGTGCCCGCATTGCGCAAGTCCCCACGGTTATCGTTACGGGCACTGACTCTGCGCAGGCCACTGTGCGTATCGAGCGGGGCGCGGCTATCAGCGGCCGCATCCTATACGATGACGGCAGCCCCGCCTCGGGCTGGTTACTTTCCACCATCAAACCCGGATCGCTCGACAGCGCCGCCGATGCCGCGTCCGTCACCATGAACCAGGCACTTGCCATGAGCGGCGCGGTCCAGTTGGCCAAGACCGACGACCTGGGGCACTTTCGCATCACCGGTCTTGCTGCCGGAGATTACGCATTGCGCGCGACTCTGATCGCCACGTCTATCGGCATCACTGCCGCCAACATCGGGGACGGCGGCAGCGGCATCAATCTTGCAGTATATGCCGGCAACACCTTCGACCGTGCCACAGCGAAGGCCATTAGCGTGAGTGCCGGCGAAGAATACACCGGCGCGGACATCATTATCCCTGACCGCTCGCTGCACAACATTACCGGCCACGTCTACGCGAAGTCTGACAGCCATACGCTCAACGTCGGCCAGGTCATCCTCACCAGCAAGAGCAATCCCGGGCTTCATCTCATGGCCGTTATCCGCGATGACGGCAGCTTCCACTTTGAATATCTTCCTGGAGGCATTACCTACACGGTCAATGTCGAGGACGCTGCTGACGGCAAAAACTCACCAGACGCCACCCCCGGCTTTATGGGAATCCACTTTCCCCATCCGGAGATTCTGCATAAATACGGAACCGACTCCACCGATGTTGCCCTGGGCGAGGCCAATATTGACTCTGTCCGGCTGACGGTGGCACAGACAGACTGGAAGCCTTCGGCAACGAAACCGGGAGCCACCGTGGAACCTGGCGACCTGCTGAAAGGCATCATCGAAGCCGGTTCGAACGGTAAGCCATGAAGCAGGCTGACCTCGGAAGACGGAATCATGCCTGCCTTATCACTGTCCATCCTCTGGGAGGGTAGAAGCCCTCGCCTTTCATGCGACGGCTTTAGCGCGCGCCGCGGGGTAGGGTAGGAGGGATGGGAGAATATCGACGCGGCGCGCATACAGTGTTTGAGATCCACTTGCCGGCCTCGGGCCGGAACGGGGCTAACAGCCCGTTACAAAAACCACCGCCTTGCAGGCGGTGGTTTTCACTTTCAAACGCCACGAAAATGGCGCCAGTCGTCGTTTGCGGAGAGAGTTGTTGATAAAAAACGTCAAAATCCCGAGCGGCATCTCGCAGCATTTCCTCCAGGCTACGTTTGGAAACTGCAACGCCGGTGAGATCGGCGATGGTCGCGACCGATTTATGGAAGGGGTTCTGCCCGGCCGCTTTGATCAGTTACCGCTGTAATTCGTAGAAAAACGAGCGGGCGGGCAAAACGAGGGTCTTGTCGAGGGGTTAAATGCTGGGTGCGCCAGTCCGGGAGAATACCATGCGAACCACTTGTACCGCCCCAAAGACGGTTTTCAGCCAACGAGTGCTGAGATGGAAATGTGTGTACCTCCTCCTTTGTTTGGCTATTCACCCGGTTCTTGGAAAGAAATATGTTCGCCTCGGAACGCAGAACAAATTCGTCCAGGTCTCGATCTCCTGGAATCTTGCTGGTGCCGGTGAACAGCTCGCAATCGGAAACAACTAATCGACTCGAAAGTGCTCTACAAGGGCTCTTGCGGCGCCGGATTCCACAGGGATAATAGGACTGAATTTCCAGCCTGACAGCGTATGAGTGGGGTGGGCGGCCCGCCTGAGTTCGTTGAGGTTGCCGTCTTGAACACACCAGCCAATACGAATTGGGCGATACCGAACGCGAAGACTCTTGCTTGCCATCGGATGTTTGTTTGGCGAAGCCGCGACAGGGTTCCTGCACCTCGATCATAACTTGGTCAGCAGCATATACTGGGTTCGCGCATCACACTCCGAATGCTCCGGGCATACATCGCTCCGAGCGGTGCGGACCTGCAGAATCGCTCGCCGGTCGCACGTCAGGCTCAAGACTCATCTTCTGATTTAAGCTGTGGAAAGGCGGTAATACGCAGCTTGGCCGCTGCATATGGAATTAGCTCCAGCATCTCCAAGGGAAGACTACTGCTCTGCAGACCATTGGGCACGGGGGCCGCAACCCCGTCCTCAGAGTGCCAGGCATCGATGCGGCGACTTCTAAGCCTCAGCTTCACCGCAGCCTCTCTTGCTGCGAACGGCTTCGATCCGATCTGGCTCTCTACAACATCAATCCGCGCCGCCGAGCGCTCATCCACGAGCAGGGCATAGTTCCAAGCCTTTAATGGGTACACTTGCCAGTCCGCAGTCAACCCTCTATCGCGGAGTTTCACCCAACTCTGCCCCGGATCCAAAGAGAAGACCAGTGGCCCCCGCATCAGCGCGAGAGAATGGTTGAACCAACGTGAGACCGATGGGACCATAGGCAGATGAAGGTCGACGACATCGCCAGGCGCCCAAAGCCGATCAATCAGCGCGAAGGTCTCCGGCGATGCATCTACCGCTTGCAGTTCACCATTGATTCGAACCGTCGCGCCATGCGCCCACTCTGGGATTCTCAGTCGCAAAGGGAACCTGACCGAAGTCTCCGGTGATAGGACAATTCGGACACCCTGCCTGAACGGATAGTCTGTCTCGACAAGCACCGAGACTTTTTGTCCGGCGACGGTAGTCTCAACTTCGCACGGGGCATATAACGAGGCCACTAAACCACCATCCGGCGAACTCATCCATAAACTCGACGTAAATTTAGGCCAGCCCTGATGGAAGTTCGCGGTGCAGCAGCCGAAGTTCGGCTCAAGTCCGTACAGGTTCGATTCAGGCCCGTTCGTTGTCCATGGCTTTGAATTGAGCCCAACCAGAATCTGGTTTGACTGTTGGTCGTATTGGTGCGACCACATATCATCGTCAAAGGTGCCGGGAAGGGCGTTAAAAGCAATCTTCTCTATCCTGTCTCCAATGAAGGCGTCGCCAAAGGTCATAAGTGCAACCTCGAGAGAATAGAGAGTCTCCACCACAGTACAGAGTTCGGTGCCATGGCTTGGATCGGGACCCGCCAGGTGCTCATCACATGAGAACATACCGTTCGGCAAGCCGTGAAAGCGGTCGAGTGTCGCTACCTGCCGCCTCAGATTGTTGAGCTCGGCTGTCTGCTCGCCGAATAGGCGATAGCGGACGGCTGCTGTCTTCAGAGCCTGCCCGTTGTTTACGCCATGCGTTTCCATTGCCTTAGACCTATCGCCGCGCGAAGCTGCCTCAACATCGGCACGAGCGGTCACACCGCTATGCTTAAAGTTGACAAATGCCTCGATCCAATCGTAGCCCTGTCGCTCAAGTAGCCTGGCAAGGTCCAGCAACGAGAGATCGCTAGTCCGATCGTAAAGCCATTCCACAACGAGTACTTGATCCTGCCATCGAAACTTGCCCCAGTCGCGCAGAGGACGTGTCGGTAGTGTAGAGAGTTGGTAGTGAAAGTAGCGGGTCAGCACGGAAATTACGCGTGGATCTCCGGTGGCATCGTGATATTGAGCCAAAACCTTGCACATTACCATCCGCGGCCACCAGTCGTCATTGCCTGCGGGCCCAATCATCCCGCTGGGGGCCTGATGTGTTAGAGTCCATTCAACAAACCGCATCGCTTTGGCCTTGAGATCTTCGTCATCCAGTTGCCAGGCCAGAGGCAGCAACCCGTCGATGAAGTAGGGACCGCGTTCCCAACTCTCACCCAGGCCACCCAACCAGCCGCTTTCCGAACCAACAGAGGGCCAGAACTCATCCAAATGACCACTGAGTCCATGGGCTTGAATACCAAGTTGCCGGCGGAGCCAGCCTGCTGGGCGAATTTGACCGAGGGGTAGCGCAGTGAATGCCGTTGGAGCGAGCTTCGCCGATGATTTCTTCGCATCAATTCCGAGAGCGCAAATTGGCTGCACGGCTATGCTGGCGACTGCTGCAGATCCAATCTCTACAAAACTTCTTCGCGTTAGATTCATCAATAGGCCTTTCGGTGCGGCTCAATGCGAGCGCACGAATGTCACCGGCGGGAATGCAATCAGCGACGCGTTGAAGGTGGGAAGTGCGAGTCAGACGAACGGAGGGAAGTGGGCTCCTCCCCTCCGTTGTGTAGGACATTTCCGTCGTCCTCATTATTCCTGGTGACTTTCCACCCCCTTCAGAAGTTAACTCTTCCACCCAAGAGCATATTTCTGGCCGCGTACGTGCTACTCGATCGGCCGAACGTTGTGTCTTGAAGATGCCCATCGACGGCCATTAAGTTTACCCGATTGAAGATGTTAAATGTATCCAACCGCAACTCGAAGTTGACGCGCTCCGTGATACGTGTCGTCTTTTTCAGAGTAAGATCAGTGTCCGCGTAGCCCGGATTGAGGAATCGGTTTGGTGTTTCATTCCCTTCCGATCCAAACACTGGAAGGGTGAAATTGCCGCAAGGCAATGCTCCACCAGCGCAGACGGGGAAGACTCCATGACCGATCAGGAAGTCGCTTCTGTTGTGCTTCTGCGTGTAGGCAGTCACGTCTGGGTAGTCTGTGTTGTTTCCATCTGCGTCATAATCTCCGCTCGTTGGGACGTACTGGAGATGACCAGCCGCGAGTTCGGCTGCATAATTCGCGGACGTGATGGGGACGCCATCGGTGCCGGTAGTGCTTACCGCCAGAGGATTCGTGTTTTGAACAATGAACGGAGCGCCGGACTGAAGACTGGTTACACCACTCAGAGTCCATCCTCCCGTTACACGTTTGAGAATGGCGTTGGGCAGTTGATCTCCAGGAAGTTGATAGGCCCAGCCAAGGGAGAAAGCATTCGGCCTATTGTTCAGAGACGGCGAATAGTACTGCTTATAGGGAGGCGCTGCGGTTGGGTAGGTCCCCTCATCGTCCATCGCTTTTGAATGTGCATACGACGCTGTGAGGAAGCCGCGCCTTGCGTATCTGCCTTTTACCGCTATGATAATGGCGTTGTAGTTTGCTGTCGGCCCGTTTGTGGCATAGGTGATCGCGGCAAAGCTAGTGTTAAGCCGGTCTTGAATGCCGGTTCCCGTGTAGCCCCCAGATGTTGTAAAGGTAGGATGTTGCAGCAGGTCGCCCGCGTAATTATTGACATCGTTGCCGTAGGTGTGAGCGGCGAGATCATCTCCATACGTGATTAGATTTCCGCCATGAGATCCCTGGTATCCCACGCTGGCGACCAAGCTCCTTATCAATGAGTGCTCGAGCGTGAACGTATAGTTCAAGATGCGAGGTATGCTTAGGTTGGGGTCAATCCCAATCGTAGTGAAACCTCCTCCAACGCGACCGCCTTGCGCATCCAGCGGGTCTCCGACAAATGCTGGGTATGGAAAGCCGAACGGATACGTGTTTGAGGTTCCAAATCCGAAGACGGGTGCCGGCGTTGAGCCGTCGTTCTTGAAGGTTGGACGTACCGGACCAGGCGGGTTCGCGATCAAACCATTTTCCTGGTTTCCCAAGGTGAACTGGTCTCTGTATAAGCCAAAGCCGCCCCGCACAACCCAAGCTCCTTTACCAAATAGATCGTAGGCAAACCCTCCTCGGGGGCTCAAAATCCAGTCTAGATCATGAGCGAACGTGTGGCTTTGCTGCGTAAAGGCACCGTTAGCGATACTTTCGGCAAATGACGAGTTCGGGGCCGGGTGAAAGTTCGACAGAACTGTTTGCCCGAGAGCAGGGTAGGCATTGCCGAAGTTGTCGTAGCGTATTCCGTAGTTGATCGTGAGCCTGTGTGTGACCTTCCAGTAATCCTCGGCGAAAGCACCGCCCGTAGTTGCTGCAAAGCCATAGTTGTCGGGAAATGGCTGTCCAGTGACTGGATTGAAGGCTATGTTGGTCTCAGTATAGGGATTGTCATTGATCAGGTTGATAATGCTTGTATAGGTAAAGATTGGCTGACTGTATCTGCCCGCGAAGTATGCCAGGTCGTCTCCATGCCAGCCTTCGTAACCGGATTTGAATTCGTGACTGCCGTGGATATAGGTGACCACGTCCCGCCAGTGAAAACCATGCTGAATATAGTCTTCGTACGGATTTGCATCGCCCCATCCGACACCCAGATTCGTTACGTTGACTACTGGAACTGTGAATAAGCCCTTATCGGGTGTGTAACCTTCGATCCGGTTGTAGCCGGCAAAAGCTTCGTTCAAAAAATGAGCGGAAAAAGTATGTGTTTCGTTGCCTTGAAGGGAGAATGTGTATAGATTACTGTGCGTTATGAACTGTGGCCGGGGGCTTGGAGCCGATTCCGCGATCGTGTTGCGAACGAAGAAGCCATTGATGCGATCCTTGTCGAAAACCTTGTCGACTCGGGCACTGTACTGGTACGACGCATTTGGTGCTGTCCCGTTGAATATGCCTTGATCGAATACCAGGGTAGAACAAGGAATGTTGTCCGTGCTCTGCGTATTGCAGCCAGTATTCGCTGCGGTATTCTGCGGCCCAAAGACCGCCTGCGCCGATTGGGACGATTCGAAAACAACGTTCTGAGTTGGATACTTAGTGAGGAGAGATGTTTCCAGCGAAGCAGGCTTCACTTGCTGAGCAAAAGCTGCGAACTGCGGATCCTCAAATGTGAGACTGCCGCTGTTAGGTGCAAGGGCGCCGACCGCGGTAAGTGCGGGATTTGGGGTAGAGGAATAATACGGTTCCAAGGTCGCGAAGAAAAAGAACCGCTTGTTGGGGATGATCGGGCCACCAACACCGAAGGACAGATCGGTGGTGTGGAATGGTGACAGACGGGTCGGCTGTGGCACGCCGTACTCACCGCGCGCCTCCAGTCCTTGATAGGTGTAGTAGCCGCTTGCAAAGCCGTGATACTCGGCTGTGCCAGCCCTCGACGTCATCAATGTTTCGATTTCACTAGACTTACCATAGTCCACGTTATACATATTCGTCTGGACCGTGACTTCCGAGAGTGAATCGACGTTGGGGGTCAGATTATTGACGCCTTCCCCGATGTCGCTATCAATATCCAGTCCATCGACAATAAACGTATTTGCATTGCCCCCTTTTCCGCCCGAACTATAGTTATTCGTGGTTTCAGGGTTGAAGGTTGTCGTCGGTGCCTGGATACCAGTTACGCCTGGCGTGAGGCCCACAAGCGAATCGGGATTTCTGGTTGCCAACGGCAGATTCTCCAGGGCCGCCTGATCGAGTGTCAATTCTTCACGGCTATCGCCTGTATCCAAGAGAGGCGCTTGTGAAGTCACAACAATGCTCGTGGTATTGCTTCCGACAGCGAGGACGAGTGAGACATCGCGGTTCTCTCCAGCCGTTAGCGAGAACTGTGCCTTGGCAGGCTGGAAGCCCTTCGCGGAGGAAATAATTTGGTACTCCCCAGGGCCAAGATTGGTGAAGCGATAGAGGCCCGACGCGTCACTGGTGCCGGATTGCTGCACCTTCGTCGCGGTGTTAAGGAGGGTCAATTGAGCATCTGGGATATTGGCCCCGCCCGCATCGCGGATATTCCCCTGAACCCCAGCCGTGAACTGCGCAATCGCAGCCGTGGTCGCAAGCAAGACGTAGAGTGCGATCACTACGATCCCGCGGATGTTAAATTCAGCGCCTGTATTCTTGGGAGACATAGTTGGGACGATCATGGGTTTCCTTTCGTATCCGAGACACTTGAGGATTAGCAGGCTCAGCGCGACGGTCCAAGACAATTCACCGGTGCTCAACCGATGCAGCCCCGAACCATCTTTGGAATGAGGCATTTACCTGACATTCATGAATCATGACCGGGAGGGAGAATGTGTTGCGCGACGCAGATTGAGGAAGGGGCGTCCGGGCCCGATTGACGTCACTTTCACGTTGACGTGATTAACTAGTCTGGAACCGGATCAAGATATGCGGTCAGTGAGCTCAGAGCACCCGGCGTCAGACGCTCGCTCCCAAAGCCTGGACCGATTACCTGCGGCCGGGTCGCCAGGGGAGAGGCGCGAGTTGGTGCGCCGTATCGTGAATTCTCCGACTTTTCTCCGGAGCGAACGGATGGGAAAGCTGCTCACCTATGTCTGCGATTTGGCACTCAATGGGCGTGCGGCAGAGATAAACGAGCAGAATATCGGTCAGGCGGTCTTCGGCCGCTCGCGAGATTACGATTCGTCCGTGGATGGGATCGTCCGCAGTCAGGCAAGTCGACTGCGGCAGCGACTCGAACTGTACTTTCAGCTGGAAGGCGCAGATGAGCCAATACGAGTCGTTATCCCGCGTGGTGGTTATGTGCCAGTGTTTGAGGCCAAGGCTGTCTCGGTACGGCCTACCGCCGTTGCTGAGTCGACTGAAGCGATCCCCGAGGCGCTACCGGCAGTGCCTGCGCAAGCCGCCGAGAAAAAGCCCGGAGACTCGTCTACACAGCGCTGGCTGCCCTGGGGGCTTAGCCTCGTACTCGGTTTGATCCTGGTGACCGTGTGGGCTCACGACCGGCGGCGCCTCCAATCGGCTACTGCCACGCAGCCTCCGATGCATCCTCTCTGGAGCCACCTGTTCACCAGAAATCAACCGACGCTGGTGGTCGCTCCCGATTCAGGGCTGGTGCTGTTTCATGGTATGTCAGGCAAGGACGTGGATCTGAAGGGGTATTTAGACGCAGGATACCGCTCTGAGCCGGATATCCTCCCGCAAATCGGCCCGACAGCATCGCTGAAAGACTCCGAGCTTGATCTTGCCAACCGCCGCTATACCTCCATCGTGGATCTCAACACGATCCTCAGTCTCAAGGATCGGGCGCAGATGCTGCGAAGCCAGGTCTCAGTCCGTTTTGCCCGGGATCTGCGGCCGAACGATTTCAAGATGGGCGATGTGATCCTGCTTGGTGCCTCCGAGGCCGATCCCTGGGTTGAATTCTATGAACCTAGACTGAATTTCTTGTTCAGGGATGACTATAAGGGCGTATTTTCCATCCTTAACCGGAATCCACAGAAGGGGGAGCCTGCGCGGTGGGAGTGCAGATGGGACGATCCGCAAAGACGGGTCTTTGGAGTGGTCGCCTATTTGCCGAGTCTTGTCGGGGACGGCAATGCACTCCTGCTGGAAGGCACAGGGATGTCCGGTGCCGAGGCCGGGATGGACTTCGTTCTGGACGATGTGCGGTTGCTGCCGTTTTTAGATCGGATACGGCGCACTGACGGTACGCTGCCGCCCTTCGAGGTGCTCCTCGGGACGCATAATATCGGCGCGAGCGCCGGTCAAAGCGAAATCATCGCTTGGCGCACGAAGAACTAGGGTTTTCGGATGGTCGTACGGAGTTTCTAATCCTGCAGCGTGCAAGTCTCAAGCTTCGAAATAAACGGACGTTGAGTTCTGCGCGCGGCCACTCGAACACTCAGAGGAATTTTTGGGGGAGATTCTTCGAGCGGAGCCCATCCATGTCTTTTATTCGGTGTTAAGCGCAAGAATATCTGCATTGCGTTTTTGACTTGATCAGACAGCAGTATTTTTGTTCTTAGGTTCGTAGCGGGTCGGGAACCTGGTGGCGATTAGCGACAGTCACTCAAACTTCCTTACGCAGGCTGGCTACTGCACGAACGTGGGTCGTCGCAGGTTTGCCTCGAAGTTAGTGCGGGAGTCGGAAGGTACACCGGCCCAGGGGGCTCTCGAGGCTCACCTTGACCGGCCACCCGGTTCTCCACTCAATAAGATGGAACAAGATCAGCTCAGATCGTCATTGGAGTCCTAATCTCCTGACCGATAGCCCAGATGAAGCGGCAAGCTCCCGAGCTAGCGCAGCGATAACGACGGCGGGCTTTTTGCCGCGCGCAATCATCGTTCGATAGCGGGCGCAGAGCCGGGTCTGCGCCTTCCATGCGATGCCCCGGATGTTCTTCTGCAGTAGGACCAGAATCTCCACCTTTTCCTTGGCAAAGCGGGCAGGATAGCGATAGCCGCACGCGGCTTAGATCAACATCCGTCGTGCTTCTCGGTTGGCCGCCTTGGTGATGACGCCACGACGGATGGTGCCACCGCTTGAATGTTCAGACGGACCGAGGCCGAGGTACCCCATCAGCATAGGTGGCGACTCGAAGCGGCTGAGATCCCTGGTTGTTGTAATGAAGGTGGCTGCCGAGAGCAGATCGATCCCGCGTAGCCGCGCAAAGCTTCGACCGGTGGTCCGAGCGACCAGCTCGCCGTCATCGCTCGATCCGTTCGATCAGCGCATCCAATCTATCCTGGGCTGTCCACACTGTCTCGACATAATCTTGGAGTACGATCCGATGAACCTCCTGCTGAAACGTTTGTCCTGCTAGCCAGGAATGATGGCGTTGCATCCAGTGCTTCCCAGTCGGATACGAACGGCCATGCCACAAGAGAAAGGCGGGTAATTGCTGATGAACCCACATCAGGTGCATGGATGCGTATACTCGCGCACGGACCAAATCGCGCAGACTTTCGTGCGTGGCGTTCGGCACCCACACCCGGGTCAGGTTTCCGAACTGGTGAAGGATCGCCACCTTCTGCTAATCGCGCCGGTCGGTCTTGATCCGCTCACCTGGCTTGCGCGGAATCAGTGATGTCGCCGCGACTGTACAACTGTGGCCCAACGCCGTGAGTTGGCAATAGATGTTGTATCCACCCCTGCTCGCTTCATTGCAGAAGTCGAGCTCCCCATGCCTCGCAAGCTGCTTTGCCAACTTGTGCACGGCTTCCGGCGTATTCGGGATCACACCGATGAGCCATACCGGCACACTCCGGGCTTTCTCTGCAACGCTGATGGAAATAATCGCCTTAAGAACGTCCATGTCAACGAATGACCTGGTCTGCTTCATGCTTTTCCTCCTGTGAACGGGAGAATCAATGGATGCGGCTCTAGAAAGATATACAGGCTTTGCTTGACTCATCCTCATATGTTGCATGTTCGATCAAGGGCAGACAGCAGGACGTCCCCTCAAAGCCAAGAACTTCGATAAATTCTTCTCCGGTATGAGCATCGCGGCTGTGATTGTTGTTGCGCTTGTCCTGGCGCATTTCATGTTCCTCGGCCGTTGGTGGTAGTGCGCGAAGGGGCCACAATGGCGGATCACAAGGACCACTCTGCCACTGGTTGATGGCCGCGGAAACATCCCTCGGCTGGCAGGTTAGCGCGCCGGCGGCTTGACCGTACGCGAGCTACGCTGCAAGGAAAAGTACAAAAGCGAATCGTCCGGGCCGCTGCGCTGGAAATGCCGGAAGTAGTTGCTGCCAGCGGAAGAAGGGCCACAATCCTGCCAAAATGGCCCCATTTTTCACTGCCACCGACATCTCAGCAGGAGACACATGCCCACATTAACAGCTTGGTGAATCACCACGCTGTGAAGAAACCATGACTTGTTACTTCGTTTTTCAGGCTCTATAGCAGAATCTGTGGGTGAAAAAGCGGAGGAAAAAGGCGGGCGGTGGAAAAGTCCAAGAGCAGGACTTTCCCACCGCCCTTGGAAATCCCGCAAAAGCGGCGGGATTCCCACTTTTCCCTCCGCACGGCGGCGACGGGTCGATTTTGAATACCTATCGACGAACCGATAACCAGTCGCTGGCACAGAAAAAGTGCAACTCGTAACCGTTAAGAGTTGCGGAAAGGGGCCTCTGACAGCGGCGGTCAGCGACGGGGACTGGCGACGTTGAGCTGTCCCTACCGCCGGCGGCCCACAGATTCTGCTGAGCAGGCGTTTTTCAGTTTCCAATAAACTTAGTCCCGCCGGTAAGTACACGTGTGTGAAGATTTCGTTCATCTCCCGCAAAGATCGTTTGCACTGTGCGTCAGGATGCATGAACGCCAGGTAAATACCTCATTGCAAGCTGATTCGGAGCTGCGTCGGTTGAGCACCGGTGAATTGTCTTGGTCCCCCGCATTCAGTCTGTTAATCCTGACACGTCCCCGATACGAAAGAAAACCTATCACCGCGCAGTAGCTGATCACTATGGACTTCACATACTCCCCACGTGGAATAACTAATCCTCAGTCGTCGACTGCAGGAAAAATGAGGTCACGCGTCATGTCGAATTTCTCAATGAGCAGTGTCGTCGAACAAACTCTTCTAGCGTTACAAATGCTGTTGAAAAGTTTCAGAATTGACATTGGCTCCTCTAACCACCAGGACGATCTTCAGCTCCAAATACCCCCATTAGCCCGTAGGCGTGCCCACGGCTGTTTCGGCTTCTCGTTCCTCTTTGTCTTGATGTGCTGCTTCAGCGCTTCTTTACACGCCCAGGCTCCCTGTAGCTTTGCCGATGGAAATTACAATCCATGCGACTTTCTCACAACAAAAATTATGTCGGTAATTGAAAATCCCCAATCTGATCTGATTACAGTTTCTTCTCATCGTGGACTTCACGCGCTGGTAGACGGCACGAACCCAGGCGTGCCTGAAAATTCCCTGCAAGCTATCGGCCTCGCAGCGCAGGCCGGACTTGAAATGATCGAGCTCGACATCAAGCTTACGAACGATAACGTGCCGGTCATGAGCCATGACCTTACCTTGGGGCGAGAGACAGACTACGGTTTCGTTACCCTACAGGACACTTTTAATCCGTTCATACTCCCTGGAAACCTGATTAACGATCAGCTGAACCCCGCGGTGCAAAGTGAAACCCTGGCATATATACAGGCGTCTGCTGGGAACGTGCCTGTCATTCAGTTAAGGGACACCATCTCCCTTCAGACGCGACCGGGTGGTGGTGAGGAGATGTCCTCGTTGCAACAGGTGCTTAACTACTTGACGTTGCACCAAATTGCCATGGTCCTTGCCCTCGATCTCAGGGACGCCGCGACGGCAACGGCTGCATGGAAAGTCATCTCCTCCACTACGGACTATCTAGGAAACTCCTACGCGCAATCCACACTCTTTAAAATTCCAGGAAAGGCTTTTTTACCGCTCGACGCCAACGGAAATCCCACGAGCTTTACTGACACCAGCGTCTTCAAAGCAGCTTTTGCCGCAGGTCCAGGCTATACGGCAGTACACTTCCAGCCCGTCTACAATACTGGGGATATCGCGGCGAACCTTTACCAAAATGAGCCCAACATCATCGCTCAGCTGCGTTCATTCGAAAACGACCCCACGATCGACGTATCCGCCGTTGAAATCCAATATAAGCAATCTGCTGGGATTCTGTTAAGCGTGCTATCCGCCGCCCGAACGAGTCCTCCAAAAACGGGCCCCGAAACGGTAAGCATCTTCAGCCCTTATGTGGATTACTGGTCCACCAACGACTCCGGTCACATCCTCCCACTGTTCTTCACGACGGCTGGATATTGCTGCGTCCCACTCTCAAACTTTTACTACAACACTGCAACGGTTCCAACGAACCCCATTGTGGTAAATCCTGCTCCTCCATTTTCGTTTCCTACTCAACCAAATCCAGCCTATGATCCCACTCGAGCAACCGACACGGCCGACAACCGTGGCAGTTTCGACTTCGTCGTTGGACAAGGCTACAACTCAGTCACAAGGGATGATGCACAAGAATTCGCCGGTCACCTTGCGGGAATCGGAATGCGAAACATCAGCTACATGCAAGCCAATGGCAATCCAGAGGACCCGAACTGTAATGTCAACGGTCAATACCCTGGTTGTGATGGCAATGGCACGACCGTCTACACCTATTGCGCAGCTGGCGATCAAGGTCAAACATGCAGCTTCACCGGTGTTCGCAACGTAGCTTATGGCGCGAATGGTATCTACAACTACCAGCTTGTCACCAATAGTATTGCATGTAACGTTCAGGTTTTAGGCCCGGACCCTCTTTTCGGTGTTCATAAGAACTGCTACTACAGCCCTGCCATTGGCCCCACGTTCAATCCAGGCGTCTATTGTGCAGACGAAAACGGAACGTGCAGCTTCCAGGGACCCAACCCGTCGAATTATGCAACTGTATATTTCGGGGCGACAGGGAATAATTTCGGAACCTATGCAGGTGCAACCAATTCCTTACCTTGTAACCTTACTCCCTATCCCGCCGGTTACCCGGACCCCGCTCCAGGTCTCGTGAAAACATGCTTTTATCAACTGTCATCTGGAAACCTTTATAACGGGCCCGCAGGTTACTTACAATGTGCAGCTGAGGGCCAGACCTGCATGTTTGTGGGGGCGGCAAGGATAGCGTTCGGGGTCAATGGGAATTTTTCTTATAGAACCTTTCCTGTGTCCTCTTCTGAGTCCCAGGCTGGAGGCGCACCGTGCAACGATTCTGAATTCCCCGATCCAGATTATGGTGTCGTCAAAGCGTGCTATTACCAGATCGCCGTACCTATCACACCTACCATTGGCGGCAATAGCGCCACCGGTTCCGGAGGCACGACTGGCAGTAATGGCGCCTACGTTTCCACTTGCGATATCTATGCTTCGGGCGGCACTCCCTGCGTCGCCGCGCATAGCACGGTGCGGGCTCTGTTTGGCGGTTATAGCGGAAGGCTATACCAGGTCCAGCGTGCGTCGGATGGCTCTAGTATCGACATCGGCACAATGACCACGGGCGGTTACGTAAACGCCGCCGCGCAGGATTCATTCTGCGCGAGCACGACATGTATCATCACGATGATCTACGATCAAACGTCGCAGCATAACGATCTGGCAATCGAAGGACCTGGTGGGACGGTCCAGACCGCTGATTCCGGTGCGGTGGCTAACGCGCTGCCCATCAGCGTCAACGGAAATGTAATTAGAGCCTATGGCGTGAGTGTGACATCGGGAGTCGGCTATCGAAACAACGCCACCACCGGCGTTGCCAAGGGCGACTCGCCGGAGGGCATCTATATGGTGACCAGCGGCACGAACGTGAACAACGGGTGCTGCTTCGACTACGGGAACGCCGAAGAGACTAGCGACGATAATGGGCCTGGCCGCATGGACGCGCTCAACTTCGGCAACTTCTGCGGATTCCCGCCCTGCAACGGTTCCGGTCCATGGGTGGAAGCCGACCTGGAGAACGGCCAATATATGGGCAACGGCTCCAATACTGGAGACGAGTCCATCAACAGCGACTTCGTGACGGCGATGTCCGAGAATAATGGACAAAACACCTTTGCCCTGTATGCCGGAAATGCTCAAGCGGGTGGCATCTTCACGGAATACTCGGGAACGCTACCCACCGTCAACCCGGGGTACATCCCGATGAATCTGGAAGGGGCCATTGTTCTAGGAACCGGCGGCGACAACAGCGACTGGGGTATCGGCTCCTTTTTCGAGGGCGCGATGGTTTCCGGCTATCCATTGGCGGCTATTGAAAGTGCAGTCCAGGCGAATATCGTCGCGGCGGGCTATGCCTGTAACAGCGGTGGCTGCAGTAGCACGGGTACCGGGAGTACCGGCCCAACCGATCCCCCGGGCACATACACTGGCCCAAGCGACCCTGGCGGACCTGGCCCACAAGACGGATTTGCATCGTCGGCGACCGAACAGCCAAACGATATCATGGCGACCAAGCCAGCACTTGCTTTTTTCAATGGAAGCCTTTACGTGGCGTTCGAGGGGGTCAATGCGAGTAACGACCTCTATGTTACGTCATCTTCAAATGGGTACAACTTCCCAGCCGCAACCCGGTACACAAATCTCCAGGCGAGTAGCGCTCCCGCACTTGCGGCATACAACAACCAAGTGTTTATGGCGTTCCGAGGCCTCAGTGTCAACAACGATTTTTACATTACATCTTCATCCACTGGGACCAACTTCCCAACGGCAACCGGTTACACGAATATCGAAATGGGCGGCGCTCCTGCGCTGGCTGTGTTCAACAACCAACTGTACGCAGCCTTCCAGGCGAACGATTCTGGCCACACCCTGCATATAACGGCTTCGTCTGATGGCGTGACTTGGCCGACCGCATGGCAGATACCCAACGTCCAGATTGGAAGCGATCCCGCGATGGCGGTCTTCAACGGCATGCTTTACGTCGCCTTCAGGGCGAATGACCCAAGCAATGATGTGTGGATTGCATCTTCGCCGGACGGAGTCAACTTTAGCTCGCAAATGCTAGTCGGTCAAACGATGGGTGGGAGCAGTTCACCCGCTCTGGCGGTTTCCAACGGTGTTCTCTATTACATCTATACGGCGGACGACCAAGGCCATGAGATGCTGGTGTCTGCGTCGACGGACGGATCTACTTGGCAGGGCCCGGCGGCCTATCTCGGTGTCCAAACGGGCGCCACCGGTCCGGCAGCGGCGGCGTTTGCCAACGAAGTCTCCGTGGGCTTCCAATCAAACGATTCCAGAAACGTCTTGTTCGTAACAAGCAAAGTAACTGAAGCGACCAAGTATACGGGGCCAACCGACTCCGGCAACGGCGGTGCACAAGACACATTTCCAGCGGCGGCAACTGAACAGCCCAACGAGATCATGGGGAGCAAGCCGGCACTGGCCGCTTTCCAGGGAAGTGTATACGCAGCGTTCGAAGGTGCCGGAGTCAATAATGATCTCTACGTCACGTCGTCGGCGACCGGTAGCAACTTTCCAACCGCAACCGGGTATGCGAATATTCAAATGAGCAGCGCACCCGCAATCGCGCAGTTTAACAACCAACTGTATGTGGCGTTCCGAGGCCTGGACGTCAACAACGACCTCTACACGACATCCTCGCCGACCGGCAGCAGCTTCCCAAACGCAACCCAGCACACGAATATCCAAATGGGCGGCGCACCCGCGATGGCGCTGTTCAACAACCAGCTGTACATCGCCTTTCAAGCGAACGATTCGAGCCACACGTTGTTTCTGACCCGTTCTTCGGATGGAATGACTTGGCCGACCGCATATCCCATACCCAACGTCCAGATCGGCAGCGATCCTGCGATGACGGTCTTCAACGGCTTGCTCTATGTTGCCTTCAGGGCGAATGACCCAAGCAACGATGTGTGGATTGCGTCTTCATCGGACGGAGTCAACTTCACCTCGCAAATGATAGGCCAAACGATGGCTTGGGGCAGTTCACCCGCTCTGGCGGTCGTCGCTTACAACGACGCGAACTATCTCTACTATATCTATGAAGCGAATGACAGTAGCCATGAGATGTTGGTTACGACCTCGACGGACGGATCTACCTGGCAAAGTCCCGCGCTCTATCCCAATACCAATATGGGTGCTACAGGGCCGGCAGCAACGGGGTTTGGCAACGCAGTTTCCGTAGGCTTCCAGTCAAACGATTCCAGGAATGTCTTGTTCGTGACCAGCACACAGATTTCCGGGGCGACTGCAGCGACAGGGTCTTATCTACCAAACAGCACGTATTATCCCCGATTAGTTAGGCTATCGTACGGATCCTCTTCCACGAATGGCAACGTTGTAGCCAGTACAGACAGCAACATCTTCGTCAGCACGGATAGTGGAGGCACTTACACTTTTACCGGAACGGTACCGTCGCAATACGGATACCATTTGGGCTCCGGAACCTTATACGAACTGCCACAGACGGTGGGGAGCCTGCAAGCCGGAACGCTACTATACGCAGCGACCTATTACTACGGATCCGGATTCTCCACAGCGATTGAGGTCAACATAAGCACGGATGGAGGAAACACCTGGCAATATTCGTCAATGCCTGTTTCGGGCGGAGGATATACGGGAGACGGATTCTGGGAGCCCCAGTTTACCGTCGCCGATGACGGTGCACTGGTGATGTTCTGGTCCGATGAAACAGACAGCTGTTGCAGTCAGAAGCTGTCCCAGATTCGCACCTACAACGGTACAACTTGGCAAGATGAGACCAATACGGTCGCTAGTGGAATTCAGGCGGACCGTCCCGGGATGGCAGTGGTGACTAAGCTACCAAGCGGCGTGTACTTCATGACGTATGAACTTTGTGGCCCGGCAGCCTGCGCCGCTTTTTATCGCACTTCAACAGATGGCTGGAACTTCGGCGCCCCTGGCAATACGGGAACGAAGATCCAGACGGCTTCAGGGCAATACTTTGAGCACTCACCCACCAATGTCTGGAGTCCTTCGGTCCTATCGAGCAACGGCGCCATTTTGGTCGTAGGACAGCAACTATTTGACTATACCGGCGCGGTCGATCCAAACGGCGGTTCGACGCTGTTTGCGAACCTCAGCAGTGACGGCTCAGGACCTTGGTACACCGTCGCGTCGCCAGTCGGGGTACCGAATCCGACGAACAATTTTTGTCCTAACTATTCGACGGCTCTCCTGCCATCTGTGGATGGATCGAACATCTACGAATTATCGAGTGCCTATAACATCAACAGCCAGTGTGTAAGTTTTCATTCCTCCGAGCCGTGGAACCAACTGCCCAAGGACGGCTTCTACTACGATTTTGAAAATCAGTTTGCGAGTCTATGCCTAGATGACTATCAAGGGGGCACGGCCAACGGCACACCGGCAGACCTCTGGACATGCACGGATTCCAACGGTGTATATGACGAATACTGGCAAGTCCACGCGCAAGGAAGTGGCTACTTCTCGATTCAGAGCGAGACTACGGGTCTGTGCTTGGATAACGCCGGTGGCAGTCCAACTCCAGGGAACAAAGTAGTTGTCTGGGCTTGCACTGCCAATAACCCCAACCAAAACTGGCAATTTATGGACCTTGCCAATGGTACATTCAAACTCTGGAACCAGGCGGGCCAGTTGCCCTTGGATGATTCGGGTGGTTCGTTGACACCAGGGAATCAGTTACAAATTTGGGTCGATAATAGCTTGACGAGTCAGCGTTGGGTTCTGTACTAACCAGATGAGGCGGTTCCGGGCTCGTCTCGGTCTCTTCGTTTATGAATAGCCTTGCGCAGTCCTTGTTAGGGCAACGTCCCATCTCGGCCGTCGAAGCGGAACGCAGCTTGGAACATAAGTACAGTTGATGGATTGTCGGAGAGCCCCCGGTAGGCTTTGAGGAAAAGTCTACTGGACGGATCTACCTGTCAGGACCACGGAGCATACCTCGGTGTTCAGATGGGTGCCATAGGGCCAGCAGCAACCGCGTTTGGCTTCGGAGTTTACGTAGGCTTCCAGTCAAACGATTCCAGAAATGTTCTGTTCGTGACAAGCAAGGTGACTCAAGCCCGTATTGGCCTATTCGTGGTTGAGAACTTCCCCTCAACCTCCACCTTCCGTCTTTCTCTGCCGCGCCGAGTCTACCTAACGATCGGAAGTTCTATGAGCCTACAGCCGCCTGATACAAATGGTCAAAGAAAATGGCAGAGCGTCCATCAATATCCGAAGTGTGGGCATTCCGGTCTATCTCGGCGAATTCGTTATAAGGGTCATCTTCACAGGAATTGGTCCGACGTGCTAGCACTTGCGCTTTACGGGCTTTCCTACGCCGAAATGGTAAGAGAATTGATGCAGATCAGAAGACAGGCTGTGCTTCAGCACCAGCCAGCCTCTATTCCTATTCGCCGGACGGTGCTGGAAAAGATAAGGCATCTCGACCGTCAGGGGCGCACTTCGTTCGCGTTGAAATTGTCCGAAGCAGGCTGATCGCAGCGGGAAACATATGAGTGGACCGGGTGAGTAGAGACACGATTCGCAAAGAGGTTCGAGAACAAGGGCTGGTGAGCTAGACCATGGCAAGCCCAAAGAATTATCTGTTGGGATATGGTGAACGCCTCACGGTGACAATTGACCCTCCGCGTCGGCGGCCCGAAAAGGCGGATAGGTACACGTCTGCCGAGTCCAAAGCCAGGCTTGCACTGCGGATTCAGGAAGTGGCCACGGAGATCATGGAGCCTCCTGCTGCCGCCTGCCCACATACTGAATCCGTTGCGGCTGTAACAATCCACCCATCCTATTTAGCAAAGAGCAGCCTCATAGGCTTTCGTCCTACACCTTCGCCGCAATCCTCACTGTTCGTCACGGTTTAACAGGCTGAACCTACGCAGGAGCCCCACATCGCAATCTCAGATCGGTGCCCACTAAAGCTGGTCCATTGCTTCTGGCGGAGTATCACTTACCTTTGCCAAAACGCGCTTAAGCTTCGCGATGGAACCCAGAGCAGCTCGGTCCTGCACCGTTGACCACTCACCGACACCATCGTTCACAAGGACCGCCACCAGCTTATCGATCGAAACATGATCCTGCTCGGCAAATTTCGAGGCCTGCTGGTAAACGTCATCCGGAAGTTGAATACTTTTCATGGCAACTCCTTCACAAGTATAAGGAATTCCTTGGATGTCAGACAGCGAAATCCGAATCTCTGGATATCGAGAAGATCTCTTGTTGAACGTAATTATGAGATCGCTTCGGCTTGCGATTGCAGGGCGGACTAAGCGGCGGACGGGAATCAAAGGTCGAGGGAATTCGTGAGATTCACTTGCGCTTTTGTAAATTGCTAACACGAAGACCTTCTATGGGTAGAGGACCCGCTAACCAGGGAACGAATCAGGGCAAATCAACTCAAGGAGGTTGCGTGACTTCATCGCATAAATCTGGCGTGCGTGCGCGCCCCTCTCGAAGTCCAATAAGGGAGCCAGCTGTCCCAACACCATAAATTTACAATACTATTTCCAAAATAGTCGATTTAATGTAGTATATGGGCATGGCAAAGGAATCTGACCCCGGCGATCTCTTTTCTGGCGCACTGGAACTGATGATCCTGCAGACCCTAAGCCAGAGGTCACTTCAATGCACGGATACGCCCTAGCGCAACGCATCAAAGCCGTTTCGGACGTTCTTCTCCAAATCGAAGAAGGCTCCCTGTATCCAGCGTTGCAGGGAATGTTGAAGACAGGCTGGCTTGAGTCGGAGATGGGACTGTCGGCCAGAAGTCGTCCGGTGCGTATTTTCAAAGTGGCAGACGCAGGCTGGCAGCACCGGGAAGAAGCTCGATCCAGCTTCGAGAAGATGTTTGCCCGCATCCCCGTGTTCTTCAAGTAGCCCAATCCTAGGAGTTTTATCATGCCATGGCTCAAACAACTATTGTCCCGTCGCCGTCATTATGACGAACTGTCGGAGACGATCCGGGAACACCTGGAAGAGAAGATCGCCGACCTGATGGATGGCGGCATGAGGCGGGAAGAGGCGGAGCGGCGTGCCCGCCGCGATTTCGGCAACGTCACGCGGATCAAGGAGCGTAGCCGAGAAGTTTGGCAGTGGCCCACCTTAGAGAGCATCTTTGCCGACATTCGATTCGCCCTGCGTCAGTTCGGCAAATCCCCAGGGTTTGCAACGGCAGCTGTGCTCACGCTCGCGCTCGGAATCGGAGCTACGACCGTTATGTTCAGCGTGACGGATGCAGTGGTCTTACGCCCCCTCCCGTACGTGGATGCAAGCAGGATCGTGGATGTTCAGACCTGGTCTCCCTCTGGTTATTGGCAGATGTCGTCCTGGCCTGGCTACCTCGAAATACGAAAGCTGGCCTCAACCTTTGAAGCTTTTGCCGCTTATGAAGATTATGGGGGGATGACGCTGAAGGCAGGCGATCAAACCCGCTACCTTAATGTCGTTCAGGGCACAGACAATTTCTTCAACGTGTTTGGTGTTCGGCCCCTGGTCGGCAGGACCTTCGTTGCTGGCGAAGACCGTGTTGGGAAAAACAATGTCGTCGTTCTGAGCTACGAAGTGTGGAAACAGTCCTTCGACGCGGATCGCGGGGTTATTGGTCAAACAATCAATCTTGACGGCGATCCCTACATGGTCATCGGCGTAATGCCCGCGGGATTCCGGTTCCCCGTGACCAAGCCGAACCTTCTTTATATCCCCGTACACGTCAGGTCCTCGCTTGCCGCTGAATGGCGTGTTCACTGGCTCATGACTGTAGGGCGTACCAAGCCGGGTGTGTCCATCCATGAGGCCAATGCGAATCTCGCGCATGTGCTGAACAGTATAGGTCAGGAGAAACCGGACTCCGACAAGGGCCGCACCGCAACCGTGGCCCCCATTGCAGCTGCCGTGCATGGCAGCAAAGAGTTGCCGGAAATCGCCGTCATGATTGGGGCCGTACTTGCCGTACTGCTGATCGCCTGCGCCAACGTAGCTGGCCTTCTGCTGGCGCGCGGCGTCACTCGAGAGCACGAGATGGCCTTGCGCGCCGCTATTGGAGCTCGACGTAGCCGGCTGGTTCGTCAGCTTCTTCTTGAAAACACTGTTCTTGGAGTTCTTGGTGCCTCGGCAGGACTTCTCTTTGCTGTGGGCTTGCTTTCTGCTATGCGATCCTTTCTGCTTCACGCGTTCATGCGTGGAGCAGAAATCCACCTCAATTCCACTGTCGTCCTTACCGCAGTCATGATCGGCGTGTTTTCGAGCGTCTTAGCCGGGATCGTCCCCGCATGGCGTGCGGCGCATTCTGACCCAAATGCCTCGCTCAAGCAGGGAACTTCCGCCGGCACTTCACACAGACAACATCGTCTGCGCGCGGGATTTGTGATTGCGCAGCTCTCGCTGTCCCTGTTGCTCCTCGTGTTCTCCGGAATCCTGCTGATGGCTTTGCATAGGATGTTGCAAGCTGACATCGGATTCAATCCTTCGCACCTGCTCGCGTTAGAGGTCAATTTCCCCGCCGGAGATTACAAGAACCGTGACTATGTTCAAGACGTGATGATGCCCATGGAGGCACGCGTACAAGCCATCCCCGGAGTGATCGGAGTGGGATGGAAGGACCAGGGGCCACTCCTCGGCTACGGAGCCAGCACCGTGATGCAGATTGCCGGCCAGCCACCCGACCTACCCAATCATGAACGATTCTCGGAGAGCCGCGGTGTCACTCCCGGTTACTATGGAGCGCTCGGTATCCCCATCCTTCATGGGCGGGACTTCGATGGTCGCGAAACCGCAAACTCTCAACCTGTCGCAATCGTGAATGAAGCATGGGTAAAAGAGTTTCTCGCACAAGGACAGGATCCGCTTTCCCAGGCGTTTCAGCAGAAGAATGGCAACAACATCGCAATCGTAGGCGTCGCTGGCAATGCACGACAGAACGCACTGGAACCAGCACGACCGGAGATCGATTTTCCTCTCTCCCGTTTCACGTCTCAAGACCAGCAGGACACAGGTTCAATCAGCTTTTTCCTATACGTCCACACGGCAGTCCCGCCGTTCAATATAGTTCCGCAACTACGACTTGTGCTGCATGACATTGCGCCTACGGTGGCCTTCCAGAGTCCCGTCACGATGGATGATCTGTTGAGTGAAAGTCTGGTGAACAACCGTATGGAGAGTTGGATCTTCGGACTCTTTGCCGGGATTGCGGTATTCCTCGTTGCCATCGGAATCTACGGACTGCTGATCCAGGAGGTCATAAGTCGTACGCGTGACATCGGAATAAGGATGGCGCTGGGCGCAACCCGCGAGCACATTGCGCGTCTGATGCTTCTGAGAATCTCAAGTCGGCTTGGCATGGGATCGGGAATCGGCCTCCTCCTTATTTTTCTGGTGCGCCGCATCGTCGCAAGTGTTGTAGATATTCAGTTTGCGCGGGACAGCGTAATGATCGCTGTCCTCGTATGCCTGCTTACTTTCGTCGGATTCCTCGCTGCGGTTATGCCTTTGCGGCGAGCCACATCGATTGATCCCGCCAGGGCTCTACGAGCAGAATAGGAGTTCTTCCATGCTTTGGTTCCGACCCATGTTTACCCGTCGTCGCCGCTATGACGAACTCTCGGAGACGATCCGCGAACACCTGGAAGAAAAGATCGCCGACCTGATGGATCGTGGCATGAAACGGCAGGAAGCAGAGCGAGCTGCCCGCCGCGAGTTCGGCAATGTCATGCTGATCGAACAGCGCAGCCGGGAAGTGTGGCAGTGGCCCAAAGTGGAGAGCGTCCGGGCCGAAGTCAGGTATGCCTTGCGCAGATTATGGAAAGCTCCGGGATTTACGGCGATGGCCGTGCTGATGCTGGCCTTCGGTATTGGCGCCACCACCGCGATCTTCTCCATCGTGAACGGGGTGCTTTTGCAGCCGTTGCATTTTCCGGACCCCGACCGTCTGGTCACCCTGGGAGACCTCGTGAGCGGGTTCAACTGGACCTCACCCGGCTTCGTGAGCGCGCCCGAAGTGGTGACGTACCAGCGCGACACACACTCCTTTCAGAGCCTTGGCGGTTACAGCTACGTAAGCTACGAGCTTTCGAGAGTCGGCCAACCAGCCCAGATCCAGGCCGAACGCATGACTCCCTCCGTCT
>Ga0116129_1000519_pt1 | contig 24772 bp, 24 predicted proteins | sample June2015DPH_17_2_FD_89732 | JGI IMG/M metagenome (GOLD analysis project Ga0116129, IMG submission 89732) | Peatland microbial communities from SPRUCE experiment site at the Marcell Experimental Forest, Minnesota, USA - June2015DPH_17_10 | ecosystem: Environmental > Terrestrial > Soil > Wetlands...
ATTCAATTGGAAGAATATCACGCTTGGGAAAAGTCGATGGGGGAACCGGCTCTCTGTGGTCGGAACGCTGTATGACGCGTGTCATGCATGGCGGTTCGGAACGTCGACGTGCTCGAATACATCTACAAAGACACCGCTCCCTGCGGTCACGGCTCGGTAGAGATCTACATGGCGCCGCCCCAGAAGGTGTCCGGGCTGTGCCCGGATGGACCGATTGGCAATCGGTCCGCAGGTTGGCACGCATGCCGGCCGCCGGGTTGGTTGTATATTTGAAAAAAGGATTGCGGATGCTATTTGTTACTTTTCATGGCGGGTCGTCGGCTTCGAAGGGTGTTCCCTGCCCGGTGAATAATGTTTACGCTTACGATGAGACCGGCACAAGTCCCATTCAGCCGTATTTGAACGTGCTGAGCGTTCCGGCGTCGGTTCCGTTGTCGGAACTGCGGGCGATGTGTTTTGCCAACGGGTATTTGTATGTGGCGAACGGCTCGAAGAAGGTCACCGATGTCCTGTGTTTCAAGCAGTCTTCGGAAACTACGAATCCGTTGTTTCTTTATGTGTCGACGTTTGTATCCAATTCGGTGAACTCGATTGCCCATCCGTTCGGCATTTGCTTCGACACGGGGGGACATGCCTACGTTTCGAGCCAGGACACGAATGTGGTGACTCAATTGAATGTAGCCACGGATTTTAAAACAGGGAGCGCGGTCAGCGGGAATGCAGCGTCCTACCTTACTTCGTTCGGAACCGGCTTTCTGAACGGGACGTTTGTGGCATCGCACGAAGCCGTGCCGGGATATTCGGGGACGCCGAAGGTCGACGACAAAAAAGGCGGGCTGGATTTTTCGCTCACCAGCGGGGCGATCAGCAATTCGGTGCGCGACGTGGTGATCTGCAACGGGATCCTGTGCGTGGCCGATGAAGTGGAGCAGATGGTGAAGATGTATGACTTGACGTCGGGGACTTTTCTGGGCGCGAGCGCGAAGCTTCCTTCGGGTCCGATCCATCTGCTGGTTCAGGGCCAGATCTTATATGCCGGAGTGGGAGCGGCGGTGTACAGTGGTTTGCCGAGCGGAAGCTCTCTCACGCTAAGCTCCGTGTTGACTGCGTCCGATGAGGTTTCGGGAATTTGCTTCGATGGCTCCGGCAATTTCTATGTGGCGCTGCGGAAGGAGAATGCGATTTATCAGTATGACCAGAGTTTCAAGAATGGGAAAGAGTTGCTGGCTAATTTGCCGGATAATCCGGAGTTCGTGGTTTGGCAGGTATCCTAAAAAAGAACTCTATGGAATCGACAATCCTTTCAAAAACGGGGCTCAGCGTTTCGCGCCTGTGCTTCGGCACGATGACTTTCGGCGGACAAACGGACGAGCCTACGTCAGTCCAGATGGTGGACCGCTGCCTGGACGCGGGGATCAATTTTTTCGATACGGCGAACGTATATACCGGTGGTACTTCGGAGACTTTCCTGGGCCGCGCGCTGAAAGGCCGGCGCCAGCGGGTGATTCTGGCAAGCAAAGTATCGAATAAAGTGGGCGATGCGGCGGATCAGAAAGGTCTTTCGCGGGCGGCGATTCGCCGAGGGATCGACGAGAGCCTGAAGCGCCTGGAGACTGATTATCTCGACCTGTATTACATGCATCTGCCCGATTACGAGACTCGTATCGAAGAGTCGCTGGCGGCGACGGAGGAACTGGTCAAGGAAGGCAAGGTGCGGCACGTTGCGCAATCGAATTACGCGGCGTGGCAGGTCACCGAGATGCAATGGATCGCTGAGAAGAATCGCTATCAGCCGGTGGTGGTGTCGCAGCCGATGTACAATTTGCTGGCGCGCGGGATTGAAGCGGAATTTCTGCCGATGTCGAAGGAATTCGGGATCGCGAACGTGGTCTATAATCCACTGGCGGGCGGGTTGCTGACGGGGAAGCACAGTGCGGCGGAGCCGATTCAGGGGTCGCGCTTCGATAAGAACAAAATGTATCTCGACCGGTATTGGCACGATGACGATTTCAGCGCGGTGGAAGCGGTTCGTGAGATTTCGAAGCAGTCTGGAAGATCGATGGTGAGCCTGGCGTTATGCTGGCTGCTGCATCATACGGCGATCGAGTGCGTGATTTTGGGAGCATCGAAACTGGAACAGTTGGACGAGAACCTGGCAGCGGCGAAGGAGGGTCCGCTGGATCAAGAGACGCTCGACGCACTTGATAAAGTATGGATACGGCTGCGAGGCGTGACGCCGAAATATAATCGATGACTAAATACTCATTTTTGCTGTTGGCAGCGATGGCGATGGCGGATACCGTTCCCGCGCCGGACGAGAATTTGCGCGTCGCGGCGCTGCATGCGATTTTTCCGGGCATGCAGATTTCGCTGGACGCGGGCAAGCGGATCGACGATTCGTGGCCGGAGGAGCCGAGGCCGGCGCAACTGGATTCTCCCGACGCGCTGGCCAAGGAGAACGTTTACCGGGTGATCGGCGGCGCTACGAATAAGGCGGAAAAGCAAGCTTCCGATCAGCTCATTACCGGCAAGCCTTCAAACACACGGCTGGTTCGTTTTCAGATTTTTCATTGGCCGGATAGCAGCGATTTGCTGGCCGTTTTGCAATATAAATTCGAGGACGCGGTGCCGTCGATGGCATGCCCATCGATCGGATTGCTGGTGCATCTGGCGAATGTAGCGGGAAACTGGGAGGTACGCGACCGGTATCTGCTGGAAACGATGCATCACTTTACATTGCAGACTATTCGCATGCTGAATCTTACGGGCGAAGGAGCGGATCGGCTGGTGATTGAATCGGATTTCGGCGGAGCGGAAACATGGGGCACGAACATCGTGATTTTCAATCTCGGCAGTAAGATTGAACAGGTCTTCGAAACCACGTCACAGATCTATAACATGACGGACGATATGTTTACGCAGGTGATCGATATTCCCAGGACTGTCGAGTTGCACGGGGAGCAGGTTTGCTTTACCAAGACCACGATTTATGAGGACGGCAAGGTATTCAAACCGGTGCGCGTTACGCTGCCCTGCTACATCCCCGACGACGATATTAATCGTAAGGAATCGGAAGAGCGGAGCGAATTGCTGGCTCCTATTTTGCGGCCATAAACGCAGAGAACGGCCTGCCCGAAGGCAAGCCGCTCTCCGACCTCGCAGTAGAAACTATTTCTTTTCGGGCGCCGGTTTACTGGCAGGCTTCGCGGCGGCGGGTTTACTGGCGGGAGCGGCATGACTCGCGGCAGGAGCGGGATGACTCGCGGCCGGCGCCGCATGGTTCGCAGGAGCTGCCGGATGGTTCGCGGCAGGGGCGGCGTGATTCGCGACTGGCGCTGCACGATGCTCGGCAGGGGCGGCGTGATTCGCGACCGGTGCTGCACGATGCTCGGCAGGTGCTGCGTGGTTGGCGACAGGCGCCGAATGGTTCGCGGCAGGAGTTGAGTGGTTGGCTGCGTGACTCGCGGCAGCAGGGCGGCTCATCGCCGCATTGGCAGGTTTGCCGTGATTTACCGACGCCAACTGGGACCGGTCATGGGATGCTGCCGTGTGATGCGCGGTTTGTTCGGATGTCGCTGGAGTGTGATGTTCACTCATTGCTGTCCGCTCCGCCGCCGAGGGTGTCGCTCTGATTCCGCCGGTTCCGCCGTTGAAACTGGTGTGGACATTATTCTCGGCTACCGCGGTGCGATACGAATTGTGGAGCGAGACGCCGCCGACGTTCACGACTGCCGTATTGTAAGAGAAGTGGCCGCCATCCCAGCGCCCGCCCTCGAATCCGACTCCACCGAATCCGAAGCCGTAGTTCACGCCGCCATAGAAACCCACGCTGGGACCCCAATAGCCGGCATTCCAGGCGTAAAGTCCGTTATTCCAGCCCCAATATCCCGGTGTCCAAAGCACACCGACGGTGGGAGGCTGCACCCATACTCCGGGCACCCAGAAATAACCTTCATCGCCATATCCCCAGTAGCCAGGGGTCCACAAATATCCATCCCCCGGGATGACCGGCTGTACATACACCGGCAGAATCGGCGGTGCGATGGTGATGGAAACAAGCACGCCTGCCTGGGACGCGGCCGGCCCGAACGCCACGGCCAACGTCAGAACCGCGGTTCGGATTGCATTCGACGATTTCAATGTGAACTCTCCAGTCTCAAATATAGGAACCCACTGCTATAAGCAATGTCGTGCCCAAACCGAACTATGGGGAGAAATTAATGATTTGCCGGGATTTATACGGTAAATACTGCCGCGACGCGCATTTACTGCCGTCCTATTTCACCGCGGATCGCGACTGCATGATCTGCACGGTGCGCTGCAATTGCTGGATCTTCTCGTCCTGCTGGCTGTTCTGCCGCATCAGCCGCTCCACCTCGGCTTCGAGCTCGCTGCGCTTCCTCTTCAGCTCCTCGACTTCATTCGGATCGATCTTTACGGGAGCCTGGCCCAGGAATCGCGACGCTTCCTGCACTTTCTCGCCGTCGCCATCCTCGACCGACATACGCACCTCGACATCCCCTGTCTTACGCACATAGGTATAGCTACCGAGCGTCAACTCGCGCGGGGAGAGCGCGAAGGTTTGCGTGTTGCTGCCATCGTTGATCACGAGCGTTCCATGGACGGCGGAGACGACAGGCCTCGACGAATGATTCCATTCAATGCGCAACTGGCCTTCGCGCTCAATCACGGCGAGCGAAATCGGTTCGTTGGCCGGCCGGAACATCCAGTAACGCAAGCCGAACACCAGGGCCATCACCACCAGCACGGCCCAACCTACCAGCCATGGCCATTTCTTTTTCGGCGCAGGGATCGGTCGCTGCGGCTGGCCGAAGGAAGGCGCAACCTCCTGCGGGAACGCTTCGCGGCGGGCGGCGGCCACGGCGGCGGTCGAACTTTGAAACGCCTCCGAGCGCGGCATGGTGTTCAAGCGGCGCTCGCCCGGAATACGCTCCCCTCGCGGCGAAGGCATGCGATCCAACACGCCGGCCAGGCGGTCGGGGAAATTGAATTCGAGATAGCTGCGCTCGGTCTTGACAGTTCCATCCGCTTCGCGTACGAAAAATCCAGCGCGCATGCTGCCGGCGCGGCCGGGCCGCACAATCATCGTCACCTGCCAGGGCGCGGGGAAGAAGATCGAATAGAGCTCCAGATCGGAATCGCTCAAAGTAATGTCACTGCGCGTGTGGGAAAGGAACCAGCCGAGAGAAATCAGCCCCTCCAGATGCGGATCCTCGGCATCGGCGGCGAGTTGCTCATTCAACACCTTGCGATCTTTATCGGATAACAGGAACGCCGGACCACGGGCATGCTCACAGGCAATCGTCCGCATGGCCAGAACGCGGATCGTGCGGCCTTCGCGGGATCCGTATAGAATGCCGCCCACTTCGATGCCACCGCGCGAAAGCCTTTGAAACCCTTCGGCCACGGCGTGCCGGATTTCTTCGATCACGACCAGCGAATACTCGATGGTGATGGGGCTCTCCGAGACATTCCATGACGCGAACTTGAGGTCGCTCATTGGCCAGCCTCCGGCCAATAGAGCGAGGTGATCGAATCGTCGTCCGACCCCGACGCCTGATCGTCGTTCTCATGCAGATGGTAGTAATAGGTAGTGGCGCCCATCCCGGCGACAAAAATCAACGCCAGCAGCAGGCAGGCGATGGTTTTTGCATTCCACGCGCGTTCATGCGATACCGAGGCCATACTGCCCATTACGGTTAGCAGGGCTAATCCGAATACGAAGCCGAACTTTGCGTACCACGGCATCAGATCGAGGTGGCTTTGTCCACCCACCATGCTCCAGGTCTCGAAGATGGCGATCAGGGCCACCAGAAATTCAATCATAAATGCAAGCCGCGATATATAAGGGGGCATCACACGTACTTTTGAAGATACCATTGTACGGAAAACAGACGATCACCTATGCCGATTGGCTCGACCGGGCGGCGTTTTATCAATTTAACGGAAATCGGAGATAGACTAAGTATTTTGCCAAATCCTGAGCCTTATCTGTCCATCGTAGTTCCTTCGCGCAACGACGATCACGGAGGCGATCTGCTGAAGCGGATGCAGATCTTCGCGACAGCGCTGCTGGAGCAATGCCGGCGGCATCAGATTCCCGCCGAGCTGATCATCGTCGAATGGAATCCTCCGGCGGACCGGCCGCGGCTGGCCGAGGCGCTGCGCTGGCCGCGGGAGCCGGGTCCGTGCGTGGTGCGGTTCATCGAAGTCCCGGCGGCGATCCATAGGCGGTACCGGAATGCGGACGGGCTGCCGCTCTATCAGATGATCGCGAAAAATGTGGGAATTCGACGCGCGCGGGGGCGATTTGTTCTGGCCACGAATATCGACATTCTGTTTTCAGACGAGCTGATGCAGTATATTGCCGGGCAGCATCTGAGGCTGGAAACGATGTATCGCATCGACCGGCACGATGTAATGGCGGAGGTTCCAGATGCGCCGGTGGCCGAGCAATTGGCATGGTGCGAATCCCACATGATCCGCGTGAACTCAGTGGCGGGCACGTTTCCGACGCTGCCGAACGGAGAGCTTGCGCTCGAATCGAACGACGTTGCGTCGAGAGACGGCAACCTGACGCTGGGCGCCGGCTGGTTTGCGCGGGAATTGGTCGGATCCACGCCGTTTCGCTGGATCGATAACAACGCGGAAATTTACATACATGGTAGCGATCCGAAGCGTGTGCTGGCGATCGACATGGAGCCTGGTCCAGGCGTCAAGATGGCGGCAACAACGCTCGATGTTCTCGACGACGAGGGATCGAAAGTTTTCTCAATGCGCCTGGCCGGTCGCAGGGTGGTCAGTATCCCTGTGCCTGATAGAGGATTAGGCCAAAGCGGCCCGGTTCGCTTGCGGTTGCGCTTTTCGGGTGCGGGATCCCGTTTGGCGGTAGATCCGCGGCCGTTGAATGCGCAGGTGCGCCGCTGCGCACTCTATGAAGCGCCGGCGATTCCGCGTCTGTGGAATATCGCGCAAAGAACGTGGTGGATGCTTCAATGGCGGCTTAGACGCATTCTGTCACCGGAACCAGAGTATACGGATGGGTGGCCGGATTCTCTGCATCTGACGGCCTGCGGCGACTTCACGATGCTGGCGCGCGAGCACTGGCTGGACCTGCGAGGCTATCCCGAATTCGACATGTTCGCCATGGATATCGATTCGCTATTCTGCTGGAGCGCGCATTACGGAGGGGCGAAAGAGATGGTGCTCCGCAATCCGATGCGGACATACCACATCGAGCATGCGACGGGGTCGGGTTGGACGCCGGAGGGTCAGGAGAAACTGTTTGAGCGGATGGCTGAGAAAGGTGTCCCGTGGCTGCACCATACAGACGTGATCCGTTGGGCCGCCGACATGAAGCGGCTCCAGGCGCCCATCATATTCAATCGCGAAGACTGGGGCCTCGGGTTAGAGGATCTGAAAGAGACCCAACTGGTCGATTAAGGTTTGGCCTCCGAGAATCCGGAGGCGAAGAAAAAGCTGTTTATACTCATGTATTTACAAGGAATAGCAAGCATGGCCCAGTACTATATCAGCAAGAATGTTCCGACGCTTGTGACGTAGCGATCGACCTACCACTACATATTGTGGGTCTAGTCCACAAGTACTTGTGGATCTAGGATAGAAAACAAGTACGAAATGGCTTTTCTATCTAGGCCTAGTTGTGCTAGTATCGCTTTAGTTCTAATGATGGATCACTTTCGAGCCGATATTAGAACATTGTTTTTGAATTTTTTTTAGAGTCGGAGGAGGTCAACGATGAAAAGTTTTGGATTAGCGGCTGCAGCAGTGGTTGCGCTGAGTGGCGGCATGTTTGCAGACACGGTGAATAGTGCGACTGGAACATTTTCGGCGTTTCCAACCGGTTTTTCGGCATCAACGCCCGTCTGGATCAGTAACACCACTCCGCCCGCCACTACCGGGACGCCGTTCTGGAATGATGCTTCGGACGATACAGGCATCGGACCTGGTCAGGGAAGCAGCCATTTGATGAATATTGGCTATGTCCTCACGGACACGGGTGGGATGACGGGAGCGCCTTCGGTTCTCGGAACCGACACGGTTACAGAGGATTTCACGGATACGGCTGGGGGTGCGCCGGAAAACGGTGATCCCGCGGCATTTAACTTCGTCCGTAACGCGACAGCCTACAATGTTTCGTTGCTCTTTGCCGACAGCGGCGTGGACACATCAGCCAACCCGGCAGACGCAGTGGGATCCCAGATTGGCTACTACGTAGGCAGCACCTTGACGGCGCTTTATGACTTCGGTCCGACCTTTTCACCGACAGGAACGAAGCCGTTCAACCCAGGCGCATCCGGAACATCGTACGGCTTCTACGACACGGTGTGTTATGCGGCCAGCGGTGGGGTTTGCACGAAGTCCGAAACCTACGAAACCGGTGGAGATAACTTTGGCAACGATCCTGGTGGGGCTGCTTGGAATCACTTCGCTCTGTTCCAGTTAGCCTCCGGCAGCTACGTTCTGGGATTTACCGCCCAGGATGGAATGTTCGGCGAAGGTCTTGGCGATTTCCAGGACACAGTCATCGAGCTTCAGGTCATCACTCCGGAGCCGGCAACCATCGCCTTCATGGGCTTGGGTCTGGCCGGTTTGGGAATCCTGGGCCGTCGCCGTTTCGTGAAGAGATAGCTTTTCGTTCCTCCTTTCGACACTCATACGGCCAGTCATTCCAATAGGATGACTGGCCGTTTTTGTTTTTTTAGCCTACCAGTTTCTTCGCTTCCGCCAGAGCCGATTCATAATCCGGGTGCGTCCCGACTTCCTTCACATATTCCACGTGCCGCAGCGTATTGTCTTTATCCAGCACGAAAATTGCCCGGCTGTGAATATGCAATTCCTTAATCAGAGTCCCGTAATTTTCTCCGAATGAACCGGTACGATGATCGGAGATCATCTTCACATGATCCACGCCGTAGGCCCCGCACCACCGCTTCTGTGCGAACGGAAGGTCCATGCTGAAGGTGTAAATGCTCAACTCCGGCAGTTTGGCCGCTTCTTCATTGAAGCGCTTGGTCTGCGCGTCGCAGACCGGCGTATCCAGCGATGGCACTACGCTGAAAATGCGCACTCCGTGTCCAGTGCTCTCCAGATTCGCCGGCTTCAGCCCGTCGTCGATGGCCTGAAAATCCGGCGCTTTATCGCCAATCTTCAATTCAGGACCAAGGACAGTGAGATCATTTCCTCTTAAAGTTGTTGCTCCAGGTCGTTCAATAGGCATCTGCCTATTCTAGCAATTCGTCGAGTTGATTCACGTCCGTGACGGGCAAATTGCAGGCGAAATTCGAGCATACATACACCGTCGCTTTGCCTTCGATTGACGGCATGGGAACCGGCGATTCGCTCGCCCTCGCGACCACCGCCTGGGGCAGAAATCTTCGTCTAATCGCAGCCAGCATCGCGTTATCGGGCGGACCCGCCAAAACGATTTCCACCGGCAGGCCGAGCGTAAACGACAGAGCCGCCAGCATTTGCGGCACGCCGGCGCCGCCTTGGATGAGGCGCGAAGCAAATGCTTCAAAGGTCCTTGCCGCGGCGCGCCGGAAATCCTCGCGACCGGTGATGCGCGACAAGCGCAACAGCGCGACTGTCATCATCGAATTGCCCGATGGCTCAGCCCCGTCGTAATCGTCTTTCAAGCGCAGAACAAGATTTTCCGCGCCCGCGGCGGTCGAGAAAAAGCCGCCATTTTCGCGGTCCTCGAACAACTCCAGCGCACGCTCCGCCAATAATACGGCGAAGCGGAAATCGGCTGCCTCGAAACGGGTCTCATACAAGTCCAGGAAAGCCAGAATCGAGAACGCGTAATCGTCGAGGAATCCATCGATTGCCGATTCCCCGTCGCGAAAACGCCGTAGCAACACGCCCCTGGTCTCATCCCACAATCGCGCGCGCAGAAACTTCGCCGCAGCGGCCGCGGCGTCCGCATATCGATCTTCTCCAAGCGCCTGCGCGCCCTTGGCGAATGCCGAGATCATCAAACCATTCCAGGCGGCCAGGATCTTATCATCGAGATGAGGCCGGGGACCCTGCGCGCGCCGCCCGAGCAATTTCTGCGTCGCATCCCGAAGCACCGAGCGCGTTTCGTTCACGGTCACATCATTTCTAATCGCCGTTTCCTCGATAGAACACGCCTGGTACAAAATGTTTTGATTCGGAAATTCGCCATGAGGATCCTCGTCGACGTTGCCTCCGGCTTTTATTCCATATCGCGTGCAGAAAATTTCGGCATCCCGCAGACCCAGCGTCTGCTCGATCTCTTCCCTGCTCCACACATAAAACGCCCCCTCGCGTTTTTCCCTGGGTTTCTCCGGATCGACAGCGCTATCCGCGTCCTCAGCCGAAAAAAATCCTCCGTCGCGATGCGTCAGGTCCCGCTGCACGTAGGAAAAGATATCGCACGCGGCCGCGGCGTACTGTCCGTCGCGGGTAATCTGAAATGCTTCCAAATACGAAATGGCGATCTGCGCCTGATCGTAGAGCATCTTTTCGAAGTGCGGCACAAACCAGCGCTCATCGACTGAATAGCGATGAAACCCTCCGCCGATCTGGTCGTTCATGCCACCCTTCGCCATCTCGCGCAACGTGAGTAACACCATCTCGAGCGCTTCTTCGTTCTTCGTGGCGGCGTAATAGCGAAGCAGAAAATTATGGACGCTGGGCCGGGGAAATTTCGGAGCGCCGCCGAATCCGCCGAGGCGAGAATCGAACATCCGGCGGAATCCCAAAAATGCCGAATCGAGAGCTTGCTGCCCCGCTACGCCGGTGCTCGCCGTCTGCGCCGCATATTCTTTTAACTGTTCAATGACCTTCGCTCCGGATTCCTCCACGCGCGCGCGATCCTCGCTCCATGCGCGCGCCAGATTTTCCAGAATCGAGCGGAATCCGGGCCTTCCATAACGATTATCGGGCGGGAAATAGGTGCCTCCGAAGAACGGCTTCCGCTCCGGCGTCAACCATACCGACATGGGCCATCCGCCGCTGCCGGTGGATGCCTGCACGAATAACATGTACACGCGGTCCACATCCGGCCGCTCCTCGCGATCCACTTTCACCGGCACGAAATACTGATTCAAAACGCGAGCCGTCTCTTCGTTCTCAAACGACTCATGCTCCATCACGTGGCACCAGTGGCAGGTGGAATAGCCGATAGACAAAAAAATCGGCTTGTTCTCGCGCGCCGCTTTTTCAAACGCCTCCTCACCCCATGGATACCAATCCACGGGATTGTTCGCATGCTGTAACAGGTACGGACTTTTCTCTTTGCCTAATCGATTCATGAAAGCTCGTATCCTGTCTTGTCGATCTGCGCCCATACAATTTCGCTCGCATGGCCGTGCTTCAGAAACACATCGCGCACCAGGTCGCACACGTGTTCATGACTCCGCTCATAGAACACGAGAATCGATGGACCCGCGCCGCTCAGCGCGCAGCCCAGCAGTCCCGGCGCGCGCAATTTCGTGGCTTCTTCCAGCCCCGGCACCAACGGAAATCGATAGGGCTGATGCAGACGATCCTCCAGCGCTTCGGGAAACGCGCTCGTCGTCCCGCTGGTGAGCGCGGCGATCAGCAGCGCGCTACGCTGTACATTGAACACCGCATCGGCACGAGTATAGGACATCGGCAAAACACGACGCGCCTCGATGGTGGGAAGAACAAAATCCGGCACCACGATGGCGACGCCGTAGTGAGAATCGATCTCCATCCGCACGGCGCGCGCGATTCCTGCGCCGTCCAGAGCGCTGGCCACAATCGACCCGAGCACGCACGCCGCTACGTTGTCCGGATGGCCTTCGATGCGCGCCGCTTCATCCAGCACCTTGGCCCGCGACCAGCCCAGTTGCAGGATCTCCGCTGCAATCACCACGCCGGCGGTCAGTGCGGCCGCGCTCGATCCCAAGCCCTTGCCGATGGGAATATCGTTGACGATTTCGAGCTCGATTGGCGCCAGCACGGCGCCCACATCGGATGCAACTTTCAGAGCCGTCTGCCAAATAAGATTGTCGATGCCGGTCGAGATCAACGCCGCATCGCGGCCGCTCGATCGAATCGTGAGCTGCTCCGCGCGGCGGAATCGGCACTCCAGATAAATGCTCAATGCGAGGCCCAGCGCATCGAATCCGGGTCCGAGGTTCGCACTCGAAGCCGGAACGCGGACCCTAGAGAAATCAGGCACTCAACACAACCTTCGAACCCCCACGGCATGAACGATAGATTGCGTCCACTAATTCGAGCGCCTGATAACCTTCTTCGCCTGAAACCAGCGGCTTGCGATTCTCGCGGATCGCTGCGCCGAAATCGAGAAACTGCCTCTCGAAAGGCGCGAGCGAAATCGCCATGGGATCCGACGCGCCGGACGCGACATTGCGCTCCACCGGAGCATCGGAATCCGATTCTCCTTCGACGTCCCAGGTGGTGAGCTTGTCGCCCGAAATGATCGCCGTGCCCCTGGTGCCATGAATCTCCAACCGCTCCGTGTATCCAGGCCAGAATGCCGTCGAAGCCTGGATCACGCCGGTCGCGCCGTTTTCATAACGCAGCACGGATGCCAGCACATCCTCGCTTTCAATTTTGTGCAGCGCGCCGAGTTGCCACTCGCCATACACACTCTCCACGCGCCCGATCAGCCACAGCAGAATATCGACCTGATGCACCGCCTGATTGATCAGCGCGCCGCCGCCTTCCACTTTCCAGCTTCCTTTAATGGGACGCGAATAATACTCGGCCGAGCGGAACCATTTCACGTACGCGTCGGCTTCGAGAATTTTTCCCAGCCGTCCTTCGCCGATCGCTCGCTTGAGAAACTGGCTGGAATCGTCAAAACGATGCTGGCTGACGACGCTCAGCAAAATTCCGCCTTTGCGAGCCGTCTCCACCATCGCCTTTGCCGTCTCAAGATTGGTCGCGATCGGCTTTTGTACCTGCACGTGCTTTTTCGTCGTGACGCACAGCTCAATCGGCTCCAGCCGAAAATCCGGGAAGGTACACACATCCACGAAGTCGACGCGGGGATGGCGGCAGACGTCTTCCCACGTGTTTACGGCCTCGCCTCCGTATTTTGCGCAAAACTCTTCAGCGCGTCCGGGCGCGGCGTCGCAAGCGGCGGCGATTTCATAACCGATATTGCTATAAGCCAGCGCGTGCTTGTGTGAAATCGCGCCCGTACCGATAATTCCTACCCGCAGGGCTTGGCCTACGCGCATAGCTCCTCCTCCGTGAGTCCGCAAATCGAAACTTCGATTCCCAGTTCATCGAACGCCGCAGCCTTGGCCACCAGCGCTTTTTTCGCCGACGCTTCATCCGGCGCATACGCCACCTGAATATGATTCGCCTTGTGACGCGCCATCATCTGATCCCGCGAAACACCTCGCGTCACCGCATGCATGATCGGCCATTGGGGAGTGGTGATCTTCCAGCGCCGCTCCGTCTCTTCGAGAGGCAATGCGATCGAATCGGCCAAGCCCAGGTCAGCCTTGAGCCGGCCGTCAACATAAATCCGCGACCACACCACAACGCCCGGCTTGCTGATCCCTTTCACGGTCCCTCCGCCGAGGTGAAAATACATGGGAGGCTGGCGTTCGCTCAGCGTACCCGCGTACCCATCGATGAAATGGGCCGGCGGCGCCGCGCCTGAAATTTCGAACACCCAGACAAATTGGCCGCCGAAATCCTCGCCGTAGCGCAAATCGTGCAGCGTATTTTCGGGCGCGTATCCCAGCTTTTTCCAGACCCGATTGGTCACCAATCCATCGAGGCCAGCGCATTCGTCCACTTCATTAAAGTGCGGCAGCGCCTGGCCCGCGTACAGTTCGCGCCCATCGCGAAACACCGGCGGCCGGTCGACGTTGTTCAACAAACCCTCGACCAGATCGGATGCGGGGGCCAGATCCTTCAATCCCTGCTGATACTGAATGCCGATCGTATCGCAGCCAAAATCGTCCGCAATGCCGAGCGCCGCGATATACATTTTGCACTGCTCGATAACCTGCACCTCGGTCAAGTCCGTTTCCGGATCGGGACCAAACTTAAACGTCATGCCCTTATTCACCAGCCAATCGTAAACCGCGCGCGCCTCCGTTTCCGGAACATCGCGCATGGCCGCGTACAATGCCGATTGGCTGAGGCGTTCCTTAAAAACGCCCGTCGGATGCAGCAGTTCGTCGGGGAGGATCGCGTTGTACATCCCCATGCAGCCTTCATCGAAGATGCCCATGATCGCTTTCTTCGACTTCAGTTCCCGTGCAACTTCACGGCCGATCGTGGGAGGCAGTTTGTAAAGGGATAGCGGCCGGGCGTGCGAAGTATCATGCGACAAAGGCTCGCCACTGAGCCATTTTCGCAACCCGCAGCGGAAAAACTCGTCGCTGAAATCGATGCTCCACAAGGTCGAATATTTCACGCCGGCCTTGGTCAGGGAACCGTTCAGATTCAGCATTCCGACAAGCCCCGGCCATTGTCCGCTCCAGTTTGCGACGGTCAGAATCGGTCCGCGATGCGTGTACAATCCGGGCAGCACATGATGGCTGTATTGCCACACCGCCTCGGCGACAATCAGCGGAGCCTCGGGATGGATCGACCGAAATACCTCCATGCCCTGCTTTTGGCTGGCGATAAACCCGTGTCCCAATACTTCATCGACAGCATGGCCGCGGCGAATCTCGCGCCCCTCCGCGCGCACCGCCGCCATGACTTCTTCTTCCATCTTTTGTTGCGCCGGCCAGCACTTTCTGTTCGCCGCGAGGCGCAGATCGCCACTGGCGATAAGAACGACGGGTTCGCCCATAAGCTAACTATTTTGGCATGGTCGCAGCAGAGCCGCGTCCACTGCGGAGCGATCGCGCTTTCTTATGCCTTGACCGGCTTATCAGAAACCTTCCACTTCTTTTCGTCGAAGTAGAGGACTTTTCCCTGGCGATACGATTCCACCGCCATCGTGATCAGCACTTGTGCGCAAGCGGCGGTTTCAACGTTCAGATGCGGCTTTTCGCGGGTCCGCATACAACTCAGGAAGTTATTGATGTGCGCGGACATCGTATCGGTCTTCTCGACCGGAATTTTCACTTCCTCGGTACCGAACTTGTAGCCTTCAAACATCACAGCCGTTTCGTACGGAGCGTCGCGATTGGCGCGTTTCCTCGTCACTTCAGGCTTCAGCGTGATGTGATCCGTGGTGCTCTCGAACTGCCCGTTATCCACCATAATGATCGAACCTTCGTGCCCGCGAATCAGCCCCGGGATGTGCTGCGAGTTCGCCATGGAGGAGCTCAGCACCAGCGAATGGCCTTCCGCGTATTCGCCCACCAGATGGAACGTATCCGGCACCTCGCGCTTGTATTCGAACTTGGGACCTCCGTAGATTCCGCCCGACGCCATCACTTTATGCGGGAATTGCGGCTTATCCCAGCAAATGTTCAGCGGCGCCACCACATGATAGAACAGGTCGGTCGCGATCCCGCCCGAATAGTCCCAATACTTGCGGAAACGGAAGAACCGGTCAGCATCGAAAGGATGCGCCGGCGCCTTGCCCAGCCACATTTTCCAATCGATATAATCGTCGCCTTTCCCGTCCGGACCGGCGGCTTCGTCGATATGGTAATTCCACTCGCCTTCCACTGAATCGCGATGGTAGGAGCCCTGGCTCATGATCATCTTGCCGATCATGCCGTCGGCGATGGCTTTTTTGGCCTTCCACCACTGATCGGCGGACGTGGTCTGGGAGCCGACTTGCAGCACGCGCCCGGTTTCCTTCACCGTGTTGACCAGCATGTGCGCTTCGTCGATGGTGTGGCACATCGGCTTTTCGAGATAAACGTCCTTGCCGCTATCCATCGCCTCCAGCGCGACGTGCGCGTGCCAGTGATCCGGTGTGGCGATGACCACCGCGTCGATATCTTTCCGGTTGATAATTTCGCGGTAATCCAGGTAGCCATCGCATTTGTGCCGTTCCTTGTTGGCCGTGACGCGCTTCTGGTAGGTGTCCGCAACGGCCACGATCTGGCAGGCGTTATTCTTTTCGCCGAACGACGCGAAGGAGTTCGCGTCGGAGCTGCCGCGTCCGCCGACGCCGATCACACCGATCGTAATACGGTCGTTGGCGCCGATAACCCGTCCGCTCGATCGGGCGCTGCTGCTCTTGGCGGCCTTCGGGGAAGCCAAAGCGGCTCCAGCGCTTCCTAAAGCCACGCTCACCGCGCTGGCTTTGCGCAAAAAATCTCGGCGATCAAGCGTATTGTTATCTGAAGACATCATGGCTCCTTATTGAAAGTACAGTTTACTCCTATAGCCCGCGCGGGTCAAAGGTTCGAAAACCTCTACTTACCGACCACCTCGCGGCACTTTTCGAACAACTGGAGCAGCGTATCTACCTGCTCTTCGGGGGTTTTTGGCGACTTCCCGCCGAACCCCGCCCCCGACGATGTTTTGCCAATGCCGGTGGTGGTGGTAATAAAACGCATCAATTCGAGTGCGACTTCTTCCTTGCTCAGCCCACTACTTCGTGAAGGGGTTTCTTTTTCATCCGTCATGATAGTTCTAAGGGTACTCGATTTCGGCCCATGCCAACCGACGCCCGGCGTCTGATCCGCAAAATGCGAGGAGGTGCGCAGGCGCATCTGCTCGATGCGGCGGACGGCCACGCTTATGTGGTCAAATTCGTCAACAATCCGCAGCACCGCCGGATTCTGTTGAACGAATGGATTTCTTCGGTATTTCTGAATTACCTTGGCATCGCCTCGCCCGCCGCCGCGATCGTCCGCATGTCGGAGGAATTTCTCGCCGCCAATCCTGAAGTCCACCTGCAACTTGCATCGAGCCATGAAGCGCCCCAGGCCGGCTGGCATTTCGGTTCGCGTTTTCCGGGCGACCCGGCGCGCGTCGTCGTTTACGATTTTCTCCCCGATTCGATTCTGGAACAGATTGAGAATCTGCCCGATTTTCTGGGCGCGCTGGCGTTCGATAAATGGATGGGCAATGCCGATTCGCGCCAGGCTGTCTTTTTTCGCGCGCGATTGAAAGAATGGATCCCGGGCTCCGACGCGCACTCCCTTAAGATGGGTTTCGTGGCGCAAATGATCGACAACGGATTTGTGTTTGGAGGTCCGAACTGGCAGTTCACCGATTCCGCGATCCAGGGTCTCTATTTCCGTCCCTCTGTCTATCGCCATGTGCGCGGCCTCGCCGATTTCGAGCCTTGGCTAACCCGCATCGTCAATTTTCCCGAAGAAATGTTCGACCAGGCAATCAAGTCGATTCCCCCGGCTTGGCTCGCGGGCGATGAGGAAGCATTCGACGTGCTGCTGGCGCGCCTGCTGAAGCGCCGCGCGCGTGTCCCGGACTTGATTGAGAGCTCTCGGCGTGGGACGATGAATCCGTTTCCGAACTGGAGATGAATTTTCCCGGCACGGGTGTCCAAATCGCGGGTGCAAGAGCGTCATGGTGGTAGCGGAGAATGATTTCCGCACTGACTGACGAAGGAGATTTGACATGGAATATGTGTTGTTTGCCTATGTGGACGAGGCCGGTTGGCCGAAGCTGACGAAGGCGGAACAGGAACAAGGGATGGCGGCCTATACCGCGTACTACGAGGCATTGACGAAGGCCGGCGTGCTGAAGGGCTCCAACCGCTTGCAGCCGACCTCGGCGGCGACCACGGTGCGCTCCGCGAATGGCAAGGCACAGGTGCTTGATGGGCCTTATGCCGACTCGAAAGAGCAGTTGGGCGGCTACTTCCTGATCGACGTGGCCGATCTTGATGCCGCGATTTCGTGGGCGGCGCGCTGCCCGGCGTCCATGCACGGAGTCGTCGAGGTGCGTCCGTTGTGGGCGATGCCGGCGTGAACGCATGAGTATCGGCGAAGGCGATCAGCAGGCGCGCAGCACAGCGGACGCGGTGGCGCGGCGCAGCTATGGCAGACTGGTCGCCTTTCTGGTGGCGCGGGCGCGGGATGTCACGGTTGCCGAGGACGCCCTTTCGGAGGCATTTGCCGCGGCGCTGGCGGATTGGCCGCTGAACGACTGTCCGGCGAATCCTGAAGCCTGGCTGCTGACGGTCGCCCGGCGAAAGATCATCGACATCAGCCGGCGGCGGCGCAGCAGCGAGATGGTCGCGCCCCAGTTGGAACTTCTCACGGAGGGGCTGGACGCGGCGGAGGCGGACGCCGGAATTCCGGACCGCCGGCTGGCGCTGATGTTCGTTTGCGCGCATCCGGCCATCGAAACTGGGATCCGCGCGCCGTTGATGCTGCAAGTGGTGCTGGGCTTGGATGCCAAGACGATCGCTTCGGCGTTTCTGACGTCTCCGGCAGCGATGGGGAAGCGGCTGGTACGCGCCAAGGACAAGATCCGGCAGGCCGGAATCCCGTTCAGCGTTCCGGAACGCGAAGAGTTGCCGGGTCGCCTGGAGACCGTTCTCGACGCGATCTATGCGGCCTTTACAGAAGGGTGGGCAGACCCGGGCGGAACGGATGTCGCGCGCCGGGATCTCACCGGGGAAGCCATGTTTCTGGCCCGGCTGGTAGCGGAGCTGCTGCCGGCGGAACCGGAGGCGTTGGGGCTGCTGGCGCTGATGCTTCACGCGGAAGCGCGGCGTCGCGCCCGGCGCGAGGCGTACGGCGAATACGTGCCGTTGGCCGAACAGGATCCGGCGTTGTGGGATGCGCAAATGATCGCCGAGGCCGAGGTGCTGCTGATGCGTGCCAGCGCTCTCGGATCTATCGGCCGTTATCAACTGGAAGCGGCGTTGCAATCGGCGCACGCGGATCGCTGCCGCACAGGGCGCGGCAACTGGAGTGAGGTTGTGCAGTTGTATGATGCGCTGTTGGCGCTCCATGGCTCGCCGGTGGTGGCGATCAATCGCGCGGTGGCGATCGCGGAGATTCGGGGCGCCGGAGCGGCTCTTGAGGCGATCGAAGCAGTCGCCGCCGATGTGCGGCTCGCCGAATACCAACCATATTGGGCCGCTCGGGCCGAGCTTCTGGCGAAGACTGGAGCGAATGAGGAAGCTCGACGCGCATATGGGATGGCGATCGGCCTGGAGCGCGATCCCGCCGTGCGGCGTTTCTTACAGCGGCGGCAGTCGGCATTGGAATAAGAAGCCTCGCTGATTTCCGCTCGCAAGCGCTCGATGAATCCATTCCCGAATTTGGAGATGATCAGGCCAGCAAGGAGCATCGGATGAGCTCCAGCGGGCAGAGTCCGGGGAACCGCTCCGGAGACAACTCGATGGCGCTCCTAATTGCCTCGAAGTCGCTTGCGTTGTTATGAACCAGCGGTATTCCCGCCACCAGGGCGGTCGCCGCGATCACTCCATCAAACCGCCACCGAGCCAGCCGCTCCTGCCGCGATTCTGCCAGCCGGTGGGAGCGGCGCGGAGGCGTTGGCGCCTCCGGAAGCAACGCCATGATCTCGCCAGCCACCACAGCTACCGCGGTATCGACCGGTAACACATTGCCAAGCTGGCTCAGATACGCAACCCGGGCTGCTTCGATACGCGGACGCGTTTCCGGCGCGGAGCGGCGCCATAGCAGACTGTACCCACGGATGCGCTCCGTAACCGTAACCGCGGAGATGGAGATCTCATGAAGCCCGAGGTAGGCGTATAGCCAGCGGACGACCTCCTTGCTGGCGTTCCGAGCCAGCCATCCCTCCGCACTGGTGTCGAATATAAAGGGACCAGAGGACGGATCGATCATCAGCGCCGGCCCGCGCGCACCGGTTCCAGGATCACCCCGTCCAGAATCGCGAGTTCATCGGCGGAAAAACCGGTGAAGGCCTTCCGGTATCCGTCCAAAATGCGGTCGCGCCGCTGCCTGGCGCTTTCGAGCCGCAGGCCTGCTGCCATGACTTCCGAAATTACCGTGCTGAGGTTAACCTGTCTGGAACGGGCGATTCTTTCAGCCTGCAAAAGGGAATCGGCCGGAAGCGTCAGGGTGGTACGGCGTTTGAGAACCGCTTGCTTGCGAGGCATAGATACAGTATGACATCGTTCCGCGCATCAAATCGTATCAGCTCGACATTAGGTATTAAGGTACTCTAACCATGCCATGCGGGCGCGTTTCTTGTCTCGACAACAATAGAAAGCGGCTCACCGGCGGCCTTCGTCTATCAGCTCCCTGATGGTCAAGCCTCCCCGCGTGACGCCATTCTAGCTGATGGATGATTGACGGGCGCGGTATTGTAAAAGATACAGGCAAACATGGGCGTATCTTTAATACAGACTCGGACGGCTGAATTTCGCGAGGCGCTGGCAAACCGCGTCCTGGTGGCGGATGGAGCCATGGGGACGATGCTTTATCAGAAAGGCGTCTTCATCAACCGCTGCTACGACGAGTTGAATCTGTCGCTGCCTGCGCTGGTTCGGGACGTCCATCAGGAGTACATCAAAGCCGGCTCCGAAATCCTCGAAACCAATACCTTCGGCGCTAATCGCAAGCGTCTGGCCGCTTACGGATTCGCCGAAAAAGTCCGCCTGATCAACCAGGCCGGCGTGCGGATCGCCCGGGAAGCGGCGCGCGATCAGGCCTTCGTGGCCGGCACGGTCGGGCCGCTCGGCATCCGTCTGGAGCCTCTCGGACCCACCAGTTTCGAGGAAGCACGGGCCATCTTTCGCGAGCAGATCGAAGCCCTGATCGAAGCCGGCGTCGACCTGCTGATCCTTGAAACCTTTCGCGATTCGAACGAAATTCGGGAAGCCATTTTTGCCGCGCGGGAGGTCGCCGGCGACGATATCGCCATCATCGCGCAGCTCAGTATCGAAGACGATTGCCGCCTGCGCGACGGCACTTCTCCCGAGGACTATACGCGCCGTTTGGACGAATGGCCCGTCGATGTGATCGGCCTCAACTGTTCTTCCGGGCCCAAAGTCATGCTGGAGGCGATTGAAAAAATGCTCGCCTTCACTACCAAGCCCTTGAGCGCGATGCCCAACGCAGGGCTCCCCGCGACCGTCGAAGGCCGCAATATTTATTTGTGCTCGCCCGAATATATGGCGCAGTACGCGCGCCGGTTTCTGATGGCGGGCGTCCGCATCGTCGGCGGTTGCTGCGGCACCACCGCCGCGCACATCAAGGAAATTCGCAGCGAGGCGCGCAGCTTGCAACCGGGTCAGCGGACGCTCGATGTGAAAGTGGAAGAACCGTCCGCGCACGCCAAATCGCTGGCGAAAATTCCGGTGGCGGAAAAGAGCACGCTGGGCGGGAAGCTCGCGGCGGGAAAATTTATTTCCTTCGTCGAAATTCTGCCCCCGCGCGGCGTCGACGCGTCGAAAGAGATTGAAGGCGCGAAGCTCTGCAAAACCGCCGGCATCGATTGCATCAATGTGCCGGACGGTCCGCGCGCCAGCGCCCGCATGAGCGCCCAAGTCACCTGTCAGCTCATCCAGCAACATGCCGATATCGAGACGGTGCTCCATTTCTGCTGCCGCGATCGAAATATCCTCAGCATTCAGAGCGGATTGTTGGGCTCCTACGCGGTCGGGGTCAAGAATCTGATCTGCATTACAGGCGATCCGCCACGCATGGGCACTTATCCCGACGCCACCGCGGTGTTCGACGTCGATGCCATCGGTCTCACCAACATCGTCAATAATTTGAATCACGGTCTCGACCTCGGCGGCAATCCAATGGGATCGCAAACCGCCCTGCTGATCGGCGTCGGGGCGAATCCCGGCGCGCTCAATATGGACGAAGAACTAAAACGATTCGAATGGAAGGTCCGCGCCGGCGCCGAGTACGTGGTCACGCAACCGGTGTTCGATCTCGATTTGCTGGAAGCATTTCTTAAACGCACCGAACAATACAAGCTGCCGCTGATCGCCGGCATCTGGCCGCTCACCAGTTTTCGCAACGCCGAGTTCATGGTGAACGAATTGCGCGTGCCCGTTCCCGAGGAATATATGGACCGCATGCGCCGCGCCGAAAGCGCCGAAGCCGCGCGAGCCGAGGGAACCGCTATCGCCCGCCAAATGGTGGAACGCGTCCGTCAGATGGTCGCCGGCGTGCAGTTGAGCGCTCCGTTCGGGCGCTATCAAATGGCCATCGAAGTCGCCGAAGCGATCTCCTAACTGCAAGCTGGCACCCGAAACCGCTACACTAATTCGGTGGCCACCGATCTCATCGAGATTGACGCCGAGCGTCCTTCTGAAACCGCAATTGAACGAGCCGCTGCCGCCGTGCGCCGAGGCGATGTGGTCGCCATCCCCACCGATGCGCTCTACACGCTGGTGGCGGATCCTGTGAATCTGCATGCAGTTGGCCGCGTATTCGCCGCCAAGGGCCGCGATATCCATCGTGCCTTGCCGCTGCTGGTTTCAGACGTCATCATGGCCGAAGAACTGGCGAAGGAGATGTCCGCGCGCTTTCGCCTGCTGGCCCGCTATTTCTGGCCCGGCGCGTTGACCATCATCGCTCCGGCATCCTCGCGTGTGCCGTTGAAAGTTACCGGCAATACCGGCCGCATCGCCATGCGTCAATCGAAATCGAAGGTCGCGAACGCGCTGCTCGAACGGCTGGCCCAACCCTTGATTTCGACCAGTGCGAATCTTTCCGGCCAGCCGACCTGCACCAGTGGAATCGAGTGTTTCGCCATGATGGACGGCCGGGTGGACCTTGTTCTCGACGGCGGCATCGTCACCGGTACGGGCGCGACTACAATCGACGTAACGGAGCCTTACTGGCGCGTCATCAAGGAAGGCGCGATCGGAGAAAAGGAAATCGCCGAGGTCCTCAAAGGCACTTAGCGCCTGGTCTTTTCGAGAATCCACCCTACCAGCAGGAACGCCGGCAAGGGCGCCCAGCTATAGGTGGGAAAGAAAATCGCCGTAATGAAACTGGCCGCGAATGCCGCCGCCGTCAGTGCGACGCGAAAGCTCAGACGATCCGCTTCCGACTGTTCCGTATCGACAATCAGATGCTTGCGCCTCGCGTACTGCCAATGGACGTTCAGCAGCAGCGCGATGGCCAGCATATTCCCGAAATAAAAAAATTGCGACACCGGATGGATGAACAGATGGCTCATCAGGCCGGAGGAAAATGGCAGCAGCGAAACGAACATCAGGAAGATCAGATTCACCCAGACCAGAAATCCATCGACATGCTTGATGAAGTGAAACGTCAAATGGTGCAAGTACCAGAACGCGCCGGCGATCAGGAAAGTGACAATATAGGTGGCAAATTCGCCTTTCAGCTCCAGCAGCGCTTCCAGCATTTCCTTATCGGAGTGGTGGCTCATCACCTCCGGAACCTTCAATTCCAGCACCAGCAGCGTGATCGCGATGGCCACCACGCCGTCGCTGAGTGCCTCAATTCGCGATTTACTTAAAGTCACCATAACTTAATTTGGTTTATGATCGAAATAAGATCAGGAGATTCTAATCATGCCACTATCGCGACGCCAAATGATGACGGCGCTTGGTTCCTGCGCCGGACTGGCGCTGATTCCCAAGCTTCGAGCAGCAGCCACCGTAAAGATCGTCGAATTCGACAGCGCCGGTCAACGCACCGGCGTTGTGACCGTTGATAAAGTCGTCAAGCCCGATGCCGAATGGCGCAAGCAGCTGACATCGGAGCAGTTCGAGGTCACGCGCCGTGAAGGAACCGAGCGCGCCTTCACCGGCAAGTACGCCAAGAATCACGACGCCGGAATTTACCGCTGCATCTGCTGCGCCACGGCTCTATTCAACTCCGATACCAAGTTCGAATCCGGCACCGGCTGGCCCAGCTTCTGGCAGCCCATCGCCAAGGAAAATGTCACCAATAAAGCCGACCACAGCTTCGGCAGCGAACGCACGGAAGTGAAGTGCGCCCGCTGCGACGCTCATCTGGGCCACGTGTTTGACGACGGACCCAAGCCCACCGGCTTGCGCTACTGCATGAACTCCGCGGCGCTCAATTTTGAACCGAAAGCGAAAGGCTGACATGAGAAAATTGATTCTGCCTCTCCTTCTTGGAACCGTGATCGCTTGCGGCGGCGGGCGACTCCCTTCGCCCTCAACCGACGTAAAGGCAGCCGGCCAGACCGCGACCGCCGTCTTCGCCGGAGGCTGTTTCTGGGGCGTGGAAGGGGTTTTCGAGCGCCTGAAGGGCGTCTCCGACGTCGTCTCCGGATTCGCCGGCGGTAAGAAATCCACCGCCAACTACGAGACCGTCAGCGGCGGACGGACCGGCCATGCCGAATCGGTGAAAATCACCTACGATCCCTCGCAAATCTCCTACGGCCAGCTCTTGCAGGTGTTCTTTTCCGTCGCTCACGATCCGACCACGCTGAATCGCCAGGGCCCCGACGAAGGGACGCAGTACCGCTCGGTAATTTTCTACGCCGACGAAGAGCAAAAGAGGGTCGCCGAGGCGTATATCAAGCAGCTTACCGACGCCAAGGCTTTCCGCCATCCGATCGTCACGCAGCTCACGCCACTCGATGGATTTTACGCGGCCGAAGCTTATCATCAGCACTTTCTCCAGCGGAATCCGACCTATCCGTACATCGTCTACAACGATCTGCCGAAGGTGCGGGCGCTGGAAAAACAGTTCCCCGAACTGGTCGCAAAAAAGTAGCGCGCAGCCCTCTGAATGTTATAATTTTTGAGAGCGCGGGAGTAACTCAGTGGTAGAGTCACAGCCTTCCAAGCTGTTGGTCGCGGGTCCGATTCCCGTCTCCCGCTCCATCTTTTAGCCTCGCATTCGCGTGTACCTTGTGTACAATTGGGAGTCATGCGATATGCCCTGTTTGCAACCCTCGC
>Ga0116129_1000520_pt1 | contig 24743 bp, 22 predicted proteins | sample June2015DPH_17_2_FD_89732 | JGI IMG/M metagenome (GOLD analysis project Ga0116129, IMG submission 89732) | Peatland microbial communities from SPRUCE experiment site at the Marcell Experimental Forest, Minnesota, USA - June2015DPH_17_10 | ecosystem: Environmental > Terrestrial > Soil > Wetlands...
AGGCCGAACTGACCCAGTTGTTGCACGACCTCTACGACCCGAAGAGCCCAAACTTTCACAAATACCTGAATGTGTCCGAGTTCACCAAGCGCTTTGCCGTAACTGCGGCGGACTACAACGCGGTGGTGGCCTGGGCAAAGGCGAACGGCCTCAGCGTGACTGCCAAGACCCCGAATCGGCGGTTGCTCGCCGTTCAAGGATCGGTGGGCACGGTCAATCGGGCCTTCCATGTAAAAATAAACTATTACCGGCATCCGGGCGGGGCGCGAACCTTTTATTCACCTGATCGCGAGCCCACCGTTGTCGGACTGAGGGTGCCGCTACTCCAGATCACCGGCTTGAACAACTATGTCTTGCCGCAATCGATGCTGCGGCACAGGGCGGTGGTGAGCGCCACGGCACCGGTGAGTGCCACCGGCTCCGGACCCGCCGGGGAGTATCTGCCGAGTGATATGCGTGCGGCCTACTACGGTAATGGCCCCCTCACGGGCGCGGGCCAAACGATCGGCATCTTTTCGTTCGACGGATATCTCCTGAGCGACGTACAGCTTTATTACTCAAAGACGGGCATGTCTTCGAACGTACCGATCGAGAATGTATTGGTCGACGGATTCAGCGGAGCGTGCACCGCGGTGAGCTCGCCCACGAGTTCTGCCTGCGATGACGGCGAGCAGGTGCTGGATATCGTGAATGCGATCGGAATGGCGCCGGGGATCAAGCAGATTCTTTTCTATGAAGGCTCGAGCAATACCGAGATCCTCAATCAAATGGCGACCGACAATGTTGCCAAGGTGCTCAGTTCCTCCTGGGGTTGGAATCCGGCGGATGCAGCGAGTGACGACCCGATATTCCAGGAGTTTGCAGCACAGGGCCAGTCTTTCGTCAGCGCCAGCGGTGACGACGGCGAGTTCAATAGTTCGACGTATTCCTTTCCCGGCGTAGATCCGTACATCACCCAGGTGGGTGGCACGGACTTGACGACGATGGGTGGGGTCGGTGCATAGTCAGCGGAGACCGCGTGGCCGCAAAGCGGCGGTGGTTATGACAGCGGCACGCCGATTCCCAGTTGGCAGCAACTTCCCGGTGTAATCAATTCGTCGAATCTGGGCTCGACCACCTTGCGCAATTCTCCCGATGTGGCGGCGGAAGCGAATTTCGACAATCCCACCGTGATCAATGGCAGCTTCGTGACCGGCTATGGCGGCACGAGTTTTGCTACGCCGCGCTGGGCAGGTTTTTTGGCCCTGGTCAATCAGCAGTCCGTGGCGAACGGAAAAGGCACGGTCGGGTTCATCAATCCCGTGCTCTACAACCTCGGCATCAGCGCGAGTTACTCCGGCGTATTCCATGACATCACCAGTGGCAGCAACCCACCCACGGCGGGTGACGGCAACGGCTTTAACGCAGTCCCTGGCTACGACCTGGTGACCGGCTGGGGTAGCCCTGCCGGAGTGGGTTTGATCAATCAGCTGGCCGGTACCACCCATGCGAGCCAGCGAGCGCCGCCCGCAACCCACTGACAGAAGGCACTATGCGCCGCAAACAGGGACTGCTCGCCCTATTCCTCAAAGCGACACTGCTCGGGGCTGCGGTAACGCACGCGGCGCTGCCGTCCGCATCCACCAACGTGGCCGCCGCGGACAACGCGTTTGGTTTCCGCTTGCTCAAAGCAGTCCAAACGACGATCCCAAGCGGCAACGTCGTTCTTTCACCGGTCAGTGCAGCCCTGAATCTATCGATGGTGCTCAATGGCACCGACGGTCAAACGAGAGGGGAGATGCTGTCCGCACTCTCGCTCAGTGGGTGGGAGCTCAGTGCGATCAACGAGGCCAACGCACAGCTGATCAAAGTCATGCGCACGCCGGCCAACAGCATCACGTTATCCGTGGCGGACTCCTTGTGGGCCGACAGTCGTCGCGTGACGCTTCGCCCGGACTACGTAAAGCAGACGCAAGCGTGGTACGACGCCGAAATGACCGATATTGATTTTTCCGACCCGGCTGCCGCGACTCGGATCAACGGCTGGGCGTCTAAAGAAACGCATGGCAGGATTGCCAAGGTCATCGACCGGATCGACCCAGCCGATCTCGTGCTGCTCCTCAACGCGGTGTACTTCAAGGGACAATGGACTCATAGGTTCGACAAGGCGCAGACGCAGCAGCGTGACTTTACGCTCGCCGGCGGCTCCAACAAACCAGTGCCGCGCATGGCGCAATCGGGACGCTTCGACTACTTCGAAACGCCGCAGTTGCAGGCCATCCGTCTGTCGTTCGGCGACGGGGATCTCGCCATGGAGGTTCTCTTACCGGCGAAATCATCCAGTTTGGGCGCGTTGGAAGCGCAGCTGACAGCCGAGCATTGGTCGAACTGGCAAGCGCAATATGCACCGCGGCCCGGGACGATTGAACTGCCGCGCTTCGAGCTCAAATCCAACTATCGCTTGAATGAACCACTGCAAGCCCTCGGCATGACACGCGCTTTCCACCCGGATGGTGCGCAATTGACGGGCATGTTCTCATCGGCGCCGGGTCCCACTTCGCGCTTCGTCATCTCGTCAGTGGTTCAATCGACCTACTGGAAAGTGGACGAGGAAGGCTCAGAAGCCGCGGCCGTGACGACCACCGGTATAAGGGCTGCCGCAGTCGCACGCCCGGAGCAACCGTTTCGGATGATCGTCGACCGGCCGTTTTTCTGTGCGATCGAAGACCGGCGCAGCGGCGCGCTGCTGTTCATTGGGGCCATCTACGATCCAGCGGCCTGACGGCGGATTGCGTTGCGGGCGTTGGAGTCTCAATGTCGGGTTCAGGGCTTTTCCGAGAGACGCTTGCGCAACTCTTCTGGAGTCGAGGTCTTGTCCGAACTGACGAAAAGATTGCTCGGCGCGACGCCGAGTTCGCGCAAGTTACCGCGTACTCAAAGGATTAGGCATCATGCGGCCCTCCATGTTAGGCTTTTACAAGACGCTGACTTGCGATGCGAAAGCAAAGGTATTGATCGGATCCCGGGTAAGAAACACAAAAAATGCCGTGGAGACACATGCCATGTTAAGTAAAGTTGTTCTGCTCGTCGCCGCATTGACGATCACAGTTCCGGCCTTCGCGGATAGCGTGGTCCCTCCCGGACCCGTCAAGACTCCGATTGTGGGTCAGGTCGGTACTCCGAAAAAGGTAGTAGTCAAAAACCCCCCACCGCCGTGCAAGCCGAGCCCCGGCCACACGGCGTGTCCTCGGTAACCAAAAACAGGTTGGCGACATCGACGATCCTTGGATGCTCGCGACACAGTTTCTTGAATGTGTTGTAGGCGACTGAATATTGCCGGCAATACCGCCGGCCCGTTTGGCGCGACAAAAATTCGGGCCGATTCGCATAACCCGCGAGTTCAAATAAAAACGTGGGCGGCAATGAGCCAATATGGTTTCGGGAAATTCTGCTTATAAATTGGGGAGCAAACGTATGCAAGCCAGTCATCTGGTGGAACGGGCCAAATCGATTCTGATCACTCCGCGCACCGAATGGCCGGTAATCGCGGGGGAACCCGACACAATCAGCGGAATTTACACCGGGTATATCACGATCTTGGCGGCAATACCCGCTGTGAAGCTATTCCTCACATTCAGCGTCATCGGTGTGTCGATGCCATTCGCGGGCTATTACCGGACTGGCTTGCTCGCCGGATTGACCTCCGCCGTCACAACGTACGTTCTGGCGCTGATCGGTACCTTCGTCGTCGCGCTCATCGTCGACGCGCTCGCGCCGACTTTCGGCGGCCAGAAAGATCGGGTACAAGCGCTCAAAGTCGTCGCCTACTCCTACACGGCCGCCTGGATAGCATCGATCATTGGCATCGTGCCGGGGTTGGGTCTGCTATCGGCTTTGGCCGGCCTGATCTACGGCCTTTATTTACTCAATCTCGGGCTGCCTTTCACCATGAAATGTCCGGCCGAGAAGTCGCTTGGATATACGGTGGTAACCGTGCTGGCGGCCATCGTCGTATCGATTGTCCTCGGCCTCGTCGTGCGCGCGGTGGGCGGCTACGGAACTTTCGGCGATGGTGTAACCGGAATGCCCTCATCGCAAGTAACAGGTTCGTCACCGTTCCCTCGGAATAGCGCGGTCAGCAATGGTCTCAACGATTACGCAAAGCGAATGGACGATGCCTCCAAGCAGCTCGATAGCGCGCAGAAGTCCGGAAATGATACGGCAAAGGCGAATGCCCTGGGTCAGTTCATCGGCACTGCGGTGGGTAGCGGCGGAAAGGTTGAGTCCTTGGCACCTGATCAAATCAGGAGCTTTCTGCCCGATGAACTGGACGGTTTGAAGCGAACGAATGCATCAGCGGAACGCGGCGGTGCGATGGGTATGCAAGTTTCCAAGGCCACTGCGACCTATTCAGACGGCGCGAATCGCACGTTGACTCTGGAAATCACCGACGGTGGGACCCTAAAGGGATTGGTGGGCTTCGCGTCAGGCTGGGCGGGAGTTGAACAGGAGACTCAAACGGATTCGGGGTACGACAAGACGTACAAGAGCGGCGGCCAATTGGTTCATGAGCAGTGGAACAAGCAGACCCAGAGCGGCGACTACGGCATCTTCATCGCTGATCGGTTTTCCGTCAAGGTTTCTGGACAGGCGTCCGACATCGACGTGCTGAAGCGCGCGGCCGCCAGTATTAATACTAGCGGACTCGCGGCTTTGAAGGATTCAGGCGTCGCCGCCAACTGAGGTGCAATAGCTCGAGTCGCAGAGGGCGCAAAAAAACTCGCGGCCGTTGCGCTCGCTCCGATCAAAAATCATCGATCCAGTGCAGTGGTGATTTGCCTTGCGTACAGGCGGTTACATTGCAATGGTCCCGGCAGAGGTTTCCCCCTCTCAGAGCAAGACCGAATCTTCGATGAGTTCTATCAAAAGAAGCAGCCGACGCAGGCTTCCGTGTAGAGTGATGCATAGGACGACGCAGGCATTCAATCGAGCGCTCTCGCTTATTTTTCGGCGCCTGTCGGCACGCCGCGACATTTGCATGATGTGACGAAGGCCGCTTAAATCACCGCTCGATCAACCGACCCTCGAGCGGACGAAATGCGACAGCGAGAGCTTTTCGGGAGGCCATCAATGCCATACGTCAGCCTCATCAGTGCTTCATTGATGACCGTCCTATTGTCGCTCACCCATTTAGCCGCTGCGGCTACGGTGTCCGGCGCATCGCCCGACGCCGTGAGCAACGCAACGATTGCCCTGCCGGCCGGCAAATACTCGGCGGTGAAACTGTTGGCCAGCGGCGTCAACGGGTATCAACTCAATCAAACATTCGTCGTTACCTATACGGACGGAACCACCACGAAGTTCACGCAAAGCCTCAGCAATTGGTGGGGGCCGCCGCAGCATTACACCGGCGAATCGCAAGTCATGCAGATGCCGGATCTTGTGACGCCGAGCGGCGCCACGCTGCAACACGCGGCGTACGTATACGGTTACCTATTTGCGCTCAACAGTTCGAAGACCGTCAAGTCCATTACCCTACCGAGGAATCGCAATGTAGTAGTGCTGGCCGTCGATGTCAGCGCGAACGGCGCGATACCGCTCCACGTAAGCCTCACGGCGGTTGATAACGTGGTTGGCATCGTCGGCAATGGCACGGCGGCGACAAACGGAGGTTGGGACAACGAGGGTTACGCGTATTCCGCGAGTTTGCTTGGGACATCGATTACGTGGGCCGGCTCCACATTCACGCTTGGCGCGACGTACCCAACGACACCTCTTGCTGGGCAAACGCTGCAGATTTCGGGGTCGCCTGCGGCGACCGTCGACGTCGGACAATTTTACAGCTTTACGCCCACTGTCGTGGCTTCGGCCGGGTCTTCTTTGGCCTACACGGTGGCGAATAAGCCGGCGTGGGCGCAATTCAGTGCGACGACGGGCGCGCTGTCCGGTACACCCTCCACGGGCAGCGAAGCAACCGATTCCAATATTGTCGTCAGTGTGTCCAATGGTGCGCATAGCGCGACCCTACCGGCATTCGAGATCACGGTAGAGCCTGCGGTGGCCACTGAACCCGTCACACACGTCGCGTCCCTTAGTTGGTCGCGACCCGTACAAAATACCGATGGATCGCCGCTGACGAACTTAGCCGGATATGTAATCCGGTACGGAACGAGCGACACTGCCCTCAACACCCAGATTTCCATCGCCTCTCCCGGTACAACCAATGTGGAGATCACGAATCTGACACCGGGTGATTGGTATTTCGCGGTGGCTGCCACCAACACGCAGAACGTAGAAGGTCAGTTTTCGACGATTGTCGACAAGACTATCCTATGACGCGCAAAAACGGCTACAAGCTCTTTAGCAGTCACAAGAACTCAGGGATTGAAGGATTGACCGACCGCAGCCGAAAAGTCTGCGATGCTCTTACGCATCCCCTGGTTGTCGTAAAAAGCCACGCCGGTTTCAGTTGGCAGACACGCGATCGCCCCCGGCGACGACCTCCCTCGCCAGATCGGCAACACGCATTTCGAAATCAGCAGCACCCGTATCCATCATTACGTTACGTAGGCGCGCAGGGTCAGCGATCACCACTGGTTTGCGGGTCACCATGACCACTTCCCGGCATACAGACTCAGCAAGCAACGCTTGCACCGCTGCGCTGCCGACTTGCCCCGTACCACCGATGACGATCACGCGAAACTGTGGATTCACAAGCTCCCCCGATATCTAAAGCAACCAAGGCCTCCTGCTGCGATTATCTCTTGCTAAGCCTTTGATTTGATTGGTAGCGGGGGCATGATTCGGAGTTATAACCGCTGGAACTACCACGAGATTTACTTCGACCGCGAGTCGCTATAGCGGGCAGGTGGCCGGCCAAATTATCCAGGCTCTTCATCTCCTTCGGAAAAGTCGAGCGAGCCGCCCGGCATCATGATGGTGGGCGAATCATCCTCCTGCAGCGCGCGAACCCTTACGGCCGCCGATGCTGGCGGCGCCGCTTTTGAAGGTGTTTTGAGAACCGGCAGCATACTCGTCGGCGAAGAATCTTCGTCCAGAGGACGAACCACCGCGGTTTCCGAACTCGCCTGAGGGGGCTGAAACGGCTGTTGGCTGCGCAGCCGCTGCAGCGCCCGCTCCGCCTCCAGCGGTTCGCTGAAGTAATACCCCTGCCCAAAGTCGCAGCCCATTTCCTGCAGCGCCTCGGCAGCCGCCTCGGTCTCGATAATCTCCGCGATCGCCGTGAGATTTAGGCTGCCGGCCATCTGTACCATGGCGGCCATCATGCCGGTGTTGGCGCGATCGGCACTCGTGAGGTTCACAAAGGGGCGATCGATCTTCACGAAGTCGAACGGAAAAAGCTGTAGATAGCTCAATGACGAGTAGCCGGTCCCAAAATCGTCCAGCATCAACTGAATGCCCATGGCGTGTAACCGCTCGAGACTCTCGCGCGCCGCCCCGACATTGCTGATGAGCGCCGCCTCAGTGAGCTCGAACTTCAGCACCGACGGCGGCAGCTGAGTCTCCTGCAGAAGGGTCGCCACGAAATCACTCAGTCCCGGATCTCGTACCGCCGTCGGGGAAAGATTGATGCTGATGTAGAACTTCTCGTCGGCGGGCAGTCGCCGGACCCATTCTCCAGCAAGCTTGACCACTCTGAGAATGATCCAGCGGGTGATCGGCACCATCAGTCCGGCATCTTCGGCGATGCGCAGAAATTTATCAGGCGCCAGCATGCTTTCGACCGGATGGCGCCAGCGCAAAAGAGCCTCGGCGCCCACCATTCTGTAGGTGCGCAGATCCACTATGGGCTGGAACAATAGACGAAGCTCGTGTTTTTCCAGCGCGACATGCAGGTCCGCCTCCAGGCTCACGAGATTGGCTGCCTGTCCCGCCATATTGGGCGCGTAGGCAACAATCTTCGTTGTCTCATGGCGCTTGGCCACCGTCAGCGCGATATCCGCTTCTCGGACTACATCCTCCGCGCGCTGTTGGCCGGAATCCACACATGTGATCCCGATATTGGCGGCGACGACGAGTCGATGCCGGCGCAACTCGATGGGTGGCCGCAAATCGTCCTGCAAAAGACCCGCCATATTCAGCGCCGCTTCCGTGGAAGCCGCATCCAGCATCAACAGAGCGAACTGATCGCCGCCCCAACGCGCGAGCACGCACTCGAATGCCGATATTGATTTCTCGAAGCGGCGCGCGGCTTGGACCATCAACTCATCACCCGCTGTGTGACCCAACGTGTCATTGATGAGCGCGAATCGTGCGATGTCCACCATGATGACCGCGATGTGCTGGCGCCGCTTGGTCCGCAAATCACGCAGCGCCCGGTCGAGTTGGTCCATGAAATAGCGCCGATTCGGCAATCCTGTGAATGCGTCGTGAAAGCGTGCATGGTCGAAAGTCTCCTGTAGAGTCATTCGCAGCTGCATTTCTCCCGCGAGCTGTTGATTGATCGCGTGCAGGCGACGCCGTGCAGCCGCCAATGCCGAGCGGGAGCGCTGCAGTGCGTGGTTCAAATCGTGCGTTCCAAAGGCCAAGAGCCACGCCAGAAACGCCAACAGCCCGATTTCCGACGCAAGCAGGGTGGCCGGGTACCAGCCGGCGCGGGGGCGGATCGCCACCTGCAGATAACTCCCAGGAATGGCGGCCGCCGCGGGAAGACGTATCGTGGCGCCGATTGCGTCGGTCAAGAGTTCGGTGCTCGAGCCGACGAAGCTGCGCGATCGGGCACTGCGCAGCTCGACTTGAGACAGTTCGAAGTCGTACCCCATGTCGACCAGCCGTGCGAGGTGGCTGTCGGCGATCAACTCATCCAAGTCTGCGAAGGCAACGGACCAGCCCTGAGATTGGGGCAGCGGAGAACGTACGGCAACGAACCACTGGCTGCCAAGGCGCAGCGGACCCAGCACTGCGAAGGCGGGCGCTGCGCGGGCGGACTCCGCCGATTGCCATTCGCTCGCGATTCCGCTTGCCGAGGCAGCCTCCTGGGACCGCGAACTCAGCACCTTATCGTCGGCCGCCATCCAAAACGTGTCGGCCGACGGCGGGAACGGCTCGAGCGAGTCGGTCACATTCTCGCCCGACGGTACCTGCGCAGCCTGCCGAACTGCGAGAGCAGCCAGTTTTTGCAGCGGCGGTTCTATCTTCTTGGCGAATGCACCCGCTACCATAGCCGCTCTTTCGCGCGCCACTGCGGCGTGATGCTGCACGCTGAGGTAGATCAGGCGCGAGCCGGCAAGCAGCACAACGGCCAGCACGACCACTGTGGGCACCCATTCGAAGTTGCGCTTCCGGATCGAGATCGTCACATGGCCGTACCCGTGTGGCCGACATGGAAAATATAGTTGAGCGTCAGCGTGACGCGTTTGGTGCCCGACACATCCTGGTAGTCGGCGACAATGGTGACTTCGCTGCGTAAGTGCGGCATCGGCTTGGACATGCCAACGTATCCTTCCGTGAGCCTATGTCCCGGCGCCACCTCGACCAGTTGGTTGGGTATGGGGCCGATGCCTAATACGATCGGCGAGGCCTGCCCGAACGCCCCGCCCGCGAGCAGATTCACCGTGGCGTTATATTCGTCGACGCGTACGGCCGTTAGACGTGTTCCGAGATTGCCGCTCACCGAGTATGAGTACGACGCCGAAGTCATAGCGTGGGGACCCCACAGATAGGAGAGTCCAACCTTGGGTAGATTTCCGTGAATGTCATCGACATTGATCTCCCGATCTTCCAACTGCGCGGAAAATCGGTGGAAATAGGTGCCGATCACTCCGACTGACTCGATCGCGTAACGAAAGGCACGCGGGCCATCGTCGCCGGCGCCCTCATGCGCTTCGCCGTAGACGCTATAACGCTGATCATCCGGACCGCGAGTCAGAGCGCCGTTGACCGAACCGAAGGTCCAGCGTGCAGTGGAGAGGTCTTGGTACTCGACCGCAACTCCAGCGAGCGAAGCGGCATCAAAGTTATGCAGCCAACCGAGCGATGCGCCCGCGCCGCCATTGGTCCCCGTAAGTGTGGATCCGTCAGCGCTGACAGCAATCCGATCGTCCGCGGTCGAGCTCTCACCCATCGCGGTCCAGGGCGCGAGCAGAGCTGCCGCTGCCGCAATGCTCCGGAGTTTGGGTCTCACCGCTGCTGCCGAACTCATCGCAACTGCCTCATGGTACCCGTGACCGCGGCCGTGTTCGCGCCGTACGGATCGTCGGCGCCACCCTTCGCAACGGGCAGAAATGACACCGTGAAAATAGCTTCCTCTTCACCCGCCAAAAAAACTGCGGAACTAATAACCTGATAGATTCGCGCACCGATTTCAATGTGCATCTTGCGCCGCCCGGTCAATCCGGGTTCCCATATGCGAGCGGCCGCCGGTTGTGACAGCAATTGACCTGCATCCATGCCGACTTCCATGCGGCCAAAAAGTCCTGCGGCAAGCTTGTTGAACGCCAGTACCCGTGCGCGGGCATCGACCACCAGAGCGGCATACTCGGAGGTATCCAGCGCCGCTCTCAGACAAAAAATCTCCGTTGCGTCCTCGATTGTCAGAAGCGCCAAGCGACGCCCCTTGTGCGCGACGTGCAGCACTCGTACTTGAGTCAGCCGCAGCTGGTCTGCGACTCGGAGCACGGCCATAGGCGATCCGCCGCCCGAACCCGTGATGAGTTCATGGATGACATCGGGATAGGAGAACTTCAGCGCTTCGAACAGCTTGCGGCCTTCGAGCGGCACCTCCCCGCCCTTCAAATATGTGACTACGAACTCGCTGGCAGCGACCACCCGCATGGTATCGGGGTCGATCAACAACGCCGACAAGGGCAGCCGCTCGATCAGGCTGACCCAAAGTTCCTGCCCGCGTTCCGCTTCGGCGCGCGCCATGACGCTGTGCGCGCTGAGTCGGTCGAATATCGTGCCGATGTACTCTGCCGCGACCGCACATGCAAACAGCGCGACGGTAAATACCTCGAGTAATGCGACCAGATAACTCGGCGGTGCGTAGAATCCCGAGAAGGACGGCTGGGTCACTGCGCTTTGACGGCCGAATAGCCAGGTAAGCCACGCGTCGCCGCCCAATAATCCGCTCGCATACCAGCGTAGTTCCGAAGCTTGGGCCAGCGCCGCGATGCCGACGACCAAGACGCCCACCGTCGCGATGAGATACGGGTGCCAGCGTGAAAGGAAAATCGCGCCGATGACCGGCAGCGCAAATATCAGCAGAAACATCGGATTTTGCAGCGCTCCGACGTGCTGCCATATGAAGCCGATCAGAACGACGCCGACCACGTCCAGCAGGGTCAGTGCACGTTCATGCCACCGGCCTTGCGGCCGCGTCGGCGAAGCGAGGATTGAAAAAGCGATGTAAATCCCACCGAGCGCGAGCAAACCCCAGCTTGCGGGCCCCAAGTCCACCTCAAATCCGCTGGCGAGCCAAGGCAATCCGGTAGCGACAAGTATAGCGACGATGGTCAATAACCAAATATCGTCCAGCAAATGAACGCGCGGGTTCTGCCAGATCGGGTTCGGTATCAACTGGGTGCTGTCGACGTTCGGCCTCACTGTATCACCTACCGCAGGCTGGGCTGCGCGGCGATAGCCGCGCTGGTTTTGCTCACGAGGCCCGTGCCGAAATTGTTGTTGTCCAGAAACGGTTGCGATTGCACTTTGGGTCCGTTGGGCGGCTGGAAGTCCTCGACATGCAGCGCAAAAGCATGGGCGCGCAACACCTGATTGCGCCGCAAGTTCGGCGAGTCACCGATCACGTCGATGCCGTTGAACTTCGGCTCAATGATGGTATTGTCGACCGCCGTGCTGACGCCATGTGCATCTCCTAGAACGAACGCCAGGCCGTAACCGCAATTGTGCAGGCGATTGGCCTGCACCAGCGCGTTGGATGACCCGCGCACCATCACGCCATATGCCGTAATACCTTCGAGTTCATTGTCATCGATGATCGCACCCCGGGCGTTCTCGACGACGATGCCCATCGATGCGCCTCCATTGATGTGGTTCGAGCGGATCACCGCGCCGGAGCCCACCAGATGCACGGCGGCCTCATGTGTGTTGATGAAGTCGTTGCGCTCAACCAACACCGGAATGTTGCCTGCGACGATGCCGGCGCCGTCCTCCGTGAATTTGTTGTCATGGATGGCGATGACATCATCGTGCGAGTCGGGCGCGCTTCGCACAGCCCAAAGGCCGGCATCCTTGTCTTCAATAAACTCATTGTTGGCGACCATTGAATTGTGTCCCGACGCCCCGAAGCGCACGCCGACACGGCTCTTGAGAAAGTGGTTGCGCTCCAGGAAAGTATCGCTGGCATTTTCGGCAACTTCCACGCCCACGTCACAGGAATCTATCGTCGCTGAGGAAAGACGAAAACGCACTGCACGCACCAGGATCGCGGCAGCAGGGCAATGACTGATCGTGATGCCCTCGATCGTGGTATTGGGGCCGGAGATATCCAGCACCGCTCCGGAATTGAGGGCCTGTGCATCGATCTGCGCGCCGGACGCCTGTCCCAACACTCTGACGCCATGTCCATTGACCAGAGCCGGCAGCGTGGTCTCGAGATTGATTTTCGGAACCTCGATTGAAATGGTGGTCGGGCCGGTTGCCGCGGCAACGATGAACAGAGCTTCGCGCAGCGTGCCGGGGCCTCTATCGCCGGCATTGGTGACATGTACCAGAACGTTCTTTTCCGTGGCGTGCTGCGGATGTGTTCGCTGCGTTTCGTACCAATGGCCCAGCGCTACCAGAACCCCTAGCAGCACGAAAACGCCGACTGCAACTTTCGAGCGTCGCGTGATGGCCATGATTACCCCTCCCCGCTTCTCGCTTCCAAGACAAACACGGCATGCCAGGACCATTGGACGGCACGGCGACCGAAAACTGCGTCGATCGGCAATGACAATGCGGTCGCAAGCGCCAGAAGACCGAGTGACAGCTTGCCCGGGAGCCCGCGGACGTAGGGTAACAGCTGCCTCCTGAACGGTGCCGGATCAACACCGGTCAGCGCTCGCAACTTAAGATCGCAGCCACGGATCAGCTCCAGGTAAACGTCACGGTGGCGCGCCCTGAAGACCGTCGAGTCGCAACGGGTCGCCGCTGTAGTCGGCGCAGCCTCCAGTAGGATCATGCGGCCGCCGGGCGCAAGGTGCGCAGTCATCGACGCGAGCGCGGCACGCAGCGCGGCGGGATCGAGAATGTGCTGAAGGACGGTTACGCCCAGCACCAAATCGAATTTGCCGCGCGCGTCGAGATGCGACAGATCCTGCACCTGGAAGCGGCAACGGTGGGCAACGCCTTCGGCGGCGGCCCGGCGTTGCGCTTGTGCGATCATGGTCGGACTTAGGTCAACACCGGTTACATCAGCACCCCGCGCGGCCAGCAGTCGACTCCAACGCCCCACGCCGCACCCAACGTCCAATACGCGCGTGCCGGCGCGGACCTTCAGCCAAGGTGCGAGCGCCAGACGTTGCTCCAAATGAATGGCGCGATTGTAGAATTCTGGCATTCCGTACGCGCACACTGCGGCCAGTCCGTCACGTTCGGCCGCGAAACGCTGCGCTCGATCCTCCCAATATAGGCTTGGGCGATACAATTGAGGGGCGGGAGTTCCCCGGACCGTCATTCGATCATTCCCGCTTTTTCCGAAGCAACCCGCGAATCGGCGGCGCTTTCGTAGTGATCCTGATAAATGCGACGGTGAAACAGCTTTAGCGCAAAATAATTCCCGAAGCCCACGGTCATCGGCACAATATGCGTGATGGCGTAGCAAAGGTACAACGGCACGATGGGTGCGGTATAGGCGCGCTCCGCTTTCGGCACGCTGGTAAACAACGCGATTACTCCCAGCGCGAGATAGCTCATAATTGCCGCGGTAAAATATTCGGGATTGATGAAAGTCCCCTGCGGCACCAAATCATCGAGCAGCAATGCATCCAGCCCGCTAACGAAGCTCAGTAACAACAGCACCGCGCTCGCCACCTTAACCAGATGCATCGCGAGCGACAGGCCACCGACATAAACCAGGTAGTGGTACGCGGCGAACGGCGAGCGCCGGCTGATCCGCAGCACTTCGGAAAAGCGTTCGACGTAGACTTTAATGAGGCCATGATACCAGCCCACGCGCTGCGAGAACCAGCGCGGCAAGGACCCCGGCCCCTCCGTGCTCACCACGAGGCGCCCGTCGTAATATATCCCCTCGCCGTGGCTCAACAGAATAATGGCATTCTCGAAATCCTCGGCGTAGACCGACAATGAATGTTCGCTAAGCGCGCGCGCCAATGCACTGCGCCGATAAAAGGACACCCCCGAGGTAATGCCGAAGTCTGCGAGGCTCTCGCGCCCGACACGGAACGCAATCGCGTACTCGAACGCCTGAAACCGGGCAAGAAATCCGTCGGGTTCGATCATGATCCGCGGGCAAGCGGCGGCGGCGCCGGATTGCTGGAAATCGCTGACGAATCTGTCTACATCGATCGTACTGCCGTCGTTCAACCCGCGGATGCGAATGTCCGGATCGATAACCATGACAGTTTCAATGTGCGCCGGCAGACGTGCGAGCAGGCGGCGCAAAGCAGCCGGCTTGCGCCGGTTGACCCCATCGTCGAAGCATCGCCATCCGGCTTGACACAACCGAAGCACGGTGTTGTCCGTTGAGCCGTCGCTGATGAGCCAAACGCGGTCGCGGTAGGGTGCGAAGGCTTCCATAAAATCTTCAATGTGGTCCTCGAGATTGAAAACCGAAGCGATGATTGCGAAAGGTGACGCAGGGACCACCAACCGCGTGTCGAGCGGCAGCAGGGCGGCAAGATTGATCGACAGGTTGCCATTCTGACTACTTTCAGAGAATGCACCGGCGGTGGCCGTGTGGCGGCGGCGCATATACAAGCGCAGAGCGAAATCAATTGCGTCCGTATACACGATGAGATTGGCGAAAGCGAAGACGAAGATCGAAAAGCCGATAGCCCGCGCATTGACTATGGACAGCACGATCCATCCCGCCAGCAGCCCGCACACCGCTAGCGGCGCCAGAACCGCCCACGAGCGCGGGCGTTTCATGCGGTCGCCGCCACAAGCCGCGTCGATTCCACTCGCGGCATCGGCAGCCGCGCGTACAACTCAGCTCGAACCTCGCTCTCATCGGCAATATGTTGACCGAGTTCCGCCATGATGGACAGGGAACTGAGTATCCACAGCAGCGAACGAACCCTCGACGGCAGATGCGCCACCCGGTCCTCGAGGGGTGCGAGCATTGCCTCGAATGTGCACTCGATGCGCAGAATTGCGTCTTTGACGATGGGATCGATCGGCAGAATCTTCACGGGCTGATCCCAACCGACTTCGGTTCCCGCCACATGCCGACGCGCGTAGTGCGTGTGCGGGACTAGAGCCGCATCGCGGGCAAGCGCTGCCCCGGAAAACGGAATGACGTACGGATACATTCCAATCTCACACCCTTCGCGCAGCCAGCGATAGGCCTCGCGCAAGGTCAGCGCGACATCTTCCAGCGTCGCGTGCGGCGAACTCAGGATAAGATCGAGGAACGGCGTTACTCCGGTCGCCAGGGCCGCGGAAAGCATCGGCTGGATGTGTCGGTGAATCTGCGCCTTGTTGAACTCTCTCAACACCTTGGGCGCGAAGCTCTCGATGCCGAAACCCAGCACGCGAAACCCCGCTCTGCGCATTGCCGTCAGGCGCTCGGCGGACATTGCGTCAATACGATTTGTGCTGATGAATTGCAAATGCTCCGGAATCCGTCCGCTGCTTTTTCCCGCAATAATTCCTTCGCACAGCGGCAGGATCCGCCGATCACGCGTGAAAGTGAAAATGTCGTCCTGAAAGATGATGGTGCGCACACGCGGATGCGCCGCGACTATCCGCTCGATCATGATTAGGCATTCGTCCGCTCCCAAGCGCGCTACGGCTGCGACATCGCCCTGAGCTTCATGTAGAAAATTGGTAGCGGAGCAGAACGTGCACCCCATCGGGCAATAGTTGAGCGTGATCAGCCGCACCGAGCGAATTTCAGCCAAGTGCGCCTCGCGCGCCGCCTTGCTCGGCAGCGCGCCGACGCGATAGGCCGATTCCAAGCGCTGCCAGTATTCCTCATACGGCATTTTTTCGTATGGAGTGCTGTAGATCGCATCTCGCAGCTCGTCTCGGTTCAACGCGAGTTGCGGTATTGACAGCATTTTACCCTCGCGAGTCCGTTCCACGGTCCCGGCGATGCCGTTTAGCGGTTGGCGCGTCCGCAGGCGCCTCACGAGCTCCAACAGCGGACGTTCGCCTTCACCGAGAACCACCAAGTCAAACGGACCAAGCTCGAACATCAACTCCGGACGAAATGTTGCCTCCATACCACCGGCCACGATCAACGCTTTCGGCGTTACCCGGCGCACAATATGCGCAAGTTCCAAATCGAAGCGCAGCGTCATCCCGGTGGTTGAAACACCGATAACATCCCATGCGCCGCCGAGGAGTTCACGCTCTAGCGCTCGCTGCGGCGGCCCGCAGCAGCAGTTTGGATCGAAAACTCTTGTCTCGACGCCTGCCGATTCGAGCACGCCGGCGAGCCGCCAAACACCCAGCGGGGGAGCGAGGAAAGTGTATTCGCCACAATTCGGATCGTACGGACCGATCAGTAATACCGATGGTGAATTCGCATTTTTCACGAGACCAATATTCCCCACGCAACTGGCTATTGTCGTGCGATTGTGTTCGAAGGAAGAAAACAATTGCGCGTTTCGGAGAGGAAAGTCAACCGATTTGCGCCCCGACACGAAGGCCCGAGATGCTGCGGATTACGACGTGGTGGTTTGTAGTTATTACACCATTTTCCATGTGCGGAGCGCCCCGACAATATGGCAAATGCCGAAAGCGCCGAGTGCTGGTGAGACATTCCCGAGACCATTGTGCTGCGGCGGAATTTGGAAATGTACGCGAGCGATAGCGCAACCACCATTTGAACCGAACATGGCTGCGAATGATGAAGACCGGGCGTGCCTCAACCGCAATTCGTTGCTGCAGACATGTATGGCTATTGATTGAACACGGCTGCCGATGGGGAAACGGGAGGGTCGAGGTCAGCGCGCAGTCACCCCAGCGGCGAGTTCGTCCGGCACTCTACAATTTCAACAGGGAGGTGCTCAACGGCAGTTTGCGCACGCGGCGCCCAGAGGCGGCAAATATTGCGTTACAGAGTGCAGGCAGCGCGGACGGATAAGCGGGTTCGCCCAGTCCGGTGGGTGAATAATCCGTTTTGATGAACTCTATGTGCATCGGCGGGATTTTGCGGTTTCGAAGCAGGGTGTAGTCGTCATAGTTACTTTGTTGGACTCGGCCTTTTTCAAAGGTGATTTGCTGTCCGAATGCCGCGGACATGCCATCCACGATGGAGCCCATGATTTGATGCTCGGCGTTGGTCGGATTGACGATGTGCTTGCCGACGTCCACCGCCACCCAAATGTGCTGCGGGGTGACCGTGCCGTCGGGGCTCACGGCCACTTGATGGACTTGGGCAACGTAGCCGACATGACTCCAATAACATGCGAATCCCAGTCCGGTGTGCGCCGGCAACTGATGGCGCGACACCCAATTGGAAATATTCCGTGCGCGCTCTATGACGGCGATCATGCGGGCGGCCATGAAACTTGGCCCAAAGCGACCGGGAGGGTGACCCTCGCCCTCGCCGGAATTGGGACTGCGCAGCAGCGCCAACTGAAAGTCGATCGGGTCGCGGCCCGCGGCGTGTGCGACTTCGTCCAAGAACGACTGGAATACCCAGGCATGCGCGTTATCGCCCGGTGCGCGTAGCGGCCCTACCGGAACATTGAACGGAATGCGGGACGTGCGCAGCGCATAATTCTTGACGAATCCAGCGGGGAAGGAGTCCCGATTGGGAACCGACGAACCGGCGAAATATTCATTGCGCGCGAACCCGGCAAAATGGTTGTGCCAGGTCTCAAGTCTGCCGTCATTGCTGAGTCCTGCGGTCAGCTGGTGATAGCCGCCGGGCCGATAGAAGTCATGCTGCATCTCGTCCTCACGAGCCCACAGTACTTTGATCGGGCCATTGATCTCCTTGGAGATCGCGGCCGCCTCGATCATGTAATCGTTGGCAAGCCGCCTCCCAAAACCGCCGCCACATCGAATCATGTGGATGGTGATGTTGTTCGGAGCAATGCCGAGGAGTTTGGCCACACCCGCGCGGCCTGGCGCCGGATTTTGGGTGGGAGCCCAGATTTCGACCTGTCCATCCCGGTAGGAGGCGACGCAGTTCTGCGGTTCCATGGGAGCATGCGATATGAAGGGATAGGAATAGGTGGCATGCACCAGCTTGGCGGCGCCGCTCAGCGCGGCATCGGGATTCCCGTCGACCCGGATATCTGCCTGCGGTGGCTGCGATAGCAATTCCTTTGCCTTCGCATCGAAGCTGGCGGTCGAATCGTTGGCATGCGGACCTTCTTCCCAATCTACTCGTAACTTGCCGCGCGCCTTCTGGGCATGCCACCAAGTATCGGCCACGATGGCGACGCCGCCGCGCAAGCCATCATCGATGCCAGCTCCGGGCGTCCCCGGTGGGGTCTCCAGGGCGCGCGGAGTTCCTTTCAACACAAACACATGGCTGACACCGGGCATGGACTTGATGTCATCCAGATTGCAGCTCTTGACGGCCGCGTCGAAAACCGGACCCTTTTGATACACCGCATACTTCATGCCCGGCACCTTGACATCGATGCCGAACTGCTGCTGTCCTACGACGATCCGTGCTTTATCGGGATCGAGGACTGATTTTCCGATGATCTTGAACGTTGATTCGTCTTTCAGTTTGACGGTCTCAAGGTCCGGCTGCGGCAGCTTGGATGCATCCTCCGCCAGCAATCCATAGGTCAGCATGCGGCCGGTCGGCGCATGGCTCACAATGCCGTCGGATGTCGAACATTCCGCAGCGGGCACGCCCCATCTTGCCGCCGCCGCGGAAATCAGCATCTGTCGGGCCGCGGCACCGGCTTTGCGCAGAGGCATCCAATTGGACGGAGTGGAGTAGCTCCCGCCGGAAGACTGGCTCCCCATTTTGCCGCCTTGGTAGTCGGCCATTTCGATCACGACGTCTTTCCACGCGACATCGAACTCTTCAGCAAAGATCATCGGTAACGCGGTCTTCGTGCCCTGACCCACTTCGGGGTTTGGAGCCAAGATGGTCACGACACCTGAGGGCGAGAGGCGTGCAAAGAGCGTGACCATGCTGCCGTCGGTGTCCCCGGACGAGCCGAGGGCTCTCAGGGAGGGAAAGGTGGCAGCAAACACGATGCCACCCCCGGCAGCGAGGCTTGCGGTCAGGAAGCCGCGTCGCGACAGGACAGTCTGCGGCGGGTGGTTGTCGAGATGAGAAGGATGGGTTGCCATTGGCGCCTCCATTACGTGCTTTGCGCTTCACCGAGCTGTTTAATGGCTGTGCGGATCCGTGTGTAGCAACCGCAGCGACAGATGTTTCCCGCCATGCCGGCATCGATGTCCTTGTCCATGGGTCGAGGCGTCTGCGTGAGTAACGCGACTGCCGACATGATCTGTCCACCCTGACAGTAACCACATTGGGGCACATCCAGCGTGAGCCACCGCGCTTGTACCTTTTTGCCGATGGCCGTTTCGCCGATGCCTTCGATGGTGGTGATCTGCATGTCGGCGACGGATTCCAGCGGCAGTTGGCAGGAGCGGACCGCAGACCCGTTGGCGTGCACCGTGCATGCACCGCACTGCCCGATTCCGCAACCGAATTTGGTGCCCGTCAGATTGAGGATATCTCGCAATACCCACAGGAGCGGCGTATCGCTCTCGGCATCCACATCGTACTTAATACCATTGACTCGGATGGTGTAGCTCATTCTCGCGCCTCTTGCTGATGCCGCCGAGCATTCTGTCACTAACAACGGCAGACTGCGACAGGGAGACTGAGGGTTGCAGGGGGTTCCCGTGTGTTGTGGCATGGCCGCCGATATCGGTCACCTGGCGGTTGTAACAACCCCCGACCAAGATCCCCTGTCACCATGGCGTAGTGAACGGAGTTTCCACTTATCCCGTTGTCTCAAAGAGCGGGGCCAGCTCTCACCTACTTTTGAGCTTTGAAACGGTGATGAAGATCGTCGGAGCATTCGGCGTGCGACTTAGCGCACAAGCGACCTGACAGTTGGAGCCGCGGGAACCAACCGCCGACTAGCGGCGGGAGCCCAGGTGAGACAGCCGAGAGGTTATTCATCGATCGAGGGCCGCCTTTAACTTGATAAGAAATGCTTCCGCTGCGCATACCACCAGCGACCCCAAATACCCGCGACCACACACGACAAGATCGAGAAGATCACCTTGATCCCCAAGGGCGGCCCGACGTCGACACGCGCCGACATGGCGAACAACGACCAGCAAACCGACAATCCCAATAGCAGAAAACCACACCACCACGCCCACGGCCGTCGGCGCCATATGCCAATCGACAGCGCAATGACGAGGATTGCGTAGACGAAATTCCAATAGCCCCATTGCGGAGATGTACTGCTCTCGCCTGCTTGCACCAAGTTCGGCCAAAGATGGAGGCCGACTATACCGGCCACCAGAGCCATCGCGCCGCTCGCCGCCAATAAGATCGCTGCGACTTTCAGCGGCATTGGGACTGTGTCCGCGTCAACGTTTATGAGCGCATCCCGCATTACCGACGCACTGTCGCGTGGGGCACCGAGCGCCGTCGCGATGAGCGCCGACAACCACGCGACATCGTTTCTCGCGAACCATTTGCCGGCGGCGACGAGAGCGATACCTCCACTGATCATCAGAAGCGGCTGCAGCAAGAAAAACGTCGCGTTCGGACCTTGCGGTTTGAATCCACCCAACAGCACCGCAGCTGCAAACAGGCCACACATGCCGAACCAGAAGCTCATGAACACTTTCACGAACGGCAACATCGTGAATTTTCCGATGAGCACGGTTACATCTCCGCGCACTTCGAAGTGACCAATGAAGAACGGTTTGAAGGAATTGCCCACCATCGGAATGACGCGTTGCAGCCGAACGACTTTCTCCGACACCTTGCCAACAGCTGTCGTTTCCCCTAGCGCAGAGAACACGGATCGCTTCGTTGCGGCGCTCAGCCTCTCGACCGATTCCGCAATTCCGTAAGCGCTGCGAAATTCCGCAGGGGTCGAGTCATAGAGAAGGTGCATAGTGAACACACTCAATCGAGCCAGCGCGAAACACCACCATGGCGCGAACACGTGCCTTGGTGATGCCTGCTGAAACTGTAACTCCCGTCACGACACTGTGCCGACGCGCCCGCCGGTTGTTCGCCGTTTTTAGTATGCGCAGGCGAGTGAACTCGTACTCCGTCTATGTTGATGTAAGTGCTGTGCTCAACCAGCTGCGACTCACTCGGCGAGGACGGAGGCGCGTCTGCGTGGACTACCAACGGCGCAACCAAAGCCACCGAAAGTATGATCTTCGCGAGAATTTTCATGCTGACTTTCCTTGTCTATATTGACGCAGTCTCAGCCAAATCTGCTCCAATGCGTAGTCCGGCGCGCGTCCAACTTTTGTGTACATTCGTCTGGAGCCGGTCCAACAGACCTGTCTTTTGCAGTGCTTGGCGATTATATCGATCGAGCGGCTCTGTAGACGTGACGGAGTTAGTAGCATCCGCGTTCTTAATCCCGCCGGAGTTGCTCTGGACAGCAGGCTTCGATGGTCTCGGACATCGGGTGGAGACGGATTAGTTGGTGACGGATCGCACCGCTATCAATCAAAAAATATTCTGATAAATCAATTATTTACGTGTTAATTGGTAGCGGGGGTGTGATTCGGAGTTATAACGGCACGCCGCGACGTCGGCTCGCGCCGCTCCATGAGATATTTTTCGACAAAAGGCACATAAAACAATATCGCCCGATCAGTAATTTATTGGTATGACAGGCGAATGCACCGCACCGCATCTCCTTCATATTACATCTTGAGAATCAGTCACCTGCTCTGTTGCTGCGTCTTCGTTCTGAGACATCCGTCGTGTATACTGCAGTTTACAGCGCGTCTCCTATGGTATACAGTGCGTCCATGTTTGAGGTGAAGCGCACGGATGCCTTTGATGGGTGGCTCAAAGGACTGAGGGATTCGAAGGGCCGCACGAAAATCCAGGCGCGTATCGACCGGTTGGCAAATGGCAACCCTGGCGATGTCGGGCCGATCGGCGAAGGTTTGAGCGAACTGCGCATCGACTTCGGCCCCGGCTACCGCGTGTACTACGCGCGAGCCGGCAAGACGCTCTACCTGCTGCTTTGCGGCGGCGACAAGGGCACCCAAGATGCGGACATTATGAACGCGCACGCGATGTGGAAAGAATTGAACTCGCTGGCCAAAAAGCCGGCCAAGAAGGAGTGACCATGGCAGCCAAGAGCAAAAGCCGAAAGATCAAGGTGGCGCCTTACGATTCGGCGGATTACCTGAAGACCGAAGCCGATATCAAAAACTACCTCGAGGCGGTATTCGAAGAGCCTATGGATCGGCAGATGCTGATTCACACGCTCGGCGTCGTCGCTCGAGCGCGCGGCATGATGAAGCTCTCGAAGGATACCGGCATCACCCGAGCGGGCCTTTACAAAGCGCTCTCTCCAGACGGTAACCCGAGCTTCGAAACCGTGACGAAGATTGTTGGCGCATTCGGCATGCGGCTGAGCGCGCAAGCGGCCTGACGTTGACCGCTTTTGGCCCGATCGGGCGCTCATTAAATGTCAGCCATTCCACTCGGCGAATGCCACCAACGCTGCATCGGGCAGCTCGCCGGCGTACAATCTCTTGGCGAACGCAAGGCGGCGCTCTCGGCGTGTCAGGTCGAGAGGCAGCGAAGACTCGATGATGGCTCGCGCCGTTTCGAACATCGAGGAGGCGATTCTCATGCGCCGATCCGGCGTCATGAGCTTGTAGCGCTCGGCGACCATTTTGTCCATTTCGGGAGAGGTATCGCTCACTTGGAGAGCTCATCTAGTTTGGCGGCGACGCCCAACTTCGCAGCCCAGTCATTCAGATAGAGCCAATCAACTGATTCGTCGATCAGCGCGAGGACGTCGCGCAGTTGCATCTCCGAGTCCGTTTCGCGAGCCCAAACCAGCTTTGAAAGGATCAGGTCTTCGCGGCTCGTAATCCACGTCGATATTCCGGCAAACTCCACCGACTTACGCCGCTCAAACTCTGCGTGCCGATACTCCAAATCTTTCCGTACGATCAAATCAACTTTGATCGCGCTATCCAGATGCATGAGATTGAACATTCGCTGCGATTTGATCGCAGAACGCGCGGCATCCTCGTCGATGTAGAAGTCCGTGGAGAATGCGCTCACAAGAGCGTCGACATGCCGTTCCATCAGTGCCACGACAAAGTCGAGATCGCGGGTCATGCGCGGCTTGCCGTAGTACCCAAGCGCAAATGAGCCCGTCAACATGAAGGGAACATCAGCTGCGTGCAGCCGCTCGCTGATTATTCTGAGTACATCGAGTTCCTCGGTCATGACGAGGAGTCTAAAAGACTTAATGCCGGGACGCAGCTACGCAGCAGGGTGTCGGCATCAACGCTTTTTCGACGATGCGATTTCAACGATGTTGTGGAGCGCGCGAGCGGCACATGATTTGTACCTGCGCCGGTAAGTACCTAATTTATCTACAAAACTGGGAAATTGGTAGCGGGGGCAGGATTTGAACCTGCGACCTTCGGGTTATGAGCCCGACGAGCTGCCAGACTGCTCCACCCCGCACCGGAAGAGCCGCCCATTGTACCGGGCAGTTGGGCCAATGCAAGAGGCAGTCGGTGAAATTATCTACCCAGCTGGACCACACCTCGCCGATCGCCGCCCTACCCGCCTCGCTTCCGCGGACTCCCTATTGCAAGGCTCGCTGACAAAGCTGTAGCAGCTGTCCAGGAATCACCCCCAACCCAAACGCCAGCAGCGCATTCACGCTGAGTACCGCCCGCATGAGCACCGACCCTCCGATGGAGGTGGTTTCGGCAGGCTCATCGAAGTACATCAGCTTGACGATGCGCAGATAGAAGAACGCCCCCACCGCGGAGAACAGCACGGCGACCACGGCAAGCCAGATATAGTCCACGCCAAGCACGGCTTGGATGACGCCGAGCTTGGCCCAGAACCCGATGAAGGGCGGCAAACCCGCCAAGCTGAACATGAGAAATGCCATCATGCCCGCGAACCAGGGACTGCGCGCGTTCAGTCCGCGGAAATCGTCGAGCTTGTCCGATTCGAAGCCCTGCCGAGCCAGCAGCAGAATCATGCCGAACGCGCCCGCGGCGACGAGCACGTAGCTGATCATATAAAACATCGAAGCTTGATAGCCCTGCGCCGTGCCCGAGAGTATTCCGAGAAGCACATATCCCACATGAGAAATCGTGGAATAGGCCAGCATGCGTTTGATATTGGTCTGCGCGATGGCGACGATGTTGCCGATGGCCATGGACAGCACCGCGAGCACTACCAGCATCTGACTCCAATCCGCCTGCGAACCCGCCAAGGCTTCAGGCAATAGACGCATGGCCAGCGCGAACGCCGCCAGCTTCGAGGCGGTGCCGATGAACACCGTCACGCAGGTCGGCGATCCTTCGTACACATCCGGTATCCACATGTGGAAAGGCACGGCGCCGAATTTGAATCCCACGCCGACGATGAGAAATGCAATGCCGAAGATCAGGCCGATATTGCCGCCCAATCCGTGCTG
>Ga0116129_1000521_pt1 | contig 24739 bp, 20 predicted proteins | sample June2015DPH_17_2_FD_89732 | JGI IMG/M metagenome (GOLD analysis project Ga0116129, IMG submission 89732) | Peatland microbial communities from SPRUCE experiment site at the Marcell Experimental Forest, Minnesota, USA - June2015DPH_17_10 | ecosystem: Environmental > Terrestrial > Soil > Wetlands...
CGCGGGTAGCGCTCGAGGGCTCTACGGGCGTGACAGCCGAGGGGCCCTGCGTCGACTGAGAGACGAATGGAACCGGTGAGCCTGGAGGGGCTGCCGGAGAACCCCTTGCTGCTGATCGATTCCGCGCCAATCATCTACGTACTCGAGGATCACCCGGAACTTGCCGCGGCATTCATGCCGGTGTTCGAGGCTCATGACAAGGGACTCGTTCGGTTTGCGGTGACTACGATCACCCTTGCCGAAGTGCTTACCGGACCCCTGAGCAATCGCGACGAAGTTCTTGCCGAGAGATATCGGGCCACACTCAAATCGTGGTACGTCGTGGACCTGGACGCGGAAACAGCGGAAAGCGCGGCGCGACTTCGGGCCGCACTCAAGTTGAAGCTCGCGGATGCGGTTCAGGCTGCAAGCGCGCTCGCAATCGGAGCGGATGCCCTCGTAACACATGACCGCGACTTTTCGGCGGTGCGTGATTTGCGCGTGCTAGGCGTGGCTTCAACCTGAGAACCTCAACATAAAGTCGCAAGATTCAATCGGCGATTGATCCTCGTGCGCGGGCGCGCAAGCTCTCGTTGGCCTCTGGCAACAGCGGCGTCGCCTCGATCAGCGCTCGTGTGTACGCGTGCTGCGGCGAGCTGAACACGGACTCCGTGGCGCCCTCCTCGACGATCCGACCGCGTTGCATCACATAGATTCGATCGGCAATGGCTCTTATCACGTGCAGGTCATGAGTGACGAACAAGTATGCCACGTTCAGGCGCTCGGCGAGCTGCGCCAGCAACTCCAGTATTTGCTCGCGCACCAGCACATCCAGAGCCGACACCGCCTCGTCGAAGGCGATCACCGCCGGCTGCGTGATCAACGCGCGCGCAATCGCGATTCGCTGCCGCTGCCCCCCGGAGAACTCATGCGGGTAGCGCTGCGCATCGCCGGCATTCAATCCTACTTGATCGAGCACCTCGGCCACTTTGCGGCGCCGCTCCGCACCCCATGGCGGCGCATCGAGCAGAAAGAAGGGCTCGGCGATCAACCGCTCCACCGGCCAGCGAGGATCGAAGCTGCCTACCGGATCTTGGAACACGGCCTGAATGTCGCGCCGCAGCCGCCTCGTGCTCCTCCCCGCCATGGCAGAGAACGCAGTGCCGAGCAACTTCACCCCGCCTTGGCCCGGGTTCTGCAGCGCCAGTATCACCTTGAGCAAACTGGACTTGCCGGATCCCGATTCGCCCACCAAGCCCACCGTTTCGCCGGCGCGGATCGACATCGACACGCCGTCCACGGCGCGCAGCGGCGGCGCCGCTTTGAAAAGCGAGCGGCGCTTGCGTGGATATTCCAGCAGCACGCCCTCGACTCTCAGGACCTCCGCCGCATCCGGCCGCGGCTCAAGTGCTCGCTTGGGCCGTAGTCTTGCGGCCGAGAGCAGCGCCTGCGTATAGGGTAGGCGGCCGTGCTGCAGTATCTGCGCCGTGTTCCCCTGCTCGATGATCTCGCCCTGCTGCATGACCGCGATTCGATCCGCCAGCTGCGCGATCACGGCCAGGTCGTGCGTCACCAGCAACAGGCCCATGCCGCGAAGCCGGGCCAAGTCGCGCAGCAGCGCAAGAACCTGCGCCTGCGTGATGACGTCCAACGCCGTGGTGGGTTCATCGGCGACAACCAAGCACGGCGCCATGACGATGGCCATGGCAATCGCGACGCGCTGCTGCTGGCCGCCCGACAATTCGTAGGGCAGCCGATCGAGCGCACCGGCCTCGCCGGACAAGCCTACCTGGTCGAGCGCTGCGCGCGCCGCGTCCCGCGCTGAGCGTCGCGACACGGTTCGATGCAGCCGCACGCTCTCCGCCACCTGATCGCCGATGCACATCAGCGGATTCAAGGCCGACATGGGTTCCTGAAATATCATTCCCACATCGCGGCCGCGAACTGCCTGCATGCGGGCAGCGCTCATGCCGCTTAATTCCTCGCCGCGCAGCTGCACGCTGCCGGTCATGCTCGCGCCCGGCGGCAGCAGCTGCATGATGGCGCGCGCCGTCATGGATTTTCCGGATCCCGATGCGCCCACCAGGCCGAGGATCTCGCCCGCGGCCACTTTGAGCGACACGTTTTTGATGATGGGCGTCGCGGCGATCACGACGCTCAGGTCTTGAATGTGCAGCAAGTCGCTCATGGCGCGCGCTCGGTGCCCCGGCGCAGCCCTTCGCCGAGCAGGTTCAATCCGAGCACGAACATCAGCATGGCAAGGCCCGGCATCAACGCCAACCATGGCGCGAGCGCGGTCAGCGTCTGCGCCTCGTTCAGCATGCGGCCCCAGCTCGGCACCGGCGGCTGCGCCCCGAGTCCTACGTAGGCCAGTCCGGCCTCGGCTATTACCCCCAAGGAAAACTGTATGGTCGCCTGCACCACCAGCAATCCGAAAAGATTGGGCAGAATGTGCTCCCATGAGATCCGCCAGCGCCCCTTGCCGGCAACGCGTGCCGCCAGCGTGTAGTCGCGCGTCCACGCCTGCAGCGCGCCCGCACGCGAGACGCGTGCAAACACCGGGATGTTGAAAATGCCGATGGCGATGATGGCGTTGATCGCACCCGGGCCGAACACCGCGGTGATCAATATCGCGAGCAGCAGCGCCGGGAAGGCGAAAATCAGGTCATTGCCCCGCATCACCGCTTCGTCGACGGCGCCGCGGTAAGCCGCTCCGATCAATCCCAGAGGCACGCCGACGCCGGCACCGATGATCACCGCCAACAGTGCGACGCCCACGGAGGTCTTGGCGCCGGCCATGAGCAGCGACAACACATCGCGGCCCAACTGATCGGTGCCGAGCCAGTGGTGGCGGCTCGGCGGCTGCAGCTTATCGACGATGTGCAGCAATTGCGGGTCGAACGGTACCCAGAACGCCGCGAGCACCGCGGCAGCGATGAAGCAAGCCGTGACGCCTGCGCCCAGGGTCAGACTCCAATCGCGGGCAGCGCGCCCTTTCATACGCCGCGAGCCGCACGCAACTGCGGATTGATCAGGCTGTAGGCGATATCCACCAGAAAGCTCACGCTCACCACGGCGAACACCAGAACCACCACCACACTTTGCACCACGATGAGGTCGCGCTGCACGATGGCTTGGAACACCAGTCTTCCCAGTCCCGGGAGGAAGAACACGTTCTCGATGATGACGCCGCCCGCCAACAGAAAGGAAAACTGCATGCCGAGAATGGTCAGCACCGGCACCAGCGCGTTCGGCAGCGCGTGCCGCCATAATATCTGCCACTCGCCGGCGCCCTTGGCCCGCGCGGTGCGGATATAGTCCTCGTGCAGCGTATCGATGAGCGCGCCGCGCAGCACGCGGGCGAGAATCGCCGCCTGCGGCATGGCGAGTGCAATCGCAGGCAGGGTGAGCGCCTTCAAGGCCGGCCAGAATCCAGCCTGCCAGCCGGGAAACCCACCGGCCGAGACCCAGTGCAGGCTGACCGCGAACCACAGCACCAGCAGCATCCCCAACCAGAAATTCGGCAATGCCAGGCCCAGCTGCGTGATCCCGCCCAACACCGCATCCGTGCCGCGGCCGCGCTGTGCGGCGGCGGCAACACCAACGGGAAAGGCCAACGCCGAGGAAAGCAACAACGCATACACCGCCAGAGGCAGCGACAACTGCAACCGTTCAGCGAGCAAGGCTGCAACCGGCACGCGATACGTATAGCTCGAACCGAAGTCCGCGTGCAGCAAGCCGCCGATCCACCGCACATAGCGTTGCAGCGGCGCTGCATCCAGCCCCAGTTCGTGGCGCATGGCTGCCACCGCGGCAGGGTCGGCCTGCAATCCCATCATGTAGCGCACCGGATCGCCGGGCATCACCTGTACCACGATGAATACCACCGCCGTGGCAAGAGCCAAGGTGGCGGCCAGCACGCCGAGACGCTGCGCCAGGTAGGCAGCCCCGAGACGGCGCGCAGCCACCATGGCCAGGAACATGCAGCCTACCGCCACGAGCAGCCCCAGGATTCGCCATGCCGCGTCCGGCTGCGCGCCCGCCGCACTGCCGGCACGCGCCTCCGCTGCTGGACGAATCCCCTCGTAGTGCGCGCGGCTCACATCGATCGTGCCCAGCACATTGTCGAAACCGATGCCCACCAGATGTTTGTTCCACACATCCAAGCGCGGATACTGAAACAAGAAGCCATTGACGGCATCGTCCGCCAATTTGCGCTGGATGCTTTGCAGCAGCTCGCGCCGCTCGAGGGGGTCCACCGTGTCGTCGAGCGCAGCGATCAGCGCATTGAAGTCCGCGTTGGCATAGCCGAAGTAATAGTCGTCGCGCGCGTAGATATCGTAATCCAAGGGCTCGGCATGCCCGACGATACTCATGTCGAAGTCATGGCGCGTATACACCTGATCCAGCCACTGCGCCCATTCGAGATTTTCGATCTTGACCTGTATGCCGGCCTGCGCCAGCTCGGCGGCGATGATCTCACCGCCGCGGCGCGCGTAGCTCGGCGGCGGCAACTTGAGGCTCAAGCTCAACCCGCGTGCATGGCCGGCCTGCGCCAGCAGCGCCTTGGCCTTGGCGAGATCGTGCGGATAGACGCCGGTCAGATCGATGTAGGCTGGATTTGCCGGTGGAAAATGACTGCCGATGGGCGTACCGTAACCGAACATGGCGCCGTCGATGATGGCGCGGCGGTCGAGCGCATATGATATGGCGCGGCGCACTCTTACGTCATTCAACGGCGCCACGCGTTCGTTGAACGACAACAGCACCTCCATCTCGGTGCTGCCGTTGAACACCGCGAAGCGCGGGTCCGCCGCGAACTGCGCGAAACTCTCGGGCGCAGGATAATTGGAGAACGCATCGACATCGCCGGCCATCAATGCCGCAAACGCGGCGGTGGGCTCCGCGATGAACTTGAAGGTCACTTCATCCAGCGCGGCGGGCGGCCCCCGAAAATCGGGATTGCGAGTCAGGGTCAAGGAATCGCCGCGCCGCCAGCTCGAGAATCGATACGGCCCCGTGCCCACCGGATGCACGGCGTTGCCTGCCGCCGACTGCGGCGACACCATCACGAATGCGCCCAGCGCCAGCGACTGCAGCAGTCCGCCCGAGCGGCGGCGCAGCAGCACGCGCAGCGTGAACGGGTCCTGCGCTTCGACGGCGCGGATGGCGGAGAGCCGCGATCGCTGCGCATTGACGGACCCCGCGCCGACAGCCCGATCCAGCGAAAACTTGGCGGCCTCGGCGTCGAAGCGGCTGCCGTCGTGAAAGCGCACGCCGTGCTGCAGGTGAAACACGTAGATCAGGCCGTCGTCCGAGATGTCCCAGGATTCGGCCAAGCTTGGCAGCACCGCGCCATCGCGCGCGAACTGCACCAAACCCTCGTACAAATTACCGAACAAACACTCGGATATGGCCGCCGCGGGACTCATCGTCGGATCCAGCACGGGCGGCTCCAGTTGCATGCCGATGACGGCACGCTGCGCAGCGAATGAACCTGCGGCAGGCGAACCCGCCGCGGGCAGCATCGCCAGCAGCATCGCGCACAACCATGTAATCGCCGGTAGCCGCGCTCGACTCCGGGCCGTCCGCATCAACAAGCGGTCCGTTGCACCAGCGCGGCGGCGGCCAGGGCCATCACCTTGGCGGAGTTCACCATGTCCTCGATCACCACGTACTCGTCCGGCTGATGCGCCAGATCCAGTATGCCGGGTCCGTACGCGATGCAGTCGCGCAGCTTGCCGACGCGGTCGATGTGCTTCTGATCGTAGGTACCGGGCGAGCAAATGAACTCAGGCTCGCGGCCGATGACGCGGCGGATCGCGGCCGCGGTGCTGCGTGCCACCGGTCCGTCGCGATCCGTCATGCTCGGCCGCACCTCGAAAATGTCGCGCATGCTGTAGCGGAAGCCGTCTCGATCCTTGGATAATTGCTCGAGCAAGTGCCTGACCTCGTCCTTGGCGCTCTCGATATCCTCCTCGATCAGCAGCCTCCGGTCGAGCACCACACGGCAGGAGTCCGCGACGCAAGACGCCGGATAGCCTGCCGATTCCGCCTGCCCGCCGTGTATCGAATTGATGTTCAACGTCGAGTGCCGCGCACCGGAGGGCACCACCGGCATCTCCGTACGGCGCTGCGCCAGGCGCGGATACAAGTCGCGCTCCAAGCGCTCGATGAAGGCGTGCATGTGCCTGATGGCGCAGTCACCCAGGAACGGCATGGAGCCGTGCGCCATGCGCCCGTGTGTTTCCACTTCCGCCCACCACACGCCGCGATGTCCGATGCACACGCGATCGACGTTGAGCGGCTCTGGGATGATGACGTGATCGACGCGCGGCGGTGAAAACCAGCCGCGCTGCGCCAGGTAGTGGACGCCGCCGTAGCCGCCCGATTCCTCATCGACGGTGCCGGAGATTTCCAGCGCGCCCGGCAGTTGCGGATGCGAGTCGATCAGCGCTTCGACGGCGATGATGGAGGCCGCCAAACCGCCCTTCATGTCGCAGGCGCCGCGGCCAAACACCTTGCCGTCCTTGACGATGGCGGCGAAGGGATCCATGGTCCAGCCGCTGCCGGTCTGTACCACGTCGATGTGGCTGTTAAAATGCACGGTCGGCCCGGGAACGCCACCCGCGCGGCGCGCGATGACATTGATGCGCGGATAACGCGCATCGTCGCCGGGCGTGCCGGCCGCATGCACGTACTCGACCTGGAAGCCTCGTGCCCCGAGGCGCCGGCCGATGAATTCGGCGCAGGGCCGGTATGCTTCGCCGGGCGGATTGATGGTGGGAAAACGAATCAACTCGCGCGTCAGCTCGACCAATTCGTCGCGGCGTTCCTCGATGAGCCTGAGCATTTTGTCTTCGGCGGCCACCGTGCTTTCAGCTGCCATGGTGCCTCCAGTTGCGATGCTGCCTTCAGTTGCCATGGCGTGTCCTCGTCAGCGCCGCGCGCGCCCGCGCCTGCTCCGCCAGCTGCGGCAAGCCGAGCTTGCCGTAGATATCGGCGAGCGCGCGATTCACCGGCACGCCGTCAGGATCGGCGTGGCGGCGCAATTCCAGCATTTGCTGGGCACTGATCAGCCGGCCGCTCTTGAGCGCAGCGTCCAGCAAGATCTGCTCGAACAGATCGCGCTGCGCGTGGCTACCGCCGATTTCGGTCATGCGTGGAATCACCGATTCCAGCTTGCGCCACGCCGCATCATGATCGCCGTGCGCGTAAAAATACAAGCCGTCGCAGGCAGGCAGCGCCACCTCCTGCCATACCGCCCGGTTGAACGGCGCTGCGTTGCGGGCGTGCTCACGCACGGTCTCGAGCAGAATCGCAGCCTGCGGGCGCCGCGCACGCGCCAGCCCGTACAAATAGTGCAAGGTCAGGAACGGCTGCACGGTATCCTGCGCCCGAGATTCGAGATGATCCGCCACGTCTTGCCAGCGATCGCCGACATCGACGCCGGCGATCTCGCAGCGCGCCAGCAACGAAATCGCGCCGATCTGATCCTGCGAATATTGCTTCGCGACGCCCCAGCAGTGTCGATCGTAGACTTCCAAGGTGGCCCGATCGCGTCCCTGGCTCAAGTAAAACAACGCCAGGTGCCACCAGATATGGGTCAGCATGAAGGAATTCAGGCCGATCCAAGTATCCGATGCAGCTTCGAGAAGGTGCACGCCTTCATCGACGCGGCCGCGCGTCAACAACACGTGGGCGAGCGCGTGCTGCGCCCAGGGCTCCTTGTACCGCATGGACAGGGCCGTGCGCGCCGCCGACTCGGCTTCCGCCAGCAGATGACACTGCTCGTAGGCGAATGCCGCCATGCCGTGTACGTAGGGAATGTCCGCCGCGGCCGCCCTGGCCTTGAGGGCCACGCGCAGCATGGCGGGTGAATTGCCGCGATTGAACTCGAAGTACTGATGAATCTTGAGCACGGCCAGGTCGCGCGGAAAGTCATTCGACACCTGATCGCACAGGCGCAGTGCCAGTGGCAGGTCGTCGCTTACCCAGGCACGTAAGATCGCGACGTTGAGCTGCTCGCGGCGGGTAGCGTGTACGGCCGTGCGCTCGGCAGCCGCCACGAACTGCGACGCCCGCTCTGCAGCCTCCGGCGCCTCCAGCAGCATCCATAGAAAGCCCGCGTAGGCGTTGGCAAGGCAGGACTGCGGATCCTCGCTCGCTGCCACGAGTATGCCTTCGGCTCGGGTCTCGTAAGCCAGCAAGCCCTCGATGAAGTCATCGATGGCGCGCAGCGAGCCAGCATGTTGCCCGGTGACGGGATTGCCTAAATAGTCTCGCTGCATGTACGGCACCGAAATTCAGCGCCCGACTCAAGGCGCTGGCGGAGTCGCCGGAACCGGAGTTGGCGCTGGTGGACTTGGCGCTAGTGGACTCGGCGCTGATGGACTTGGCGCTGATGGACTTGGCGCAGGTGGACTCGGCGCCGGTGGACTTGGCGCTGATGGACTTGGCGCCGGTGGACTCGGCGGCGCCGGTGGACTTGGCGCTGATGGACTCGGCGCTGATGGACTCGGCGCAGGTGGACTTGGCGCAGGTGGACTCGGCGCTGGTGGACTCGGCGCCGGTGGAGTTGGCGCGGGCGCGGCGGCTATGCTGTCCAGGAATTCTTCGACATCGGCAGCCGAGCGTGCCGGGATTTCGATCTGCGGCAGGTGGCCGACCTGCGGGTAGGTGATCAACTTGGAGCCCGGAATGGCCGCCGCGAACTTGTGTGCCGACGCCGGCTCCAGCAATGGATCCGCGTCGCCCCACAGGATCAGGGTCGGAACTTTGATCGTCCCTAAGGTCGCGGCCAAATCCGCAGGCTGGCCGCCGAAGTTCACGCTCATCAAAATCGCGCGATGTCCCGGCGCGCGCTGGAACTCCGCCCAACGATCCACGAACGCGGGCGTGATCAGCGACTTGTCGTATACGTCCGTCCTCAAGCCGTCGCGGATCAGGAATCGATTGTCGATGTTGCGCAGGATGGCCCGCCCGATCGGGTATCGCAGGATCCTGAACGCGAGGGGCACCTCTGCAGGGGGTTTGTCGTTGGCGAAGCCCGCGGCATCGACCAGGATCAAGGCGCTGATCCGGTCGGGATGGCGCACCGCCAATTGCCAGGCCACGCCGCCGCCCATGGAATTGCCCGCCACCGCGAACTTCGGCAATGCCAGGGCCGCAGCGAAACTATCGACAAAATCCGCCAGGGAGTCGATGCGCAGCACGGTGCCGGCAGGCGCGCGCGTCAGCCCGTGACCCGGGAAATCCACGCTGATGATGCGCCTGCGCGTCTTGAGTTCGCGCGCCCAGCCTTCCCAGCTGGTGTATGAATCGCCGAACCCGTGCAGCAGGACCAGCAGCGGCAAGCTACCGGATCCCGCGGCGCCGGGTGCCGTGCCCTGGCCCTGCGCGCTCTCGTCCTGATAGTGGACGTGATAGCCGCCGGGCAAATCGACGAAGTGCGATGCGGAGTCGGCGTATTTCGCGTCAAGCGTTGCGTAGGGAATATCCGGCCCGCGCACCGCCAGCCAGCCGAGCACCGCAATGACGAGCAGAATGACGGCGATGATGCCGAGTACCTTCAAGTCCTATGCCTCCGTTGGACGCTTAGTACTTGTAGTTTACGCGAATCCCGAAGGTTGCGGGTTCGCCTGCTTGCGCTACATCGGTCCCCGGCAGGAAAAAGTTTCTCGTCACATCGTATGCGCGGTTGAAGATGTTGCGCCCCCATAGCGTGAAGGTCCACGGCGCGCCCGCGGCCGGCGCCAGCGACAAATTAGCATTGGCCAGCCAATACTTCGGGATGGTGAAAACATTGCTGCCCAGCAAAAAGAACTGGCTGTAGGTGTCGTGGAAGCTGTAATTCGATTCCGCCGTGATCCTGAACTTGCCGACGTCGAAGCCGTAGCTGGCATCGCCGCCATAGGACCATTTGGGAAAGCTCATCGGTTGACCATCGTAGTCGACGGCGGGCGTATTGCTGTTGGGCAAGTAGCTCTCATAGTACCCCTCGGTGTAGCCTGCATACTGTGAGATCGACAGCCCCTGCAGCGGCTGCCATTGCACTTCGAGTTCGCCGCCATTGATCCGCGAATTCGCATTGACGAAGCGGCCGATGTAGGTGCCCGACACCGCGTCGAGCACTTTGCCGAGAATCTGCTCATCCTTGTAGCGATAGTAGAAAACCGACGCATTCACGCGCAGCGTATGCGTGACATCCGATTTGACCCCCACCTCATAGGCCAGCAGCTTTTCCGGTTCGAACGGATCGGCCTGCGGCGCCGAGGTGGTGTTGTGCGCCGTAAAGCCGCCGGACTTCACGCCGCGGCTGATGCTGTAGTAGAGCAGGGTATCGGCGACCGGGTGATAATCGAGTTCCACCTTGCCCGATGGCAGGTTCGACGTCGTGGACGCGCCGATGCCGTTGGTGCCGGTGAAGGAAGGAATCGGCGGCCCCACCACCACGCCGGTATTGAGGTTCTTGAGTTCACGGGTTTCATGATCCTCGCGCACGCCGATGAGCGCCGTGAACGAATCGTTGAACTTGTAGTTGACCTGGCCGAACTCGCCGAAGGAGTTGGCGTTCTGGTCGTAATGAGTCAAGACTATGGCCGGGTTGCTGCCGGCCGGAAGTCCGATATTGGCATCCGAGAAATCCGAGTAGAAATTCTCATCCAGGCGCTGATCGGAATAGAAGACTCCGCCCACCCACCCCAGCGGGCCGGAACCGGTGGACTCGACCCGCAGTTCCTGCGAGAACACATCGAGGTTGCTGCGAAAATATTCGTCCGAATCCTGGTACTGCGTGGCATCCCAGTCGCTGTATTCGCGCCTGATCATCCTGTTGTACGCCGATATGCTGACGATTTTCGCAGCACCGAGATTGATGTTGCCGGTCAGATCGACGCCATCGTTGGAGTTGTCGACCCCCGGCTTGGAGTCGGGATTTATGCCCACCACATTGGCGAACACCGGATTCAGCCGCCAGCCCGTCACATAGCGCGAGGTGTCGGCCGGAATGACCGGGCCGCCGGCGCCGGCATTGTAGGGCGTGTAGGGTTGGATCAAATGCAGTCCGACTTCGTCGGACTTGTCCGCGGCCAATTGCGCGGCAAGCCGAAAATTCAATGCATCCGTGGGATCGAATTGCAATTGCAGGCGCACCGCGGCCTTATCGTTGTTGCCCAGACTTGCACCTGACAAGCGATCTCGTTGCCAGGCTCCGCCTTGCTCGGTGGCCAGCGACAAACGTCCGGTCAGGTTCTCGGCAATGGTGCCGGAAACGAACGCTTCGCCGAGAAACTCGTTGTGCGAACCGTATTCAGCGGTGATGCCGGCGTGCGTATCGGAGGTCGGGCGATTGGTGACGAAGTTGATTTCCCCGCCCGTGGTGTTGCGCCCGTACAGGGTGCCTTGCGGTCCGCGCAGCACCTCGACGCGGTCGATGTCGAACAGCTGCCCCTGGCTTTGTATCGGCAATGCGAACGCCACATCATCGAGGCTCACCCCCACGGGCGAGGCGTTGTTCGAGGTGTAATCCAGAAAGCCTACGCCGCGGATGCGGTATTGCGGCAAACCGCTGCCGAAGGCCGGTTCGACCTGCAAGCTGGGCAGCGCGTTTTGCAAATCGTCGACGTGGGTGATGCCCTTGTCCGCCAAGCTCGCACCCGACAGCACCGACAGCGCCATGCCCACATCTTGCGCGGACTCTTGGCGCTTTTGTGCCGTGACGACGATTTCGTCCAGCCCCGCGGCATCATTTGCGGCAGCCGCAAAGCTCGGCGATTTCACTAAAACAGCACCGATGCACAGTACGGCGCCGACGCACGGCACCGTGACGATAGCCCGAATTATCATCCCATTCTCCGGAATTTCACTATCTTATCGCCCATAATCGGCGACGACACCGGCTATGGGAAGTGATCTTTGCGCATTTAATGATGCATAAAGGTCATGCCAGAGGAAGCTTCATTGGTGTGAGAGGAAGCTTCCTTGGCTGCGTGGAATTCACACGCATATCTCGTCTTTTCGCACAGATATGCGGAAACGAACGCGGCGTGAGCTAGAATTATTTCGGGTGAACACTGCGCCTAAACTGTCTCCCCGCTCAAATGCTTAGTATGATGATAACGAGGAATTATGTCGGGTTGTGGGCTTGCGGGCTGCTGCTGTGGGCCGCGGCCGCGCGGCCGGACAACTCGCCCCTGCCGGCCCCCGACTACACCGTGGCTCGAAACTGGCGCGTCGGCGGCAACGCGGGCTGGGATGACATGGCCCTCGAGGGCAGCGGCGCGCGCCTCTTCATCAGCCGCGAAGATCACGTCGATGTGATAGAGACCTTGAGCGGCCGTGCCGCCGGCAGCATCCCGCATACGCTTGGGGTTCATGGCGTCGCGTTCGCGCCCGGACTGCAGCGCGGTTTTACCAGCAATGGCCGTACCAATACGGTCACCGTGTTCGCACTCGACTCCTTGCGCGTCATTCAGGAAGTGCCGATTTCCGGCATGACGCCGGACTCGATTCTTTATGAACCGCAGCACGACTACGTCGTCACCGGCAATCGCGATTCCACCGATCTATCGGTGCTCGACGCCGGCACGCTGCGCATGGTGTCGACGCTGCCGTTGCCCGGGCGTCCCGAGTCAATGGTCACCGACCATGCCGGACATATCTACATCAACATCGATGCCGCGCCCGGAAAACTCACCTTGGTCGATGCAAAAACCTTGACCGTCAAGGCCAAGTGGCCCTTGAAGGATTGCGCGAATCCAACCGGCCTGGCAATCGATGTGCAGGGACATCGCCTGTTCTCCGTGTGTGCGAATCAGATCTTGGCGGTAACGGATTCGGTCTCGGGTAAGGCCATCGCGCGCATCGTCATCGGCCGCGGACCCGACGGCGTCGCTTACGACGCCGATCTCGGCATGCTCTTCATTGCCAATGGCATCGACGGCACGTTGACGGTGATCCGCCAGGATTCGCCTGATGACTACCGGGTACTGGCGACGGTGACGACGCAGGTGAGCGCTCGCACCCTGGCGCTGGATCCGGCCACCCACAGGATCTATCTTGCGGCCGCGCAATTCGGGCCGCGCCCGGCCGCGACGGCGGACCAGCCCGCGCCGCCGCCCAATGTCATACCCGACACCTTCATCGTTCTGGTGGCACAACCCAAATAGCTTGAGCAAGCAACCCAAGTAACATGAGCAGCCCAAACATGAGCAACGCAAACAGCGCGAGCAGCGCAAACAGCACGAGCAACAAAGTCCACGTCGTCTGCGGTCGGTGCGATTCGGTGGTGGGTCTGCCGAGCGATCGCTTGAGCGATGCGCCGCACTGCCCAAAATGTCACGCCGCGTTGTTCGCGGGCAAGCCCATCGAGCTGACGGCCGCGAATTTCGACAAGCACATCGCGCGCACGGACCTGCCCTTGGTCGTGGATTTCTGGGCACCGTGGTGCGGACCCTGCATCGCCATGGCGCCGCACTTCGACAAGGTCGCGCAACAGTTCGAACCGCGCATGCGCTTCGCCAAGCTGAACACTCAGGACGAGCCAGGACCGGGTGCCCGCTTCAATATCCGCAGCATCCCGACGACCATGGTGTTTCGCGGCGGCAATACCATCGCGCGCCAGTCAGGCTCGATGGATGCCGCTACGCTCAAACAATGGTTGACGCCGCTGCTTTGAGCCACCTAAGCAGATTTTCCTCGATTTATTTATCGGCTTTGATGAAGAGCAATGCAATCAAGGTAATGAGACCCGCGAGCGACAGATAGTAGCCGACATAGGCGAGCCCGTAATGCCTGGCCAGCCAAGTCGCCAGTGGCGCGGCGAGCGACGCGCCGAGAATACCCGCGATATTGAAAGTCAGGGACGTGCCTGTGTAGCGCACCGCGGTTGGAAACATGGCAGCCAGGGTGCTTCCCAGAGGACCGTAGCTCAAGCCGCTCAGGCCAAACCCCAGGATCAGAAATGCCAATACCTTTGCCGCATCGTGCGTGCCGAACAAGGGTTGAAAGGCAAAGCCGAACGCAATGGTGACCACGGTCGCCACGATCATCATATTTCGGCCACCGATGCGGTCGGCGGCGATACCCGTAAATGGAATGATCGCGCCGAAGAACAATACCGCGATCAACTGCATTACCAGAAACGGCCGCCGCCCGAACCCCAGGGAACTCGTGGCCCAGCCCAAGGCAAAGACGTTCGCCAGATAAAACACCACGAAGGTCGTGGTCGCCGCCAGTGTGCCCAACAGCAGCTCGAGCGGATGCTTGGTGAGCACCGAAAACATGGGGACGCGCACCCGCTCGCCCTGTTCGAGCGCCCGCTTGAACGCAGGTGTCTCGGTCAATTGCAGGCGGATGTACAGGCCGACCGCCACCAGCACCGTGCTGACGAGAAACGGAATGCGCCAGCCCCAGCTGAACAGTTGCGCATCGCTCATGCCGTTGCTCATCACCAGGAAGGCGGCGATGGAGAAGAACAGCCCCAACGGTGCGCCCAGCTGGGGAAACATGCCGAACCAAGCATGTCTGCCGAGCGGCGCGTTCTCCGTGGCAAGCAACACCGCGCCGCCCCACTCACCGCCCAGGCCCACGCCCTGACCGACCCGGCACAGCGCCAGCAAAACCGCGGCGTACACGCCAAGGGACGCGTAGGTCGGCAACAATCCGATACAGATCGTGGAGAGACCCATGGTCAGCAATGCCGTGACCAGCGTGGTCTTGCGCCCGACGCGGTCGCCGAAATGGCCGAACAGCGCGGAACCGATGGGACGCGCCAGAAATGCCAGCGCGAAGGTCACCAAGGATTGCAGCGAGGCAGTCGCCGCATCCGACTCCGGGAAAAATAGTCGCGGAAAAACCAGCACGGCCGCGGTGGCGTAGATATAGAAATCGTAGAACTCGATGGTCGTGCCGACCATGCTGGCCAGCAGAATGCGGCGTGTCTGCCGCGCATCGGCGCGCCGTGTTGTTTCGAGCAAGGGTGTCCCCGGAAACAGTGTAATTTCGCGAATACTACACCAGTACCCCGCCGGAACAGTTTCCCTATAGCTATATGGGGCGCCCGCGGCGGCATGGCGTCAAGCTCGATATCTGATGCGTTTGGCGAGAAATGCCAAAGCGCCGGCGCGGCGGTTGCGACTACCGGCCTCGGGGTCGTGAGGGAATGGAGGGCATCGCATGACCTTTCGGCGCGGGGTGGAAAGCCGGCGCATGACCCCGGTCGTGAGCAACGCCGCCGTGTCCGCCGCCGCGGTAAGGCCCAACGGCGTAGCCTGGACCCCATCCTCCGTAGTCGTAACCATAGGGTTCGTAGTAACCAGCGGTGTAACCCACTCCGACGCTGCCATCGACACCGACCGCGCAACTCCCAAGAACTGCCAAGCCTAGCGCGCTTACAAACCCGATCAGCCATCGCGCGCGCGTCATTTCGGCTCCGCCTTGGTATCGGTTTCGCTCCATTCCATGAGGCCCACGGGCGCTCCCGCTGGATCCGCTACCACCGCAACCATGCCACCGTGGCGATCGGCGCGCGGTTCAACCAACACGCGGCCCCCCAATGAGACTGCCCGGGCGGCCATGTCCGCGGCATGTTCCACCCGGATGAAATTGAGCCAATGCGCGTGGCGGTGGCCCTGGTTGTCCGGGAACGAGTTGACACTGGCGCGAGCATAGTCGTCGCTCGACAAGATCAGATGCTCGATTCCGTCCGTGTTTTCCGCATCGAACACATCGTAGCCGAATACGGTTTGATAGAAGGCCGCCTCGACTTCCGGATTCTTGGCGTGCAGTGAACTCCAGATCCATTCGCCCGGAGCCGCCAAGTAGTCCGGCGGATCGCCGCTGCTGGAGGCCAATATGGCGAAGACGGCACCCTCGGGATCGGCCAATACCGCTTGCCGCCCACGCATCGTGTAAGTCACGGAATCACTGATCACTTTGCCCTTTTGCGCCAGCACAGTTCGCTTCACGGCATCAACGTCGCGCACGGCGATGAAAGTCAGCCACGCGGATTGGCGCCGGTTCGCGACGGGAATAGGCTTCTCGATGAGTCCCGCCACCGGCCGGCCGCCCTCGATGGCGATGACATACTCGGAGTCTCCGGCCTGGATTTTCTGAAAGCTCCAGCCGAACAAGCCGCCATAAAATTTTTCCGCCGTGTTCAAGCTCGGCGTGACCAGATCCGCCCACACCACCTTGCCGACGTGGTGCTCGGTACTCGGCGGGGAGTTCAGCGGCGGCAGCTCGAAGGAAGCGGCGTGCAATGACGATACGCAAATTGCGAACAGTGACAGCGAGCGTAGACCCTGCGAGAGCATTCTTATTCATCCTCGTCTTGACGCGTCATATTGTTGCGCGCGTCGCATTCGCTATGCTGTACGCAGGCGGAACCGAGCCGCTGTAAGACATGGCCTACCAGCGAGGACTCAAGGTGCGCATCAAACCCAGGGATTTTCTAGTTTCGGAGGGCAAAAAGGTCGTTCTCGGCGAATGGCCGACCCTCGTTTCGCCGGTATATAAGTCCGATCGGGACTACCAAGAACTGCTGAGGGAGCATGTGGAAACTCTGAGCGCCCAGCAGCAACTCCTGTATGCATCCAGTCGCCATGCGATTTTGATTATTTTTCAGGCCATGGATGCCGCCGGCAAGGACGGCGCCATAGCCCATGTGATGTCGGGGGTCAATCCGCAGGGCTGCCAGGTGTTCAGTTTCGCGCACCCCAACGCGACCGAGATCAAACACGACTTCTTGTGGCGCACCACCCGGGACCTGCCGGAGCGCGGGCGCATCGGCATATTCAACCGCTCTTACTACGAGGAAGTGCTGATCGCCCGCGTGCATCCGAACATCCTGCGCGCCCAAGGCATCGGCGAGCATGGGCACCTCTGGCGCGACCGTTATCGCTCGATCTTGGATCTCGAATGGCATCTGCACCGCAACGGTACGCGCATCATCAAGTTCTTCCTGCACCTCTCCAAAGAAGAGCAACGCAAGCGATTCCTGGAGCGCATCGACAAGCCGCACAAGAATTGGAAGTTCTCGCTCGCGGACGTGGAAGAGCGAAAATATTGGCAGGACTACATGCGCGCCTATGAGCACTGCCTGAGCGCCACCAGCACCGAAATCGCGCCGTGGTACGTCGTGCCCGCGGACGACAAGAAGAATGCCCGCTTGATCGTTTCGTGCATCGTGGCGCAGACTCTCAAAGCGTTGAAGCTCCGCTATCCACGCACCAGCAGCGCGCGGCGTCGAGAGTTGCTCGCTCTGCGCAAGGCGCTGGTGAAGTGAATCAAGCCCTTTGGCCTTGGGTCTCAGTCGAGAGCAACCCAATCAAATTCATGCCACGGCTAGTTCTTACGGCGCATGCCGGCCACCACGAGAACTACGCCGGCCGCCAACGCCACACCGCCCAGCCACGGCGGAATCACGTGTTCTTCGGTCACTTTTGCCTCGAGCGAACCCATTTTGAGAATGGGCTTGTCCTGGCTATAGGACGGCGACTTGATCAAGACGTAAAGACCGCCCGCGATCAAAAGGGCACCTACGATCAATGCAATACGCATGTAAACCTCTCATGACGGGCCTTCAGAAGGGGCGATTGTAGTCCCAAGTTCACGCCTGTTGTGGCCGGCGCGTGTAATGTGACCGCCATAGTGATAATTTCCACAACCATGAGATCTCATCGAGGCACGGGGTCGATTGCCGCGCTGTTGCTGGCGCTGTTGCTGCCGTTGCAGGGCTTTGCCGCTGCTTCGGGCTGCACGGCTATGCATGCTTCCGGGCAATCCTCCGCGCACCTCGGCGCGGTCGCGCATGAGCACTGCGCGCACCAGCCGGCGCATGCCCCGGCCGCGCAACGCCACGGCTGCTGCTCGGCGTGTTGCATGGCCGCGGCTGCGCTCTCACCGCTCGACTGGCAGCCGCCTCGAACCGGCGTGCCGGAGCTTTCCCTACCTGCCCTGCGCGCACCTCTGATGCTCGCGCTCGACCGCTTGGACCGGCCTCCTTAGGAACGACGCCGCTTCCATCCAAGGACGCGATTTTACCCGCGTCCCATTTCCGGTCGTGATCAACCTTGGGCTGGCGCTCGAGGATCGAGGGCTTCATGAATACCTGGGCATTGCGGTTGCGCGCCGGCCGCTGGCTGCTGCTCTGTGCAGCAGTGGCGGCGCAGTTGGGGTTATCCGGCTGCACTGGCTTCTCGAAGGACGGGGGCTTTGGCAGCGTCGCCGCGGCGACGCACAACCGCCTGGATAAAAATGTGTACTGGCCGCGCAGCGCCGCGGAAGCGGCCAAGAGCGCGGCCGAAGTGACGCAGCGGTTGTCGCATCCGCTTGACGTCGACGACGCCGTGCAGGTCGCGCTGCTGAATAATCGCGCGCTGCGCGCAGCGTTTCAGGATTTGCAGATCTCCGAGGCGGATCTGGTGCAATCCGGGCGGCTGCCCAACCCACGTTTCGACTTCGCTCACGCCAGCGCGGACGGGCAATTCGATATCGTCGAAACCCTGAGTTTCAACGTGCTGTCGTTGCTGACCCTTCCCTACGTGCACGAGATCGAGAAGCAGCGCTTCGCCGCGACCCAGAGCGCGGTGTTGCTCGGCGTCGCACAGCTGGCCGCGGCGAGCCGGGATGCCTACTTCGAGGCCGTTGCGGCACGTCAATCGCTGCAGTACAGGCTCAAGGTCAGCGCCGCCGCCGAGACCGGCGCGCTGCTGGCGAGACGCATGCTGGCGGCGGGCAATTGGAACAGCGTCGATCAAGCCCGCGAACAGGTGTTCTACGCCGACGCGACCCGCGATCTGACGCGAGCCCAGGTCGCGGACGCCGCCGCGCGGGAGAAGCTGCTGCGTCTCATGGGAATGTCCGGCGATACGGACTCCTCGGGTTCCGTGCAACTCGCGCCCACCCTGCCGGATCTGCCATCCCGTCTCGAAGAGCTTCCCGACGTCGAGCGAACGGTTTTGCAAAATCGCATCGATTTGCAATTGATGCACCAGAACCTCGACGCGCTTGCGCGCCGCCTCAAGCTCACCCGGGCGACGCGCTTCGTGAACGTGTTGGACCTTGGGCCGTCCTGGGTGAAGCAGGGCCCGCGCGACGCGCCCTATGAACACGGCTATGCCGTTACGTTGGAAGTTCCAATCTTCGATGGCGGCGCGGCGCGTTTGAAGACATCCGAAGCGCTATACGCTCAGGCGGTCGATCGCTTCGCACAGGCGGCCGTTGATGCTCGCTCCCAAGTGCGGCAAGCCTACGCGGCGTATCGGGCGAGTTTCGAGCTCGCCCGGCAGCAACGCGACGTCGTCGTGCCGCTGCGCAAATCGGTCGCGGAACAAAATCTGCTGCGCTACAACGCCTCGCAGCTCAGCATTTTCGAATTGCTGGCCGATACACGCGAGCAAATCGCCAGCGTCGATGATTACATCGCCAGTCTGCGCGACTTTTGGCTCGCCAAGTCGCAGCTCGACGCCGCCTTGCTCGGCAACCCCACGCCTTGAGGCCACCACCCATGATTACCCGAAGAAGCTTTTTCACCCATGCCGGCCTCGCCGTCGCCGCCGGCAGCGTCGCCGGCAGCGCTCTTGCGGCCTTGCCTGAAATCGTGTCGCGCGATTCGCCGCTCATGCAGCGGCCGGCGGCGCCGCCCAATGGCCTGCATTATCGCCCGGTCGCAACCTTGAACGGTTGGAGCCTGCCATGGCGCATGCGCGGCGGCGTCAAGGAGTTTCATCTGGTCGCGGAACCCGTGCGGCGCGAAATCGCGCCCGGCATGCAGGCGAATCTATGGGGCTACAACGGCCAATCGCCCGGCCCGACCATCGAGGTCGTGGAGGGGGACCGGGTGCGCATGTTCGTAACCAATCGATTGCCCGAACGCACCAGCATTCATTGGCACGGGCAGCGCTTGCCGAACGGCATGGACGGCATTGCCGGGCTGAATCAGCCGGCGATCGAGCCCGGCAAGACCTTTGTGTATGAGTTCGCCGCGCGGCGCTCGGGGACCTTCATGTATCACCCGCATGCGGATGAAACCACGCAAATGGCGATGGGCATGATGGGCTTCTGGGTGACGCATCCCAAGGATCCGAACTTCATGCCGGTCGATCGCGACTACGTGTTTCTCCTCAATGCCTACGACATCGACCCGGGAACTTTCACGCCCAAGGTCAGCACCATGCTGGACTTCAACCTGTGGACCTTCAACAGCCGCGCCTATCCGGGCACCGCGCCCATGGTGGCAAGGTTGGGCGAGCGGGTACGCATTCGCGTCGGCAACCTCACCATGACCAATCATCCCATTCACTTGCACGGGCATGAGTTCGAGGTGGTGGGAACGGATGGCGGCTGGACACCGCCGGCTTCCCGCTGGCCCGAGGTGACCACCGACATTGCGGTGGGCCAGATGCGGGCCATCGAATTTACCGCCGCCGCGGAGGGCGACTGGGCATTTCACTGCCACAAGAGCCATCACACCATGAATGCCATGAACCATTCCTTACCGACCATGCTCGGTGTCGAGCAGGACGATTTGGCCAAGCAGATCGGCGCGCTCGTGCCGCAATACATGAACATGTCGGGCGCCATGGACAGCACGCCGATGAACATGCCGCTGCCGCCGAACACACTGCCGATGATGGCGGGCAGCGGCCCGTTTGGAAATATCGAGATGGGCGGCATGTTCACCCTGATGAAAATCCGCGCCGATCTCGCGCCCGGCGACTATCGAGACCCGGGTTGGTATCGAGCACCCGCGGGAACCAGAGCTCATCTTTGGGAGGGAGAGCCGCCGCCCGAAGCGCGCAAGCGCGCCGGCGACGATCCCTGAAGAAGCGCCGCCAACTGCATCACGGATTTGCTTCATCGTCGGCGTCGCTCCAATCCATGCTGCGTTTGACCGCCTTCTTCCATTTGCGAAAACCCTTGCCGCGCTCCGCCGCCGTCATGCTCGGTGTCCATTCGACCGCCTTCTTCCAGTTGGCGCGCAGTCCCTCGATATTCGGCCAATAGCCTACGCCAAGTCCCGCGGCGTACGCGGCGCCAAGACAAGTGGTTTCCGACACCACGGGTCTTACCACGGGCACGCCGAGAACGTCCGCCTGGAATTGCATCAACAAAGCGTTTGCCGTCATGCCACCGTCGACCTTGAGCGTCGTCAATGCAACGCCCGAGTCGGCTGCCATCGCATCGACCACTTCGCGTGTCTGCCATGCCGTCGCTTCCAGCACCGCGCGCGCGATGTGGCCCTTGGTCACGTAACTCGTCAGTCCCGCGATCACGCCGCGTGCATTCGATTGCCAATAAGGTGCGAACAACCCTGAGAAGGCGGGCACGAAGTAGCAGCCGCCATTGTCATCGACGCTCCTCGCCAAGGTTTCGATTTCCGCAGCGTTCGAGATCAAGCCCAAATTGTCGCGCACCCATTGCACCAAGGAGCCGGTCACGGCGATCGAACCCTCGAGTGCATACACGACGGGTTGTCCGCCGATCTTGTATCCAACGGTGGTCAGCAGGCCATTATTGGATTGCACCAGCTTTGCGCCGGTGTTGACCAAGAGAAAGCACCCGGTGCCGTAGGTGTTCTTGCCCTCTCCAGTCGAGAAGCAAGTTTGTCCGAACAGCGCCGCCTGCTGATCTCCCAGCGCCGAGGCCACCGGCACACCCCGTAGAACTCCCGTCGCGTTGCCATAAACTTCGGACGATGAACAAATCTCGGGCAGCATGGCGCGCGGCACGCCGATGGCCGTCAGCAGCGAGTCATCCCACTGCAGCGTCCGCAGATTCATCAACATGGTACGGCTGGCATTGGTCACATCGGTGACGTGCCGCCCGGTCAGTTTCCAAATGAGCCAGCTGTCCATCGTGCCGAACAGCAACTCGCCCGCTTCCGCGGATTTGCGCAGCCCGGGTTGGCCATCGAGGATCCAGCGGGCTTTGGGGCCGGAGAAATACGTGGCCAACGGCAAGCCGCACAAATCGCGGAATCGGTCCTGACCATACGATCCGCCGAGGTCGCGCACCAAGCGATCTGTACGCGTGTCCTGCCAGACGATGGCGTTGTGCACCGGCTTGCCACTGGCTTTGTCCCATATGAGCGTGGTTTCGCGCTGATTGGTAATGCCCACGGCGGCCAGGTCCTTCGGCTGGATCGACAGTTTCGCCAGCGCCCCCGTCACCACCGCCTGAACGTTGCTCCAGATCTCTTCCGCGTTGTGTTCCACCCAGCCTGGCTTGGGGAAGATCTGCCGATGTTCCTTCTGATCCACGGCGACGATGGCGCCGCCGTGATCGAAGACGATGCAGCGCGAGGATGTCGTCCCCTGATCGATGGCGGCAACGTAGCGGGTCATGAGTGGAACACCACGCGGTATGACATGCCGGACATGATTCCCCTTGCGTCCAGGGTCGATGATTTCTCGCCAGCCCCCGTCATAATAACCGTCTATGAAGCTCAATGTCCCCATGCCCTTCGACGATGCAAATCTGGCCGAGCAATTCTGCAGCGTGGAAGCGGTCGTCCAAATCGGCCGGACGGTCGAGAAAGCGGGCTTCCATGCTGCAATGGTCACCGATCATCCATGCCCGACGGGGCGCTGGCTCGACGCCGGTGGTCACCATGCGCAAGATCCGTTCGTCATGCTCGCCCTGCTGGGTGCGGTGACCACGATGCTGCGATTGCAGACCGGCCTCCTGGTGCTTCCCTACCGCAACCCGTTTGTCGTCGCGCGCTCGGTCGCTACGCTCGATCGCCTCTCCAATGGGCGGATGATCTTGAGTGTTGGCGCAGGCTATCTCAAAGGCGAATTTCGGGCGGTGGGCGCTGACTTCAACCTGCGCAACACACTCATGGATGAATATATGCGTGCCCTGAAAACATCGCTCAGTGGCGGGGAGTTCACGTTCGAAGGCACAGGCTACCAGGCGTTCGGCAACCGGATCCAGCCAGGTCCCCTGCAAAAGCCCCATCCGCCTCTGCTGGTGGGCGGCAATAGCCGCCGGGCCATCCGTCGCGTCGTCGAGTTGGGCGATGCATGGAATCCCTTCTTCACCTCAGCGGACGGCATCGACACGGCAACGACCCGTACGGCCGCGATGACCGGCGAGGCGGATCTCATCGCAGGCATCGCCTATATGAAGGAATATTGCGGCCAGGTGGGCCGCCAAGTCCTGCCCAAGGTCGTATTGGGAATCATTACCGCGCCCAGAGAGAAATGCTCGCCGCAGGCGCTTGTCGATCGCATCGGCCGCTACACTGAACTCGGTGTCGAGGCGGCCGGCCTCATCGTGGAAGGCCGTTCTTGCAACGAATGGTGTGACGATGCGGAACGTCTCGGTGGCGATGTAATTTCGAAAATATAGCCGACGCCGGACGTTGTTGCCGTCGTTATATTTTACAACGTCCGCAGTGTTGCATCAAACTGCTGACGCCTGCACCGCCGCCGTGATTTGCGTACAATCGAGCCCTTCGCGAGGTATCCATATGGCATTCAACCTGACCCCCCCGACGGAAACTCAGCGGCGCCAAATCATCGACGCCCTCAACGAAGATGAGCGCCATGTCCTGCTGCAACATGGCACGGAGGCAGCCTTCTGCGGCGTGTTTCTGGATAACAAGAAAACCGGCACGTACACCTGCCGGTTCTGCGGACTGCCGTTGTTTCGCTCCGATGCCAAATTCGATTCCGGTACCGGCTGGCCGAGTTTTTTCAAACCCTACGACGAATCTCACATCAAGCGCATACGCGACACCAGCTACGGCATGGTACGAACCGAAGAGGTCTGCGCACGCTGCGGCAGCCACCTGGGCCACGTGTTTCCGGACGGCCCGCCGCCGACCGGTGAACGCCACTGCCTCAACTCAGTGTCCTTGTCCTTCACCGAACAAGGCCATTCGCTTCCGGACATCCTCAAGAGAGGCGCACCCGAGGGACAGGTTGCGCCGAAATGCTGACCTATTGCTTTGCATCGGAAAGCGGCCGCGCGCGATCTCGTCTCGGCCTATGTCTATGCATGACGCTGAGCCTCGGGGCACTGCTCGCCCCGCAGCGCATGCAGGCTGCGCCCGCCCCGGCCAAGCTGGCCGTACTGCAGCGTTGGAAGATTGGCGGCGACGGCGGCTGGGATTATTTGAGCTTCGATCCCACCACGAAGCGGCTGTTCGTGAGCCGTGCAACCCGGGTGGATGTGATCAGCATCGACTCCGGAACCGTGGTCGGCACCGTGCCGAATACTCAAGGCGTCCACGGCATTGCCCTCGCCAACGATATGCGCCGCGGTTTCACCAGCAACGGCCGGGCGAACTCGGTCACGGCCTTCGATCTGGACAGCCTGAATGTCATACAGCAAGCGGAAATTCCCGCGCGCAATCCGGACGCGATTCTCTACGACCGGCGCGGCGAGCACGTGTTCACCTTCAATGGCGCCAGCAACGATGTAACCGTGCTGGACGCGGCGAATCTTACCGTGGCGGCAAGGATCGCGGTTCCCGATAAGCCGGAGTTCGCGGTCAGCGACGGCGCCGGCCAGATCTTCGTGAACATCGAAAGCGATCCCGGCCAGATCGTGGCCATCGACAGCCAAACCTTGGGCGTCAAGGCCACCTGGAACTTGCGTGGCTGCGATGGCCCCACCGGTCTCGCCATCGATCGCGCGCATCAGCGGCTATTCTCCGTGTGCGACGGCAAGGTCATGGTGGTCACAGACTCGCAGAGCGGCAAGCAAGTGGCCTCGGTACCCATCGGCGAGCATCCCGATGCCGCCG
>Ga0116129_1000522_pt1 | contig 24715 bp, 18 predicted proteins | sample June2015DPH_17_2_FD_89732 | JGI IMG/M metagenome (GOLD analysis project Ga0116129, IMG submission 89732) | Peatland microbial communities from SPRUCE experiment site at the Marcell Experimental Forest, Minnesota, USA - June2015DPH_17_10 | ecosystem: Environmental > Terrestrial > Soil > Wetlands...
AGAACAAGGATTTTTTCTTCCTCTACTACGACGGGCAGCGCGATTCGGCGGGCAGTACACAGGCCGCGATCGTGCCAACCGCCGCGGAAAAGACCGGCAATTTTTCGGGACTCACCGATCCTTCCACAGGCCAGCCGATTCCGCTCATCAATGAGTTTACAGGCCAGCCTTTTCCCGGAAATCAGATCCCGGTGCAGGCGCAGAACCCGATCGCGATCGCGGCGGCGCAACTTTATCCTCTGCCGAATATCGGTACCAATGTATTTGAATCCACGCAGCTTGGATATACCAACTACAACCAGGGAGGCTTTCGGCTGGACCATTACTTCGGCAACAACGATCAGCTTTTCATGCGCTACTCCGCGTCGTCCTTAGCGCAGCTCGATCCGCTGCCGATTGCCGGAGCTGGCGTGCCCGGGTTTCCGGTGACCGACGATATCATCACGAATTCGTTCACCGCGTCCTGGGTGCATCTGATTTCGCCGCAGACCGTCCAGACCGTGCGCGCGTCTTTTCTCCGCAATACGTTCCTGAACGGACAGGCGGTGAATCATACGCCGGGCAGCTCGCTTGGCTTTCAATATCAACCGACGCTGGGTTTGAACGACGGCGTTCCCTATCTGATCGTGAGCGGCTACGCGTCGCTGGGCAATCCGATTACAGGGCCGCAGAACACGCATCAGAACGATTACTCGGGCTCCTATTCGATCGCGATGACGCGCGGCCGGAACAACCTGAAGTTCGGCGCCGATCTGACGCGGGAACAGATTAATGTCCTGTTCGGGATCGCCACCAATGGGTTCTTTGTGTTCGCTCCTTTCCCGGCGAGCGATTCTTTTGCCAGTTTTTTGCTGGGGCAATCGGTGCAGTTCTTCCAGGGTGGAGGCCAGTTTGATCGCGGACTTCGTAAATGGGTCGCGGCCGGGTATGCGCAGGATGAGTTCCGCTTAAGCCAGCGCCTGACTCTTAACTTCGGCTTGCGCTATGAGATCAATACGCCGTACACCGATATTCGGAATCGCATGAATGCCTGGGAGCCGGGTAAGCAGTCGATTGTCTACCCCAATGCGCCCGAAGGGCTGCTTTTCCCAGGCGATCCTGGCGTGCCGGCGGGCATCGCCGCAGTCGATTATCATGAACTGATGCCGCGGGTGGGCTTGGTGTGGGATCCGTTCGGCGACCACAAGACCATTGTGCGGGCCGGTTACGGCATTTTTTACGACGGCTACACCAATGGCACGGGAGGTCCTCTCCAGGCGTCTATTAGCGCGCTGCCGTGGACGCAGGCTTACCAGTTGGCGGGTCCGGGATTCAATCTGGCGAATCCTTATGGCAATTCACCGTCTCCGTTCGGCAACGGGAATTTCGTCGCGCCGGCTACGGTGCTCACGGTGCAATCGGGAATGAAGCCGCCGTACTCGCAGAACTGGGATCTGACGATTGAGCGGGCGATCGCGAAAGATTATTTGCTTGACGTCCGATATGTCGGCAATAAGGGCACGCATTTGCCGCGCTTTATCGAAGCGAACCCCACGATCTACGGCCCCGGCGTCAATGCGGACAATAACAATCAGATGCGCGAGTACACCACCTGCAACGCAGCCGGCGTCTGCAATTACGGATCGGTCGGATTGCTGGCCGATGACTCCAGCTCCACCTATCACGCGCTGGAAGTTGCCTTTACGCGCCAATTTTCCCGTAGTTTGAGCTTCACGGTTTCCTATTGGTATTCGAAAAGTCTCGACTATATTTCAAGTTTGAACGTTGCCGGTTCGGCACCAACTCTAGTGGCCGGCGAGAACGATCTGGCGCAGAATCCGTTCGACCTGGCAGCGGAGCATGGTCCATCGCTGTTCGACGCGACGCACCGTTTTGTGTTTAGCGGAACCTGGGCGCTGCCGGTCTGGCACGATGCTTCGCGAGGCATGGCGCTGATAACCAACGGCTGGCAGTTCAATACAATCAGCAGCCTCTCGACCGGCACGCCGTTTACCGTTTACGACAGTGCCGACGTTTCACTCCAGGGCAGCGCGCCTGAAATCAGCGGTTTCTATTCCAGCCGGCCTGACCTTATTTCGAATCCCAATAAAAACCAGCCGCACACTCCTAACGAATGGGTAAGCCGCGCGCCTTTCCTGCAACTGAATCCGGTGACGCAGGCTGGGCAATTCGGTAATGAGGGCCGCAATGTGGTGCGCGGACCGGGGATCGAAGACGTCGATGTTTCGCTATTCAAGTATTTCAACGTCGATGAGAAGCGGCGCGTGCAGTTCCGGGCGGAGATTTTCAATCTGCTCAATCATCCGAATTTCGGCCTGCCTGAGAACGATCTGGAGTCTCCGGCATTCGGTCAGATCCTGCAAGCGGGTTCGCCGCGGCTGGTGCAACTGGCGATCAAGTTCATTTTTTAGTAACTTCAAGTAATATCGATGGACGAGTCCCCGCGGAAACAGTGGTGGCTGATCGCGACCGCCGCGGTACTGGCCGTGCTCATGCTGTTTTACTACACCGGCTCCTGGCTCGCCGTGGCGCTGTTCGCCGCTGCCGGCGCGGCGTTGGTGGCGTACCAGAGGACGCGGACGCGGAAGGTTTTATCGAATCAGTGCCTGCGTTGCGGGGCGAAGTTGAATCCAAACGCGCGGCAATGCGACTCCTGCGGCAGCGCGAGCTGGACCGTCAGAAATTAGCACTGTCACCTGCCTGCTGGTTTGCTGTCCATAGCCGCCAATTCGGAGCGAAATTTCTGAGCCTTCTCCGGCATGTGCAAGGCGTCGTACACGCTCACCAAGTCCTCGCGAGCCTTTTGGAGGTAACTCAGTGAGGGGCTCGCCTGCTTGCTCAAGATGGCGTATCCGGAAAGGATGTGGCCTTCGGCCTCGCTGAATCGCTTTTCGCGAACCAGCGTTCGTCCCAGCTTAATCTGCGCGATTCCCATGCTGAGATGATCGGCGGGCAGCGTTTCGGAGAAAACCTGAATGGCCTCCTTATAAAGCTCCCGCGCGCGGACGTACTGATGGCGCTCGACGTAGGTTCCCGCCAGATTGGATAATGCGATGCCAATCAAATAATGATGGTTGTTGTACACGGCCCGATAGATGGCGAGCATCCGGCTAAACCGCGCCTCGGCCTCGGCGTATTGTTGGCGGGCCATCGCGACGTTGCCTAGTTCATTGAGCACGGAGGCGACTTGCCGGCTCACCGGACCATAGGCGCGCTCCTCAATCGGCAGCGCCTTTCCGAGCACATCGACCGCTTCGTCGAATCGCTTCTCGTACTGGAGCGTGCGGCCGAGCACTGTCAGATTATGCGCGGTCTGGAAATGGTCGGGCCCATAATAAGCCAGGTTGATATCGAGCGCCTGCCGCTGAACCTTTTCACCTTCGCTGTAATAGCCCAGGTCCTGCTGCACCGCGCCGATGTTGATCAAAGCATCGGCCACCAGTGGATGGCGGTCGCCGTGGAGCTGTCGATAGATCTCGAGAACGCGGCGAAATAAGGCATCGGCGGTGGTGTACCTGCCCGCATAGAAATGTGAACTGGCCAGTTCATTCAGGCTGGCTGCAAGATCCGAATTGACCGGACCTTCGAGCGAACTCAGCCGCACGGCCTCTTCGAGCACTGGGATGGCACGGTCGTACGCACCGCGCTCCTCCAGCACGCGGCCGAGCGCGGTGGTGGCTTTCGCGAGCGAAGGATCGTTGCGCGGCGCGTGCCGCTTCGCCATATCGAGTCCTTCCCGGACCAGCCGCTCGGCTTCCGGTAGTTGTTCCTGGTCGACCCGAAGGATGCCGAGCGCCACCAGACTCTCCGCGGTTTCGGCGCTATCCTTTCCGAATAACGATGTGCGCCGGTCCAGCCCGGAACGTAGCAGCGAATCGGCGCGATCGAATTTCCCCAGCTTCTGATAAATGCTTCCCAGAGTCTGATAAAGTTCGGCCTGCACAGCCGGCTCGCTATTAAGGTCCTCCGCCTCCTGCACGCCGCGATCGAGCAACGTGATCACCCGCAGATTATCTGAGGGTCCCACTTCTGTGTCTCCCCCTTCAAACAGGTTCAGCATGAACCTTTGGATGCGCTGCGTTCGCGCTGCCTCCGCCAGCGCCCGATTGCGGGCGATTGCCAGGCGCACGGTGAAGAACGCGACCAGACCGACGATCAGCGTGAACACCAGAGCCGCGGCGGTGACGGCGCGCCGGTGGCGGCCGAAGAATTTGCGGGCGCGGTAACGCACCGTATCACGCTGCGCCTCCAGAGGCTCATTCTTGAGATAGTGATCGATGTCCCGGATCAGCGCTTCCATCGAACTGTAGCGGCGCTGGGGATCTTTATGCATCGCCGTGAGGCAGAGAACATCGAGATCGGCCACTGAGGACGGCTTTTCGGGTTCCTGCTCCAGGATCATTTTTTCGGCGTCTCCGTACGTCCGGTTCGAAAGGTCGAACGGAAGACGGCCCGCCAGCAGCTCATAAAGAACCACGCCGAGCGAATAAACATCCGTGTAGATGCCCACGCGTTCGCCGCGGATCTGCTCCGGCGCGGCGTAGGCAGGTGTCATCAGCCGCAATCCCGTCCGCGTCTGATCGGCGGGTGAGTCAAAAGTATCGAGTTGTTTGGCGATCCCGAAATCGAGCAAGCGAACGCCTCCATCGGACCTCAGCAGGACGTTCGAAGGCTTCAGATCCCTGTGAATCACCGCGTGCAGATGCGCGTGCCGGACCGCTTCGCACACCTCCCGGAAGATCTCCAGACGCTCTCTGACGGAGCACCCGCGCTGCGTCGAATATTCAGTGAGCGGAACGCCTTCGACATACTCCATAGCGAACCAGGGCGTCCCGTCCGGGAGACTATCCGCGTCATAGAGCCGGGCGATCGATGGATGATTGAGCTGCGCGAGCGTCCGTTGTTCGCTGGCGAAACGTTCCCGGCGCGCAGGCGATAACCAGGCGTCGCGTAGAATCTTGATCGCGACAAGGTTCCCTAGGTCGTCGCGTTTGGCGAGATAAACGACGCCCATTCCGCCTTCGCCGAGGATCCGCAGGATCCCGTAGGGGCCGACTTTCTTGAAGGGAAGCGGATGCTGCGCGCCCAGCACCTGGCTGGCAACCTGGCCCACTTCGCGGTCCAGCAAAGAGCTCCCTTTAGCGTCTTCCTCGATCATCGAAAGCACTTCCAGCATCAACGCGTGGTCGCCGTGGCATTGCGCGTCGAGAAACGATTTCTGCTCGGATCGTGGCAGGTCCACCGCGCCATTGAATAGCGCTTGGAGTCGATTCCAGTGGGCGCTGTTCATTATTTACGGAGCGTGTGGGCGAGCCACGCTTTGGCCGCGCGCCAGTCGCGAAGGATCGTCGCTTCGGACACTTCGAGCAATTGCGCAATTTCAGCAACCTCGAGGCCTCCGAAGAATCGGCTTTCGACCATCATGGCCTGCCGCGGCTCGACGCGGGCCAGTTCATCCAAAGCACTATCGAGCCCGAGCAGTTCCTGTTCGCAAGCGCCCGCCGCATCCGCTTCATTAAAGGTGACGAAAATGGCTCCCTGTCCGCCGCGCTTGTCCGCATGCCGCCTCCGCGCGGCCTCCACCAGCACCTGCCGCATGGCGCGCGCCGCAATCCGCTTGAAATGGAGATGCGATGTGTTCGCCACTTGGGGAGAGCTGGCCAGTTTCAGCCACGCTTCGTTCACCAGAGCGGTAGGGTTGAGTGTCGCGCTGGGATCGCCGCGTCTCACTGTGGAAGCCAGGCGGCGCAATTCCTCGTAGGTGACGCTGAACAGGTAATTCAGATCCGCGTGTTCTGATTGCTGAGTCATCGACTTACTGGTTGCCGGATTTCCAGATTACCACCGGTTTCATACATATGGGCGATGTTACGTACGTGACCTACCTGCTGAAACGTCAAATGTAACGCAATTTCCCTCTATAGTTCTCGGCGCATCGCAATGCGGTGAAAGAAGAGAATTCCATGACAAAAGCATTTTGGCTGGCGATCGCACTGATGGCCAGCGCCCATTTCAAAACCGTCCCCCAGGAGCACAGCATTCAACACCAGCGGATTGCCATCGACTCCTATGTTCGCCAGGTTAGGTGCAATTGTTGAAGGAATTGGTGGGCCCGACAGAACTCGAATCTGTGACCTCCTGCGTGTCAAGCAGGCGCTCTAACCAACTGAGCTACGGGCCCGCGGTGGGGCAAAAGTGAGGGCGAACTCTTAATATATCACGGCCTCAGCTATTCGCTAAACTTGAGACATGCCTTCTCTTGCTCCTCCCCGGCGCCTGCTTTTCGGACCCGGACCCACCCAGGTCGAACCGCGCGTCTATGAAGCGATGACCAAACCCGTGGTCGGCTACCTCGATCCGTTCTTTTTCGAAGTCGTCGAGGAAGTCCGCCGCGATCTGCGCGTTTTATTCGGAACCTCCAACCCGCTGACCATTGCCATCTCCGGCACCGGCAGCGCGGGTATGGAAACCGCTGTCTCCAACTTTGCCGGACCTGGAACAAAACTCGCCGTCTTTGTTTCAGGATTCTTCGGCGATCGCATCGCCGAAATGGGCCGTCGCCATGGCGCCACCGTCGTCCGCTGCGAAAAGCCCTGGGGTGAAACCTTCACCGAAGCCGAGGCCTCTGAGTTTCTCGATCGGGAGCGACCGCAACTGGTCGCCTTCGTCCACGCCGAAACCTCCACCGGCGCTCTCCAGGCCCCGCAGGCGATCACCAAGCCCGCGCACGCCCTGGGAGCCCTGGTCATTGCCGATTGCGTAACCTCCCTCGGCGGCGTGCCGATCAACCTGGATGCCTCCGGCATCGACATCGCCTATAGCTGTTCGCAAAAAGGATTGAGTTGTCCTCCCGGCCTCTCCCCTTTCACGGCATCGCCCCGCGCCGTCGAGCAGTTGAAAAATAACCCCGTCTGGTATCTCGATCTCAAGCTGATCGCCGATTATTTCGACGGGCATAAGTATCACCACACCGCGCCGATCTCGAGTTTCTACGCGCTGCGTGAAGGCCTCGCCGCGATCATCGAAGAAGGCCCGGCGCAACGTTTCGCCCGCCACCAGACCTGCCATGAGGATTTTGTGCGCCGCATCGAAGCCATGGGCCTCTCAATGCACGTCGCCCCCGGCCATCGGATCGCGACTCTCAACACCGTTCGTGTGCCGAACGGCCTGGACGACACAGCCGTACGCCGCCGCTTGCTAGCTGGTCATTCGATTGAAATCGTCGGAGGCTTCGGCCCCCTCGCGGGCAAGATTTTCCGCATCGGACTCATGGGACCGCTCGCGACCGCTGAAAATGTCGAGTTATTTTGCTCGGCATTTTCAGAATCTCTGGTTCAGGCCGCGACTTCCGCGTGAAAAATGTGTTAAACCAGGAAGGCTAGGGCAGCGAAACCGGCAGCTTCGAAAGTACGATTTTCGAGCACGAGTGGAGGAACACCGGGCCAGGATTCGCGTCCTGGCCCGTTTTATGCCCAAATTCGCCCTCAACAAGACGATCGAGGCCGCCAAGCTAAATCCGCGCACGCTGCGTCCGCTCACGCCGATTAAGTCCACGATTCCCTACGGCGCCATTCTCGAAAAATTGACGCGCGACCAGGAAATGCAGCAGTTCTTTTATCTGGGCGAGCCTTACGAGTGCCCCTTTGGCGACCTCGATAGGGCACTCGATCCGCTAGATTAACGAATGATTAACCTAATCGGAGCTGTAGTTAATCTCCAGCTTCCGTGCCTGCCTCGCCGCCACAGCCAGTACCGCCAGCGTCAACACGATCAGCCCGCTGACCGCCCAAATCGCCGGCGTCGCTTCCGCCGAGGATAATAGCAACGCCGCCAGCGCTGGCATATCGTTTGGACGCGCCACCACCGGGCACATCGATTGCAAATAGAAAATCACGCTGATCTTTTTGAGCGCCGCCGGCAGGAACGGATTCGCACTCTCCCACAGCAGCACCACCGCCGCCGGGATAATCGGATTGCGGAACAATAGTCCCGCCGCCAGAAACACGCTCCCGTATCCCAGGCATGCGAGCGCTGTCACGCCCAGGTACGCGCCGATCTGCCCCAATCCCGGCCCGTGCAAATACTCCGTCATCGCCGGACCCGTCAGATGCCACCCCATCGCCATCAGTTGCAGCGCCGTGCTCGTCGTGAAAATCACCACCGTTGCGATCAGGCCCGCCAGATATTTCCCCACCAGCAGAACTTCCCGCCGGACCGGCGCCAGCAGATAAAAGTGCAGACTCTTGTCCAGCAATTCGCCGCGAAATAAATTCGTGAAAATCCCCACGCAGCCGAAAAAAATCGCCAATCTCAAAAAGAAAAATTGAAACACCGTGGCAAAAACCAGGGAGTCTTTCGAAATCGTCCGCAGCTCATTGACCCGGCGTCCCACCAGTTCGTCGTCCTGGAAAATAAATACGTAGTCGCTCTGGCCATCCGTATAACGATAAACCGCGTGCTCGTTTTGCCCCCGCCGCCCGAACGAGAATACCTCTTTCGCGTACGGCTCGCCGAGCTTCGCTTCCACCTGTCCCCGCGTCGTCCCCATCTCGATCGAATCCAGCGTCTTCGCCGACACCGCATGGGTCGATTCCGATTCCGCCCTTCGATCCCGATCGTGCATCACCGCAATCGAGTCCGCAAAAAACAACACCGCCGGAGCCAGTGCCAGCAGGTAAATCCAAATCCCGCGCTTGGCGAAAAATGTTTTGCGCATCTCCAAGCGAATGATCGCGCGGATTTGCGCCCACCACAGAGCCCAGTTCATTTGGTCGACTCCTCGCCGCCAATCAGATACTCGTAAATGGAGTTCGCGTTGTCATCGGCCGGCGTCACGCTCTCAATCGCGATCCCGTCCAGCGCAATATGATTCAGCAGCCGGTAAAACTTATCCGCGTCCCGAGTCTTGATCAGCAGCCCGCCGCCGTCGACGTGCAGCTTCACCTCCACCACGTGGTCCGTTTGAAACACCCGCGAAGCCATCGCCGAGGGCTTATCGCAGCGGATCTGCACCTGAATCGGCTGCTCGCTGATCTCGCTCCGCACCCCGCTGATCTCGCCCTCCGCCACTACGTAGCCGTTCGCCAGCAGAATTACCTGGTCCGAAATCATATCGACCTCATGCAGGATATGCGTCGACATAATCACATGCCGCCCCTTCGCCGCAAACTCGCGAAACAGCGCAATCGTTTCGGCGCGCACCAGCGGGTCCAGTCCATTCAGCGGCTCATCCAGCACCAGCACACGAGGATCGTGCGCGATCGCCTGCGCCAGCTTGATCCTCTGCCGCATCCCTTTGCTGTATCCCGCCACCTTTCGCTTCGCCGGTTCCACCAGGTTCACCCGCTCGATCGCCTTCCATGCCCGCGATTCGCACTCCGCATGCGAATCCCCGAACAATCTCAAAAACGAATAAACGAACTCAAATCCAGTCAGCCCTTTCGGGAACGAATCGAACTGCGTCGAATATCCCACCAGCTTGAACAATCGTTCCGGATCATTGGTCGCCGCCCCCAGCACGCGAATCTCGCCGCGCGTCGGCCGCACCAACCCCGTCATCAGATTCATCAGCGTAGTTTTGCCGGACCCATTCGGACCCACCAGACTCGTGATCCCCGGAGGAATCGTCAGCGTGACTCGATTGACTCCCAACACCTCGCCATAAAATCGCGAGACGTTGTCAAAGATGACCAGGCTTTCTTCAATCGGCGGAGGCGTTCCGATCGCCTCAGCGCTGGTGCCCGGCGTGGCGATCACTTCACCACCTCGAACGCCCGGACTTTTTTCGACAGCAGCCACAAACTAATCATGGAAAACAACGCCAGCGCCGTCCACGCCTGCATCGCCGAAATGCCGTTGCCCAAGTCGTAGCGGAACAGTTGCGCCCACACCACCTTCATCATTTCCATGACGTCGATCAGGTACCCGTTCTTGGTTCGCATCACGCCGTTAATCGCCGCGCCGAATCCCGCTCCCACGAACACCACGCCGAGAATCAGCCCGCCCGCCGCGATCTTCCATCGCACCCATGCCGAGATCGCGAGCGCGATCACCGATAGAATCACAGACCATAGGAACAGTCCCGCAAACAGCCCCCACGCGATCCAAAGATGATTCTTCGTCCAATCCCAACCCGCCATGTCCGCTTGAATGCCGAATAGAATCAATCCCGGAACCCAGGTGATGCGCGCCAGCAGCCACACCAGCACCGCCATCCTTCCCAGCACATATTCGGTGCGTGTGAACGGCCGGCATAGATAAAGCGGCATCGCATTATTCGTCACATCCGGAGACACCAGGCTTGGCCCCACCAGCGCCGTCAGCAGGAACGCCAGCGATCCTTGAAAATTGCAGAAGAACACAAAAAATCGTTCATTGACATCCAGGTATTTCCCCGCCTGAATATTCATCGCCTCCAGGAACGACAAGTTGTGCGAGATATAAATGAACCCCGCCGCGCCGATCGGATAAATGACGCAAGCCGCTAGGAACATCAGTAGGAATTTCGATTGAAACAGCCGCGCATAACTATATCGCGGCAAAATCATAAACCGTGACCACTGCGGCGTCAACCCGCCCGCGTATCCTTTATAAGTGCGTTTATAAACCGCCATTATTGCTCCGCTTCAGCTTCGAGCGTCGGCTTGAGCTGGCCTCTTTGTGCCGACCACCGCCCCGACACCGAACCCCGACCGTCAGGGAGGGGATAATCACGCATTTCAATTCTCCATCGCCTTCAAAAAAATATCCTCCAACGTATCCCGCCTGTAATTCAGCCGCCGCAACTGTAAATCCCTCTCCGCCGCCAGCCTGTAAATCTCCCGCAATTCGAACCCCACCGGACAAACCATCTTCAACCTTCCAAATCCGCCGGTCGAGCATTCGCATCCCAGCGAAGTCAGCGCATCCGCGAATCCTGCATCGTTCCCGCGCGTCTCCAGTTCCACAAACCGCTTGTTCGCCCGCCGCTCTTCTTCCAGATTCGCGTAGTGGACAATACGGCCCTGCTTCATGATCAGCACTTCTTCACAAGTCTCTTCCACGTCGCGCAGCAGATGCGAACAAAGCACAATGTGCATATCGCTGACCGCTCTCATCTCGCCAATCAGCTTGATCATGCGGATGCGCGCCGGCGGATCCAGGCCATTGGTCGGTTCATCCAGAATCACCAGCTTCGGCCCATGCACAATCGCCTGCGCCAGCTTCGCCAGTTGCTTCATGCCCAGCGAATAAGTTCCCAAAGGCCGATACCGAGCTTCACCCAGCCCCACGTAAAACAAAACTTCATGGGCCCGTTCGAGCGCCGCATCCTGAGGCAATCCGCTCAACTCACCCATCATGCGGATGAACGAAACCGCGGTCATGTTGGCAATGAACGAATCGTTCTCCGGCATGTAGCCGACCACGGTGCGAATCTGCTTCTGCTGCTGGCGGATGTCGTATCCGAAAATGCTAGCCGTCCCCGAAGTCAGCGGACAAAACCCCAGCAGCGATTGAATCAGCGTCGATTTCCCCGCGCCATTCGGCCCCAGCAACCCGATCGTGCGTCCAGAAAGCGAAACGCGCAAGTCCTTCAAAATGTCACGGGACCCAAATCGCACCCCCAGCCCCGCCAATTCAATCACAGGTTGCATCGTTCGTTAACCTACTTCCGCGGCATGTGGGGCAGGTTGCCAACCTGCGGACCGATTGCCAATCGGTCCATCCGGGCATCGCCCGGACTGCGTGGTTGTAGGACTCTGGCCGCTAGATAACCCCGTCCCGTGAGGGCGGGGATTTTTCCGATCCTCACAACTTCCCCAACACCGGCCCCATCAATCCCTTCACTCCATTCAATCCTACCAGCGTGTCCAATCCCAAGCCGAAAAAACTCCCCCGAGTCGCCGCCACAATCCGATCCGCCTTCGCATACGCGTAAATTAGCGTGGGAGCCCGATCCGCCGTCAGCGCCGCCAGAGCTTTCTTCTGCTCCGCCGTCAGAAATTTGGTATTCGTCAATTGATCCGCCATCGGCGCAATCGCCGCGCTCGCGTTGTAATAAGCCAGCGCCGAAAAATTCATCTGGCCATTTTGCGGCAACAACGCCTTAAATGTAGGCGAGCTCGTCAGCGTCATCCCCAGCGTCCGATTCTGAATCGACGTCGAGAGCAAGCTGTGATTCGGCGCCATCAATAAATATCCATCGGTGAAAACGTAGTTGACCGACACCGGACTCTTCGCCGAGCTTAGCGTGTAGTACGTCAGCCCGCCCGTCAGTTCATCCGTGAGCTGAACATTCAACTCCGGCTGCGCCTGTTGCGCCGCCTTCACCATCTGCTCGATCGACCATTCCAGGCGCGCCGGATTATTCACCTCGATCGCCACCTTCCAGCCCGGCGTCGGCAGCAACGGCCCATCCACCGCGATGGTCATCTCACCGCCCAGCGTCCCGGCAATGTCCTGCGCCAATTCGAAGCCTGTCATCTTCTGAATATCCGGGAACTGGCTCAGCAGCACCGCCGGATTATTCACCACGAACGACGCCGCAAACGTCGCATCCGGAGAAATGAAATCAAGTGTCCCCATCGGCGCCGGCGCCGCGATCCAACTAGCAATTCCCGTACGCTCCCCGCGAAAGCTCACCGTAGCGCTGTTCTCAGTGCGCCCCAGATTCTGCTTTCGCTCGAGGATCAGATAGCCAACGTTCATGGTCTTGGAATCTTCTACGCGCCCCGCCAGAATTTGTTCCATGTCCGCCGCGAAAAGCCATCCCGCCCCCGACGCATAACTCTGCGCAATGCGTTTTCCGAACTCAGTCGACTCAAACCCGGTTCCGGTCTGCCCCATCACCACCAGATTTCCTTGTTCAGTCACCTCATAACCCCGGTCGTCAGGGCGGGGATTCCCCGGCAAGCTCGTCAAATACTCCTTCAATCCCTTCTTCCGCTCCTCAGCGACCATCACCGGCTGCCCTAAAACCCCTCCCACCGCGGGCACCGCGAGTACAATCTCATCTCCCAGATAATCGCTGATCGTCCGCACCTGATCAACAATCTTCCGCACCTTCTGCGCGCCTTCGGCATTCCACCACTCGTTCAGCGCCGGACTCTCTTTCGCCCGCTCCTCGAAAATCGCATTCGCCTCCGCCAGTGTCGAAGAAAGATTCGGCATCGAAACAAATACCGCCGTATTCACCGGCAAAACCCCCGTCAGCTTCGAGCTGTAGCGCATCTCCGGCCCCGGCATCGCATCGAGCCTCTTCTGAACCGTCGATAGCTCGCTCAGCAGCGCGACATACTTAGCCGAATTCTCACTCCATGAAATGTCGGCAGCGACCGTCGTCCGCGCCATCGTCGGACTCGTTGCTGTCTGATCGCCGTGATGCAGCCATTCGATCCCCGTCGATTTCTCGACTTTTACTTCACCCTCGACCACCGATACGCGGGATCCCTTCAATCCGCGGCTAACGCTGAAAATAGTCCCTTTTACAGACACCATGCAATCGGGCGTCATGATTTCCAAACGTCCCCGCCTCTGCTTCGCCGCTTCCACCATCACGCTGCCCCGTTCCAGAGCCACCGTTTTTCCGCTCCATCGCTCGTTCAACCGCAAATCGCTCCGCTCGGCGATTTCGACCAGGGATCCATCGCGCAATTTCAAAACTGCCCGTGAATCCTTTGCCGTCCGAACCTGTTCGTTCTCCGCAATGGGCGAACCCACCGTCAGCAGCGTCAGTCCATTTGGCGCTACCTGATAAAGCTCTCCATCAATCGAAGCCACCGAAGCCCTTGCTCCGGAAGGAGCAAACAGAACGTTGAAATATTCCGGCAGTGTGAATCCAGCGACAAGAAGCACCGCCGCCGCAATCGCCCACGGCAACACCACTCCCACTCTCGATCGGCGCACAGGCATCATCACCACAGTGCTTTTCTGATCACCGCGAAAAAACCGGCGGCACGCCACGCACGAATGCAGATGGTCCTCCACCAGCATGTGCCGAGCCTCGCTCAACGATCCTTCGCGATAAGCGTCAGCCAGCGCCCGAAAGTCCTCGCAGGAGTTCAATCTCCCACCCATATCCACGGCGCGCATTTCCAGCTTCGCCCGCACCCTTTCCGACGCTGCGCGGATCACGTCCATCCCCGGGTCTTCCTCGCGAATCGAATCGAGCACCCGTTCAAAATCCTGATTGCTCATCGCGAGCCTCCCATCTCTCTTTGCAATTTGCGCCGCGTCCGATGCAGCGTCACCGCCACCACGACTTGAGAAATCCCCAACAGTTTCGCGATCTCCGGATTGGTGTACCCTTCAAAAAATCGCATCGCAAACATTTCCGCATTTCGCGGAGGCAGTTTTGAAAGTTCACGCCGCAAGGTGTCGCGCAGTTCGCTGAGCTCCGTGCAGGATCCGCTGGCCGCCATCCGTTCCGGTTCGAGAGTGTCGTTATCATGCCGCGCCCGCACCACATCGAGCGCCGCGTTGACCGCTGAGCGCCGCAGATAACTCTCCGGATTTTCGACCTCCGGATTTCCCCGAACCATTCGCAAGAAAACGGTTTGCAGCACATCCTCAGCATCCGCCGCGTTGCCCGTAATCCGGTACGCAGTTCGGAATACCATGCTGTGATGCGCTTCGTACATTTGATCGAGCGGTTTCACCATTGCGTAAGCGAGCATCTAAAAGTCAAGACGGGAGCCAGCCCTGATTATTACACTTGAGGGGATGACGCGCCGCGAACTGCTCGCATTGGCATCCTTAAACGTCCTTAAAGCACAAGAACGCGTCGATTACCGGCTCTTAATCGACCATATTTCACTCGAAATTGCACCCAGGACGATCATCAAGACAACCGGCTACAACGGCGCCTCTCCAGGCCCTCTTTTACGTATGAAAGAAGGCCAGCGCGTCACGATCCAGGTCGATAACGCAACCGCCGAACCGGAAATCGTCCACTGGCACGGCCTGCACATTCCCTCCGAAGTCGATGGATCGATTGAAGAAGGCACCCCGGTGATTACTCCCCATGGGAATGCTCGCTACAGCTTTATCGCGTCGCCTTCCGGCACGCGCTGGTATCACACGCATGTGATGGCAATGCGGAACTTAAACCGCGGCGCCTACACCGGACAGTTCGGATTTATCTATATTGAACCCCAGCACGATCCGGGGGCGTTCGACCAGGAAGTGTTTCTCGCGCTGCGCGAATGGGACCCCTATTTCACGCAAGCTGCGGATTCGATGGATGTAGCGTACAAGCATGGTTCCATCAACAGCCATGCGCTCGGTTTCGGTGAGCCTATTCGCGTTAAACAAGGTCAGCGCGTGATGCTTCGTATTTTGAATGCAAGTGCAACCATGCAAAGGAGAATCGCGTTTGCAGGCCATCCCTTCACGGTAGTTGCCATGGACGGGAATCCGATAGCGACGCCGAAATCCGTTCCGATTCTAGAGCTTGGCCCAGCCGAGCGGATCGACGCTATCGTTGAAATGAACCGGCCAGGCGTTTGGATTCTCGGCGCAACCGATGATCGCGACCGCAAGGCTGGACTGGGAATTGTCTTTGAATATTCCGGGCAAACAACTGCGCCGCAATGGGTTACACCATCGAAAAACCTCTGGGATTACACCGTTTTCGGTCGGGCCGGTAACGATGAAGTGGTGGAAAAGATCCCCTTAGTGATCGAAAAGAAATTCGCCGGCAGCCGCTGGGTGGATAAATGGACGATCAACGGCAAAGAGTGGCCGAAGACTGATCCTATCCAGGTGAGGGCAGGGAAGCGATACCGAATGGTGTTCGACAATCGCAGTGACGAGGCGCATCCGCTCCATTTGCACAGGCATATGTTCGAGTTACGAAGCATAGCGGGTATAGCGACCAGCGGCGTATTTAAAGATGTTGTAGTGGTGCAGCCAAAAACAATCGTCGAGGCCGATTTTACAGCCGATAATCCGGGGAAAACGCTGTTTCATTGCCATCAACAGATGCATATGGATTATGGGTTTATGTCGTTGATTGAGTATGTCTAACCCCAGATGTAGGGGTTATTCAAGCCACACCCCAACCCTCAGTAGGGTAGTGCTTTACTTTTGCCGCGGATCGGTTTACGATGGAGTCACTCCCCCCTGAGTGAACGTCAAAAAAGAAGGGGCTCCCGTGCTCAAACTAAAACGCGTCGATATCCAAGGTTTCAAATCGTTTTACGACCGGACCGATATGAGATTTCACGGTTCGGGCATCGCCGCGGTGGTGGGTCCGAACGGCTGCGGAAAATCGAACCTGAGCGACGCCATCAGTTGGGTGCTCGGGGAGCAAAGCGCGAAGAGCCTGCGCGGCGCCCGCATGGAAGACGTGATTTTCGCCGGGACGCGGGATCGGAAGCCGCTTGGAATGGCGCAAGTCACGCTGACGATGTGGGATCCGGAAACCGCCAAGCCTATGGAGCAAAACGGCAACGGCCATCATCCGAAGCACGAAGATATCGTGATTACCCGCCGTTTGTATCGGTCCGGGGAGAGCGAATATCTGATTGGCGGGCGATCGGCGCGATTGCGTGACATTCAGGATTTGTTTTCCGGCACCGGTCTTGGCCCGGAGAGCTACGCGATTATCGAGCAGGGGCGCATCGGGCAGATTCTTTCCAATAAGCCGGCCGACCGGCGGGCCATTATCGAAGAGGCGGCGGGGATTGGCAAATACAAGACACGCAAACGGTTGGCGGAGTCGAAGCTGGAAAGTGCGAAGCAGAATCTTTCACGCGTGTTCGACATTCTGGAAGAAGTCGGCCGGCAGGTGAATTCGCTGAAACGGCAGGCTTCGAAAGCGAAGCGCTATGAAGAGCTGCGGACGGACATGGTGGCCCATTTGCGGCAAGCTGTCTCCGGACGTTTTCGGATGCTGGAAAGGGAAGCGGCGAAGCTGGCTCTGGATCTGAATCAGGCGCAGGCATCGTTCCACGGAATCGCGACGCAGGTGCAGGAAAAAGAGCGCGAGCACGGCGCGACGCGCGAATCGTGCTACCGGACGGAGAAAGAGTTGACCGAGGCGCGCGGTAAAGTCGCGGAATTGAACCTGGAATCGGAGCGGACGCGCGGGCGCTTGGAATTGCAAGCGAAGCAGATCGGGTCGATCGGCGAAAGGCTGGCTGCGGGCGAGGCGGAGACGCAGGAACTCGAAGCGCGCCATGAGCGTGAGCTGGCCGAGCTTGACGTTCATGCAAAGGCTGTAGCCGGTATCGAGCAGGAAGGCTTGGCGCTTCAGGAAATGATGCGCGCGAAAACTTCCGAGCGCGACGCATTGCAGGCCGATCTGCGGCAGCGCGAAAAAGGGCTCGAAACAGCCCGGCACCAAGTTCTGAGATTGTTGGGCGAGTCTTCAAATTTACGGAATCAACTGGCGCAAATCGATGAATTTCTAGCGGCGGTGGATCGGGATACGGCGCGGGCACGGAAAGAAGAAGACGGGGCGACGGGAGATCTGGCGCGCCTGGAAGAAGTGAAGGCGGAGCTATCGACCAAGCTTTCGGCGCAGCAAATGGAACTGGAATCGCTAGCCGACCGGCGCCAACGTGTGGACGAGGAAATCAAACAGAGGCGGGCGCGCACTCTGGAGATGCGGCAGAAGCTGGAACAGCTTCGTGGAGTGCTCTCGAAGCAGAAAGCGCGCCGGGATTCGCTGGAAGAAATTCTTTCGCACCGCGCATATACGACCGATTCCGTAAAGCGGTTGTTTACACAAGTCGAGCGCGGACAGGTGGAGAATTTCAAGCCCTCTGGAGTGCTGGCGGATTTCGTCGAAGTGGCCGATGCGGCTTGGGAAAAAGCTTGCGAGGCCTTTTTACACGAAGAGTTGGAATACGTGGTGGTGGGCGGATGGACGGAGGCGGAGCACGGCGTAGAGTTGATGCGCGCGGAAGCCGATGGACGAGCGACCTTCCTGGTTCATCCGGAGAAAAGCGCGGCGTCGCCGCACGCTCCCGATTTGTCGAGCGATCCGGGAATTGTCGGGCGGCTGCGCGATACGCTGCGGTTGACTAATGGATTTGCGCAGGCTCCGCAAGGGCTGTTGCCACGGCTGGCGCGATGTTTCTTAGTGACCGATCGCGGCGCCGCGCAGCGCCTGGCCACTTCGAATCCGGATTGCTACTTCCTATTGCAGGACGGCGTGAGCTATCACGGGCACGCGGTGAGCGGCGGCCGCAAAACGGGCGGCGGTCCCTTGGCGTTGAAGCGGGAGCTGCGCGATTTGATCGGACAAGTGGACGCGCGGGAGCGGGAACAGGAAGCGTTCACGACGGAACTGGAAGAGCTGGAGCGCGGGACGGCGCAGATGGCGGAAGAGTTGGAGCAGCTTCGGGCGGCGTTGCAGACGCGTGAAAAAGACGCGCTGGCGCTGGGCCACGAGCAGCGGAAGCTGGCGGAAGAATATGCGCGAGCGGGGTCGCGGTTATCGGTGGCTCGCCTGGAACTGGATCGTTTGGGTAAAGAGGACGCCCGGTCGCGGGCGCAACGCGAGCAGAGCCAGGCGCTAGTGGCCGAGAAAGAGCAGGCCCGGTTCAATCAGGAAAAAGCCCTGGAGTTAGAGCGCGGCGAATTCGAGCGATTGCAGGGGCATGCGCACAGCGTGGGCGAAGAGCATGCGGCGCTACGAGCAGAACTGGCTGGTCTCGAAGAGCGCGCGCGATCTGAGAAATCGTCGCTGGCAAGACTTGACATGCAGACGAAGCAGCTAGCGTCGCGGCGGGCAAATTTGGCAAGTGAGCTGGAGAGGCTGGGAGTCGAAAGAGCGCGGTTACTGGCGGATAATATCGACCTGGATCAACGGGCGACGGAGCTTTCCGAGTATCGGGCCGCGGCGGCTGAGCTAGTGGAGCAATTAGCCGCACAGGAGGCGGAGAGCCGCGCGGGGCTGGCGGCGCTCGATGAATCGCTCAAAGTCTTGCGCGTGGAATCGCAGGCGGCGCAGGAAAAACGGGCCGAGATCGAACTGGAGCTGGTGCGAAAGCAATCGGAATTGAAGTATTTGGATGAAACTTCCCGCAAGGAGTTGAACATCGCCGCGGCGGAAGTGGCTTCGACGGAAGAAGTCGAGTTGGATGAAGCGGGTGTGGCTGAAATCGAGACAAAGTATCAGGACGTGCGGGCGAAGATCGAGGCGCTGGGTCCGGTGAATACGCAGGCGCTGGAGGAATTCCAGGAAGCCTCCCAGCGGTATGAGTTTCTAAACACGCAGAGGCAGGATTTGCTGGACTCGATTCGCGATACGGAGAAGGCGATTCAGGAACTGGATGTGGAATCGCGGCGGCGTTTCAAGGACGCCTTCGACGCGATCAACGATCATTTCCGGGGGATGTTCAAAACGCTGTTCGGAGGCGGCCAGGGCGAGATGCGGTTGACCGACGAGGCGAATCTGAATGAGAGCGGGATCGATATTCTGGCCTCGCCTCCGGGAAAGAAATTGCAGAACATCGCACTGCTTTCGGGTGGCGAGAAATCGCTGACGGCGATGGCGCTGCTGATGGCGATTTTCCGCTACACGCCGAGCCCGTTCTGCATATTGGATGAGGTCGACGCGCCGCTCGACGAGCCGAATATCATGCGACTGACGCGGCTGATCAAAGAGATGTCGGTATCGACGCAATTCATCGTGATTACGCACGCGAAGCGGACGATGGAGGCGGCGCAGGCTCTGTATGGTGTCACGATGCAGGAGCCGGGAGTGTCGAAGTTGGTGAGCGTGAGGTTTGAAGCGCCTGCGGAAGAAGTCAGGAGTCAGGAGTCAGAAGTCAGAATTCCTGCGGGCGTCGGCAGGTGAGCTTGGGTAAGCAGTCCCCTGACTTACGCCAGGGGTTATTCCGCTAGCACTTTGTGGACGAACTGGACTGCCATGGATCCTTCGCCCACCGCGGCGGCCACGCGCTTCATGCTGCCTGCGCGAACGTCTCCTACGGCGAAAACGCCGGGCAGGCTTGTTTCGAGCAAATAGGGACTGCGCTGTAGCGGCCAGTCGGTTCCGGTTTCTGCGCCGGTTTTGATGAATTGCTTCTCATCGAGCGCCAGGCATCCGTCCAACCACTGCGTATTGGGACAGGCGCCCGTCATCATGAAAACATGCCGGACGTCATAAACACCGGTCTCGCCCGTCTGTTTGTTGCGCCAATGAATGCGCTCCAGATGCGAGTCGCCTTCCAATTGCTCGATCTCGGTCCACGTCATGAGGGTGATTTCCTTGGACGCTTCAATCCGCGAAATCAGATATCGCGACATCGTAGACGACAGGCTTGGTCCGCGCACCATCAGATAAACATGTTTGGCGTGCGACGAAAGATAAACAGCGGCCTGCCCCGCTGAATTCCCGCCTCCAACGATCGCGATCTCTTCATCTCCGCAAAGCTGAGCCTCGACCTTCGTTGCGCCGTAGTACACACCGACGCCTTCAAATTGGCCCAGGTTCGATAGGTCCGGTTTGCGGTACTGCGCCCCCGCCGCTACGATTACGGTGCGGGCGTGCACCGAGTTTCCGTCGTCCAGTTCCACTGCATAGGGGGTTTTCAGGCATTTAAGACTTCGCGCGGATCGGGCGACTGCAATCTTTGCGCCGAATTTTTCCGCCTGCACGAACGCCCGCCCGGCCAGCTCCTGACCGGAGATGCCGGTGGGAAAGCCGAGGTAATTCTCAATGCGCGAGCTGGAACCAGCCTGCCCGCCCGGCGCGTTGGTCTCGACCACGAGCACGCTCAAGCCCTCGGAGGCTCCATAAACCGCCGCGGCCAGGCCGCTTGGGCCTGCGCCAACCACGATCAGGTCGTAGACGCTCTGTTCGTCGATGCCAGCGTTCAATCCGAAGCACTCCGCCGCTTCGGCGTTGCTGGGATTTCGCAGCACCAGGGTACCGCGGCAGATCAGCACCGGAATGTCGGTTACGGGAATGGCGAATTGATCCAGAACGGTTTGCGTATCGGGATCGCGCTCCACGTCAAGATAGGTATGCGGATGGCCATTGCGCGATAAAAAGCCCTGCAAACGGAGGGTATCGGCGGAATGGCTGGATCCGATCAACACCGCGTCACCCACCGAGTTCCTGATCAGATGCGTGCGCCGCAACAGGAAGGCCCGCAACATGATTTCACTCAGCTCCGCATCATTTTGGATGACTTGCTGCAAATTCGCGCGGCTGATTTCGATCAGTGTGCTCTTTTCGAGCGCCTGGCAGCGTACCAGGCTGCGGCGGCCCGAAAGCTGGTTCACTTCGCCGGTAAACATCCCTCTTTTCAGGACCTGGTGAATCAGCTCGAACCCGATGCTTCCGTCCAGAACCAGAAACACGCCATGCTGCGCATCGCCTTGATCGAAAACGATATCCCGCTGCTCCTTGGTAATCTTTTCGCCGCACGAGATGAGCCGGGCAATTTGCGCATCGTCGAGCGTGGGGAACATCGGGTCTTGTTCCGGCATCGCTACTCCATCACAATTTCATCAATGTAGCACCACATCCAGTTCTCGCCGGGCTCGAGGGAGCGCACGATCGGATGATGGGTGGCGTGGAAGTGCTTGGTGGCGTGCTTATTTTTGGACGAATCGCAGCATCCGACATGTCCGCAGGTCAAACAGAGGCGCAGATGCACCCAGGTGTCGCCGGATTTCAGGCATTCCTCGCAACCTTTGGTATGAGGTTTCACGGACGGGTCGATTTGTTTCAGGTGTGCGCATTTCATAAATCACCTCAGAATTTGTAGATACACTTATACCTTCGCAGGTTTCGCGTGGCCTACGATATCTGCGTTAATAGAGGAAGAGATGCTGACGCGGCGCGGCGCCATCATGAAAGCAATTGCGGCAGGCGCGGTGCTGCAGGGCAAAGGGATCCATCCGTTTACGCAGGTGGATTTCGCGGTGCCGTCCGACGCGTGCGACTGCCACACCCATATCATTGGCGATGCGCACAAATTTCCGTTCTTTCCCGGCCGGACTTATACGCCGGAGATGGCTCTGCCACAGGAGATGGCGGCGCTGCACCGGGCGCTCCACATCAAGCGGGTGGTCATCGTGACGCCGAGCGTTTACGGAACCGACAATTCGGCCACGCTTTACGGGATCAAGGCGCGTGGCGCGAATGCCCGTGGAATCGCGGTGATCGACGAGAAGACGCCGGAGAAGGATCTGGACGCAATGGCCGAGGCTGGTATTCGTGGCATTCGTCTGAATCTTACGACCGGCGTCCAGACAGACGCAGCCGCTGCTCGCCAGCGTTTTACCGCGGCGATGGAGCGCATCAAGGGCCGCGACTGGCATCTTCAGATCTACATCAACGTGGCCGTGATCACGGGGATCAAGGACCTGGTATTCGCCGCGCCGGAGCCGGTGGTGTTCGATCATTTTGGGGGCATCGAAGCGGGTCGCGGGCCGGAGCAGCCGGGATTCGCCGATCTGGTCGACCTAGTCCGCGCAGGCAAGGCTTATGTCAAGCTTTCCGGCGCCTATCGAGCGTCGAAGCAGGCTCCGGATTATGCGGATGTCGCGCCGTTCGCCAAAGGATTGATCGTGGCCAATCCGGATCGCGTTATATGGGGAACGGACTGGCCGCATCCCAATACCGCCGCTTCGGCGCATCCAACCGACGTGACGCCGCGCCTGGTGATCGACGACGGGCGACTGTTCAATCAATTGCAAGTGTGGGCGCCCGATCCGCAGATCCGGCAAAAAATTCTGGTGGATAATCCGGCGCGCCTGTTTGGGTTTTGATATCCGCATGCTAACGCATGGCGGCTCGGTGATCTAGCGGAGAATCGCTTCGATGGGGCCGAGGCCTTCTTCCACCAAATGGAACGGGCGGCCGTTGAGGACGAAATCCATCTTCTTATAATTCAGGCCCATCTGCCGCAGGATCGTCGACTGAAGATCGGCGATATAGTGGGGCTTTTCTACCGCCTTGTATCCGACCTCATCGGTGGCGCCTTCGATCACGCCCCCCTTCACGCCACCGCCGGCGAGGAGCGATGAGAATCCCATCGCGTTGTGATCCCGGCCGGTGGTATTTTGCGACCAGGGAGTGCGGCCGAATTCGCTGGTGAAGACGACCAGCGTACTGTCGAGCATGCCCCTCTGTTTCAGATCGCGGATGAGGCCGGAGATTGGTTTATGGACCGAGCGGCACAGAGGCGCGTGAGATTTCATATCGTCGTGGGCGTCCCAGGCTCCGTTGCCGCCGCCGGCATGGCAGATCTGGATAAAGCGAACTCCGTTTTCGGCGAGACGGCGGGCGAGTAGCATTTGACGGCCGAAATCGTCGGTTTCCTTAACGCCGATTCCGTACATGTCTTTCACATGGTCCGGTTCGGTTGAGAAATCGACGATCGCGGGAGCCTTCAGCATCATGCTGCCGGCGAGTTCGAACGCTCGGGTGCGTCCTGCAATTTCGCTTTCGATTTCGTAATCCGTGCGGAACTGTTTATCGAGCTCGAACAGCGCTTGCATTTCCCGATCGCGCTGTCTGCCAGTCGAATTTTTTGGAGGCAGCAGATTGGGGATCGGAACATCACCAGGCTGGAAAGGGGTCGCGGAGTAGCTGGCGCCGAGGTAGCCTCCCGACAATTGCACGGGCGAGGAAGGCCGTCCGATATTCACGAAGGTCGGCAGATCCTTGTTCGCGGTGCCGAGGGCGTAGGAAACCCAGCTTCCCAAACATGGATGCTCAAACTGGCGGAGGGGTTTTCCGGTCGCTCCCTCTAGCACGGCCGGGAAATGATTCGTCTGATGACAGTACATGGAGCGAACCACGGCGATGTCGTCGATGGTTTCTCCGATGTTCGGAAACCAATCGGAAACCGGGATGCCGGACTGGCCGTAGGGTTTGAAGGTCCGCAGAATGGGGATTACGGGGCGCTTCATGGGGGCGTTGTTGTCGCCGAAGCCGATGGCGTCCATAATCTTGCCGGCGAACTTGTTGTCTTTCGGATCGAAGGTATCGATGTGGCTGACGCCGCCGCACATGAAGAGGAAAATGACGGACTTGGCGGGCGCAGGACCTGGCAGGCGAGCATCCTGCATCATCTGGCCGTTATCCGCCCAAAGGGAGCTTAGCGCCGATCCCATGAATCCGGCGGCCGATTGAAACAGAAACCGGCGGCGGGCGATTTTGCCGCATGGATACAGGTTGTGGAGGCTATCTGACATAAATGAACTCGTCCAGATTGAACAGCAGCCATGCCAGTTCTTTCATGCGCGCCGGATCTTTTTCGAGATAGGTGAGCGCATAATCGAGCTCGGAGGCGGAAGGCTTCCGCCCGAGTGTTCGCGCGTAGGCGGATGCGACGGCGGCGTTGAAATCTCCGGAGGTTTCCTTCAGCACCAAGGCGGCCAGCTTTCCCGATTCTTTCTCCACCAACTCGCCGTTCATGGTGAACAGCGCCTGTGGAGCAGTCACGGTCTGCGTGCGGATCGGGCACGGCGTACGTCCGTCGTCGACATCGAAGGACATCAGAAAATTATTCATCACGTCTGTGCTGGGGATGTAGCCGCGAGTTAAATAGACGCCGCGGCGGTTCATGTCGGAATCTTCCTCTTGAGGAAGTTTCTTTTTGTCAGCGACAGCGAGTTGGAACGATTTGCCGCCCACTGCCAGGTTCAGATCGTCGGAGGCGTAATGAATGGTATCCCATATGGATTCGGCATCGAGGCGCTGGAGCCGGAAGTGCCACAGATAGGTGTCCCGAGCATCGATCTTGCGGTTTTTTGTCAATTG
>Ga0116129_1000523_pt1 | contig 24647 bp, 21 predicted proteins | sample June2015DPH_17_2_FD_89732 | JGI IMG/M metagenome (GOLD analysis project Ga0116129, IMG submission 89732) | Peatland microbial communities from SPRUCE experiment site at the Marcell Experimental Forest, Minnesota, USA - June2015DPH_17_10 | ecosystem: Environmental > Terrestrial > Soil > Wetlands...
CGCCGTGCAGGTAGATGGCAGCCACTCTACCTCTTGGACGGCATCCGATCTATCGGCTGGCAAGAAGTTGATTGCCGGACCTAACAGCCGACCCGCGTAACTGCCGGTCCAATGACCCAGACAGAAGCCCAACAGGAATCGGTTGAGGCCGCGAGGATCAGTATAGACCTGGTTAGAGATTGTTCCGCTGACGCCGCCGATCTCGCCAGCTAAGTCGGCCTGGAATACCCTCATAACCTCCAGAAGGAACGCGTCTTCCAGCACAACGTCATCATCGAGGAATACAATCACGTCAGTTGTAGCCTTCTGTGCTCCCAAGTTTCGCTGGCGCGCTGCGCTTCTGGAAACGGTGCGTTCATAGTCAAGTGGAAAATGTAGCGCCGGTCGAATCTCTTCGATTACTTTCGCGGTCGCATCGCTGTCCGACGAATCTACAACGATTACTCTGTCCGGCATTAGGGATTGTGTAGAAAGAGTTTTGAGGCAGCCCCGCAACGGCTCGGGCCGGTCTCGCGTTGCAATCACCACAGTAGTGGACAGAGCGCCGACAACAGCACCTAAGTCGGATAATTCGCTACTCATCGGGAAGGGTTCTCACAAGACGAGCAGGAATTCCCATGATAACGGATCGCGCGGGAAAACTTTTCGTGACCACCGCACCGGCCGCGACCACACACCTGTCCCCGAGAGCGACGTTCTTAAGAATTACCGAACGGGCGCCTACCCAACACCCGTTTCCAATGACGACTCTTCCCACTTGCATAGGACAGTCTGCGACCCACCGCTGGGGGAGAACCGTATGGTCGGAGTCTGTGACGTAAACGCCTGGCCCAAACATGTTGTGGTCTCCGATCTCGACAAAGCCGCAAGCGTCGATCATGCAATCACGATTGAAATAATTGAGCTTTCCAATCTGTATGCGAACGCCGTTATGGTCTTCATCGTGTGGCCAGAGCCAGCAGCCTTCGGTGAAGGCATTTTCCGCGCCAATCCGGATTTGCGATGGGCGCCGGACTCGAATATTCTCGAAGCGGCAATGAGGTCCAATGGTCATGCCAAGCGCCCTATAGACTGCAATGCGGCCGCGGCTAACGAGTCCGTACTTAGTTCGGAGAAGGAGAGTTTCGATCAAGCTGCTTGGCACGCGGCGCTATAGGTCGAAGCAGTCATCTTCGCAATCGCTGGCCAGCTCAGATTATCGCACTGGCGGCGCGTGCGCTGAGCAAGGGAAGTTAGATCTGTAGAACCCGCCTCCTGGAGGGCCCGACAAAGCCCACCTTCATCAAACGGATCGTACAAAAGTTCGCCCGCGGCGCCGAGGGTCTCGATAATCACATCGAATCGAGGAGCGATTACCGGCTTATCAAACGACATCGCTAGAAGAACACTACCCGATGTCAACGTGCGTTGAAAAGGCAGGACCACCACATCAGCAGCGCTGAAGTATAAGTGGACCTGCTCATCCGGGATGTGTCGCAAGTGTGCGACTACATTCTGGCTGCTTTGAGCAAGGAGATTCACTTCCTCGCCATACTCCGGTTGAAGCGCTTCGCCAGCCACGACCAATAGAGCGTGCGGCGGCAAGTTGCGGCTTTGCTTCCATGCTCTGAGAAGACCCTCGATGTTCTTATATTTCCTGACGAGACCGAAACAAAGATACACGAAACTATCCTCAGGCAAGCCGAGGTCTCTTTTCGAGACCTTCTGTTCGATAGCGGAGTAATAGACCTCGCGGTAATGACCGTGCGGAATCACAACCGTCTTGCGGAGGTTGAGGTCCAACTCATCCCTCAAGTCCACTAACGCGGCCTGCGAATGTACGATGACACGGCTCGCGGACCGGGCGATTCGCCGCATCGCCCAAAGCTCCACTTGGGGAAACGCGGATTCGTGGGAAATCCTATTATGGATCGTCCAAACAATCCGAACGCCGCACAGCCGCACCAGGCAGGTATCCATGTAAAACTTCAGAGCATAGGCGAGGTACGAAAGCAACGTTTTTCCCCGAAGGTATGGCGTGAGCCAATGCAAATGGAGAACATTCACGGGAGCCGTCTGCTCCCGCACCGCACGGTAGAGGGGGAAAAGTCGGCGATACCCGCGGGCAAACACAACTTGATGGCCGAGATCTGAGATAGCCTCGCTGAGCAGCGATTGGTAGGGATTCCCGTCTCGGAAGTCAGGCATCATAAGAACGGTGATTGCGGCCCTCAGCCCGCCCTCCATATTGGAATTGTCTCTGCTTGTGGATGCTTGCGCCATTTTTAACTGGAGCTTACGTGCTTGAGAAAACCGGAGCTCGCTAAATTGCGCACCCCTTCGGCATACATCAAGTGCCGGATACTCCCTACATAGTGTCGGCATGGCAAACCATTGGAATCCCCCTCCAACCGCACGCGATAAGAATCCGGCAGCAGTTCGACTCCGTGCCTGGAACTGCACAACGCAAATAGTGTTTGCTCGATTCGCCAGAAGTGCCCTTGGATGCCGGGCAATTGCAAGAACTGTTCTATCCAGTCGAGGTTCAGTGACGACCTGTGGATCAGTCCGAGACCCGAATTGAAGCGGGGGCACAATTCAAGACTTAGCTTCTCCTTGACTGTCTGCGGATCCACCGTATAAGTACTAGACACATCTTCGTTGACGGTGTTCCGCGAATAGCCGGGGTCTTCAATGCGCCGGAGAAGTTCCTGCGGCGCCGCGAAGAATAAGATATCGCTGTCGAGCAAAAGCATCCGGTCACTTTGCAGGTAGTGGCGGAAATCAAAGAGCTTCAGCGACAACATATTTGTCCGCCGCAATTCGGCACATAAGGGGTGCTCCGACAGATCCGCCATAACTACTGCATTCGCCTCCGCGCGGGAAATAATGCGAGCGTCGGGAAAATGGCGCTTGAGTTCGGTGCGAGACTCATCAGTGAGCGTGCCGTCGTCGTGGATACAAAGAGCATAAGCTCGCCGTGAGAAATGGTAGAAAGATTTGAGAGTCCAGATCAAGTTCAGCCAGTCACCGGAGGAGGTCAGCACATGGATTTCACACACGGTGGAATCTGTATCGGTGATGGACAGCGTCTGAAGAATCCGGGGACGAACGATATCACGGTAGTAAGCTGTGGGTAACCCGTGACGGTATTTCGACCGGAACGTGTAAGCTAGCCGGCCAAGGGACGACATTTATGTCGAAGGATTCCTTCGAATGGCAGCATCGTCTATCGAGGTCGAGACAACGCGAACTGCTCTTAGATTAGGGCTCCCGCATTGAGTCCCAGTCCTCCGATAACCGACCGAAGGCCTCAGATAAACCATGTTGCCGTCACGCAGAGATCCGGAGCCAGTCGTTGGCCGACGTCATGACATGGATTTCGCAGACGGTGTCTTCGTCGCATCCAATCGGATGTGTAGCCAGAATCCTTGGTCGTACCCGATCCCTGAAATGCGCAGTGACCAGTCCATGACCATATTTAACGCGAGCCTTGAGTACTAAGCTTCCGAGAGATGGCATTGTTTGTGCTGATACACTATAAGTTCGTGATTCGATTAGTGTCAGCGCTGTCGCAGGCCGGGGAACCGGCCGACGATGAGGACGCGTGGCGTTCTTGATGCCGCTCGAGCCATAGCACTAAGATCGGTAGTGTCCGCTGCATTGTATCAGCCTCGCAAGGCACTGAGAGCCGACTGAATTATCCGGTGTCTTACCGGAGGGAGCAATGCCCATGATGGTTTACGTATCAGCATTCGCGCAAGACTGGGCCGCCCTAAACCATCCGGGAAGCCCTGTCCATTTTGGTACCGATCGTAGCTGATCATTCTCTCGAGCCGGCGGCGTTCTCGGGCAGCGATGGGATGGCTCGAAGCTAAAGCCTCGCTTACAATATTCCGAATCTCGTTTGCCGCCTTCTCATGCTGGCGCGATTTTTGTGCAGGATGTGATCGGAATTGAGCGAGAGTCCGCGGAATCGATTTAACTTTCGCGCCTGCTTGAAAGCATCGAACCCAATACTCGTAATCAAATGCTAGGTCATATCGAGTATTGAATAACCCGACGCGTTCCCAAAGCCTGCGGCGCCAGAATACTTCGGGCTGCACCCACTGACGGCGGTTCCACCAGACACGATAGATATCCAGCACTTCTTCCAAGCTCGAAATATTGCCGGAGTGGTGGCCGGTAATCTGTCCAAGCTCATCGATCCAATCGACCTGTCCATAAACAAGATCTAATTCTGGATCCTTTTCAAACTCCGACAGTACCGATTCCGCAGCACCTTCGGCGAGGCAGTCATCGGAATTAATAAATCCAACAATATCCCCGCCCATGGCTTGAAATGCACGATTCAGCGCGTCGGCTTGTCCCTTGTCGGAGTCAACAACAATGCGGTCATCAGGACCGCTAAAGCCCTGTGCAACGGCTAGCGAGTCGTCCGTGGATCCGGCGTCCTGAAACCTCCACCGAACATAAGGACGATTTTTCTGGAGCGATTCGAGGGTTCTCGCCAAAAAACGGCCACCATTATAGTTCGGAATCGCTAAGGTAAGCACAGCTTATAGCAAAGGGCCAACATCAGTGTCACCAACTCGCGATCTCTTTCAAAGCTGCTGCCTTCCCACTCTCTTTCGCGTCATAGAACCGGCGATTTCGCGGATCCAGGCGCCAGCGAACATACTTCTGAAACGCGCGATGGCTGCGACCAGGCTCAATAGGTTTGTTTCCTCGAATTGCTTTCAAAAGTGAGCCAGAAGATGCGATTTCCCTCACCAGGCGCAGCAGGTATGCTTCTTCTAGTCGCGTCGCTGGAATCAGGTGCGTCATTCGGAGCGCCACGAAGAGTCCCGTACCAAAACCCATATCGCACGCAACGAATGCCAAGTCGGTATCTCCGCACGATGACAGCGCCCCCCCCTTTCGATCTAGGTCCAATCGGCGCCGATCGCCGGCCACGATCCGCGAGTAGTGGTCCGCCACCTCATGACGAACACATAGACCAGCGCCGCAGGGTGTAGTCTCGTTTTGATCGACAAGATTCGACCAACGATCCTCAGAGAGCTCTCGGATAGCCAGCAAATTCCAATAAGACCTCGTCCAGTCCGGTGGAGGAACTTCGAATTCCGGTCGAATCTGTCCTCCCCAGGCTCCAAGGATCGGCCAGTCAGCTGATAACCGCATGACGACTTCGAGATAGTCAGAGTCGAGCACATTGTCGTCATCCACAAATACCAAAACGGCGCTGTCTGCTTCCTTGATTCCCCTGAGTCGCGCTGGCGTCAAGCCGAGTTGCTCCTCGCGAACGTGCCGGCCGTGCACGTGCCATTTTAGGTCGAAGCTACTCGCCAATGGTTCTCGGCTGGCATTGTCAATCAGTAGCAATTCCCAAAGGTCTTGGGAGAGCGTCTGGCCCCGAAGCGCGGTAAGCGCGCGGGTCAGATATTCAGTCCTGGGATTGTGCGAGCAGATGATTACGCTTATTGGTAGGGTCATGTGCGTTCGGACGATACAAATCTGCAAGTCCTTGAAGAGCGAATAGGGGATCTTCAGGTGGACGAAAACCTAGGAGCTCTCTCGCTTGACTGATGTCAGCTACGAATCTAACCGTTTCAAACTCTCTGGCTGGCTCAATCCGGATCGGCGTTTGCTTGTTCATACTATGCAGGACCCGCTCTGCCAGAGATCGTATCGCAATCCCGACGCCGCTTCCAAGATTGATGGGACCGGGAAGTTGAGGACCGAAGGCTGCCACGTGGAGAGCCTTGACGACCTCGTCAACCCAGATAAAATCCAGAAGCTGACGGCCGCCATAAATGATTATGGGATCGCTTCGCTTTGCTGCTTCGAGAAAGAGCGGAATAACCCGGTCTCTGTCACCTGGGCCATATACGTTGGCGAGCCGAAGGATGTTGATCCCCATGGCCGCATCGGAGAAAACTCTACAGTACGCCTCTCCTGCGATCTTACTCGCGCCGTAGGCATTCTTCGCGGCGAGCGGGGCCTCTTCCGGCACGGGCAGACTGGCGGCATCACCATACACCTCGCGCGAAGATGCAAATACGACCCGCCCCACGCCGTTGGCTTTGGCTGCTTTTAGAACTTCGAACGTGCCAACTACGTTTGTGGTAAACGAATAATCGATGTTTCGGCCCGCCCCGACTACGTTGGATTGCGCTGCCAGGTGAAAGACGATGTCGATCCCACGCGTAGCCTCGGTCACGCATTCGCGATCTCGTACGTCGCCGTGAATGAAGCGAATGTTTTCGGAGCACTCCCGGAGGAGATCCAGCCGACCGCGAACCAGGTTATCCAGTACGACCAAATCAAAATTGCTCTTTTTGACCAGCGATTTTACAAGATGGCTTCCTATGAAGCCCGCACCGCCTGTAATTAACACCCTCACCTTATTAGGATTCAAAACCTAGAGGTCCCGCTTCTGTTGGCTAAGGACAGGTGTTGCCACGTTGCTGGCCGCCTGCAGATTTCGGATGATGGTCAACTCGCCAGAGTGCTGAACGCCAAAATTGTAGCTGCTAAGCGCTTCCTGAAACACCCGGCGGCACTCGTCATCGTGGAGTTCGATTGCGATATTCCGCACCCGGCTTAGCCACGCCTTGGTGTCGGATCCGAACAGCGCTATTTCGCTCCGTTCAATGTCTATCTTGAGAATGTCGATCGCGGGTCCCTTCAGCATTTCCAGGATGTCGGGCATATCGAAGCCTTCCACCACCATTGTGCTTCCAGAAGGGGTGACGAGTGGCTGCACTTGTGTTGCCCATTCGCCCCCGTCTCTATATTCACCCCGCACGATGGCAAGGCGAGCCTTCTGAGGCCAGATAGCTCCTTTGATCACGGTGGCACGGTTTCCATAGGGCCTCAGGTTCTGCTCGCATAGGAGAGCATTTCCTGGGTCGGGCTCTATTGCAATCAGATGGGCCTGCGGAAAGCGATTCAGGAAGTACAGACTCGAATATCCCACATTCGCTCCGCAATCGACGATGGTGGCGACGGAGGTGAGATCATCGAGGGGAGCGTATTCATTTTCGATAAAGATCTGGCGGAAGACACTATAGTCGCTAGCTTCCGTTCTCAAATAGAGCTTAATTTCGGAGTGCCGAAGACGAAGATGAAGAGTTTTACCGAACGGCCGTAGTCCATGTCGTTTCGCGATCCGACCGTACTCACGGGACAAGGCAAGCAGGAACGCGCTCAAGGCAGTAAAGTGCTCACGTTCTTTCTGGAACGTCCTGCAGGCGTTAAGACAGCAGCTATAGATGGTATCAATAAGCATTGCTGACGGGCACGGAGACCCGTGATCGGGGGACCAAAGAGCCGTGGTCTTGCGTGTGTGGAAAGCTCCGCCGTGGAGTTGGACTCGTGGTTATCGAAAATTCCAGAACTGGTCCGACGGAATCATAGGTGCTATTAAAATGGGAACCGACCCAAGCGGCGATTCGATAGGTACCTGGAATCAGCGGCGGCAGATCGATCTCCACGAGAAGTTGATACACGTCGTCGTGGTGCAGAAAGCCCTCAGGTTTCGGCAGGGCCTGCATCAGGGGTGTCATGGAAGCATCTGTGATGTCGAAGGCAATAAAAGCAGGGGCATGCTGTCGAATACTCCTGAGTTCGACGGTGAGCGTAATCGTATGCTGTGGCTGATCCCCAGAGATTTGGCAGTCTATCGATGTGAATGCCATTTTTTGGTCGGACCTGAACTCGCTTGAGTCCCGAACCCATCGGGAGGAGCCCGCTCCGTACCCCCCGTAGCGCCGGACAGCCTGCGCAACATCTTTCGTATCCTCCGCGAGCGCTCCCTTCTCAATAACAAGGCAACGCTCGCAAAGCGTTCGGACCGCGGTCATGTTATGGCTTACAAATAATACGGTGCGCCCGCCACGTGCGACTTCGCCAATCTTTCCCAGACATTTCTTCTGAAACTGTACGTCGCCCACGGCCAACACTTCATCTACGATCAGAATTTCCGGCTCCATGTGTGCCGCCACAGCGAAGCCAAGGCGTAACTGCATTCCACTGGAGTAGCGCTTTACGGGCGTGTCCAAATATGCGTCGACTTCGGCGAAGGCGACAATCTCGTCGAACTTCCTTTCGATATCCGCCTTGCTCATTCCCAGGATGGCGCCATTCATGTAGATATTTTCGCGCCCTGTCAATTCCGGATGGAATCCGGTCCCGACCTCCAGAAGAGAACCGACGCGTCCACACACTCGTGCCCGACCCTCCGTCGGTTGTGTAATCCGGGAGAGAATCTTCAGAAGAGTGCTCTTGCCAGCGCCATTCTTTCCGATAATGCCCACCACTTCGCCATGCTTGACCTCAAAGGAGACATTCCGCAGTGCCCAATAGTCAGTCGGAACCGAAGTTGGAATAGAGCCAGTCCGGCCGAATAAAGCCCCCAAACTTCTGAGAGAACCCTCCGCAGCCGTCGCTACTCCATCACGCAAAGTCTTGTACGCTGCCCGGCGCTCGCCAATGCTATATTTCTTCCCGAGACCGTCCACTCGAAGTGCGATGTTACTCATTGCTCTCAAACCACATCTGCAAACGTCCGTTCCATTCTTCTGAAGTAAAACGCTCCGCTGACCAGCAGGCAGACGGCCGCGAGTGCTGACGCGAGCATGATTCTTCCCGGCCTGAAGCCCGTGCCCAGCAGTGCCCATCGGAAACCCTCCACGACGCCAACCATGGGGTTTAAGCCGTAGATGGTGCGCCAGCGGGCTGGCAGCATACTGCTGGGATACGCGATCGGTGTGGCGAACATCCACATCTGCGCAAGGAACGGAACTGTATGCTTGATGTCTCGAAACTCTACGTTTAACGCCGAGAGCCACAGTCCTACCCCGAGGGCGGTCACCGCGGCGAGGAGAACCAGCGGCAGTAACCACAGCACGTTCACCGTAGGTGCGACCCTATAGTAGGCCATAATGACGAGCAGCAATCCGAAAGCTAAGGCGAAATCGACCAGCCCAGACAGAATAGAAGAGATCGGCAGAGCCAGCCGAGGAAAATAGATCTTGGAGATCAAGTGCGCGCTATTGACTAAACTATTGGAGGAGGCGGAGATTGCGTTTGAAAAGAAGGTCCATGGAACCAGCCCGGCGAACACAAATAGCGGGTACGGAACTCCGTCTGACGGCAGTTTTCCCAATCGGCCAAAGAACAGGCTGAAGATCAGCATGGCGAACAACGGTTGGAGAATCGCCCAGCCCACGCCCAGGGCCGTCTGTTTGTATCGAACCTTGATTTCGCGCCAAGTGAGAAAATAGAGCAGTTCACGGTGCTTCCACAGCTCCCCCAATCCGAGGTTGACCCATCCACGCGATGGCTCGATATCGAAGAATGCTGGTGTGGAAGGCAGGATCGGAGTTTCAGACGTCATGGTTATTTAGGCGACTACTCCGAAGAGCGGTATTGCTCATAAGCGTTCTTGTAATCGTACCCGTAGGGACTGTAGGCTTTGGATGCTTCCGCGTCCCAGTCGTTCAGAATAGTTCCCAGAATTGGGATTCCATCCTGGGCAAAACGCTGCACGATGGCCGTAACGTTCTCGCGGAAGGCGAGGCCTGACCGGACAACAAGAACGGCCCCGTCGCATAATCGGCTAAAGAGCCGGGCATCTGAAAACTGGAGGCCTGGAGATGTATCCACCAGAACGAAATCAAACTCGTCGCGTAGCCGCGCGAATAGCTGGGGCAATCTCAGTGAAAACAACATCGCACCTACAGACAGCGTCTTCGCAGTTCCGCAGCTCAGAATCGAGACCCCCTTCATCGGCGTTGGACGAATGAAGTCTGTCAGATTGATCTGGGAGATCGGAACTTCGGACTGTAGGATATCCGAGAAACCTGTGCCGATTTCCATGTTAAAAACCTTGTGCAGGCGGGGCCGGCGCACGTCCCCATCGATCACCAACACACGACGTCCTGTCTCCGCCGTCGCTGCAGCGAGATTGCTGATCAAAGTGGTTTTGCCTTCCCCGGGACCAGCGCTGGTCACAACAATCATCGAGCGCTTCCTATCGATTTGGCTGGCCAGCAAAGAGGTCAGCGCCTGCCGGAAAGATTCCGTGACATGAGAAGGAGTGACCCACGCCTCCAGATCCGTTCCTAATTGGCTGGGGTGCCCAAGCAGCCCGTTTTGCTTACGCTCCATGCGGCCGCGACTGCTCAGACTGTACCTCCTGACCGGCCGTGTTTGAAACGCGGGAATCACTCCCAGTTCTGGAAGGTTCAATGCTGCGGTGGTAAGACCAGGGCTTGAGTACATGCGATCAAGCTTATTGGCGCGGATTCTTTCAAAAAGTATGACGAAGCCAACTGCCAGAACCGAGAACAGGCCCGTGGCGATCGACATGTCCTTCACCGGTTCCGGCTTGAACGGAATGGAGGCAGGCTCGGCGGTATCGACGACTCTCAAATTGTTAGTCGGCACAGCGGCAACTACAGCCGTCTGGTTATACTGTGTTAACAGAAGATCGTGGGCTTGTCGCGCCATCTCCCCTTCGCGCTTTAACTGATTGTACTTGGCAGCTTTCTCCGCTTGGCCGGCGAGGGACCTTGATTGCGTCGCATAGTTTCCTGCAAGCAGTTTTTCCCGGCGCAAAGCGGCTTCATATTCGTTCTGAATCCGCCGTACCAGATTCGCCTTCTCCGTCTCCGTGGTCTTTTCCAACTCTGCTATCTGCGCGTCAATGCGTTTCACTTTGATATGCCCCGGCATCAACGTCGCAGTGAGCTGAGCGCGCTCCTTCCGAAGATCAGTGAGGTGATCGCGGAGAGCACGCAATGTACCATCATCCAGGATTTCCGGAAGCGAGTCGACTGGACTGGACTTCGCTAATTCGTAGCGTGATTGCTTCGTAATGCGTTCCGTTTGGACCGTGGAAAGATCCGCCTGGAGCTGCCGCAGCTTGCTGTCGGCAAGTGTGTTCTGATCAAGTACGAATGCCAGTCCTTCCTGCTTCACGAAGTCCTGAAGCTTTTCGTCGGCTTGGTCCATTCTGGTCCGGGCTTCCTCGATTTGGCCCTCCAGCCACTGCGTCGTCCGCGCCGCGGCACTCGCGCGAAAGCGGCCATTCTGTGTTATATATTCCTGAGCGAGGGCATTTACGAACGCTGCCGCAACCTCGGCCGAGGGGGATTGGCAACTGATTTCAATGACCCGGGATGCAGCGAGACCTCGGGCCGAAGTGGTCGCGGCCGCCGTGCGGATCGCTAATCGTACGAATTCGACCGGTTCCTGCGGAACCAGTCCAAGCCGGTTTCGGATCCTTCCAAAAAAATCTCCGCCGGGAGGCGGAATCGGCGTCTGCTCCAGGGTGACGCGGTCCGCCACGGTCTTCAACAACGACGGACTCGAAAGGACTTGCACCTGCGTCAGGATATTCGACGCATTGGGGCTATATGCGCCAGTGCCAGCTTGCGGGTCAAACTGGTTCATCCCCATGAAACTCTCATTGAATCCGACGATCTCGACGGTGGTGCTCGAGCGATAGACCGGAACTTCAAGGACAATCCAGCAGAAACCAGCCGCCAGTCCAACGAACGCAGCCAAGAGGATCCAATATTTGTGCCGCCAAACAAGCGCCAAATAGTTCGTCTTTCTGGCGGTTTCGGCACCCAGCCCCCCCATCGGCAACTCATAAGGCACCGGCCGGACGAGATCGGTTGCCGTCTTTCGCCAGGAAATGAGCTCGCTCGGAGGTGTTGGTTGTTGATCTCGCATAGACAACTTTCTCTCTAGCGAACCGCTAGCGCGATGCCGATGGTAGCTGCCAGCGGGAGCGCGATGAGTAGAATGCGCCCGATATTTCGCTTAAAGGCGTGGGACCGAGGGACGTAAAGAAGATCGTTCGGCAAGAGTGGGAAATCGTCGTCCTTGCCGGCTAGAACCCGGGTGATATTCAGTGGAATTTCGGCGCGCTGGGAAGTGTTGGAGACCTGTCGTAAAATGACCGCCTGGGTCGGGTTCGCTTCGTGTCCCAGGCCTCCAGCAAGAGTCAGAACCTGGACTACCGACATTGAATCGCGCTCATCCAGCTCGAATGCCCCCACTTTCCCCACTTCGCCGTTTACATAGATCAGTTCCGCCCTCTCGACACTGATTACATCGAAGGGCATGAGAACAATGTCTTCTGCCGGGTTAATGTTCTCGCGCAAACTGGCCAGGCTGATCATCACCGAGCTGGTAGTTCCGTCTGGAGACTTAACAGCCCCAGGAATGGGAATCGCGCCGGACTCAGTCCTTCGCGTCAACTTAAGGCGCCGACTCGCGTTGGGCAACAACCCCCCAATCGCCGACAACATCTCGACTAATGTGCGCGCCCCCTGCAGGGGATAGATGCCCGGCGCTTTGAAGGCGCCGACAAAGAATACCGGATCGCTTCGGAATTGAACAACCGTTATCGTTACCTGGGGCTGACGCACATAGGGGCGCAACGCTTCAACCAGGTTGGTTTGCAGTTGCTCGACTGTCAGTCCGCCTGCTTTCGTCTTACCGAGCGTCGGAAGATCAACAAAACCATCCGCCTCAATCCGGTACGGCCTTTCGCCGATTTCGTCCATTTCGAATGCCCGAATGAGAATTTGATCTCCCGGCCCCAGAACGTAATTGGGTTTCAGCCTCTCCGTTCCAGTCGGAAGCGCTTGTGGGTTCGCGGTCTGAGAGGGCAGCGATGGTGGCTGTTGCGGCGCTTGAGCTTTCAAAAGAGAAGTGCCCATGACAAGTGTGGCGATGGAGAAAAAGCGAGTGCTTACCGTAACAACCTTCAACTCTTAATCCTCCATTTCAAGCCACCGCTTCCGATAACGGAATTTAAATCGAAAATCTCTCCGCCAATTATCGCAGTTTTCTTCCGGCTTTTGCTCACCCTGATACTTCGGCTGGCTGGCTGCATTTAAAAAGGTGCTCGTCGGAACAAAATAAGAAAACTCCGTGCCGTTCGCTGTTACCCTGCAATTTTGATTGGAACTCTTCGTCCGACCGGCGAAAAAAATCACTCGCGGTTCAGGGATGAAGAGTGGCGATCGGGACTTACGACTGCGACTGGGCAGTTTTATCGGACGCGCCTATTGCTCTTTCGAATTAGGCGCGCTCGGGCACGCGGATGGACACGCTACCGCCCTTTCAGCCACATTCGGCTGCGTCGGAGAATTCCCCCGAATATTCGAAGATACCAGCGGCATGCGTATCTGTCAACCTCCCACAGTACCTAATATAACGCAATGTTTATAAATCACTTACCTCTTTCCCTTGATCTGTTGGCGCTGCCGCAGGGCTGCCACGACGGCTGCCGATTCCTGCGTGGTCAGGAGCAAAGGATCGCAGGATGCCGCTCCGTCCATGCACCGGTCAAGATTGCGCCGTTTTGCCGCCGCATTCACGAGGGTGGCAAGAGGAGGCGTGAGCTGTGAGGGATCGCATCGCACCAACCCCGCCAAACAGTTCTCAAGGTTGCGCCTGCCCGCCAGAGACTTCACCAGATCGAGTTCGCTCGAACTCAAAACCAGGAGATTGCACGAGGCAGACCCTTCCCGGCAGTTGACCAGATTTCTCTGTCTCGCCGCCGCTTGCACGCGTTTCATCTCCTCCGGGCCGAGCTCAAGCGGCTCGCAGCGAGCCAAGCCCTCCAGGCAAGCATCGAGATTTCTTTTTCGCGCCGCTTGTTGCGCCGCCGCGAGCTGCGCTTCGTTGAGCAATAGTGGATCGCACTGGGAAGTTCCTGCGAGGCACCTCTCCAGATTTCGCTGATTCCGTGCTTGCGTCACGAGCGGAACCTGTTCGCTGGTGAGGAGAATCATGTCGCAATTTGCCGCCAATGCCAGACAGCGCTCATAATTTCGCTGCTTAACGAACGTGGAGACGCGCGCCAGGTCAGCCGGTGCAAGCAGCGACAGATTACAATCCGGCAGTCCCTTCAAGCAACTCGACAAATTCTCGCGTACACCAGGCGGGGCTACCTGTGAAAAAACAGGCGAGGATGAGAATATCAGAAAAAACAAAATCGCAGAAAAAGCCGCTGCCATCACGACGCCAAAGTCCGGCTTCGGGCGACGAAAATTAGAACGGATTTGTTTGCTGATATTCCTAACCATAGCTGTTTTTCGATCATACCTCGTTCGCCGTTATTCTCAGACGACATCCGCGCTTTATCCGCCGTGCCAAAGCGGGATGTTGGTATAATCAACTTGCTCCGAATGGCGTCAAAATCTGATATCAGTCCGGCGGAAATTGTCTCCACCAGCAGCGAACGCGATCGTGGCGTTTTCCTTTTCGCAACCCTCGCCGCCCTGCTCGTCGCCGTCTATTGGCGGACCCTCGTTCAAACCGCGGATTTCCTGGTTTTCAGCGAGGATATGGCTCACGGTTTCTTCGCACCCATCGTGGCCGGATACATCGCCTGGTCGAAACGCAACATCGCTTTTGCGAGCCCGTCCCGTCCCAGTCCTTGGGGCATTCTAGTCTTGGCCGTCGCGGCGATCGTCGCCGTCGTCGCGACCATCGGTGAATCGACGACAATCGCGCGCTTTGCCCTCTTGTTGTCGATTGCGGGATGCATTCTCCTGGCTGGCGGCCTGCGAGCGCTCCGTATCCTGATTTTTCCGATGGGCTTATTGCTTTTCACTTTTCCCGTGCCTCAAGTTCTCTATGGGGAAATCACGCTTCCTCTCCAATTGATCGCCACGCGATTGTCGGAGTGGGCCTTGGAACACCTCGGTTTCAGCGTGATGAGTGAAGGGAACATCCTCAATCTTCCCCATCAACGGCTTTCGGTGGTGGAGGCGTGCAGTGGTCTCCGCTCGCTGATCACACTCGGATTTTTCTGTTCGGTCTACGCTTACTTTTTCGAGACAAATCGCTGGCTAAGAGCCGCCATCGTAGCGGCGGTCCTCCCCTTGGCGATCCTGTTGAATGCTCTCCGCATCACGTTAACGGGTGTTTTCGGCGAGTACGCCCCGCAACTGACCCATGGGACCTATCACGAGATCCTCGGCTGGACCTGCTTCGCCGCTGCCTTCGGGTTAGTTCTGCTCATCCATCGCAGCCTGCTCCGTTTCTTCGGAGCCCAGCATGTTTAGTCGCTTTGCTCTCCTCGGAATGGGAATCCTGGTAGTTCAGGGAGTACTGATGCTCGCTCTCACGCGTGCAGAATACCTTCCGTCGCCGCCGCCTTTGAGTGATTTTCCATCGTCGATCGGCCCGTGGGAGGCATCCGGCGATATCGCTCTCGAGCCCGATGTTCTAGCGTTGCTGACCCCCGATGATGTCCTCAACCGGAACTTCAGCAATAGCAATCAAGCGACCCTCAACCTCTTCGTTGCCTACTATAAAACGCAGCATAAAGCGGGCCAAGCCCACGACCCGAAGGTCTGCCTTCCGGGGTCGGGCTGGAATCCGATCGTCTCAAAAACCATCGAGATTCCGGTGACGGATTCTAATTCTTCATTTCCGGCCAACTACTACGTGATCGCGAAAGATTCCCAAGAAGCTCTGGTGATTTACTGGTATCAAAGTTACAACCAAATCGTCACTCAGGAGCAGATTCTCAAACTGGATCGTGTCGTCAACACCCTAAAGGCCCATCGAACCGACATGGCCCTGGTTCGGATCGTTGTCCCGCTTGAAGAGGGTGGCCTACCCACGGCGACGGACCAGGCGACTCGCTTCGCCCAATCCATCCACCCGCTCTTAAGCCGCCAATTTCCGCCAAAAGCCGGGGCCTAGTAACTCATCGTAGAGATGATGTTCCGTCCGATGCGCTACGCTGGCCCTATGGGCATAAATCGGTGGCTAGGACCAATCCTTCTTCCCTTATTCTTAATCTCAGCCCTGCAATCCGCACCCCCTCCTCCCGTACTGCCGGTGCCGCGAATGATCGTTCCCCGCACCACTCACCCGCCGGTAATCGACGGAATTATGGAGCCTGGCGAGTGGGATCGTGCCGCAGCCTGCACGGGTTTCGTAAAGGCCTTCGAGGGCACCCTCGCAACCTCCCAAAGCACCGCGTGGATCACCTTCGATAGCCGCTATATTTATGTCGCCATCCGGAACTACCGATCCGCACAGTTAAACTTCCTCTCCGCAAACGCTCGCCGTCAGGATGACGAGCGAATCGTCCACGATCCCTCCAACGAGATCTGGATCTCGCCTCCGGGGACGCCCGCAACCACCTATCAGAACTTGATCAACGTCTACCCCGCCGTTCTCGACGTGAAGACGATCCCGTCGCTCGGCTACTCGTCCAAATCGTGGTCGGGGAAGTGGGAGATCGCTTCTCATCAAACCGCCGATTCGTGGACGATTGAAGCCCGCGCTCCAATCGCTTCTTTCGGACCCGAGGGCATCAAGGACGGGAGCGTTTGGCGGGCATTATTCGCCACTGACGTTCTGAGTGAGCCAAGCAAATTTCGCGCCTGGGCCCCTGGAGGCGCTTTCGCCGACATCTCCCGCCACGGCTTTCTTCAGTTCAGCGACGAAGGTCCGGCGTTCCAGTTGCTCGACGTCGATTCAGTGTTCACCGGCCGGCCGACGTTTCCGATCGCCTTGTCAGGTGCGCTTCATACCCAGACGAGCGCGCGTGTCACAGTCCGGTTCGGGCCCAATCCGCAGCCGACGGCAAGCGACGTCGTCGTCACTAAGACCGTCGCGCTTGCACCGGAATCTCACGAAAATATTCAGATCTCTGCGGACCTGCTCGGCTTACGATCCGGCCTCTGCGAAATCACTGCCGCGGTTGGCGATCTCGTCCTCTACCACCAGATCTTCCCGTTTGTGGTCGACGGCTCGGTCCGCCATCCGCCTGCGAAAATGGTCACCACGCCCTACACGCAGCCCTTCGGACTCGAAGCGTCTTATGCGCCCCTTTCGAAGAAATTGCTGATCAAAGTCGACCGCTATTACATGGATCAGCGGAAGCTCATCGGCGGCGGCCACGTGCGGCTGACCGATTCCAAGACCGGGACTGTCGCGGAAGGCCCGCTCGCGCCGTTCGACAACGATTATTCCGAGTTCGCGCTCGACCTCGGGAAACTTGAGGTGCCGGTCGAAACCGAACAGGACTGGAACCGGTCTCGCCAGCCCGGCTCGGCGCTGCCGTCAGTGCAGCCCGCCGAATATCAGCTCCAAGCCGTGCTCACCGACAAAACCGGGAAAACAATGGCCGAGGCCAAGGTACCGGTCAAGTTGATGGGTTATCAATTCCCATGGCTGCCCAACAACATCGGCATCTCGGACCAGGCAATCGCGCCTTGGACGCCCATCCGCGTCAACCAGAGCACCGTTTCGCTATGGAATAAGACCTATGCCCTCAATAGCGCGGGTTTGGCCAACCGGATCACCAACTCCGGCGCGGCGCAGCTATCCGGGCCCATGATCCTCGAAGCGGTCATTGACGGAAAAACTGTCATGCTCTCTGGCCAGCCTCCGAAGACCACCAGCGTGACTTCAGCCGCAGCGGACTTAACCAGCCAGATTTCGGGCGGCCCGCTCTCCATCGAAACGAAAACCCGCGTCGAGTTCGATGGCTTCGTCTGGAACACCATGACCGTCCAGCCCACCAAAGCGAACATCTCGCGGCTTTCGCTCGTCGTGAATATGCCGGAGGCGGAAGCCGGGTTCATGGTGACCACCAATGGGGGCTGGTCGTCCTACTTCGGCGACACACCCAATAAATGGGACTCGCGCGAAAGCTCCCTCCCCAGCCTGACCGGCAACTTCGTGCCCTACGTATTCCTGACCGATTCGGAGCGCGGATTTTCCTGGTTCGCCGACAATGAAAAAGGATGGCGCCTCGATCCGGCGTTGCCCACGCAGGAGCTTCAGCGCCATGACGGCATGTTCACGCTTCGCGTTCATTTCATCAACAAAGGCGGCCCGATTCAGCAGCCCATGACCGTGCAGTACGGCTGGATGGTGACCCCTCAAAAGCCTCAGCCTGCGCGCTGGCGCGGCTACGTGATCGGCGCGGTCAAACCTTATCCCCAAGCGACGCCCGTCTTCTGGAACGAAGCCGATTGGGACGTGAGCTGGCCCTACTATTCCAGCCCTTTCCCGCATTCTTACGAAAAATCGAAGCAACTGCTCAATAACACCGCATCCCGAGGTGTGGTCGGATGCGTCGGCAACATCGCTCACGCCATCGCGCGCTATAAGGATTTCTCCGGCCGGACGTTTAACGCACTGGCGGGCGATTGGGGCATTATTCCAGGGGAAACCGGTGACGGCAACATCGCCCGCAGCCGCGGGCCCAACGATTTTGATCTTTTCCATTTCGATCGCTGGTCGAAACTATCGGGCCTCAGTTGCCTGTATTTCGACGAAAATTATCTTCCTGAGGACTGGAATTATCTGACCGGCGGCGCCTATCTGCTGCCCGACGGGCGCGTGCAACCTGGCTACAATTACCTCGGCCTGCGCGAATACAACAAGCGCCTGCGATACATGTTCTTCGATAACGGCAAACCGGCCCCGAATCTGTGGGAGCACACCACGGCCGGGCAAGCCGTCTATGCATGGATGCCGGACGTCTCCATGGAGGCCGAAAACGTCGAGCCCGTCGATTTGACCAGCGACTATCTCGAAATGCTCCCTGCCTCGCGCCTCCGCAGCATCGGTATGGGCCGAAATCTTGGTTCCGCGCCGTTCATCATGTGCCAGGCGAATCGTCACGGGAAAGGCGAAATCTCGAAAATCCTCGTGCACCAATTCGTCGGCTGGACCCTGGCTCACGACGTCCTCCCGGAAGGAGTCGCGTTGTGGCCCGTATTGGCCTCAGAACTCGAATTGTGGCGTGACGATGTGCGTTTCCTGCCTTACTGGCGAAAGGGCCTGGGGATCGATCCGGAGACGTCAGGCGTCATCGCATCCGCCCACGTTCGACCGGGCAAAGCGGTCCTCTGGGTGGTGAATACGAATCGCGAGGATAAAGTGGCCCGTATTCGCCTGGACCTCGCCAAGCTTGGTCTGGATCCGGCCCTCCGAACCGAAGCATTCGATGCCGAGAGCGGCGATCGATATGGCCTCGATGGCGGCGTATTGACTACGCCTGTCCCGAAGCGGATGTGGCGCGCCGTCCGGCTGATGCAATCGCGCCAATTGGCCGACACCCTCACCTTCCACGCCGATTTCGAGCAGGAAGTCGCCGCCACCGAAGCCTACGGCGCCCGCTATCCGCTGGGAGGCACCTTGCCTGAACCTGTAGACGGCGGAAAGACCGGGAAGGGCGCCGCGCTCGATAAGCAACTTGTGTTCGCGGCGCGCCATCACGTCTCGTCTGAAAGCGGAATGATCTCGTTTGCGGTGCGAGTGCCGGATTCCTTCCGCGGAAACGCCGTTCTTCTCAAACTCGGCGGCTTGGAACTGCGCGTCGTAAACGGTAAACTCGCCTTGGCGGGCCCTGCTCTTTCCGCTCCCGCGTCCCCGGCCGCGACCCTTGTCGCCGACCGGTCCTGGCATTCGATCTCGCTGACCTGGCAGGGACAGAACCTGGAAATCGGCTGCGACGGATCCGCTGTGATGACCGTCCCATTGAAAAAGCCCCTGGAGCTGCCGGGCATGGGCCATGGCCTCGAGATCCGCGACGAGGGCCTTCACATTCAGCCGGCCGAGATCACTTTTGGACCCCTGCCGGGCGCCGTCATCGATGATCTCCGCATGGGGCTGCGGCCGGTCTCTGTAGGGGAAGTTTCCGCCAGGCGATTTTAAATTCGCTTATCTTTCGATGCTATACTGAGTACCGTTACTCTGAATGACAACCGGACACCCTTTGCCCTCTTTCCAGAGTTTAGTTTCTCTCTTAATCACTTGTTTTCTGGTGCTTCCGTCCGGTGCGAACGCGCAAACGCCGGCCGCGCCTCCTCCGGCCCCCCAAACGCCGGCTGCGTCTCCTCCTCCGCCCCAGACTTCGAATCCTCTGGACGCGTTAAAGATATTCGTGCTCGAAGGCACCGCTGTTTCCAACTTCATACCGGACCGGGTCAGCAAGATGGTGGTCGTCGAGGTGCGGGACAAAAACGACTTTCCCGTCGAGGGCGCCTCCGTCCTATTTCAGCTTCCTCAGACCGGCCCTGGAGGCACGTTCGCCAATGGCGAGCATTCCCGAACGATTCAGACGGATTTGCGAGGCCAAGCGGCTGTGTCCTTCGAACTCAACCCGGATGCGGGTAGATTTCAGATTGAGGTTACCGCTACCATCGGCAGCCGCAGCGGCAAAGCCACGATCTCGCAATCGAACTCACTGATGCCGATTGATGAAAAGAAGCTGGAGAAGCAGCACCGCTGGTACACCAGTAAGAAGTTTCTAATCATCACGGCGGTAGTGGCGTCGGGCGCCGCCGTCGCCATCATTCTCGCCACCAAGGGCGGATCTTCGAAAACCTCCACCTCCGGTCCCACCATCGTGATCACGCCCGGAACTCCAACATTCGGCGGGCTTAGATGACACGAGTTTATCCAGGCATCTTGATGTTGGCGGCCGCCGCTCTGCACGGACAGGGCTCCATCAGCGGGCCGGTCAGCGAGTACGTGTTCGACCCCAGCACCAGCACCATCCGTGCCATCGTCGGCGCGCCAGGCTCCGCGTATGTAAGCAAGTCCGTGACTGCCGGGATTCAGTTTGGATCTGTCGCCCCGAATGGCGTTTCCGCGATCACGGTAGCCGGCGACTCTTCCAATTTCATCGCCACCTTGACGCAATCGCCGCTGATCACGATCCCGCTCCCCGGCGCGATCGACGGCGCCGACCAGATTTTATGGTCTCTCGATTCCTCTGCGGCAGTTTTATTTTCTTCCCGCGGCCGGTCCTTGCAGTTTGTGAGTCAATTCAATCAGCAGCCGGTAGTTCAGTCAAAAATTGATCTTTCCACGCTCGAACCGGTCACGAAAGTTGCCCGCGGTCGCGTCACGGCGGCACCGATAGTCTTGCTGGCCACCGATTCCGCGGCAAAAATGGCCGTCATCGCGATTGGTGGACAGGTCTATCTGATCCAGAACGGCGCGTCCCCGCAATTGCTCCTGAAGCTCGAATCCGCGAAAGCGGCCGCCTTCAGTGCCGACGGCTCCGTCTATATCGTGGACGGTACCGCGAATCAGGTCTGGGCGGTTCGGAACCCGTCGGGAAGCCCGCAAGTCCAATCCTTGTCTGCCACTCCGGCTGATCTTGGCGACCCCGTCGGTATCGCGGTGCAGGGAAGCCAGTTCTACGTCGCCCGCAGCGCCGACAATCGAATTCGTGTTTACAACTTGACCACCCTTCAACAAACCGGCGAACTTCCGCTGGACGCCGCTGCCTCGACTCTTCAGCCGTTCACCGCGACTTCTTTCCTTGCCAACGCTCGCCGCGATCCGGCGGATCCGGTTCTGCTTCTTCAAACGGCGCCCACGCCCAGCGTGATTTTCATCCCGACGGGAGCGAACCAGTAGTGCGGTGGCAACGTTTAGCCGTTTTATCGGGCATCTGCCTGGCCGCTCTCACGCAGCAGGCGCAGGGGCAGACCATCCCTTTCCAGCTCAGCATCAAGCAGGGCACCAACGCCCCGACCACGATTCCCAATGGCACGACCCTGAATCTGGTGGCCACCGGCGTCGGCATGGCGACGACCTTTACTCTCACCGCGACCTACATCGGGACCACGACGGCAGTCATTTCCGCCGCTCCCACGCTTTTAGGGCCGACCGACTTTACGGTAAGCCCCATTAAAGGGCTTCCTCTCACTTTACAGCCCGGTTCCTCTGTCAGCCTGCAAGTGACCTACACTCCTTCAACGGATGTAGGGGAGGTCGGTCAACTGGACCTTGGGTACACGCAGACTGCCGCGACGACCAACGGAACTTCGAGTTCCGGCACGATCACGCTTACCATCGACGGATCGGTGCCGCAGTTTCTGGTGAGTTACGCGCTCCAATCGAATTCAAACGTCATCACCATCGCCAGCGGCGGAACCATACAATTTCAACCGACTCCTTTTGGAAGCAGCGCCACCGCCACCGTGATCGTCGTAAACCGCGGCAGCGGAGAGGGAAATGTCAATACCATCGCGGTCACCGGAAGCGCCTTCCAACCCCTTGGGGAACCTTTACTCCCGGCAACCCTGGATAGCGGCGGCAATCTCCAGTTTGTGCTTCAGTACACGCCTTCAGCAGTAGGCGCCAATGATGTCGGCGGACTCACCCTCACTTTCAGCGATGGGACCACGTTCACGGCGGTCCTGCAAGGATCCGGGAACGGGTCGACCTACGCTTATACCCTGATCAACAACGGCGTCAATTCCACGATCACAGCCGGCCAGACAGTTACGCTCCCCAGCATCGCGATCGGTCAGACCGAATCGGTCATGATCCAGGTCCAGAACACCGGGAATGCCAGCGGTACAATCAGCGTGATCTCGGTTTCCGGGAACGGCTACGTCCTTTCGAATCTTCCAGCCCTGCCGCTCACGCTCGCGCCGCAGGCGGTTACGTTATTCACGTTGAGCGTCACACCCACACAACCAGGTGCAACCGACGGCACGCTTCGAGTGGGCAACGATCTCTTCACGCTCGTCACCAGCGGAATTGGACCGAATCTCGTCTATTCCTATGCGACGGCGGGAACCACGACCACCGTTCTGCCTGCGGGCACGGTCCTGTTTAGTCCTCTTGCCGTCAGTCAGACATCCAGTCTTCCCTTTACGGTATCTAACACCGGCACCAGCGCGGCCCTGATCGCGAGCATCGGAATCAGCGGAAGTTCGTCCGGCCCCTTCACGCTCTCGGGCGTACCCGCTTTGCCCTTGAATCTTCAGCCCGGGGCGTCAATCAGTTTTTCGATCAATTTCGCCCCGACCAGTACCGGCCAAGCGACGGCAAGCTTGCTTGTGAATGCCCAGTCGTTCTCACTTTTGGGATTCGGCACCCAGCCACCCGCGCTGCCGGCTTATACGATTACCGGACCTAGCGGCCAGATCGCACCCTCCCAGCAGCCTTCGATCGGCCTTACTCTCGCCCAGGCCTATCCGCTGAATCTTACCGGCACCCTGACCATTCAGGTGACCTCAGATTCCTTCGCAGCCGATCCCGCGATTCAATTTTCGACCGGCGGTCTTACCGTGCCGTTCACCATTCCGGCCGGCCAGACGCAGGCGGTTTTCCCGAACGGATCCACCAGTATCCGGTTTCAGACAGGCACCGTAGCCGGCAGCATTACGATCACCCCCACGTTTGCGACTACCACGGGTCTCAGCCTTACTCCCGCGAATCCGACGGTGCTTCAATTGACCGTGCCAAGCCAGGCTCCGGTCCTCCTGAGCGCGGCGATTTCCAACGAAACAGCGACCGGTTTTGTAGTGACTATTAACGGGTATGTAACTGCCCGCTCCGTGACCAGCCTTGGCTTTACCTTCTCCATCGCCTCCGGAGTGAACTCGACCACGTCCACATTTTCATTAGATGTGTCCCAGGCCTCCGCCATCTGGTTCAGCGGTTCCGCATCGGCGGAATTTGGTGGACAATTTTCGATCGCGGTTCCCTTCACGTTGCAAGCATTGGGAGGAGCGAACGCGGCCACGGCCCTGCAATCGATTTCCGTGACCGCAACAAATGGCTCCGGTGTTTCCAATCCCGTAAGCGCGACGTTCCCTTAGTAGTCCGTTAGTAAAATGGCCTATTGCAATTCGGAGCTATCTGAGGGAAAATCGATAAAAGTATTTAAAACAGTACCTTGCGGGTGTACGCTGAATGTGAAGCTGGGGATTGGCGGCACGGCGAAGGACAAGTTTCTAAATGCCCAAGTTGGCGCGTGATCGAGCCTTAGTAATTGCCCGTCGCGGACAAGATATTAAAAGATTGACAGGTGCCATCCATGAGTCAATTAGTGAAGTCGATCGAGATTCCATCCCCACCCGGCGCAGACGTGTGCGCCCGATCCAGACAGAAACGTTTTCCTGGTACCAGTCTTCTCTCTGCTTGCGGCGTTTTCGTTTGCTCAATTAGCCGCTGCGGGAGGTCGATCGGCGCATGACCACCAACCGGGAAAATGAGATGGCGCAACCTCTGGTGTCCATCCTCATTCCAGCCTTTAACGCCGAAAAATGGATTCGGCAAGCCATCGAGAGCGCACTCGCGCAAAGTTACAATAATAAAGAGGTTATTGTCGTTGACGATGGGTCCAGCGACGGAACCGCGGATATTGTCCGTGGTTTTGGCAACCGGATCCGGTTCATTCATTCCACGCATTTAGGTGGAAATGCCGCGCGCAATTTACTGCTCGAGATGTCCAGCGGCGAATGGCTTCAGTACCTGGACGCGGACGATTATTTGCTGCCGGACAAGATTTCCGGTCAGATTGACGAGCTCCACGCCAATGGAGACGCTTTCGATATCATTTGTTCCCCCTACCTTCTTCGCAGCGAGGTTGACGGCCGGGAAATCCCCGTTAGCCTTTCGGTGCCGCTGGACGTCCCCGCGGAGTTTATTTCCTGGGGGAGTTTTTGGACCGGCGCGTTTCTGATGCGCCGCTCCGCAGTCGTCGACGTGGGGCACTGGAGGGAAGAGCAAGTCGCTTGTCAGGAACATGAATTGATTCTGCGATTCATGCGTGCTGAGAAACGATTCGGGTTGTGCAATCAGATCGCTGCGGTGTATCGCCATCACGGCTCTGGAACAGTCTCGAAAAA
>Ga0116129_1000524_pt1 | contig 24639 bp, 26 predicted proteins | sample June2015DPH_17_2_FD_89732 | JGI IMG/M metagenome (GOLD analysis project Ga0116129, IMG submission 89732) | Peatland microbial communities from SPRUCE experiment site at the Marcell Experimental Forest, Minnesota, USA - June2015DPH_17_10 | ecosystem: Environmental > Terrestrial > Soil > Wetlands...
AGTTTATCAGCCGAATGACAGCTTTCTGATCTCTCTCCGGCAGCGTGGCGACCATCTGGAATCTCTTCCATGTCCGTCTTGCTTCGCTGTCGTCGTGGATGCGCTCGACCTTGGGAGTTTTCATGCCGAGCAGTTCGTCGGTCGAGATGCGGAGCGCGCCGGCCAGGTCGATCACGGCGGGGGCCGACGGAAATTCTGCTTCCGTCTCGTAGAAATCCGAGACAGACGGAGGTTTCTCGGATTCTGTTTCTCTCTCAGTCGCTACTGCTGCGCACACTCAGTGCTGCTCTCGCCCCCACAAATCCAACGATCCGCTACACTAACTCTATGAGCGAGACCCAACTCCTCACTGTGGCGCTGACCACGGTCCCCATGATGATCGTCATCCTCATCGGAATCCTGATCAACAACGCCCGCCTTATCGACGTGACGTAAAGGAAACCTCCGCGCAGAGATGAGAGTAGTCGAGGCAAACATGGAGAAAAACCACAGCGAAATGCTCCACCGCGTAGGCGACCTCGACACCCGCCTCACCCGCATCGAGAAAAGCCTAGGCATGAATCGCAATTAAATCTCAGATCGACAGAGACAGTCAGAATCGACCCACTCGTAAATCAGCGGTGCGATATTAGCCAACACCCGCCGTAGCCGTACTTTACGCCCGACTGTACCCGGTTTTCCACCCTGCAATTACGACTCGAAAGCCGCAGCCGCACTTCCAGCCTGACAAGTTTTGGCGGATCGCGTAAAATCATTGATGAAGCCCGAGACGGTAGGAGAGCGGCGAAATGACGATCACCATAGACCCAAAACTTGAAGCACGGCTCCGCGAGCGGGCCGAGTCCGAAGGGCTGACGATTGACGCTTATCTCGAACGGCTCGTTCATTCCGACCAGGCGGCAGAACAAGAACTCGAGACGCTTGCGCTTGAGGGATTGAATTCGGGGACTCCGATGGAAGTCGGCCCCGGTTATTGGGAAGAGAAGCACAAGCTTCTCGATGACCGGCTCAAGAAAACCCGGTGAGCGAAAGCCGCTATGCAGTTCGCCCCAAAGCGGACCGCGACCTCGACGACCAAGCATTTTACTACGCGGCCCAAGGTTCACCGGAACTCGGGCACCGCTTTCTTGTCGCGGCTCACGAAACATTCTCTCTGCTCGCCAGCCAACCAAACATGGGGTGGCATTCACGTCTCAAGCATCCGGATCTGAAAACGCTTCGGGTGTTTCGAATCAAGGGGTTCGAACGGATTCTAATCCTATACTTATCTCTCCTCGACGGTGTGGAAATCTTGCGAGTAGTTCATGGCTCGCGTGATCTTCTGGCACTGCTGCATCGAGAAGGGCTCGATTAGAATCGACAGGGAATCGACAGGAATCGACAGGGGATCGACAGGGATCGACAGGGATCGACAGGATCGACAGGGATCGACAGGGACAGACAGAATCGACCCACTCGTAAATTCGAAAAACGAACGCGATAACCCCTAGCAGCGAAGCGACTTGTAAAAGCCAGGGACACACAGCCCCGTCCCTTTCACAAAAAACGCCGCTTTCCACTTTGAGTCGTCACTATATCGCCGCTCTCGATGAATCCCATCCAATCCACAACGTCAATCTCCCGCCATTTCTTCAATTTCCCGCATTCACTCACCTCCGCCCCTCACAATCCTCCTTATGATGTAGGCAAGATTCCAGGGGTATCCCAGTGGACGCCTGGAGCGTGATTCCGTCAAGTCCTCGAGGTCCTGTACGGAGTCGTCATATGGAATTGGGGGGAACCAGCGTCCCTTTCAGCGGGCTCTGCCGTGAGAGCGATCACACGGATTTGGGATCCCTTCCTGGTAGATCGCCAGGAAAACCGTAGCAAGTCGGGCCGTGGCGCCCGCACTCTGAAAGTGTGAAATAGAAAGGACGCGTCCGCGCAAAAATGGCATCTCTGTAACCTCGCCCGCTCCCCGAGCACCTTTAGTACACTATCTTCTTATGCTCACCCGCCGGCATTTCCTCGCATCCTCGACGGCTGCCTTCGCCGCGAATCTTTTCGGTGCGCCGAAGGACGCGAAGACGCCTCCGCCCGAATTGGAAAAGCTCGGCGCGGTTGCCTTGCGCGAAGCTAAGAAATACAAAGCCACCTATTGCGATATCCGCATCGTTCGCCTCCGCGACCAGCGCATCGGCCTCCGCGTGCAATCCGGCCGAGGCGGCGGACCAAATATCTCAGTCCCCAACGTCGGCGAAGATTCGACCTTTGGATTCGGCGTCCGCGTCATCGTCAACGGAGCCTGGGGCTTCGCCTCTTCGCCCGTCGTCACACCGGAGGAAATCGCCCGCATCACTGGCGAAGCCGTGATCGTCGCCAAGGCCAACGCCAGCATCCAGCCGAAACCGGTGCAACTCGCCCCCGTCAAAGCCTATCGCGACGTCTGGGTCACGCCCCATGAAAAGGATCCCTTCACGGTTTCGATGCAGGAGAAAATCGACCTGCTCCAGCGCGTCTGCAACGAAATTAAGAAAAATCAAAAGGTTCAGAGCGGCAACGCCAACATCAATTTCCGCACCGAAGACAAATACTTCGCGTCCTCCGAAAATTCCTCCATCCAGCAATTGATCATTCAGATTTACGGCGAAGTTTCGGCTACCGCGGTCGATCGCGACGCCGGCACTTCGGCCACGCGTAACTATTCGCCCACTCAGGCCTCCGCCGGATGGGAATATGTGCCGGAGATGAATCTAGAAGAAAACGCGACTCGTTTACGCGAAGAAGTCATCGAGCATTTGAACGCCCCCGCCGTGCGGCCCGGTAAGAAAGATTTGCTCCTGATGCCGAATCACCTGATGCTGACCATCCATGAGAGCGTCGCCCATCCCACGGAGCTCGACCGCGCCCTCGGATACGAAGCCAACTACGCCGGCACCAGCTATATCACGCCCGATAAAATCGGCAAGCGCATCGCCAGCGAGCACTGCACTTTCATCGGTGATCGCACGCAGGCGCGCGGTTTAGGTACCTGCGGCTACGACGATGATGGCGTCAAGACCAGCGAATTCACCATCATCGACAAAGGAATTTTCCGCAATTATCAAACCACGCGGGAGCAGGCGCACCTGGTGGGCGATAAGGAATCGCACGGCTGCTGCCAGGCCGATTCATGGGCCACCGTTCCTTTCCAGCGCATGCCGAACGTGTGGCTGAAACCCGGTCCCAAGGAAACCACGATGGAGGATCTGATCGCCGGCATCGACGACGGCGTCCTGATCGACGGCCGCGGTAGCTACTCCATCGATCAGCAGCGTTACAACTTCCAGTTTGGCGGCGATGCGTTCTGGGAAATCAAAGGCGGCAAGAAGCGCGGCATGATTTCGCGCGTGTCTTATCAGGCCCGCACGCCTGATTTCTGGCACGCCTGCGACGGCACCGCCGGACCCGCGTATTGGCGCCAGTTCGGCACTACCGGAGACGCGAAAGGCGAGCCCACGCAGATCAATTCCATCAGCCACGGCTGCTCCCCCACCCGCTTCCGCAATATCGACGTCATTCTCACGGACTAATATGCTGACTCAAGACGAAGCACAAAAACTCGCGAAAAAAGTTCTCGGCATGTCGTCCTTTCCCGAATGCCAGGTCACCATCACCTCTCAGGAACAGGCGTATACCAGGTTTGCCAACAACGGCATCACCACTGCGTCGTTCTCCTTGCGCCATAACCTGTCGATCGTGACCACCCGAGACGCCCGCACCGGCTCCTATTCGACCAACGATCTGGACGACGATTCGCTCCGCGCGGCCGTCAAAAAAGCCGAGGAGTTAGCGGCCTTGACGCCTCAAAATTCGGAGCGCCTCAGCCCCGTTGGTCCGCAGCAATTTCCCAAAACGTTCGATTTCGACGAGAAAACCGCCAACGCCAGATCGCCCGAAATGATTCCGCACGTCAAGACCATCATCGACGCCGCGATGAAGCAGCAACTGGTCGCCGCCGGCTTGGTCGAACGCTCCCATCGCATCACCGCGATCGCCAACAATGCCGGACTCTTCGGCTATCACGACTCCAGCGACTCGCAATTGACCACCACGATTCGCATGTCCGACGGTTCCAGCTCCGGATGGGCCGGCCAGCCTTCCACGAAGCTTTCAGAAATCGACAGTGCGCATCTGGCGGCCACGGCGATTGAAAAATGCAAGCGCTGGAAGAATCCGCAACGACTCACGCCCGGTAATTACACCGTAGTCTTTGAACCCACCGCAACCGGAGATCTGGTGCGCCTGATGATCGGCGGATTTTCCGCGCGCGCTACCGATGAAGGCCGGACGTTTATTTCGAAGCGCGGCGGCGGCTCCTTGCTGGGTGAAAAAGTGTTCCCCGAATCCGTCACTTTGCGCAGCGATCCTTTCGATCCGCGCCAGCCGTCGTCTCCTTGGACGGGAGACTGGCTGCCCACCAGCGCGCTGACTTACATCGATAAAGGAGTGATCGCAAATCTCGGCTACGACCGTTATTGGGCCGAAAAGACCGGTAAAAAACCGAACGGCGGTGGAGGCGGCGGCCGCGGTGGTGGCGGAGGCGGTTTCGGCTTCGGCGGCAGCAGCCTGATTATGGACGGCACCGATACGCCCATAGAAAAACTCATCGCCTCGGTAGACCGCGGTTTGCTCGTCACGCATTTCTGGTACATTCGCGGGGTCAATCAGCAGACGCTGCAAAACACCGGCCTGACCCGCGACGGTCTGTTCCTGATCGAAAATGGAAAAATCACCACGCCGATCATGAATTTCCGCTTCAACGAAAGCCCGGTGCGATTGTTGAAGAACACCAAAATGGTAGGCCAAGCCACCCGCGTCCGAGGCCTGGAAGGCGGCATGATGATCAGCCCGGCAATCGTCGCCACAGACTTCCCGTTGACCTCGATTTCAGATGCAATCTAAGCTACTGTTTCGGCACCAGACCGATTGTTTTTACAATTAGCGCTAGCTCGCGTTTATCGAGGCCAGTCGGCGGGAGCGCTTTGTCGGTGGAAAATTCTGCTGTTACTACATCTGCTCCCAGGGCTGAGGCTGGGACTTCGTGCGAGAACGTGTAATCGCCGGGTTGCGAATATGTTTCGGAGCCTGCCGGCGTTCCGTTTACGGTGGCTGTCACGGTCACTGGACCCAACTTCTTCACCACCGCATCTATTAATGTGAAGTTCAATTCCAGCCTGGCACCGTTCTGGGCCGCGCCGAGGGGCGGTCGCAGGACCAGCGAAAATTTTGATGTGCTCCAGCGCCAGGCGTCTCCTTCCACGTTCGAAAATCCGCGTACCAGTTGCGCGGAGTCGGCTGGATCTGCCACGTTGACGATGCTGGCCAAGCCGTCTTCTCTCGCCTTCACTTTCTTCTTGCGCCGGCATGCCGCCGGAGCCAACGTCACAAACGCCAGCAGCGCGACGGCTGCTATCAATCTCCGCACTTTTCCACCTCGACTAGACAACTATAAAATGTCGGACCACCACCGATATCAGTCAATCGTTCGGACGTCAACGCGTTTGCGCTGCGGCCGTCCTGCGACCGCTTGGCCCAGCGGACGGAAGGAGCGCGAACCACTCCGCTCCCGACGACTCCATCCACTTCGGCGGTTAACAACAAGCTGCCGCGCTCGTTGAACGCGCGCACCAGATCTCCGGTGTGAATCCCGCGCTGTTCCGCATCTTCGGTCGAGATGTGCAACACCGATGTCTGCTTATCCACCGAATCACGATTGCCAAATGTCGAGTTCATGCTGTCGTCGTTTTTCGACGAAACGAACTCCAGCGGAAATCTCGTTCTCAATGAAACATCTCCAAACCGCGACTCGACCGGAGGCACATAATCCGGCACGTCCAGTTCGCATTTGCCGGAGGGCGTTCCGAAATTTCCTTTGGCAAACGGCAGAAACGGAGTGGGGACATTCAATCGCACCGAATGCTCACGTTCCAGCTGTTCCAGCGTGATTCCTTGGAGAAATGGATGCCCCGAATTCAGCAGTGCGCGAATCATGTCGTCTTCCGAGTCATTAAAACAACCGTCTTCAAATCCGATCCTCTGCGCCAGAGCGCGAAAGACTTCCACATTCGATTTTGTCTCGCCGGGCGCGGGGACCGCGGGTCTTGCAAGCTGTAAATGATAGTGTCCGTAGGCGAGATAAAGGTCCGTATGTTCGAGAAAGGTGGTCGATGGCAGCAAAATATCGGCGTAATCGGCGGTGTCGGTCTGAAACTGCTCCAGCACGACGGTGAATAAATCCTCGCGCCGGAATCCTTTTAGCACTCGATTTTGATCCGGTGCAATCCCCGCTGGATTCGAATTGTAAACGACAATCGCTTTCACCGGCGGCTGATCGAGCGCGGTCAGCGCCGACCCCAGTTCGCTCATATTGACGGTTCGCGCCGCGCGGCCCAGTTCCGGCATCTCCAGCGCGGCCCTATTGAACTGGAACGCCTGTGAAACCGAAAGCTGCAAGCCTCCGCCGACCTCTTTCCAGGAACCGGTCAGCGCCGGCAAGGCGGCGATCGCGCGCACCGCGGCGCCTCCGCGCTCGCTTCGCTGCACGCCGTAATTAGCGCGAATCACGGCAGGACGCGTGGTTGCGTACTGGCGAGCCAACTGAATGATATCTTCCTTGGCGATTCCAGTCAGCGCGGAGACGCGGTCCGGATCGTAGGCGCGCGCACGCTCGGCGAGAGCATCGAAACCATTGGTATATTGCGCGACATAATCGGCGTCATGTAACTTTTCGCCGATGATCACGTGCATCAGGCCGAAGGCCAGCGCGAGATCGCTGCCCGGATTGATCCGCAGATGCTGATCCGCCAGCGCGGCCGTGCGCGTTCGCACCGGATCGATCACAATCAGCCTGGCGCCGTTGCGTTTCGCTTCGACGATGAAGGGCCACAGATGAACGTTGGTGCCGTGAATATTCGCGCCCCAGGCGATGATGAATTTTGCGTGTGCGAACTGCTCCGGCTCAGTCCCATAGCGATTTCCCAGGGTCGCCATGAGCCCCGCTCCGCCGGCCGCGGAACAGATGGTTCGATCGAGGCGGGACGCGCCCAGGCGATGGAAAAACCTGCGGTCCATGCCGCCGCCGTTCAAGAGCCCCATCGTTCCGGCGTAGCTGTAGGGCAGAATCGACTGCGGCCCAAACTCATCGGCGAGCGCGCCCAGCTTGTGCGCAATGGTGTCAAGCGCTTCGTCCCAGGTTATGCGGGTGAAGCGGCCTTCGCCCTTTTTACCGACGCGTCTTTGCGGATAGAGCAGCCTCTGCGGAGAGTATTCGCGCTCCAGATACTGTGCGACTTTGCCGCACAAAAATCCACGCGTGACAGGATGATCGGGATTGCCGCGCAGTTTGCTGGCAACGCCGGCGTCGACGTTTACCAGCAGCGAACACGTGTCGGGGCAATCGAGTGCGCAGACCGAGTGGCATACCTGCATGAATTTAAGAATAACAAGAGTCTCTTGCCGGTCTGCTTGACGGGGCGGCCTCAGTTCCCGTCACGGGATGCGGCGTTTCCTTGCTGGGCGTCCGGGCTGCGCCCGGATGGACCGATTGGCAATCGGTCCGCAGGTTGGCAACCTGCCCCACATTCTGATCGGATCGGTGTGGCAATTGGTTGCATCCAAAACACGAGTGTCGACGAGGCTGGCGCGAGCTTGTTATTTTGGGAGGTGCATGCAGACCAGACAACTTGGCAATAGCGACTTGATGATTACTCCGCTCGGCATCGGCGCCTGGGCGATGGGCGGGGCGGGATGGGCCTTTTCCTGGGGACCGCAAGACGATAACGATTCCATTGCCGCGACGCGCGCAGGCCTCGAAGCGGGCTTGAACTGGATCGACACGGCCGCCGTTTACGGGCTGGGTCATTCCGAGGAAGTTGTCGGGCGCTCCATCGCCGGCTTCTCGCCAAAGCCCTACATCTTTACCAAGTGCGAGCGCACCTGGGATGCGGACGGGAACATTGTCAAGAGCCTCAAAAAAGATTCGATTCAGCGCGAATGTGAAGCGAGCCTGAAGCGCCTCAACGTCGGCTCGATCGACCTGTATCAAATCCACTGGCCGGAGCCGGATGAGGATCTGGAAGAGGGCTGGGAAGCGCTGGTTCGCCTCAAAGAAGCGGGCAAAGTGCGTCACATCGGCGTCTCGAACTGCAACGCGGCGCAGCTTGCACGCATATCGAAACTGGCCAAGCCGGCGTCGTTGCAGCCACCGTATTCATTGGTCTCGCCGGAGATCGAAGATTCGATTCTGCCCTACTGCGGCGAGCACAACATCGGCGTGATCGTCTATTCGCCAATGCGCAACGGGCTGCTGAGCGGCACGATGACGAAGGAGCGCGTGGCGACGCTGCCTGAAGAAGACGTGCGCAGGCGCATGCCGGCGTTTCAGGAACCGAATTTGAGCCGCAATTTGGAGACAGTGGAAAAGCTCCGCAGGATCGGCGATCGGCACGGGCGGACACCGGGCGAGGTCGCGATTGCGTGGACGCTGCGGCGGCCCGAAGTGACGGCGGCGATCGTTGGTCTGCGCAACGGGGGTCAACTGGCAGGAGTGATCGGCGCGGCTGAGTTTCGATTGAGTGATGCGGAGATTGAGGAAATAAATTCCTAGCGGTCAACCGCTCCCTGTGGTCACGGCTCGGAATCAGGCCGCGACCTGTGAGGAAATTAAAACTTGAAATTCTCTTTTTCTTCGCCCATAATAATGTTATGGCACTTACCAAACGGCAAAAAGAGTTTCTGGACTTTCTCGCCGGTTTTTTGGAAAAACGCGGCTACAGTCCGAGCTATGAGGAAATCGCCGAGGGGCTGGATCTCGCCTCTCTGGCTACCGTGCATAAGCACATCATGGCGCTTGAAACGAAGCACTATGTGACGCGCGGATTCAATCAGAGCCGCTCGCTTGAAATCGCGCCGAAATACTACGACGAACAAAGGCAGCACCGGCAACAGCCTGCTTCCTTCGAAGTTCCCCTGCTGGGCCGTATCGCGGCGGGTGCGCCGGTGGAGGCGATTGCCGGGCGCGACACGCTGAACTTTTCCGATTTCGCCGGCGATCCCAGCACCTATGCGTTGCAGGTTCGCGGCGAATCGATGATCGAAGATCACATCTGCGACGGCGACTATGTGCTGGTGGAGCATGCCACGGAGGCACGCGACGGCGATATTGTGGTGGCGCTGGTCGACGGGTCTGAAACGACGCTCAAACGGTTCTATCTCGAAGCGGGCGACCGAGTGCGTTTACAGCCCGCCAATTCGTCGATGCAGCCGATATTCGTGGATCGCGCGGCGGTGGCGATTCAAGGAAAAGTATTGGCTGTGCTGCGGAAATATTGAAGGAGAGGGCGTTGCGCCCCCTCCTGCTTACGGGTTACTTCGAATGATTACAATGCTCGCAGCAACCGGCTGCACAGCACGCCGGATCGCCACAGCAAAGGGCGAACGCCCAGGTAAATAGTCTGGTCATTGTTATCTCCTTTTGAAATTTATCTAAGATCTGCTCATGCCCGCATGCTTACGCATGGCGGTTCTGTGAGTGAATGGGCAAATGTTTAGATGCGGAGAAGGCGGTTCAAAATGTACAGATCGCTGCGATCTTCCACGGTCGGCGATGACTGTTCCCACTGGATGTTTGTGACGGCAGGAACCAATCCGGCCACAGGCATGACCGGCACGTTGGCGATGGCCGCAACGTGGACGATCTTCGCAGAATCCAGCGCGTCGTAGGGACATTTAAAGCTGGTATTGGTTCGGGGGCAACACGGGGCAGGGAGCTGGCATTTAGCCAGAATGCAATCGAGCGGCATCCCCAGCAGCAGGATTACAAGCGCGATGGACACCGCGAACTTCATTGCAACTTCATTATACGGGAATCCCGACGCGCCACAACGCGAAGGCGATGGCCTGCTTCAAATAAATCCATTCCTGCCGCCAGCCATGATGCGGCTCCGATGGACGGGGCGATCCGTAGACATCGATTCCCTGGAATTGCAGCATCCGTTTTACGCGATATATATGATAGCCGTCGCTCACCACGATGCAGGAATGGAGATTCATGCGGCGCATAATTTCGGCCGCCGCAGCAGTGCTGTAGACCGTGGTTTCGCCCTCCGATTCGACGATGATCGCCTCAGAGGGAATGCCGTGGCGGCTGAGATAAGCGCGGCCCACTTCGCCTTCGGTGAACCTGGGATCGCCGCCTTTCCCGCCGGTGGTGATGATGAGCGGGGCGAGCCCTTGGCGGTAGAGAAACAGCGCATGATTCAGCCGCGCTTCCAAAATAGGCGAGGGCTTGCCGCGATATTCCGCCGCGCCGAGCACTAGAATCACGTCGGCGGCGCGGGCCTCATCGACGTTCGATTGGCGACGGATGTCGCGGGCGACGAGTAAAAGCTCGACGGCAAGCCCGATCGCGCCGAGCACAAGCAATCCCGCAACGGCCCTGATAAGGCTAGATTTCATTGAGTACGCTAAGCTGACATTGTAATTGACCCAATGGAAGTAGTTTTAAGCGAAAAAAACCCGCTGCTCAAACAGGTGCGGCGCGCGGTGCAAAAAGGCTCGCTCACCGACGATGGATTTGCTGTCGCCGAAGGGTTCCATTTGCTGGAAGAGGCGCTGAAAAGCAACGCTGAGATCGGCACGGTGATCGTCGCGCAGTCTGTGAGGAGCGCTATTCAATCGCACGTAAAAGGCCTGAAAATGCGGGTGGTGACGGTGCGCGATGCCGATTTCGCGGCGCTGGCATCGACTGAATCGCCGCAGGGCGTGATCACGCTGGTGAAGCCGCCTGGCTGGACTCTGGATCAGCTTTTGCGCGGACGGGCGCTGGTCGCGGTGCTCGACGGCATTCAGGATCCGGGCAATGCCGGTGCGATTCTGCGGGCGGCCGAGGCGTTCGGAGCCACCGGCGCGGCGTTCTTAAAAGGGTCTGTGAGCCCGTACAATCCGAAATGCATGCGGGCATCGGCGGGCTCGGTTTTTCGGCTTCCCATCGCCGCCGCGCTGGACGAGTCGTTGCTGCTGGCGGCGCTCGGAAAAAAACGAGGGGTGTTGTATGCGGCGATGCCGAGGGCCGAGGGGCTGGTCGCCGATGCGAATTTTAAAACGAGCTGCGCGATCGTGATCGGCAGCGAAGGACGCGGGGTCAGTCAGGATTTGGCCGAGCACGCGATTGGGCTTCGCATCCCGACCATGGGCGTCGAATCCTTGAACGCAGCGGTGGCGGCAGGGATCTTATTTTATGAAGCACGATGCCAGAGGAACGCGCCATGAGCCTGTTCGATTCCGCGCCGCTCGAATCGCTGGCGGATAAAAATAAGCGTCCGCTGGCTGAGCGCATGCGTCCCGACACGTGGGAAGGCTTCGTCGGCCAACAGCACATTCTGGGTCCGGGAAAACCTTTGCGGGTGCAGATCGAACGGGATCAATTGCAATCGCTGATTTTGTGGGGGCCTCCCGGGGTGGGAAAGACCACGCTCGCGCGGCTGATCGCCCGGCTGACGCGCGCTGATTTCATTCCGTTCAGCGCTGTTCTTGCCGGCATCAAGGAAATCAAGGCAGTGATGGTTGATTCGGAGCGCGCGCGAAAGCTTGGCCGCCGGACCGTTGTCTTTATCGACGAAATTCATCGGTTTAATAAAGCGCAGCAGGATGCGTTCCTGCCTTACGTCGAGCGGGGTGACATCATTTTAATTGGCGCGACTACGGAAAATCCATCGTTTGAAGTTAATTCGGCGCTGCTCTCGCGGGCGAAAGTTTACGCGCTTCGCGCGCTCTCCATGGATGAGATCGTCACGTTGCTCGAAGGGGCGATGAAAACGCTGGGACTGACGGCGACTCGCGAATTGCTGGAACAAATCGCGATTTACGCCAACGGGGATGCACGAACGGCGTACAACATTTTGGAACTGGGGTCGGCGGTGGCGCGCGATGGCGTGCTGGAGCAGGACGCGGTCGAATCCGTGATTGAGCGGAGGGTGCTGCTCTACGACAAGTCTGGGGAAGAGCATTTTAATCTGATCTCGGCGCTGCATAAGAGCATCCGTTCGTCCGATCCGGACGCGGCTTTGTACTGGTTGGCGCGGATGCTGGAAGCGGGCGAGGATAGGCTTTATATCGCGCGGCGGCTGGTGCGGATGGCGATCGAAGACATCGGTTTGGCCGATCCGCGAGCGTTGGAACAAGCGATGGCCGCGCAGCAGGCTGCGCACTTTCTTGGAATCCCTGAAGGCGATCTGGCGTTGGGGCAGGTGGCGATTTATTTGGCTATCGCGCCGAAATCGGACGCATCGTATAAGGCACTGGGCGCGGCGACGCAGACGGTGGAAAAATCTCCCGCCGAGCCGGTTCCGATGCAGCTTCGCAATGCTCCGACGCGCTTGATGAAACAGTTTGGCTACGGGTCCGGGTATCAGCACGCGCATCAGTTCGAGGATGCGGTCAATACGATGGAGTGCTTGCCGGAATCGTTGAAGGGTACGCGGTTTTATGAACCGACGGATCGGGGGATGGAGCAGAGGATCGGGCAAAGGCTCGCGGAATTGCGGAAGAAGAAGGAGTCAGGAGATAGAGGTCAGGAGTCAGAATCGGACGGTTAGATATGAGGCTATTCCATGAGTTGTTGAAGCAGTCATTTGCCATCGCAGTATTTTTGGCCGTCTGTTCCCTTGCTCCACGGTGCGAAGGCCAGAAACGCTCCGATTCCAGTACAAAACCATCCACCGACAAGACGAGCCAACCATCCGCACTTCTAATCCCTAATGAGGTAAATAATTATTGGATAAACGCCGATACAAAGACTGGCAAGGACCAATCTCCATCGCCCGAGTGGGCGTTGGTTATCGTCGGAATCGGTGGGCCGGAGGGCTATCGGCTGTCCCTATAGTCTCTCATTTACTTCCGCGCGGTCACTGTGACTTCGATATGCGCGCCGCCGGATAGGGCTGCGACTCCTACTGTGGTTCGGGTTGGCTTGGGATCCGGGAAGGTGTGGACGTAGACGGCGTTCATCCGTTGGAACATGCTCATATCGGTCAAATAAACTTGCACCGACACGGCGTCGCTGAAATCGTAGCCGCCGGCTTTTAGGATTCCGCCGACGTTTTCCAGGCACTGGCGGACCTCTTCGTCGAAGTTTTCTGGTACTTTCTGGGTCTTGGGATCAGTCCCTGTTTGTCCTGAAACATAGAGCGTGTCTCCTACCTGAATGCCCGCGCTGAACGGTCTGCCGGTTGGGAAGTCTTTTGGAGTCACTATTTTCTTCTTCCCGCTGGCACCGTACGACAGGCCTAGCGCCGCCAGGACCAGTACGAAAGTCACAAAAATCGGAAGTTGTTTTCGCATTTGGAAATGATAGCTCAGCTAGGAAGATCGTTAGCACCGCGGGTACAGGTGTACCGTACTCAAATGGGCCGCGTACTCTATTGCAGCCACATGGCGGAACGGGCAAACTCTTACTTGTCGAGGGGGAAAAAATTGAATCTAAACGATAACGCGCAAGCCGACCGCCGCCATTCGGATCGCTTTCCGATTGAGCGTGAAGTGCGGTATCGAGTCTTGAACAAACGCAGCAGCGAAGAAACCGGGGACGGCAAGACTGTCAACATCTCAAGCTCCGGCGTGCTGTTCACTGTCGAACATATGCTGTTGCCGGGGCGCCGCATGGAGCTTGCTATAAGCTGGCCGGCGCAACTGAACAATAAATGCGCACTGAAGCTGGTGGCGCGCGGACGGGTGGTCCGCTTCGAAGGCGGTCGCGCCGCGATTGAGATTCAGCAATACGAGTTCCGCACCCAATCCACGACTCCGCCAACGGCGACGACTGGCCTGCGCCTGGTGAATTAAAAGTTCCGTTGTTCCTTGTGCGCGCGCCGGGGCTCCTTTGAGCATCGTTCCGGCGCGCGTCTCCTTCCTCCACTTGCTAACCTAGTAGTGAATCAATGGAAAATTTGTACGCAAGATGGATGAAGGATTGGGAGAACCGTCTCTGTTTCCGCGCGACCAATCGCGTGGTCAGGCCGTTTGACTGGGGTCTTGAATGGACGGGAGGCTGGCCGACGGCGCAACAGAATCCTCGCAACGGGCATTCGCCGGCTGAGTATTTGCGCGTGCTGAATGAAGCCGTGCTGGAATCGAGCGACGAGTTTTTCGGCTATCGGACGCCTTCCGATTTCGAGCTCGACGGGAATATGCTGCGTTTCACCAGCCCGGTGAACACGCCGTATCCGGAAAACAACATCGTCCACGGGCAGTGGTATCCGGCGGTGCATAAGCCGGGAAAACGCAAGGTGGCGACGCTGGTTTTGCCGCACTGGAACGCTTCCGCCGGACAGCATGGAGCGCTGTGCGCGGGCATGGCCAAGCTCGGTATATCGGCCTTACGGGTGAGTCTGCCGTATCACGATTTTCGCATGCCGGCGGAGTTGCAGCGGGCCGATTACGCTGTTTCGGCGAACGTGGCGCGCACGATCGACGCGACGCGACAGGCGGTGATCGATGTGCGCAGTTCGATCGATTGGCTGGAGAGCCTGGGTTACGAGAGCATCGGTATCTGCGGCACCAGCCTGGGGTCCTGCTACGCGTTTTTGGCCAGCACGCATGATCCGCGGCTGAAGGTGAACGTGTTCAACCACTGCTCGACTTATTTCGCCGACGTGGTTTGGGAAGGCCTCTCGACGCAGCATATCCGGCAGAGCCTGGAGTCGGCGGTGACGATCGAGCAGTTGCGCGAGGCATGGAAAGCGATCAGCCCGCCGCATTATATCGACCGCTACGCGACGCTGGGAAAGAAAACGCTGTTCATCTATGCCAAGTACGATACGACGTTTCCGGTGCGTTTTTCCGAGCAGGTGATCGAGAAGGCGCGGGAGTTGGGCTTCGATCATAAGGTGGTGGTGCTGCCGTGCGGGCATTACACCATGGGTGAGACGCCGTTCAAATTCATGGATGGTTATCACATCTGCAATTTCCTGAAGAGAAACCTTTAGAAAATCCTATACCGCGCAAATCCATCTTCTATAAACTCATTCATGCGGTCGTCCCTGTTATTCCTATGCGCGCTCCTCGTTCGAGCGCAAAGCGTTGTCGTCACCGGCACCGCCCAACCCGTCCCACTGGAAGAAGCCGACCGCTCCGTCACGGTGCTCAGCGATATGCCGCAAAAAAGCCCGCTTTTTGGCGGGTTTTTCGAGCTATTACAACTTGACTCCTCTATCGATTTGCAGCAGCGGCAACCTGGCGTGCAGGGCGATATCACGATTCGAGGAGGCACGTTCGGGCAGACGCTGGTCCTGATCGACGGCATCCGCATCAACGACGTGCAGACCGGCCATCACAACATGGATCTGCCGGTTCCGCTCGACGCCATCGGCGAGGTTCAGATTTTACAAGGCTCCGGTTCGACCTTTTACGGATCGGACGCGGTGAGCGGAGTGGTCAACGTGATCACGCGCGTGGAGGAGCCGGGAGAGCTGGTGTTCCGCAGCGCCCTGGGCAGCTTCGGCACCAATGCGGAGAGCGGATTTTTCTCATTCCTGGCCGGTCCGCTGTCACAACAATTTTCCTTTGAGCGCACGCTTTCCGATGGATTCGAAGATGACCGCGAGTATCGCAGCACGTCCGGCTCCTCCGAATCGATCCTGCATACGAAATGGGGAACGACGCGAATTTTGTTGTCGGCGCTCGACCGTCCTTTCGGCGCGAATCAATTTTATGGCGATTACGATTCGTGGGAGCGAACGAAAACCTGGTACGCCGCGGTGCATCAGAATCTGGGCGACAACACCGAGCTTTCCTTTTCCTATCGGCGCCATACCGATTTATTCGTGCTGCTGCGCGACGATCCGCAATACTATACCAATCGGCACGCCGACCAATCGTACGACGCCGCGGCGCGCCGTCACAACGACTTGACCACACTGCTGCGGCTCTCGTATGGCGTCGAAGGGATTGAGGACAGCATTATCAGCAATAATCTGGGGATTCACATGCGGCGGCAGGGCGCGGTGTACACGAATCTCGATATGCGCGCGCTGAAACGGTTCTCGCTATCGGTTGGCGGGCGGGAGCAGTTCTATGGGCATCAGCAAGCGTTCTTCGCACCGACGGTGAGCGGCGGCGCGTGGCTGTCCCAAAGTGTGAAAGTGCGCGCGTCCGTCAGCCGGGCTTTTCGCCTGCCGACTTATACCGAGCTCTACTATTCAGATCCCTCTGATTTGCCCAATCCGAACCTGAAGCCGGAACAAGCGACCAGTTATGAAGCCGGTATCGACTGGCATTTGCGTTCGCACTGGCGCGCGTTTGCGACGGTGTTCGACCGCGACGAGAAGAACGGGATCGACTACGTGAGAAGCTCGCCCGCGGTGCCGTGGCAGGCGGAGAATTTCGACCGTTTGAGATTCACGGGCGTCGAATCCGGCGTGGAAGGAAACCTGGCGCACTCGCAAAAGATCAGCGTGCAATTCACGGCGATCCACGGGGCGCTGGCGGATGAGGGTGGGTTGCAGTCTGAATACGCGTTCAATTTTCCGACCCAAAACGCGGTGGTATCGTGGCAAATCCTGACGGCGAAAGGGCTGCTGGCAAGAACGCGCCTGGGGGTGGTGCGGCGCTACCAAATGAATCCCTACGCGTTGTGGGACGCCTCGGTTGCGTGGACCAGCCGAAGAATCAGGCCGTATTTGCAGCTCACGAACCTGACGAACACGGATTATCAGGAGATCATGGGGGTCAATATGCCGGGGCGGGCGGCGTTGGTGGGAGTGGAGATTCAGGCGTGGAAGCGGCGCTAGCGGGGCGCGCTGCCCATTGCGTTTCGCAGCAGGCTGTTGATCCGCGTCTGATACCCGCGCCCCTGTGATTTGAGCCACGCGATCACGTCGGCATCCAGGCGGATCGTCAGCGATTGCTTGACCGGGCGGTAGAACTGGCCCACAACCGCGTTGCTCCAGTCCGTTATTTCCGGGATGTCGGAGAGATCGATATCTTCGTCCTTCATCTTTCGCAGGGCCGCAAGCTGGCTCGCCTGCCTTTTAGTTAGCTTCTTCATAGGATCTTCTTTCTTGCGGCGTGGCCTTTCGCGCCGAAATGATTCGGATCACCTCTTCGCTCAGTGTGTGGGCCACCACCACGACTGTGACGTCACCTGCTACCCCAATCGTTTGCCATCGTTCTTCGCCATAGACGACGCGGTCTAAAACTGCCATCGAATATGGATCTTCGAAAACGAGGATCGCTGTCTCAAAGTCGATTCCGTGCTTCCGCAAGTTGCGCCGATTCTTGGCCTCGTCCCAATCAAGCTGCACGTAGTTACCATTTTGTAGTTACATGATATCATATTTCGATCAGGGTTTTGGGATTCAGGCAGCCGGTGCTCAAAACGCCTCGACCAGCTTCGCGTAGGTCGTTTCCAGATCTTCGGGGATTACGCGCGTCTCGGCGATGGTTGTCATGAAATTTGCGTCGCCGGGCCACCTGGGCAGGACGTGGAGGTGGATGTGGCCGGCGATGCCGGCTCCGGCTGCTTCCCCGATGTTCAGGCCTATGTTGAAGCCGCTCGGATTATAGGCTTTTCTGAGGGCCGCTTCGGCGCGCTGGGCTAAGAGCATCATTTCCTCTAAAGTGGAAGGTTCGCATTCCGACAGCGTCGGAACGTGCGCGTAGGGGGCGACCATCAGATGACCGCTGGTGTAGGGATACAGGTTCAGAAGAACGAAATTCTTCTCCGCTCGATGAATAATATATGTGCTTTTATCGTCGTTTAAGGCGCTATTCACGCAAAAAACGCACTCTTTAAGCCCCTTTTCGGAAACATAACGATACCTCCAGGGGCTCCACAAGCGGTCCATGAGACCTACATGGGGGTGCCGTCGGGAATGATGGCGTCCGGGGTGCGGCCGTCTTCGTTCACGAGGTCTTTCAGCTCTTTGGAGGGCTTGAAATACGGGATACGCTTCGCCGGGACTTCCACGCGGGCGCCCGTTTTCGGGTTGCGGCCCACGCGAGGCTGGCGCTGGCGGGTGCGGAAGCTGCCGAAGCCGCGAATTTCGATTTTATCGCCGGTGCGCAAACTCTTCACCACGCTATCGAAAATCGCCTCGACAATTACTTCGGAATCCTTGCGCGTCATTTCCACTACGCGCGACACTTCTTCAATTAATTCAGCCTTGGTCATGTTAACGGCCTTCCCCTTTTCCGCGAATATTCATGGCTTCTTCGATGGTCATGGTCGCTGCCGCGGCCTGCCGCTGATAATCTTCGAGGCGCGTGCGCTCCTCGTCTTCGGCTACGGCTCGAAGGCTTAATCCGATCTTCTTCTCAGTTTCATTCATCTTGATAATCTTAAAATCGTATTCGGCGCCGATGGGCAGGGCGTTCTCACCCGCGCCTTTATCGGGCATGGCCGGTATTTCGGACTTATGGCACAGTGCTTCGACGCCCGGGGCAAGCTCCACAAACGGGCCGAACGCCGCGGTGCGGCACACGCGGCCACGCACCAGATCCCCCACTTCATGCGACCGGAAGAAACTTTCCCACGCGTCCGGCTGCAATTGCTTTACGCCTAATGAGAGCCTGCGGTTGGGGGCATCGATACTTAAAATTACGGCCTGCATCATTTGCCCTTTTTTCAAGAACTCCGAGGGATGCTTCACGTGCTTGGTCCAGGACAAATCGGACACATGGACCAAGCCGTCGACGCCGTCCTCGATTTCAAGGAACGCGCCGAAATCGGTGAGTTTGCGGACGCGGCCTTCGACCACGGAACCGATGGCGTAGCGTTCGCTAACGGTGGTCCAGGGGTCCGCTTCCAGCTGTTTGATGCCGAGAGAGACGCGGCGGTCGCGGACTTTTACTTCGAGCACCACGGCTTCCACCTGGTCGCCGGCCTTCACCACTTTGCTGGGGTGCTTCATGCGGCGGCTCCAGGTCATTTCGGAGATGTGGATCAAGCCTTCGACGCCGGGCTCGATCTCGACAAACGCGCCATAATCGGTGACGCTCATGACGCGGCCGACGATGCGGCTGCCGGCGGGGCAGCGCGCGGGCAGAGTCTCCCAAGGGTCCGGCGTCAGTTGACGGATCCCGAGCGAGATGCGTTCTTTTTCGCGGTCGAACTTCAGAATCTTGACGGTAATCTCGTCGCCGACGTGCACTACTTCCGACGGATGATTGACGCGGCCGTGCGACATATCGCTGACATGAAGCAAGCCGTCGATGCCGCCGAGGTCGACAAAAGCTCCATATTCAGTGAGGTTTTTGATGGTTCCGGTGACCACGGCGCCCTCGGCCAAGTGTTCAATCGCGGTGTGTTTGCGAGCCTTGAGCTCCTCTTCAATCGCGAGCTTGCGGGACACCACGACGTTGCCGCGGCGGCGGTTGATCTTGAGAACTTTGACCGGAATATCCTGATTGAGGAACTGATCGAGATCGTGAATGGGCCGCAAATCGACTTGCGAGCCGGGCATGAAAGCGGGGACGCCGACGTCGACCATCAGGCCGCCTTTCGTTCGTTCGGTGACGCGGCCGGAGACCAGCAATTGCTCCCGCATGGCCTGCTCCAGATTGTCCCAAATGCGCAGCCTGCTTGCTTTTGAGAAGGATAGGAGCACGTAGCCTTCAGGCTGGGGGCCGGAGCGATCGATCATCACATCGATGGGGTCGCCGGCCTGAAAAGGCACGCTGCCGTCGGGCTGGCGGACCTGCTCGCCGGGCACCAGGCCTTCGAGCTTGTATCCGAAATCGACGATGACTTCGTGGGGAGTGACTTTTACGACGCGGCCTTGCAATAGCTCCCCTTCAGAGGGAGGCGCGAGATGACTATAATCCTCAATAAGATGCTCGTAATCTTCCTCGGAAGGGAAGTCTACGTCCATCGCTTGTTTATCCGCGCTGCTGGCCATGGCCCAGAACTCCGACAAACCGTTGATACGTCAGTACTTCAGAACTATACCGGACCTCGCCGGGGGTTGTCAACCTTGGCGGACGGGGACAGAGGCAGACTCCGATATATTTCATTCTACATTGGTATGGCGATTTCGGCGAGACATATTGACGGATAGCCCCATCCAGAGGACGGCGGCAAGAATCCCTAGCATTCTCAGAATGTTAGCGTGATGCATTTCGGCGCCGCCGTCGAAGGAGAGTTCCACGTCGCAACGGCCATTACAATGGGGTTCGATGATTAGGAACCCTAATCCATCCTGGCCGATCGGCCGGGGCTGGCCGTTCACCAGGGCGACCCAACCGGGGTGATAGCTTTCTTGGACGAATAGAAGCTGATCGGGTTTCAGGACGGCGGAGATGCGGGCTGATCCTTGTCCGCGCCAAGTGAACTCCGCCTCGGGCAGGGAAGGGGCTTCGAGCGCGGCGGCGAGTTTGGCGACTGGCTCGACATCGGCAACGTTGATCGGAGAGCGTAGAACGAGCGCGGCTGGCGGGATCACGTGTGCCAAGGAGGTAGAGCGCTGAGGGACGCCGTAAATTGCGTCGTCTCCGTCGCGCCATAGTTCCGGGAGCACGCCGTTGAATTTGCTGGGGTCGCGCCAGGCTTCCTTATAGGCGTCGCGCCCGGCGGGTCCGCTGGTGACGACGGCTTGGACGCCGAGCAGGCGTAGCCACATGGCGGTCCGCTCGCCGTCGTGTTCGGTGTAAGGGATGCCGTAATGGATGATCGGAATTTCAGGATTACTGACGCCTTGTCCGAATCCTCCTCCTACCTGCGAGTTGCGCGAGAACGCATTCAGCCAGAATTGGACGGAGCCGGTGGCGAAGACGCGTTGATTGGGCAGATTGCTATCGAGCCAGGTGGCGGCTTGATATTCGAGGGCCTGGTGAACATCGGCCGCGCCAAGCTTGGTTCTCGCGTATCTGCGGTAAATCCGTACCTGTGAGATCCCGGCGATCACGAGAATAGCCACCAGCCAGATCTGGTATTTTCCGGCCCAGCGAATCAGGATAGGGCCGAGGCCGCAGGCTAAAAGGATGGCGACTGCCGCTTCGAGCTCCAGATGATAACGGTGGGGCTGCGGAACCAGGTAAACTCCGCGGTAATCGTAGAGCATGGTGAGGGCAGCGGTCAGGTAAAAGAAATAGGATGCGAACTGCATGCAGAGCGAGACTCGACATCTTGAGAGAAGCCACCAGAGCAGCACAAAACCGACGAGAACGACTGCCCAATATTTATACTGCCGCGCACCCATGGCGTAATCGCCGATGACGAATTGCGCGTTTCTCTGAACATCGCGAACCGTAGACGGAGGAATCCAGGGGGCGATCAGACAGTAGGCGATGGCGCCGATACCGGCGCTGATTCCGAGCATGCGAAGATAGCGGCGATCCGAACGCGAGCGAGCGAGCAGATAGCAAATTGTCGCGAGCGCCAGGGAGAATGTTCCGAGCCAGTTGGTGAGCACGACGGCTCCAAAGGCGAGGATCGCGATCCACGCCCAGATCGCGGTTCCCCGATCGATGGCCAAGTGGAGGGCTAGAATCGCGAAGAAAAGCAGCGTGATCACGGAGACATGCGGACCGTCGCCATCGACGATCAGGGTATGGAGCCGGCGCGCGCCGCGGATGGTATCCATATATTGGCGAATTTCGTGCAGCAGAATCGCGGACGGCGAGGTCAATGAAAAGAGCAAACCGGCGGCCAGGCTGAGATCGAAGCGGCTGGACAGCGCGTAGACCAGGAAAAAAAGCGCGACCGGTCCAAGGCAATAGAAGACAGCGGTGACGCTATGATGCGCGCGGGCCGGTGAAACATGGAATAGCCACGCGTCGGCTGCGACGAGCATGTGAAGCAGCGGAGGATAGGCGTTTTGAAAAGGGATGCCGCCGTACCAGAGCGGGAACCACATGAAATCGTGCCAATGGTCGAGAATATAGCGGCTGATTCCGATATACGCGCCTTCGATGGACAGCCAGTAATTGGTGTATTCGACGCGGAACAGCTCACGGCAGATATAGGCGTTGAGTGAAAAGAGGAGCGCGGCGGCGGAGAGCGTCCAGCGGGTGAGAAGCCGGGGAGCGGGATCGGTCATACGTAGAGCCAGGCGGGATAACGATCCTTGACTGGCCCCGTTTTCTTCGCGACCGCATGGATGGTGTCGTCCCGAAGATCGAGCGGAGCGCCTCTTTGCTTGAGAACCTCCAGCACCCAGTCGTGTTCGGAGGGGCGGTCGAGACCGTAGGGTCCGGTCTCGATTCGCTCCACTGAGAAACCGGCGGCGTCGAGCAGTTGAACAATCTCGCCGGGCGCGTACTCGCGTTGATGGCGGTTGGTGTCCGCTCCGGGCAGGGGCTTGATATATTGCGAGAAAAGCGCGGGATGGTATCCGCCGATGACATGCGAAATGGAACGGAGGGAGCAGATATTGGGCGTGCTGAGCACTAAGTGGCCGCCGGGGCGCGTGATGCGATTCCATTCAGAGGCCATGTGCATGGGGTCGAGCTCGAGATGCTCCAGCAGCTCACAGCAGATCACGGTGGCGAAGTGGCCGTCGGGGTAGGGATAGCGATCCGCTTCGGCGTTGAAGAGATCGATTTTACAGGAGAATGTTTCGCCGGTGGAAGATTTCGCATGCTTGTCGTCGACTACGCCAAGCTTGCCCAGGTAGCAGCCGCGCACTTCGCCGTAACCGAGTTTGGTTTGAAGAGCGGGGGTGATTTGCATGTACGCGCCCATTTCAAGAATGCGATCGGCGGAGGAGCCGGGCGGAGTAATTTCGAGGGTCCGAACGAGGCGCCCGAGATGGGTGCGGGCGTAATCCTGGGCGTCTTTGGCTTCGCCGCAGTAGCTGAGGATGTAATCCGAGAGAGGGAGGGCCGGCTGGTTTCGCGCGGGCAGAAACCGCTTCAAAATGTCCATTCGACATTCATTCTATCCTGACGCAATGAGGCTTCTCTGGATCGCCGGGCTCTGTTGTGCAGTGGTTTGCGGCCAGCCGAAGCAATACGAGTGTCATCGCGCCGCGGCGGGGTTGAAGATCGACGGGCATTTGGACGATCCGGCTTGGCATGCCGCTGCCTGGACCGATGCATTTATCGATATCACAGGGGACGTACATAAGAAGCCGCGATTTCGAACTCGCGTCAAGATGTTGTGGGACGACGAATATCTCTATATCGGCGCCGAGTTGGAGGAGCCCGATGTGTGGGCCACGCTGACGGCGCACGACTCGGTGATTTTTCGCGATAACGATTTCGAAGTGTTTTTGAATCCGACGGGCGACACTTTGAAGTACTTCGAATTCGAGATCAATGCACTAAACACGGGGTGGGATTTATTTCTGCCGAAGCCGTACAACAAAGGCGGGACGGCTGACAACGGGTGGGAAATGCCTGGTTACAAATCGGCTGTGGCGATTGACGGGACGCTGAACGATGCGCGCGATCGGGATCGAGGATGGTCGGTTGAGTTGGCGCTGCCGTGGAGTGCGTTTGTGGAGAGAAGCGGCAAGGGGCGTCCGCTGGTGGGGGAATCGTGGCGGATGAATTTTTCGCGGGTGGAATGGAAGGTGCGGGTAGTCGGCGGCCGGTATGAAAAGATCGGGGGGCTGCCGGAGGATAACTGGGTATGGTCGCCACAAGGGGTGGTGAATATGCATGTGCCGGAGAAGTGGGGAGTGGTGCGATTCTTGAAGTAGAAGATATCCTTCGATGATATATTAGGAATATATGCCATCTGTGCTGATTCGCCTGAGCGACTCGACTTATCGAGCTCTGAATTCGGTTGCGGAGAAACGGCGCCGGGCGGAATTTATTCGCAGTGCCATCACACGGGCCATCCGTGAGGAAGAAGAGGCTCGCACCCGGCGTGCATATGCCCTTCAGCCGGATTCCGAGTCCGAGGCTGACGATTGGTCGAATTGTGAGGAATATAAGCCTTGAAACAGTATGAGCTTTGGTGGGCAGACCTGCCCCAGCCAGCCGGTCGCCGCCCAGTCTTACTGCTAAGCCGCGATGCCGCTTACCAGTATCTGAACAAGTTCATTGCTGTTGAGGTGACGACCACGATTCGCCACATCGCCATGGAGGTGCCGCTGGGAAAGACGGAAGGCTTATCAAAGCCATGCGTTGCGTCCTGCGACAATATTCGCACGATCCCTCGTTCGGCGCTGGTCAAGCGTATCGGGGAACTGGCGCCAGCTCGGCGGGAGGAAGCCAAGCGAGCAGTAGGTCATTCGCTTGGTTGGGACGAGCTCATTTCGATTTGAGTAAATTATGGGGCTGGTCGCTCTGATTGTTCTAATGACGGCTTCGCTCTCAGCGCAAGTCTCACCTGCCGACGCGACGGACGCACAGGCGATACGGGAGTTGCTCGCCTCGAATGATCCGGCGCGGATGGCTTGGGGCGCTGAACTTGCCGGTAGATACGGGCGGCAGGAAGTGGTTCCGGAGTTGCTGCGGCTGCTTCGCTCGAGGGATGAAAGGGTGCAGGCGAATGCGCTGGATGCTCTTATCAGGTTGAAGGCGCAGGTTCCGGCGGAAGAGCTGACGCCACTGGGGCCGCGGCCTTGAAACCCCGGATCGAGATGCGGATTGAAGATCAGCGGACGAACAAAGCTCCTGCTCTTCCGCCGGCTCCGCCTTGGGAATAACGTGAGCGCGTGGTATCCTCAAAAGTTG
>Ga0116129_1000525_pt1 | contig 24626 bp, 24 predicted proteins | sample June2015DPH_17_2_FD_89732 | JGI IMG/M metagenome (GOLD analysis project Ga0116129, IMG submission 89732) | Peatland microbial communities from SPRUCE experiment site at the Marcell Experimental Forest, Minnesota, USA - June2015DPH_17_10 | ecosystem: Environmental > Terrestrial > Soil > Wetlands...
ACCCACCGGTTGCGTGGCCAGGTCGAAAATCGCTTGCAAGGCATACTCGCCTTTTACTGAGATATTCATCGTCGAGTCAAATAGAGATTGTACTCGACCCCGCAGCTATTCGGTATGGAGCGCTTCCACCGGATTCACCGACGCCGCTCGCCGCGCCGGAATAAAGCTCGCCGCCAGCGCAGCGATCGCCAGCACCACCGCCACGCCGCCCAGCGTTTCCAGATCCCAGGAGCGCACTCCGAACAGCATACCTTCGAGCATCCTCGCCGCGCCGACCGATAGCCCTAATCCCACCACGATGCCGGCCCCAGTCAACCACCCCGCCTCTTTCAAAATCAGCCCATATACTGAGCCCCGCCGCGCCCCCAACGCCATCCGAATCCCGATTTCACGAGTCCTCTGGCTCACCGAGTACGCCACCACTCCATACAACCCGACCACCCCAAGCAGCAATGCCAACGCCGCGAATCCTCCCACCAGCCAAGTCGACGATCGATGCAGGTAAGCCGGTTGCGAGCCGTTGATCAGCTCAGTCAACGTAGCCGCCCCCTTCGTCGCAATGTTCGGATCGATCTGGTGAATCGTCTCCGCCAACGCCGCCCGTAAAGGAGTCTCCTCACCAGACGTCCGCACCAGAATATTGAAATAGGTCCCCACGTAATGTACGAACGGAACGTACAGTGTCGGCGCGTTCACCGAATCCAGTGGCCGCTCTCTGACATCTTCCACCACTCCGACGATCTCCATCGGCGCCTGCGGACCCGCGCGCTCGTACGCCAGTTGCTTGCCGATCGGATCCTCACCCGGAAAATATTTTTTCGCAAATGCTTGATTGACGATCGCGATCGGCGGCTTCGATACATCTTCCGCCTCCGTAAAATAGCGCCCTCGCGCGAGCTTCGCCCCCAGCGTCGTGAAATATCCGGAGCTCACCGTTCGCTCGCCCACATTGTTATGCTCCTTCGGCGCCGGCCGTCCCGCGATCACCAGCCAGACTGACCCGCTGTCGTAGACCGCCGGCAGAAAATCGGTGAGCGCAACCGACTTCACGCCAGGCAGATTCTCAACCCGGTTCACAATCTGCCCTTCGAGCGCAATCGCTTTTTTATCCGATATCGCATAGGACTGCGGCGCAGCCACCTGCATCGTCACCACCTGATCCGGCCGCAATCCCAGCTCCACGTGGAGCAACCGGTAAAGGCTCTTCCCCAGCAATCCCGCCCCGACCAGCAACACCACCGCCGTAGCCAGCTCCACCACCACCAGTTTCGAGCCAAGCCGCCGCCACGTGTTCCCCGACGATCCCCGAGCCGCTTCCGTGATCCCGTCCCTCGTCTTTGAAAAAGAGAAGTGCAGCGCCGGTGTCAGTGAAAACAGCGCAGCCGCCAGCAGTGCAATCGCGCCAGAGAATATCAACACAAGAGGATTTAATCCCAGCCCCGCTAGAAATGGCATCCATTCCATCTTCTCCGCCGGGATCAGGGAAACCAAAAAATGCATCGTCCATGAAGCGCTCATCACCCCGAGCACAGTACCCGTTACAGCCAGCACCAGCCCTTCAGTGGCGAATTGGCTCAGGATTCGCGACCGCGACGCACCCAAAGCGCTGCGCACCGCGATCTCCCTTTTGCGGCCTTCGGAACGCACCAGCATTAAGCTCGAAACATTCACGCTCGCGATCAGCAGCAACAGCCCTGCGCCCGCAAGCAGCATCAGCAAAATCGGACGAATGTCTCCCACCATCGATTCAGCCAGGGTCGTCAGCACCGCGCCGTAACCGCGATTGCTATCTGGATACTGCGTTTCCAATTGCCGCGCGATCAACTTCACGTTTGCCAGCGCTGTATCGATCGATACGCCGTCTTTCAGCCGTCCGACCACATGCACTCCATGGCAATTCCGTCTGTTGAAACACCCTCCGCCCGGATAGAGAGGCGTCCAAAACTCCGCCGCTCCCGAAGCGAAATGGAATTCCCGCGGCAACACGCCAATGATGACCTTCGGATCGTCGTTCAGCGTCACCGTCCTGCCCAGCACGTCCGCTTTGCCGCTGTAGCGTTCCTGCCACGCCGAATAGCTGATCATCGCCGTGTGCGGCGCCGCCGGTGAATCTTCGCCGTCATTGAAATCGCGCCCGATCACCGGCCGGATGCCAAGCGTGCGAAAGAAGCCTGGGCTCACCCGAAACCCCTCGGCGGCTTGCGATCCCTCAGACGTCCCGAGCGTGTTATTCAGATACCCGTACCCGTCCATGGAACTGAAAACCGTATTCAGTTTCTTCCAGTCCAGGAAGTCGGGATAGGAAAGCGCACACTGTGGACACTCCGGCCCGCTTTCAAGCACACTCACCAACCGCCCTGGATTCTGATAAGGCAACGGCTTGATCAGCGCCGCATCCACGAACGCGAAAATCGAGACACTGGCGCACATTCCCAGCGCCAGAATGAACACCGCAGTCGCCGTGAATCCCGGATTCTTTCGCAACTGCCGCACTGCGAAGCGAACATCCTGAAGCAAATTGTCGACCACGGGCACCGTCCTCCGTTCGCGATAAATTTCCTTGGTCGGCTCCACTCCCCCGAGCTTCATCACCGCGTCTCGCCGAGCCTCCTCCGGCTTCATGCCGCTCCGCACGTTGTCATCGACATGCATTTGCAGATGACCCTCGATCTCATCCGCCAGCTCCCGCTCCCGCCGAGCATTCGGCAACAGCCCGGCCAGTCTCGATATCCACGCCATAAGTGTCCTCATGCCGAAAGAAACCTCGCCACAATCGCCGCCGACTGCTCCCAATCCCGCGTCTCTTTCTGGAGCTGCTTCCGCCCCGTCCGCGTCAACTTATAGAACTTCGCCTTGCGATTATTCTCCGAAACGCCCCACTCAGAGGAAATCGCCCCCTCCTGCTCCAACTTCAACAGCGCCGGATACAAGGTGCCGTAGTTGACAGAAAGCAAATCCCCGCTAGTCTGCTCGATCCGCCGGGCAATCCCATACCCATGCAGCGACCCCATCGCCTCCAGAGTCTTCAACACCATTAAAGCCAAAGTCCCCTGCAAAACATCCGCCTTTTCGCTCATATTGCGTACCCATAGGAATGATTGCACAAGTCCTATGGGAAAGCAATAGAGGTGTGCTCACGCTTGAGATGGCGTCAGGCGTGAACCGGATGGTCTCGCCTTAGCTTCGGAAGCGCGTCAATGGATTTACCTGCCTTTTCGCTAGCGGACCGCAGATCATATAAGCTCTGTAGATTGAGCCAAAACTGCGCGCTCGTGCCAAAGAAGTGACCTAACCGTAAGGCCGTATCTCCGGTGACGGATCGTGTCCCGTTCAGGATCTGCGTAATCCGATTAGCAGGCACCTCCAGCTTGCGCGCCAACTCCGATGCGCTCATGTTGAGATCCTTTAGCTCCTCCGCAAGGTGCTCACCTGGATGAATAGCCGTAACTCTCATAAGTCTCCTAGTGATAGTCCACGATTTCAACGTGCGCCGGCCCCGGCGAGCCGGCATCCCACTCAAAACAAATCCGCCACTGGTCGTTGATGCGAATACTGTACTGCCGCTTGCGAGCCCCGGAGAGCGCCTCAAAGCGGTTCCCAGGCAAGGCCGAGAGATCCCGCAGCGATATCGCGGCATCAAGGCGGTCGAGTTTGAGACGCGCAGCACGTTCAAATCCAGAGAAAGCCTTGACCCGGTTTCCGTCCGCAAAGCGCCTCGTATCCTTGTCCCTGCAACTGAGGATCACCCAACTAAGAATACCCGATCAGTACGCGTTGCGTCAAGCGTATCATCATGCGCCCGGACCTTCGGCCTCGCTCAAGCGAGTCTTATCCCCGGAACCCTTTCAAAGTGACGCCGGTTTCTCGTCAGCAGCGGCGACTGACGCCGCGAGCGAGATTCGCAGGTCGCTGGAACGATTGGGCAATCCGATCGGGATGGCGGACAGTCTGATCGCGGGGATCGTGGCGAGCAACGGCGACACGCAGAATAAGCACATTTTCGGCGTCAATCTCGTAGATAATCACGTACTCTCCCACAGAAACCTACGGCAGCCGAGGCCAAAGTCCTCGCTTCGGGAACGCCCGATATAAGGAAAGCTCGTAAGTAGAAAGAAGCGGTCAGTTATGGAATCAACCAGGTGATTCGCAATCTCGATGCTGCCGCTTTCCTTAGCGACGTAAAACCAAATGTCATCAAGATCGCGTTCGGCAAATGGCGCAACACGATGCGCCATTAGCGAGACGTCGTCAGCTCAGAAAGTAGCCGTGCGCGTCCTCGCTCCTTCACTTGCTCGGCAAGTTCACGCATCGAGTCTTCAGTGATCACGCGGCCTTCCCCGCGTGCAATGGATGCTCTGGCGTCATCGAGCGTCACGAGAAACTCAACTCTCTGCCGCTCGCGCTCTTCCCACAACGCCAGCGCCTCGATCACCGCCTCTTGCTCGGTGCGAAGCCGACCGCTCTCAATGGCACGACGGGCAAACGCCTTTTGATCTGAGGTGGTTTCAGACTACCGCGTTCTCCTGGCTACTGGCTCCTGGCTACTCCGCCCGCAGCGGCCGCTAAATCGACACCAGCAACGCCGGCTCCGCGTTCTTCGCCGTCATCGTCCCATGATGCACCTTCACCGCGCGATGTGCGATCGCCAATCCCAGCCCCACTCCACCCGTCGAAGAATCCCTTGACTCATCTACTCGAAAAAACGGCTTGAAAATCTTCGGCAGCTCATTCTCCGGCACACCAGGGCCATAATCCCTCACCGAAATCTCCGCATCGTCGTGATCCGATCCCAACTTGACGTCTACCGAAGTCCCTTCCGGCGCGTACCGGATCGCGTTGCGGACAATGTTTTCCATCGCCCTCCGCAGCAACTCGCGATCCCCTCGGAAGTGCAGCGTCGTGGGCGCGTCCAGATACACTCGGCACCCGTGCGCCTCCGCTTCCACGGCGCAATCTTCCACCACCTCTCGCAGAAAATCATCGAGCGGCAAATCGGTCAGATTTCGAGACGACGGATCGCCCTCCGCCCGCGTCACATGCAGCAGCGCGCCTACCAGATCCGTCAACCGGCCAATTTCTTTTTTCAATCGTGCCGTCGCCGCCGTCCGATCCTCCGCCGTTCGCGATAGCTCCGCCGCGAAGCTCAGCCTAGCCAAAGGAGTGCGCAATTCATGCGAAATGTCCTGCAATAACCGTCTCTCAGCCGTGAGCAGCGTCTCGATGCGCTCCGCCATATCGTCGAAGGCGCGTGCCAGATCGCCGATCTCATCGCGCCGCCGCGAGTTCACGCGAGCCGAAAGATCGCCGCGTCCAAATCGATCTACCGTCCGCGCCAGCGTTCGCAGCGGCGACGCCAGATTCACAGCCAGCAGCCAGCATAAGAGCGCCAGAGCCAGGAATACCATCAGGTAGTAAGGCATGAACGTCCAGGGATCGAAATTCGACGGTTGCGCGACGATCATCCATCGGAACGGAATGTCAGCCGACGCAGGCGCTACCATCACATGCACCTCGCCTCGATGTCCCAGGTCGCGAAACATATTGAATGGCCACGGCACAAATCTAGGCGGCTTTTGCGTCAGCCAGGCGGACCGATCCTCGCCGGTCAAAATATCCTTTCCCGCCGTGTCCGTTAAATGATGCTCGATTCCGAAATGCTTGTCCACCCGCTCCAGGTAGGCGCTCAATTTCGACGGCCCGCCCGATTCATAGGCCTCGCGCGCTTCCCGCAATTGCCAGGTCGAAGTCTTTTCGAACGGTCCTCCGTGCCCGAACGCCCTCACCTGCGCCGCTGCGCCCACCACCGCGAACGCGATGAGTGAGAAGATCAACGTCCCAAAGCACCAGAACAACACCTTCGCGTATACGGATCTCATTCGGCCTTTCCCGTGGTGAACATATAGCCCACCCCGCGCACCGTGCGGATCGGCGTCATATCGCCTCGCTCCAGTTTCTTTCGCAAATGGCTAATATGCACGTCGAGCGAGCGTTCATAAGGATTCGACTCGCGCTGATGCAGCACCGCCGTCAGCTCATCGCGCGAAACAATCCTGCCGGCCGAACGGGCCAGCAGATCGAGAATATCGAATTCAATCGAAGTCACGTCGATCCGTTCCGTGCCCGCCCACACTTCGCGCGAACTCTCATCAAGTGTAAGCCCGTCGACTTCGATTCGTTGCGATTTCCCCTGCTCCGTCGCTCCCGCCCGCCGCAAAACCGCTCGAATGCGCGCCAGCAGTTCATCGGGTCCAAACGGCTTCGGAAGATAATCGTCGGCCCCTGCATTGAGCCCGGCAATGCGATCACGTTCTTCTGTCCGCGCCGTCAGCATAATCACCGGCACCCCGCTCCGCCGCCGCAACTGCTTCAGCACTTCAAAGCCATCGAGTACGGGCAGCATTCCATCTAAAATCACCAGATCGAAGTTTCCTTCAAGCGCGCGCGACAATCCTCTGCGCCCATCGTGAGCCGCTTCCAGCGAAAATTCATGCTGCGAAAAAAAATCGGTCATTAGAGCACAAAGCTCCGTATCATCTTCTACCAATAAGATCGATTTTTCCGCCATCTCCACTTCTTTGTAACCCATTTCGGCCTCCCGCACGTTGCGGTTTTACAAAACTTAACGGTTCGAAGAGCCCAACCCGTCGTCTGATAGAAGTAATGAAAAGGTTATTCCCCTTGCTGCTTCTCACAGCAGCCGCGTTCGCGCAGTCCTTTGTTGGATCGATCACTGCGTTTAAACCCGAAGATGCCGTCGTCATAGTAAAGCCCGATAAAAGCGACGCCATCAATGTGAGCCTCACCCCCGAAACAATTTTCAAGCGCATAGCCCCCGGCGAGAGCTCTCTGAAGAACGCAACTGATATGAAGATGACAGATATGGCTCTTGGCGATAAGGTATTGGTGTCGCTCAAACCCGGAACCTTCCAAGCCACCCGCGTTGTTGTGATGCCCGCCAGCGACATCACGAAGCGCAACGAAGCCGATAGTCTCGATTGGAATAAGCGCGGCATCTCAGGCGTCGTTGCGGCGAAGGTTGGAAATACGATCACTCTGAAAAAAGGTGGAATTATCACCGTCGATGACAAAACATCCTACCGGCGATACAACTCCGATTCGGTCAAGTTTGCCGATGCTAAAGTCAGCAAACTGGACGAGATAAATGTCGGCGATCAGGTGCGCGCGCGGGGTGCAAAAAGTGAAGACGGGTTGAAAGTCAACGCCGAAGACATTGTCTTCGGAACCTTCGTTACCAAGGCCGGCACTATCACCGCGATCAATTCGGATACGAAAGAAGTTACCGTATCCGAAATTGGCACAAATAAGCCACTTATCATCAAACTGACCGCCGATTCTCAGATCAAGAGAATGCCCGATATGGCTGGCCGCGGGGCCGCTCCCGTGCCTGGGCGGATGCCGGATTTGGCGCAGATGCTGGAACATATGCCGGGGGCCAAGCTGGACGATTTAAAAGCTGGAGAAAAGATTGTAGTTTCAAGCACTAAGGGACAGAAACCGGACGAGATTACTGCGATTATGCTGCTCGGAAACGCCGATATGCTGATTCAGATGGCGACCGTTCCCAGTGGCCGCGGCGGCGGGGCTGCGGGCGGAATGGGGATGGGCGGCGGACTGCAAACCCTCGACCTTCCGTCCATGATCCTGAACTAACACCTTCTTAAATGACCATAACAACTACAATACGTGCGCTGATCGTGTCTTATTTGGCCATAATTGCACAGGCCCAAACTCCGAGCCTTCACGGCACAGTGACGGACCCTTCCGGCGCATCGGTTCCAGGCGCCCTGGTGCAGCTCCGCGGACCCGGCCCGGAACAGCGTGCGACCTCCGATGATAAAGGACAATATTCGTTTCCCGCGCTCCAGCCCGGAAAATATGCCATCCGCGTGATTGCCAAAGGATTCACGGTCGGCCAAAGGCCGAATTTCGAAATCACGGGGCCGAGCACGCTCGATGTTCAACTCACAATTGAAGCGGAATCGCAGGTAGTGAATGTCGAGGAAACGGCGGGGGCGGTGAGCACCGATCCCGGCTCCAATGGCGATGCATTGGTGCTCCATCCCAAAGAATTAGAAGCACTTTCAGACGATCCCGACGAATTGGCACAGCAGTTACAGGCGATGGCTGGACCGGCTGCGGGGCCGAATGGAGGGCAGATTTATATCGATGGATTCACCGGCGGCCAACTGCCTCCCAAATCGTCGATTCGCGAAATCAGGGTGAACTCGAATCCTTATGCACCGGAGTACGATATGGTGGGGTTCGGACGCATTGAAATTCTGACCAAGCCGGGAAGCGATACGCTGCACGGACAGGTATTTTTCCAGTACAACAATCAGGACTTCAATTCGCGCAGCGCGTTGTTCGATCAATCTTCCCTGCCGCCTTATAAACAGCTTTTCGAAGGCTTTAACATCGGCGGACCGATCAAGAAAAACAAGGCTTCTTTCACGTTCGATTTTGAACGGCGCGATATTACCGAAAATGCCTTTATTCTGGCCACCACGCTCAACAGCAGTCTCAATCCGGTGACGATCAATCAGGGGGTGGTCACTCCGCAAACGCGCATGACCATCGCTCCGCGCATCGACTACGCGATCAACGAGAAAAACACTTTGATCGTGCGCTATCAGAACACGCTGGTCGGCCAGGACGACAACGGCATCGGCGGCTACAGCCTGGTCTCCCAGGCATACAACACGAGGAACCAGGAGAACACGGTGCAGGTCACCGAAACCGCAGTGCTCAGCGCCAAATTGATCAATGAGACGCGCTTCCAATACCAGCACATCACGTCGGCCAACGTCGCTGCGGAGACTACGCCGGAGATCAACGTGCCGGGCTCCTTCGTCAGCGGCGGTTCCGCGCTAGGCAACTTCGGCAGCACGCAAAACAACCTGGAACTGACCAACAACACCACTTATATCGCCGGCGTGCATTCGTTCAAATGGGGCACCCGCCTGCGCGAGTTTCTGCTGAGTAACACGGCGGAGACCAATTTCAACGGCGTGTACACATTCCTCGGCGGAACTGGCCCGGAGTTGGATGCCGCGAATCAGCCGATCGCGGGCACCTCAGAGAGTCTGACGGCGCTCCAGGTCTATCAGCGGACACTGCTCGGGGAGCAGGCAGGCTTGAGCGCCGGATCGACGCAATTTCAATTGGGCGCCGGAAGGCCTGCTCTCAACGTGCGGCAGTTCGATATCGGCCTTTATCTCAACGACGACTGGCGCCTGCGGCCAAACCTGACGCTGAGCCTGGGACTGCGCTACGAGAACCAGACGAACATCAGCGATAACGGAAATTTCGCGCCACGTTTTGGTTTTGCCTGGGGCATGGATGCGCATGGCAGCACGCCGGCAAAAACCGTGCTGCGCGGTGGCTTCGGCATCTTTTACTCGCGGATTCCGTTGAGCTCCACGCTGAATGCGGAGCTTTATAACGGCATCACGCAGCAATCGTATTTCCTGTTGAATCCAACGTTTTTCCCGGTGATTCCGACCATCAGCGAACTGACCGCATCGCCGCAGCAGTTGCAGGAACTGTACAAGCAAATCGTGGCGCCGCGCTTATATCAAGGAAGCATCGCGGTGGACCGGACGATCAACAAATACTCCCGCATCACGGCGCAATATATGACCAATCGCGGCGCGCACTTGACGCGCACGCTGAACATCAACACGCCTATTGACGGAGTGTATCCTTACGGCAATCCGGCGCTGCTCGAATTGACGGAATCGAACGGGTTCAGCCGGACCAATCAATTCATCCTGTCCCCGAATGTGAACTACAAGAAGTTTTTTCTATTCGGCTTCTACGCCTACTCGCAGGGCAAGGACGACAACGAAGGCACGCCGGCCGATCCCTACAATCTGAAAGCGGAGTGGGGACCGTCGACCTACGCCGACGTACACCACAGGGCGGTGATCGGGACCAACATCCCGCTGCCTTATCAGTTCAGCATCAGCCCGTTCCTGATCATAAACAGCGGCACCCCTTATAACATCACCACCGGTATCGATTCGCTGGATGAAGGGATCGCGGCGGAGAGGCCTTCGCTCGCGACCAACGTGTCAGCGGCGAGCTGCGTGGGAACGAGCTTGAAATATGAGGCGGGATACGGATGCTTCAACCTGAATCCGGCGCCGGGCACGCAGATCGAGCGGAACTACGGAGTCGGTCCAGCGAATGAGACGCTGATGCTGCGTATCTCGCGGACCTGGGCGTTCGTGAATAAAGAAGGAGCGGCGCAAGGGCCGCAAGGAGGGGGCCCTCCGCCTGGCGGACCTCCGCCGGGTGGTCCACGCGGAGGTCCTCCGCCTCCCGGTGGGGGTGGTGGTGGATTTTTCGGCGGTGGCGGCGTGGCGGGGAAAAAGTACTCCATCACGGCGAGCGTGCAAGCGTCGAATGTGCTGAATCACACGAATCTCGGACCTCCGGTAGGGAATTTGTCGTCGCCCTATTTTGGCGAATCGGTCAGTCTGGCGTCAGGCTTCGGCCCTCCAGGAGGAGGAAGCGGTGGGACGCCGACTTATAACAGGAAGATTACGCTCCAATTGAGATTTACGTTTTAAGAAGAAGTAGCCACCCTGTGGTCACGGCTCGGTGAAGCAATTGAGCGGCTCGCGAGAAGGATCGCATTTCCGAAATTTAGAAAATTAGAGCAATTTCCCTGGCTGGTGCGTCTAAACTTGTGGGAAGCCGCGTTTGGGGGGCTTCTGATATCCTGTTAGCAGAGGGCTTTCGCCAATGAATCGACGTTTTCAGTTCTCCGTGGTCGCCGTATCTACTTGCGTGGTTTCGCTCCTGTTATTTGGGGCGGTGCATGGGCGCAGCGCCTCCACTGATACTCCTTATAATAATCTCGGCGTTTATAGCGAGGTGCTATCGAAGATCAAGTTCGATTATGTGGAAGAGCCGGACATGAAGGCCGTCACGCTGGGCGCCATCAATGGGATGCTGGAATCGATCGATCCTTACGCCAGCTATCTGAATGCCGACCAGTACAAGCAGTATCTGGAAACGAAGGACAAAAAGAAGGCCGACGTGGGCCTGGTGCTGTCGAAGCGGTTCGGATATATGGGCGTGGTGGATGCGCTGCCGGGGTCGCCGGCAGGGAAAGCAGGGCTCGGGACAGGCGATGTGATTGAGTCGATCGCCAACGTTTCGACGCGGGACATGCCGCTGGCGTTCGCCGAGCTGCTGTTCCAGGGCGATGCCGGGTCGACCATCGAAATGAGCGTTCTGCGGGCGCGCAAATCGGAAGCGCAGAAGGTGACACTGACTCGCGCGGCGCTGGTTTATCCTCCGGTGACGGCGAAGCTGGTGACGGATCAAGGACCGGATCCGATAGGGCTGATTCAGGTGGGCACGCTGGTTCCGGGGCGGGTGAAGGACATCGCCGCGAAGATCGAGGATCTGCAAAAGCAGGGCGCGCGGAAGCTGGTGCTGGATTTGCGACGCTGCTCGACGGGCGCGGATGAGGATGGGATTGCGCTGGCGAATCTGTTTATCGATAAAGGGCTGATCACGTACACGCTGGGACAGAAAGCGGCGCGGCAGGATTTCCAGGCGGTAGCGTCGAAGGCGATTACCAAGCTGCCTCTGGTCGTGCTGGTGAACCGGGGAACGGCGGGCGCGGCGGAGATCGCGGCGGCGGCGCTGCTCGATTCGAAGCGCGCGAATCTGGTGGGCGAGCGCACATATGGCGATGCGTCGATTCGGAAGGCGATTACCATGGCCGACGACAGCGCGGTGATTCTCTCGGTGGCGAAATATTATTCGCCGAGCGGCAGTGCGATCCAGGATAAAGGCGTCACACCGGGCACGGTGGTGGCGGATGCCGAGGCGGCGACCGATGACGATGACGATAGCGATACCCCGGCGCCGCCCACAGCGCCGCCGACGAAGCCCGGCGATCCGGTGCTGATGAAAGCGTACGAGATTTTCAAGAAATAATGCCTATTTACGAGTACCGGTGTGAGAAGTGCGGCAAAGTCTTCGAAGTATTGCAGAGGATGTCTGACGATCCTTTGAAGACGCATGAAGAGTGCGGCGGGAAGGTGGACAAGCTCATTTCCCACTCCGCGTTTCAGTTGAAGGGCAGCGGTTGGTACGCTACCGACTATGCCAAGAGTTCCGCGCCCGCGCCGGTGGCGAAAAGCGATGGCAAGGCGGACGGGTCAGCCGATTCGAAGGGATCCGCGGACAGTTCGTCCGATTCCAAGGCTGAGTCGAAAAGCGAGACGAAGACTGAGTCTAAGCCGGAACCGAAGACGGAGTCGAAGCCTGCGGCCAGCACCACCGCTAAGACCGAATAGTCAAAAAGAAGAGCCGAAACAAATCTTTTTCCTCATACATCCCCTGTCCCCGTCGATGAGGGTTCTGCAAGGGGATAAGATTTGATCTCAATCCGCAAGTCCTTCAACGATTTAGACCGCCTCGACGAACTGGAACAACGGGAAGATCTCTCGCGGGCCCTCCTCGATTCCTACGCGCTGGCGATCCAATCCTCCGCGCGATATGTAGTGGATGTCGATCCCACCCTCGCCGTCGAATTTCGCAACCACCTTCAGGTCATTGAGGAGCAAGCCCTCGCCGCCGAGTCCCCGGACCAGATCCGCGCCGTCCAGGCATCCTTCCGCGGCGAACTTCGCGATTATCGCGACAAGGCCGCCCAGCAGTTGAAAAAGATGCGCCAGGAGATCGAGAACGCCACCGCCGCGATGCTGATGTTCGCCGATACCGTCGCCACCAATGGAGAAAATCATGAACAGGCGGTGCTCACCCAGCTTCGCGTCCTGGAGTCCACCGCGCGAAGCAATAGCATCGACGAGATTCGCGGCGGCGTTGGCGCCGTCGTTGCCAACATCAAATCCAGCGTCCATCAGATCCACCTTGGCAATCAACTGATCGTCGCCCAGTTGCAGGACGAAATTACGTCTCTCCATCAGCAATTTGAACTGGAGCGCAAGGCGCTCTATACCGATCGCGGTTCCGGCGCATGGAATCGCCAGAAGATCGATATCCATCTCGATAATCTGCTTCGCCAGAACCAACCCTTCTGCCTGCTGCTGGTGTCTGTGCGTAATTTCAAGCGCCTCGAAACCCAGCATTCGCGCACCGTCCTGGAAGCCATTCTGAAGTCCCTGATCAGCCGCTTCGCGTCCATCACAGGAGAGGACGCCGTCATCGGGCGCTGGAGCGAGGAGCAGTTCGTGGCCGTGCTCGATCTATCCCCAACTCAGGCGATTTCTCTCTCCGCCGAGGCCACCCGCAAGCTGTCTGGAAGCTACGCCATCCAGGAAAACGGGCAATCGCAAAGGGTCATGGTCCAGGCAACCTCCGGCATCATCGACTGTCCCGCCGCGACCGATTCTTCGAAATTCCACGAAAAACTAGCCCAGCTAACCGGGGCCTAGATCTTATTCCGGCTCCCGGCTACTGGCTGCCGGCTACTTTCTATTACAATTCGGTAGAGCGTGCGAATCACCATCTCCAAAGAAAACTACCTGAAGGCGATAGCCGAAGCCGAGGCTGAAGGCGAGACCGTCATTGCCGCCACCCTCGCCCGATGGCTCAAGGTTTCCGCTCCCGCCGTCACCATGGCCATCCGCCGCCTCAAGCGCGACGGACTCATCCACGTCAGCCCCGCCGGCGAAGTCACACTCAAGAAGGAAGGCCGCGAAATCGCCGACCGCGTCCTCCAGCGCCATCATTTAATCGAGCGCATGCTCACCGAAATCTTCGGCATGGAGTGGTATAAAGTCCACGATGAAGCCGAGCAACTGGAGCACGCCGTCTCCGCCGATTTCGAGCGCCATTTAATTGAGAAACTCGGCCCCAGCCGCGATCACGACCGCCGCGGCTGGACCCCTCTCGATAAATTGGAACCCGGCGCCTCAGCCAAGGTAATGAGCGTCTTTGAGCGCGACCGTTCCCTGCTCGAATACCTCGAAGCATTGGGTATCCGCCCCGCCGCCGAACTGGAGCTGGTCACCCGCAACTACGACGACACGCTGACTCTGAAAGTCGCCGGTAAGCCCGTGCAGCTAGCCAGCACCGCCGCCGCCAAAGTATGGGTCGGAAATTAGCGGCTACTGCACCGCGATCGCCACAGTGTTGCTGGTCGCCGAGCCCACCGTCAGAAACACCGGCACCGCGCTCCCCGACGGAGTTCCCGCCGGAACCGTCACGTTCACCTGGTACAATCCCACCAACCCCGGCGTCAGCCCGCAATAGGACGGCACAGCAGTGGTGTCCGCTCCTTCGATGATGCTCGCCCCTCCGAACGTCATCAGCGCTTTCCCGACGCTGGTCTGTCCCGTCACCGCGATCCCCTCCGTCACCGGCGGAACCGTCTGCCCGAATCCGAGCCCGTAAAATACCAGGATGTCTCCCGGCTTCGCTGGCCGGCTGGGAATCCCCGGAGTCGTCGGGAACGGGAACGTCACGTAATCGGTGAACGTCGCGATTGCATATTCCGTCCCGTTCAATTCGTATTGCAGCAACCTGGGCACGATATTCTGGACCTGCACGCTGATCGTATTGCCCGTCTGCACCGTCCCGTTATCATTGCGATCCACCCGCACCGTCGCCTGACCGGCAGGCGTACTGTACGGCATCTGGAACGTGATCTGCCCGCCCATAACCACCACGTTTGAAGCAGCCGTGTAATATATCGGCACCGCCGCTCCGTTCACATAAACCGTCGCATCGCCCAGCGACGTTCCCAGAGGCAGGCTCGGAGCCTCCACCGCCGCGCCCATCGTAAATTGGTCGCCCCGCACCAGCACCAGTCCACCCGGAGCCACCGGATCGCCCACCGTGTACAACGCATTATCTACCACGCTCTGGTAGTAGCTATACGGAGGCGCCACCGCCACCACGTCCATTTCGACCGGCACCGTCAGCGGCGAATTTTTCGCGTTACTCGTTATCGTCACCGTTCCCGTATAGGTCCCGGTACTCAGCCCGGTCGGATCTCCGGTCGCCACCACGGTCGTCCCATTGATCGCCGCCGTCAGCCACGCCGCGCCTGTCGATACCGTAGTCCCGCTCACCGTCAGCGTCCCTTCCCCCACATTCCCCAACTGGATCCACTTCGCCACCGGAGCCGCTCCCTGCGCCACATTGAATTGCAGCGCCGTCTGGACTGATGTCATAATCGGCATCGCCGTCACATTCAACGTCACCGGCACGCTCTTTACATCCGGCGCGAAATTGGAACCCGTCACTTTAATCGTTCCCGTATAAGTCGTCTCCGCCGGAGTAGAAGCCGGCGCGCTCGCCGTCACCAGATACGATCCTGTTGTCTGGAAACTCCCTCCCCCCAGCGCCGCGATCGAGAGCTTTAGCCCACCCGCCGGAGGCGTCACCGAATCGCTCAACACGCTCGAAGCCACAAACGTAGTCGTAGCCGACCCGCCCGGCGGCATGTACAAATTGATCGAATTTGGCACCCCTCCGCCCATCTGCACCGTCACCGCGATCGTTTGCGGCGCATCGATCGCGCCCGGCGAGCTCACCGTCACCAGTCCCGTCGCAATCCCTTGCGTCAGCGAAGACGTGCTCAGCCCGATCAGCACATTGTTGCCCGCAATCGACGCGTTAATCCAAGGTACGTTCGCGCTCGCGCTCAACGTAAGTGTCCCGGTCCCGATATTGCTGGCCGTAACTGTCTGCGTCGTCCCATTCTGACCCACCGCAATATTCAGCGGCCCGATGGTAGATGTGGAAAGACGCAATTGGGGTGTGGCATAAAGCGCCGCAGCGCTCATCAGAACAATAAGAGTTCGCATAGATTTAGGAAGGTCCTGGAAAATAGACCTGCACGTCCGTCTCCACTAAGGCTCGGGAGAGGTGATTTCGAATTCAGCTTTCAGAAACTGCCAATCGGGAAGTTCATAAATCCGCAGCTTGGTGGGAACGCTCGCCTCCACCTCCCGGATCTCTTCCGGCCCGAGCGTAGGAACCTTCACTGCAAAGTCCGCAATCGCCGGATCCTCAGGCTTGGCGGAGCTGCTGGTCAGCCGCACCTTCACGCCCAGATCGCCGATATCCGCCTCGGAGTGATTCACCACCACAAACTTAACCCGCAACTTCCCTCCCCCTGCCTCCGATAACCGGAACCCCACCAGCTCGACATACTTAGCCAGCGGATGTTTCTTCGTAGGAACCGCCGAAGTAGGCTCAATCGGCCCGCTTTTCTTAGTCTGCTTAGTATCGGTAGCCGGAGGAGAAGAACAAGCAGCCAGCGCGAGCAACAAGGAGATAACAATAATCCGCACCAAACCAGTTTAACCAAATCCTGCTCTTTCCACTCGTCATCGGTTCGGTCGAACTCCCTCCGTCGCCGGAGGGGCCCCGCCCTGCTTCAGTATTTCCCGGTCTTTTTGAGCGCCGCCTCAATCGTCGCGAGCGGCAGCAGCAGCGATAAAGGTGCGTCCAGCAGCGCGACCGCGCCATAACTCGCATACCACCTCGCCACCCCTTCACTCTTGGCATCGATCACCAGCACCACCCCGCCCACCTCCTGCGACGCCCTCAGGCACCGTCTGCCCGCCGCAAGAAGAAGCTGTCCTCCCAAGCCCTGCCCTTGCCATCTCCGATCCACCGCCAGTCGCGCCAACCGGAACCCTGGCACATCGTGACGCGCGAGTCCCCGCCGCACAATCTCCGGCGTCCGCGCATATTCGATCGAGGCCGGGCTCAAACTATAGAAGCCGACTATCGTCTGGCCAGCATCGTCGAGCGCGAGAAATGTCTTCGCCCCGCCCCGTTCGTGGCTCTTGCGGGCATGGCGGCGCAGAAATTCATTCAGCGCGTCTTCGCCGCAATCGAAGCCTTCCCGGTCATGCTTCTTGCTGATCGGCTCTTCGTGCCACTCCGTCACGATTTCTTTGGCAAGGCCCGCGCTGCCGCCCGCAGTCTCGCGTTCGGCGCAGGTGGATGCTCCAGCAGCTTCAAAACCCGCAAACTATCTCTTTCGGAGAGCCGCACCTGATCGGCCTGTTCAATCACCGCCTTCGCGGCTTGAACCGCGTGACGAATCACAAAATCCGTCAGGTCGGTATCCTTCAGCGCCACCGCGCGTAACAGCAGCGCCTTTTCCTCCGCCCGAATCCGCAGTGACATCCGGCTGTTGTCCTGAATCGCTACTCGTGGCATGGCATGTACACATTCAAATAGTACATCAAACCTTCGATCTGAAGTCAGCCCAAGTAGGGCGGTCCCCCTGGACCGCAGCCGACGCCCTCGTCGGCTCTGACCGCGCGCGCCATCTGCTCCCAACACGCGATAATGGCTCTTACCAGTGTTCTCCACCATCCGGGAGCAAATCGACACCGTCTTCAAGCGCGATCCCGCCGCCCGCAGCGTGCTCGAAATCGTGCTCTGCTACCCCGGATTCCACGCCGTCATCATCCATCGCCTCGCCCACGGAGTCTATAAAAAAGGCTGGTTCACCCTCGCCCGCGTCATCTCGCAAATTGCCCGCACCGCGACCGGCATCGAAATTCACCCCGGCGCCACCATCGGCCGCCGCTTCTTCATCGACCACGGCATGGGTATCGTCATCGGGGAGACCAGCGAAATCGGCGACGACGTTCTCATGTATCAAAACGTCACCCTCGGCGGCACCGGCAAGGAAGCAGGCAAGCGCCATCCCACCATTGGCAATGAAGTCGTCATCGGAACAGGCGCGAAAATTCTCGGCAATATCAAAATTGGGGATCATGTAAAGGTAGGCGCCGGCAGCGTCGTGGTGCGACCCGTGCCCGATCATTCCACCGTCGTCGGCGTCCCCGGACGCGTCGTCGGCGACGCCAATGCCGATCTCGATGCCCTATCCCACGGCACTCTGCCCGATCCCGAAGGTCAGGCCATCGATGAACTCACCAGGCGTGTAGCCGAGCTTGAATCCTTGGTCCGGACGTTGGTAAATGATAAGACTATTTCTGCTAAGCGTTAAACTGATTTCCTATTGGGTCGAGCCCTGCACCGATCCCGAAACCGCCTGCGTGAAGTCCGATCCTCAACTGGCAAGATGGGCCTTCGCGGCATGGGAGGCGGGCTCCGGCGGCAAGCTGCATTTCATAGAATCCCCAGATCGCGCCGGCGCCGATATTCAAGTGGTGTGGGTCGCACCCTCGTCCGGCCTCTATGGAGAAACCGTCGGAAAGGTGGTGAACATCAGCATCGCCGCCGAGGGAGTGACGGATCCTCTGCTGCGCGAAACGATCGTGTATTTAACCTGCTTGCACGAATCCGGCCATGCGCTCGGCTTGGCCCATACCGCAAACTTCGACGACATCATGTACAGCTTCCAATACGGCGGCGACATCACGGAATATTTCGCCCGCTACCGCCGCAAACTAACCACCCGCGACGACATCAAAAAGAATCCCGGCCTGTCCCCAAGAGACCGCGCCCGGATATCCAAGCGCGATTGAGCGCAGCTATTTTCGATTGGTTAGCCAGCGTATCTTGATCTCCCGTAACCAGTTCATCTCCAAGCGCGTGAGCGAGCGCCGCGGCGAACGCATCGGCATAGGAGAGCTTATGACAGGATTTATATTGCGCCGCCTTATAAGTCAGCGTCCAATCGGCAGGTACGATTCGAATGCGCGCAATCGCGACCAACTCCAACGCCTCATCCGCTGCTGTCGGCGACTTCTTTCGCGCGATCGAATACCACACCTCGCCTAAGTTAACCGTGGTCATCCATAAATCCCGAGAAGAGCGCGCAGCGTCGTGAATTAGTTCTTGTACTTCTTTTCCTGCCGCCTCGCCCATAACGAGTGCGATCCAGACCACGAGTCTTGCGATCCTCGCGCTTTTGTTCAGTCGCGCGCTCTTGTTCGAGTGCCGAGATTAGATCGATCCCCTGCAAGCGGCTGCGTAGGCGCGCCAGCGCTTCATCGAATTGTTCCATCGTCCGCGGCAGCAAAACGATCTTTCCGCCTTCCTCCAGGAACTCGACACGAGTGCCTTTTTTGATCCATATTTCTCACGCAATACGGATGGGATCACAATCTGGCCCTTCGCGCTGGTGTTGGCGTGCATCTTCCCCATATTACCGCGTTCGCAAATTTATGGTCGTTTAAGCCCTCATCGGGCGTGTTTTTTGGTACATTATGGCCGATTAAGGAGCGCTTTTTCCAGACGATCCTTCGTTAATTCGTCATCCGGATTGGTTTCCAGGATCCGCCGGTACTCCGTAATCGCATCTTCTACCCTGCCCGCCTTGAACAGCGCGTTGCCGAGATTCAAACGAGCGTTTGGATAATCGGGGCGAAGAGAAAGCGCAAGCCGGAACTGCGCCATGGCCTCCTGGGTGCGTCCGAGCGAGGCGAAAGCCGATCCTAGGAAATTATGCGCTTCCGGGCTTTGCGGGTCGCTCTTTACCGCCCCTTGCAACATCGGAAGGGCACCATTTGGATTCATACGCGACAACATCACTGTTCCCAGATGTAGAAGTGCTTCAAAATCATTGGGATACTTGTCTAACCGATGCAGGAGTATCGCTTGCTCCAGCTCCATGCGTCGATCACCAGAACCCACCGGAAGGACTTGGAGCCATAAATGTCCCATTTCATCGGTCGCTTGGTTTCCATCCTTCACTCGTTTGGGAGGATGATTCGGATTGCGCGGATTCGCAGCCGTGTTGTCATAGTGATAGCGCATGGAAATCACTGTATCTTTGGGTAAAAACAAAGGCTCGCGATAGTGATAAACGGACTGCCAGTTGGGATCCCAATTCTGGATGCGGATGATCGGTTTTCGCTCACCGGAAGGCAAAGTAGCATAAGCGTCAAGAAGATGGCCAAGATAATGCGCGTGCGGATAGACCGCCAGGATATTCGAATCGCGTGGGAGCTTGAAATCGTCGCTCACCACGAAATCGCGCGTTCCCGAAGGGATGTTGATTACGCCATCGTGTTCCAGTTGAATGAGTAAGGGGAATTTCGCCGGCTTCTGATCGGTGAAATACAGCCCCACCACCGGACGAATCGTTTCCGCCTTGCCGCTGGGGTGCAAATGTACGTTTAAAACCAAGTTGTTACCGGGATCGAGCGGCCACGAAAATTCCTCCGGCGCCGGCACCGAGCCAGGTTTCCAAAATAGAAAATGGCCGTCGTCAGGATCGAAAGCGGTGCGTTCAATCACCGGGTCCATTCCTTCCCCGGCCTTGGCGGAGCGGGCTCGATCAACGTAAAGATTGGCGTGATGGACCAGGTTTTTCACGCCCGGGCGAATCTCGATCGCCCGGACGTAGCGCGGCGTTTTCAAATCCGGGCTGAGGATGAAATTCCAATAAACGTCGGGACCGGAAGCGGGAACATTATAAGAGGATGGAGCTTCCACGATCAGGTCGGGAGGGCCAAGCTGCCAGCCTGCGGTGAATTGCGGCGGCGTGACCGAGCCGTCGCCTTCCGGCGCGCCCGCGGCGGCCCAGTCTGAGATCAGCTTAATTTCATCATCGGTAAGGCGTTGTTCATCGGAAAAATCACCGAATCCCGGCTCCGGGAGCCATGGAGGCATCGCGCGGCGTCGCGTGACGTCGGCGATCTGCTTGGCTCGTTTTTTAACGTCGCTATATGTAAGTAAAGAAAACGGTCCGGCTTCTCCCGGACGATGGCAAGAAGCGCAGTGTTTATAAATGACAGGCGCGATATCGTGATTGAAGTCGCCTGCTAAGACGAGCAAAAGTGTCGCGAGGCTCCTCATGATTTCAGTTTATTCCAACTGCACGGGCGTAGGCCCGAAAACGTCAGGTGCATATGACCTATACAAAGGCAGTTTTAACGGTAATCGCCCTGTTATTGTCGGCGCTGGTGATGCGACCTATCGCTGTGCGGGCCGATACGGAAGCGCCCGCGCTCTACATTGAACCGGGAACCAGTCCGATTCGCAATTTGAACGGCGGGATCGCCGCCGATGGAAAAATCGTGATCAATGTTTCCACCGGTGATGTGTGGGGTTTTCCGACTCACTCGGCAGGGTCTCCGTATCCGATCGATTCGCTGGCGGTGGATGGAAAAATAACGGCGGTGAGGCCTGTATTTTTGGGAAAGTTTGATTTCTCGGCGATTCGAAGGGGCCACTGAAAACCTGAAACCGGGTGGGGATTGTAAGCGTCCACTGAACAAGGTTAAAATCAGGGGAGGCGGTTTCCACTTATGCGGCAGGTTTTTGTCTACGTTACTCTAGCGACGCTTCTTTCAGCCCAAACTCCGCAGACTCCTCCCGCTGCGACAGGATCCAGTTCGAGTACGCCCCAAAAGCCGGAAACCATCGCCAAGCCGAAGACCGAGAAACAGCGCAGGGCGGATGAAAAGAGGCTCAAGAAAGAACTGGAGACGCCTTACAAGAGATGGCTGAACGAGGAAGTCACCTACATCATCACGGACGAAGAGCGGAAGGCATTTAAATCGCTGGCGACCGACGATGAGCGGGAGCAGTTTATCGAACAATTCTGGCTGCGCCGCGATCCGACGCCAGATACCGAGGAAAACGAGTATCGCGAAGAGCATTACCGCCGTATCGCTTATGCCAACGACCGTTTCGCGTCGGGCATCCCCGGATGGAAGACGGACCGGGGGCGGATTTACATCGAATACGGGCCAGCCGACGAAATCGATTCGCATCCTTCGGGAGGCACTTACGAGCGGCCCTATGAAGAAGGCGGCGGCAGCACGTCGACCTATCCGTTCGAGCAGTGGCGCTATCGCTACATCGAAGGCGTAGGCACCAACATCATTCTGGAATTTGTAGATACGACGATGTCGGGCGAATACCGGCTGACCATGGATCCGACGGAAAAGGACGCGCTATTATACGTTCCCGGCGCCGGTCTCACGATGGCGGAACAGATGGGGCTGACCGACAAAAACGCCCGCTTTACCCGCACGGACGGTACGCACTTAGGCACGGGCAGCCAGCCGTTGCCGGAGAGCATGAATGAGTTCACCCGCCTGGAGCAATACGCGAAAATCTTCAAACCGCCGGCAATCAAATATAAGGATCTGGAAGCGATCGTAGCTTCGACGATCAAATACAACCTGCTGCCGATGAAGGTGCTGGTGGACTACATCCCGATTACCGGCTCCTCCGTGCTGACGCAGGTTACGATTCAGTTCGACGTAAAGGACATGCAATTCAAGGACAAGAACAATACGTCCGAGGCGACGATTAACATTTACGGACGCATGTCGACGATTTCGCGCCGTCCGCTGGCTCCCTTTGAAGACGTGGTGACGGTGACGCAGCCGACGGAAATGCTGCAACAGTTGATCGAGGCAAGTCCGCATCGCATTTATCAAAAGACGATTCCCATGCAGCCGGGACACTACCGGTTGAACATCGCGGCGAAAGACCTGGTGGGCGGCAATACAGGCACCTACGAGATGCGCCTGGATGTGCCACATATGGACGACGATGTTCTCTCGGCGAGCACGTTGATCCTGGCCGATCAACTGGAAAAAGTGCCGACCAAGAGCATCGGCACAGGCTTCTTCGTAATTGGTTCGTCGAAGGTCCGGCCGCGCATCGACAAGACGTTCAGCCGCAAAGAGAAGATGGGCATTTACATGCAGCTCTACAATTTTGAAGCAGACGAAAAGACCCACAAGCCGGATGGCACGATCGATTATGAGATTGTGAAGGTGGGCGATACAAAAGACGCCGCGGTTCAAAAAGTATTCGATTTCAGCGAAGACGTGAAAAATGTGCAGGGCGGAGCTTCGCAGGTGGTGATTGAAAAGCTGCTGCCGCTCTCCGATCTGGAGCCGGGGCAATATAAGGTAACGATCAAGGCTACGGACAAGTTGCGGACTCCGAACCAGACGATTACACAGTCCGAGACGTTTACGGTAAACTAAGGTCGTTGGACAGGCAAGAGGTTTGCCAAGAAGAATGCCGTCATTTGGCACGAAGTCGCGGGTCAAAGCGTGGACGCGTAATAGCTTAATGGCTGCGTTGTGTCTGGCGCCTGTAATGCAGGCGGGCGTGCCGCTGCCGCTTTCGGGTAGCATCCTGGGTGAAGTAAAAGCGGTCACGGGCATTGCGGAAATGGGAGCGAAAGTGCTCCTTTACGATCGCCACGACCAATTGATCCGGCAGGTTCTGACCAACGAACAAGGGCGTTTCTGGTTCTCCGCGCTGGCGCCGGACATCTATTCAATTCGCGTAACGCTGGCAAGCTTTGTGCCGGCGATGCGGCGCAATATTTCTGTCGCGGCGGGAACAGAGAACCTGCTGCAAATCAATCTGTCGGGGATTTTCAGCACGGTGGATATCTTATCCTCGGCGGCGCATGGAACGCTGATGGGCGACGACTGGAAATGGGTGCTGCGGGCATCGCCATCGACACGTCCTATCTTGCGATTCCTGCCCGAGGAATCGAGCAGTTCGCAGGACAATGCGCGGCCGTTCGGGGACATGTTCTCAGAGACGGAAGGGATTCTGCGGGTGACGGCGGGCGACGGCGATGTGCTGGCCGGCGCTAATGAACAGGACCTGGGAACGGCGTTCGCGCTAGCGACTTCGATCTACGATAAATCGAGGCTGCAACTGAGCGGGAACGTGGGATCGAACGGCGTATTGCCGGCGGTGGGATTCCGGACAACTTATTCGCGGACCGGCGATAGCGGGTCAAATCCGGAGATCACGGTGTCGATGCGGCAGATGTATCTGAACGTCGGGCCGGCACTGCGCGAGGCATCGCTGGGGGTGTATGACCATTTAGACCTGGTCGACATTTTGCACCTGGAATATGGGTTCAACTACGAGTCGGTTTCATTCCTGGATCATTTGAATTACCTGAGTCCGTTTGCGCGGGCGACCTATGATATTGGCGAGCACAGCTCCGTGCGGATGGCGTTCAGCTCCGGCACGCAGCCGGGTCAACTGCTGGCGCGAAACATAGATTCGGCCGATACGCTGAGCCAGGACCTGGCGGCTTTGGCGCTGACGCCGCGGGTTTCGTTAAGCGATGCGCATACGCAGGTGGAACGGAGGGACTCGTTCGAAGCAACCTATCAGTTTATTTCCTCCGCCGCGGCCGGCCGAACCTATTCGATGGGCTTTTATCATGAGGCGGTCACGAATGCGGCGTTCCTGCTTTCGGGTCCAGCGGATTTTCTTCCCGCAACCGACCTGCTGACGCAACTGGGAGCGAGCAGCCAGGTATTCAACGCGGGGAGCTATCAGCGCACGGGATTCTCCGGTGCGGTGACCCAATCGCTGGGTGAGCATTCGGACCTAACGATCGCGGCAGGCAGCAGCGGAGCGCTGTTGGCGGACATGAATAGCGCGGCGGATGCAGATGCACTGCGGGCGGCGATCCACACGGTGCAGCGGACGTGGCTATCAGCCCGGATATCGAGGACGCTGCCGGTGACCGGGACGCGCGTGACCACGAGCTACGGATACACCGATTTCCACACGCTGATGCCGTCGCATGTCTCGATGACGGATCAGTCGAATCAGGACACGGGGTGGAACATATATATACGCCAGCCGCTGCCGGCGCTGCCGGGATTGTTCGGAACGTTCGGACGATTTGAAGCGACAGCGGAGTTACGAAACCTGCTGGCGCAGGG
>Ga0116129_1000526_pt1 | contig 24551 bp, 24 predicted proteins | sample June2015DPH_17_2_FD_89732 | JGI IMG/M metagenome (GOLD analysis project Ga0116129, IMG submission 89732) | Peatland microbial communities from SPRUCE experiment site at the Marcell Experimental Forest, Minnesota, USA - June2015DPH_17_10 | ecosystem: Environmental > Terrestrial > Soil > Wetlands...
CGGGTTGGGTCGGCCACTGCCCGTTAGTTTACCGAAGAGAGACAAACCGCGTGAACGACGGACTCGGCGTCACATCCGCGACCTCAGGAGCATGATTGCGCTTGCGCACATTCGTGACAATCCAGCGGACGCCCTCGTACCCGCGCCAGTACACGTTATTGCGTATGATGTCGTTGCGCATGCTCAGGATCTCGCGCCGCACGAAGCGCTGCCCCGCCCTGCCATGGACCGGAAGCGTGTCCATCTCCTCGCTGTCGGTCGAAAGCCGCGGTGTTTCGCTATCGCGCAAGCGCATCACGGCCAGCCTCTTATCCGTATTCATCAGGTCGCCCGTGCCATTGCGCGTCACCGCCGGAACGTCGCTCCGCTCAGCCCAGTCGAGCGCCTCTACATAGGAAGTAAACGCCAGGTCATTCGAGATCTTGTCGCGCTCCTGATCGATATTGGAATCGATGCGATGGGTCATCGCCGAACCATGGTGCATGTAGGCAAAATCGATGTCCCGCGTCGCCGCCCCCACCCAGACATCCTGTCCCTCCCACGTCTCCGGCTGTTTCCAGATGCGGATGTGATGGCGCTTCGACATGTCGTTCAGATCCTTCTGCCATGACATATCCGCCTCCTCATCGTCCAGCAGCAGCCGCGTCATGGGAAAGGAATTGCTCGATCGCCCTTCGACGAATGCCCGCACGCCTGACAGACGGGAATGCATATTGCACGGCGCGGCCTCAGCCCATCCTGCCGCGTGGAACGCCGCGCTGATCTGTTCCCGCGAACCGACGAACATCAAATTGATCAGATCCGATGGCCGGTGGTTCGAAGGATTGGTCGTCCGGTTCGGAATCGCCGCCAGCTCAGCGTTCAGCGCCTCGCGCTCCGTCTCCGTCAACCGCCTCGGAGCGTCTTCGGGTTCCTGCTGCGCCCGCGCCGGCAGCGCCTCGGTCAGCTTCAGCGACAATTCGACGCCGGGCTTGAAGTACAGCTCCGGTTCGGGAACATGCACCACCAGCGTCTTAATTGCCCAAGCCGCCAGCTCCGCATGCACGTCCAGCATCAGCGCCATTCGGATGTATCCACTGAAGCGATACCCCACGCTCGATGTCATGCGCATCGCGTTGATCTCGCCGTTTTTGTCCACCCGCTCGTGTCCGTTGTCGACCGCGATCACGCGCGCCGAAAGCGGGAGCGTCTCGTCGTCCGGCAGAATGATCTCGGTAAATTCGAGCGACATTCCCGCCGTCTCGTGCAAAATTCCCAGCCCCACCCGCCGTACCGATTTGACCGTGCCGGTGAGAATACTTCCGGCGGGCAGCAACAGTTCACCTCCGACGCGAACCGGTGCAATCAGTACGGCGCTGACGGGGGAGCCAGCTTTGCTTGCGTATGAACCTACTGTGCTCGTCAACCGGATTTCGAGGCGTGTGCCTGCGGGCACTTCGCGAATCGTCAGCAACCCGGCGGAACAGAGCAAGTAAGCCAGCAAGCCCATGTAGCACATGATAGGCCATTTCGATCCGATCCGCCCTCAAATTTTCTTAATGGAGTTTTCTTAACGAGAAGTCCAGCCGCCGTCGATCAAAATATCCGTCCCCGTAATGAACCCCGCGCCTTCCGAACACAGATACAGCGCCAGCTTCCCGATCTCCTCCGGGTCGCCCCAGCGCCCCAAAGGCACGTTCGACATGAACTGCTGGTTCAGCTCCGGATTGTTGATTAACCCCTGGTTCATCTCCGTCGCAAACGGCCCCGGACTGATCGCGACCACCGTAATGCCATCCCCGGCCAATTCCTGCGCCAGCGCGCGCGTCACTCCCAGCAACGCCGCCTTGCTCGCTGAATAAGCCGTTCGGCCGGGAAGCGAAATATGGCTCATAATCGACCCCAGATTTATGATGCGCCCGTATCCGCGTCCCCGCATCATCGGGATGAAGGACCGGCAGACCAGAAACACCGACGTCAGGTTCGTGTCGAGCACCATGTTCCATTCGTCCAGCGTGTACTCGACCAGCGGTTTGCGGATATTCATCCCTGCGTTGTTGATCAGGATGTCGACGTGTCCGAACTGCTCCCGCACTGCGTTTTCCAGCGCGCGCACCTGCGTCTCATCGGTAATATCGGCGACGAAAACGGCCGCGTCGGCTCCGGCCTTTGCGGCAGTCTCGTCAAGCTGTGCGCGATCGCGTCCCACTAGCGCTAGTTTCGCGCCCGCCGCGCCTAGCTCGATCGCCATAGCTCGGCCCAACCCGCGGCTAGCCCCGGTGACGACCGCAACCCGCCCATCCAACGATATTTTGCTCATCGAACCAGTGTACAGAACCGCCATGCGTCAGCATGCGGGCCCCGTCTGATCTAGTTCGGAAACCGCCGTGCAAACGTTTCCAAGCCGATCTTATCCACTGTGTCTTTCGCCCGCACATAGGCAGCCGGATCCGGCAGCGGACCAATGAGCACCCGGAAAATCTTTTCGCTGGGACCGGGAGCTACAAACGACGCCAATCCCCGCTTGCGCAGTCCTTCCGCGAAAATCACCGCAACACCTTTTTCCACCGCTCCCATCTGGATGTAGACGGATCCATTTTTCGGCTCCGCGAAAAGGGGCGGCTCAGGCGCAGGTTCCTGGTTCAAAACAATGGGCGGCGGATCAGGTTCGCGCACCACCGTGACACCCGTGACCGCAGGGACCGGCTTGGGCGACATCGACTTGCCCGCCAGGTACGACACGGCGATGCAAATCATCAGCAGGATCGTGAAAACGAATAGCAGGCTCGCGATTTGCCTTTGCCCGAGAATAAACTCGAACTCCTCCGAAGCGGCAGGCGCAAGCTGTTCTTCCATAAAAGAGGCAGCCCCCGGTAAAGGGACAGCGGAAGGTGTAGGCTCGGCAGCCGGCTCTTCCGATCGATGTTGAAGATCCAAAATGCTGAACATCAACCGTTTCTATCGGCGGAGCTAAGGCTTTTCAATAGCCCTTACCGGGTCTTCTTCTTATCCGGATCCGGAATTCCGTGCAGGATGCGTGCCCGCGCTTCCATTTTTGCCGCGTCGGATTTCTTATGCATCCTCTTCAGTAGCGCCGTATATTGATCGAGCGTCTCCGCCAGTTGCGGCGGCGGCGGATCGCTGGGATTCAACACCGGCTTGCGCGCCGCCACGAAACCTTTCTTATCCAGCAGCGCGATCGATAACTTATACAGAGACTCTGCCTCCGGATTGTGATTACGGTCGGCCAGCAGCGCCGCCAGCGAATTCAGGCTCGCCACGGTGTCCAATTCCTTGGCCGATAACATCCCGCGATAGAGCGGTTCCGCATCCGTTTGCCGTCCTTGCGCCGCGTAAACCTGCGCCACCGCGTTCAGCGTGGCTTGCGTGTCGGCGCTATTTTCTCCGTGCGCTTTAGTGCGGATATAGAGCGCCCGCTCATAGCAATAGCTGGCTTCCGGATACCGCTTTTGCCCGAAATAAAGTTTACCCAGATCTTCCAGTGTCCCCGCCACTTCCACCGTCGACGGTCCATAGGCGCTCTCCCGAACCGATAAAGCCCGCCGCCATGCCGTCTCCGCATCGTTCTGCCGGTGCATATTGTCGTACGCCGTAGCCAGCCCGTCGAGCGACGGCAGCAGATCCGAGCTGGTCACCCCGGACGTCTTTTCGAGAATCTTCACCGCCCGGTCAAATAGTGGCTCAGCCGAGGAAAACTGTTTCTGGATCAGCAGCAACTCGCCCACTGCCTCCAGCTCCGGCGCCAGTTCCGCCGCGTCCGGACCCTTTATGTTCTCCACGGTCGCGACCGCGCGTCGCGCGTACTGTTCAGCCAGCGGATATTTTTCCTGCGTTTCCGAAATCCGCGTCAGCTTTTCGAGCGGTCCCACCACCGCCAGATCCTGCTTGCCCTTCGCCGTCTCCATGATCTGCAACGACCGCTCGTAATAAGAGGTCGCCTGCTGATACTTCATTTGCGCGAAACTCACCCGCCCCAGATCGTTCAGATCGCTCGCCAGCTCCGGATTATTCAACCCCAGCGCGTGTTCCCTCTCTTCGAGCAGCCGTAGATAGAGCTTCTCCGCCTCGTCATAGCGGCTCTGCGCGCACAGAATTTCGGCCGTATCCTGCCACTCCTTCGCCTGCTTGGCGTCAAACGGCCCGATGCCTCGGCTGGGAGTGATCACATCGCCCGGCAGGCTGGGCAGATTCGGCTTATTGTCCGTCTTCTGGGCGTTCAAATACCCAATACCCAACAAGGCAATCAAAACAGCCGGCACGAGTCTCATAGAGGGGTGATCGGCGGAAGGGGCCTTAGACCGTAGGGGGCCGCCCAAAAAAGTACTCGACGGCGGCTCGTACTCCTGCCACCTGGCCCCCCCACGTGCGGTTCAGTTAGCAGGACCCGGGTAGACCGCCCCATTAGGCGATCCCTGATATGTCCCCAGTATGTTCCCATTTAAGGTGTCGAGGATGACAACTTTGCCCAATGCACTGTTGAACCACATCGTCGAACCATCTTGAGACATTCGAATTAAGACTGCGGAGCCCGTGGCAAGACCAGAGCTGAACGAATTGGTCACTTGGCGTGTGGTGAGGTTGAAGACCGAGAGATTAGGCCCCACATTCCAAAAGAGCCGGGTACCGTCCGGGTGGATGAACACCGAGCCGATGCCGGAGTAACCAGTGCTCACCCCCGGCGGCTCCAGCGATGCCGTGAGATCGGCCGTGCCGCTGAGCATATCGTAGTAAGAAACCACCGCGCCCGAATTACTGTTCTGAATAAGATATGCGGTCAGCCCGTCCGGAGCCATCAGCACCGATGTGGGAGCGTATTTCAGCAGCAGCGTGGAGGTCAGCGTTCGGCCGACAGCGTCGAAGACGAGCAGCGTTCCATTATTGCCAGCCGAATCCGGCGTGTAATAGCTGACGGCGTAGAGGGCGTTCAGGCCGCTGCTGGTGAACACCACTCCCACAGGGACGGTATTGTTCGGATCGAGTGACGGAGTGGGGATGGTAGCCAACACGCTCTGGGCCCCGAGGTCGCAGATCGAGATCTCATTCACCGTTCCGCCGTGAGCCGTCCAGACTTCATTGGCGGGGCCCGTCGCTGTTGGACGGACTCCGAAGGCCCGCGCCTGCGGAGGGAGCGTAACCGAGCTTGTCATTGCGAAAGTCGTCAAGTCGAATTCTACAATGTTATAGCTCAAGCCATCGAACATGATCATTTGAGGGTCCACCGGGGCGGCCGGTTGTACCACCGTCAGCCCTGGGTGAGCCCCTCGCACGAATGGTAATGGGCTGTACACGGGTAAGTTATGAATGGCGTTAGGAGCAATGGAGTAAAACTCCTTTTCCGCTTGGTCAATGGCCCCAATGTCTTCGGCAGCCGATTCACTGATTGGATGGCAGTTGGTCACTAGGCTGTTGATTGTCTCGATGGGGCCAAGACTAATCGAACATGCATTGGCCATGAATAGGAAGGACTTACTCCCATCGGGGTTCTCGATGATCTCCCAGCTAAAATTAACCTCGTGGATAATAGTGTCTCCCGGTATCCGCTCGGTGGACGTAATGTCGGACTGGTTAGACGCGAAGTCTAGGATGATGGAGCCTGCCTCCACTTGGGCCGACAGCCGATACCCGAGCAGCAGAAAGACGGAGAGGAACTTCATTGCAGCACCACCGTCTGACCCAGCCAACTGGAGTTCAGCAGGATTCCGTTCGCCGCCAGACCGTTGGTGAATGAGACCGCATTATTCACTCCGAGTGTTCCGACCACCAAGTTAGCGTAAGATCCATCGATAATCCCATAGGTCGGGGGCAGGTTCGCCAAAGTGTCCGCGGAAATTGTGAAGGCGTTGGCTCCCGGCGGGGCAAGGCACTGTACTTCCACGGTGGAATTCGTGACAGCCGCGTAGGCATAAAGCAGAATTGCCGTGGGCGCCGCGGCATCCCCGGGAGTAAACGCGAGAGCCAGGGGAGTGCTGCGCGGCACTACGATGATTGCACTGGGCCGCGTCCAGGCAGGCGGCGGCTCGGGATTCAGAGGGATCGCCATTTGGTTCGCGCCTCCAGGATCGATAGTGAAACTCCCATTGGCGCCCAGGAGATTCTGGCCAATAGTGGATGAGTTGAGCGTCCCGCCCATGGTGCTCGAATAGAACGGAAGAGTGTTGGGGATGGAAAGAGACTGCGTGCCGTTATTGTACGTCTGATTTGGCTGCGGACTAAGGCTGGCGCTCGCGGGCAGAGCTCCGCGGAGGCTCTTGGCGTAGTAAGAGTCGCCAGAGGTCTGATGAACCAGACAGGTGCCGGGCGGCGGAAAGGACATATAGGGATCGAAGCTGTAGGGCGAAGCGGGCCGCGTGTAGAACCGCGTGTAGAGCTTATCGACAGTCTTGAGGATAGCGGGGGATGTATTGATATTTTCCACGGTGTCCACTCGCTCCAGGTCTATGAACGCCTGCGTCCCCGCAGTCCGCACCAGCGTCGAAAGCGGATTGCCCGGATCGCTGCACGACATCGCTCCCGGCGCGGCGATCGCCATCGTCGTAGTATTCGAAACCGCACCCCCGGCGTTAATCAACACCGGTACCCAGCAACCGAGAGGAACATTCGCGGGCAGCGTCGCCACGATCTGATCGAGCCCGGAACAACACGGCGCGCGCCCCGAATAAAGGTTCGCCGCAATCTGGCCTCCGATGGTGATCGTCACCGGCGTCGCGACGTTCCCAGCCGTCGGCGCGACGTTATCGGGAAACGTGACCGGCCCCAACCCCGTGCCCCAAATCACAATGCTTTGCCCCGGCGCGGCGGGAGTCACCAGCGAATTGAGCGGCTCATTGCTCCCGCTGATAAAGTTCTGCACGATCCCCGGCCCATACCCGCCGCTCGAAACCGCGAAAACGCCCGGCGCTGAGTTGGCAATCTGGATGGTGGTAGCGTTACTCTTTGTACCTTGATAAATCGCCCGCAAGGTAGCAAGACCCGGCGTCACCGTAGACGGCATCACCGCGTTAATCTGCCCCGCCGAGACGAATATCGGGTACGCCTGCGTGGTAACTCCACTCTGCGTAACGCTGATCGAAACTCCATTAAAGGTCGTGGCCAGAGGAAACGCGGACACCGACTGACCAGTAACGGGACCCAGATTCTCGCCAAAAACGGTGAATATGCTGCCAAGGGCAATAGGAGCATTCGGCAGACCGAAAGGCGCAAAGGAAGCCGCGTTGACCGTCTGGCGGGAATAAATCACCGGCTGCTGCGCGAACAAAGCGCCAATCGACAGGATCAGCAGGAAGACGAGCATGATATAAACTATCACGAAAACGAATACAAGAAGCTATTCCGCACCAACTCCGCAATCTCCTCTGCGGTAAACCCAAACTCCCGCCGCGCCAATTCATACTCCCCCGTCAGGGAACACTCGAACAACGCCGGATCGTCCGTATTGAGAATAATCGGTACCCCCGCGTCATACAGCCTCCGCACCGGATGCTCCGCCAGTGACGCCACCGCGCCCGTCCGCACATTGCTCGTGATACAAATCTCCAGCGGAATATTCTTCTCCCTTAAATGCTCCATTAATAAAGGATCGTCGACCGCCCGAATCCCATGCCCGATCCGTTCCGCGCCGATCTCCAGCGCCTCCCACACACTCTGCGCATCGGTCGTCTCGCCGGCGTGGCACAACAACCGCAACCCCCGCTCCCGAGCCTCCCGATACAACCCCTCATACCACCGCGCCGGCCCACCCGCCTCAAATCCGCCCAGTCCGATCGCCACCACTCCCTCGTTCACCAGCTCCGCCGCCAGATCGAAAACCGGTTTCGCCGCATGCACCCCGAACTGCCGCGTGGCGTCGAGAATCCAGCGCACCCGCACCTTGCTCAAGCCAGCCTCGCGCTGCACGGCCTCGTAAATCGGCACAAAGTCCTGCTGCTTCCAGACAATGACGCCAGCCGAAATTGTGACTTCCGCATACACCACGCCTTCCGCCGCCAGCTTCTCAAACAACCTCCGCGCGATCAGCCCGTAGTGCTCCGGCGAATTGAGCTTCCGGTTCACCCATATATAGCTCCGGATAAACCCCTCGAAGTCCGTGTAAGCCGTCGCGCGCGCAATCTCCTGGCGAGTCAGCGAAGGATCCAACTCCAGCAGCGTATCAACCTCAACTGACCCCTCCAAATGCAAATGCAACTCCGCCACAGGCCCCATTCCTGCGAAGTTAACACGCGCCGCGCTGCCAGCGATAGCGATGCGCCCGACGCTTCCGCATCGCTACCGGCCGTGACCACAGGGAGCGGTGTCAATGACGTTTTCGAGAGGGTCGGCATCCAACCGCTTCGAACCCCTGTAAGCAATGACATACTAACTGTCATGCATGCTTCCGAGCTAGAAGCAATATTAGAAGGCCGCCACCACGATCCTTTTGCCGTCCTCGGCCCCCACGACCTGGAAATCCGCGCCTGGCTCCCGCAAGCCGCCGAAGCCTCCCTGGTCATCGCCGGCGAATTGACAAAGATGGAGTGCGTCCACCCCTCCGGCTTCTACCTGGCCATCCTCGACACTCCCGCCAACCACTATCGCATCCGCATTAAACTCTACTCCGGCGAATCTCTGGAATTCGAAGACCCCTACCGCTTCCCTCCCCTGCTCACCGCCTTCGAACTGCACCTCCACGGCGAAGGCACCAACCACGAAGCTTATCGAACCCTCGGCGCGCATCCCGTCACTTGCGAAAACGTCGCCGGCGTACGCTTTGCGGTCTGGGCGCCCAACGCCCAAGTCGTCAGCGTGCTCGGCGATTTCAACGGCTGGGACCGCACCCGCCATCCCATGCGCCTGCGTGACGGAGGCATCTGGGAAATCTTCATGCCCGCGCTCGAACCCGGCGCGCACTATAAATATTCGGTGCTCTCCCCGCACGGCGCCGAGCAGTTCAAGTGCGACCCCTACGGCTTCTATGCCGAGGTCCCTCCCAAAACCGCCTCCATCGTCTGGGGCCTCTCGAATCACACCTGGCAGGACGAAGCCTGGATGACCGCGCGTCCCCAGCGCCAGTGGCTTCGCGAACCCGTCTCCATCTACGAAGTGCATCTGGAATCCTGGATGAGGGGCCCCGAAAATCAACCCCTAACCTATCGCGAATTCGCCCGTCATCTGGTCGATTACGCCAAGCAGATGGGCTACACCCACCTCGAATTGATGCCCGTCATGGAGCATCCTTTTTCAGGCTCCTGGGGCTATCAGGTCACCGGCTATTTCGCCCCCACCTCGCGCTTCGGCACTCCGGACGACTTCCGCTATTTCGTCGACGCCTGCCACCAGGCCGGCCTCGGCGTAATTCTCGACTGGGTTCCCGCCCACTTCCCCAAAGATGTGCATGGTCTCTATCGTTTCGATGGCACCGCGCTCTACGAACATCAGGATCCGCGCGAAGGCGAGCACCGCGATTGGGGAACGCTCATCTTCAACTTCGGCCGCAACGAAGTCCGCGAATTTCTTCTTTCGAACGCGCTCTATTGGCTCAAGGAATTTCACATCGATGGCCTTCGCGTCGATGCCGTCGCATCCATGCTTTATCGCGACTATTCGCGCCAGCCCGGCGAATGGCTCCCTAACAAATTCGGTGGCCGCGAGAATCTCGAAGCCATCGATTTTATTCATCGATTCAATCAGTTAGCCCATCAGGAACCCGGCGCCATTACCATCGCCGAGGAGTCCACCTCCTGGCCCGGCGTCTCCCGGCCAGTCTATGCGAACGGCCTCGGCTTCACCATGAAATGGAACATGGGCTGGATGCACGACATGCTCGATTACTTCGAAAAAGACTCGGTTTTTCGGAAGTATCATCAATCGAATATTACGTTTAGCATGTTGTACGCCTTCACCGAAAACTTCGTCCTGCCCATCTCCCACGACGAAGTTGTGCATTTGAAAAAGTCTTTAGTTTCCAAAATGCCGGGCGATGAATGGCAGCGCTTCGCGAACGTAAGGGCTTTCCTTGCTTACATGTACGGACACCCCGGCAAGAAACTTCTGTTCATGGGTTGCGAATTCGGACAAACAGAAGAATGGAATGAAAACGTCAGCCTCCCGTGGCATCTGCTGCAATATCCGGTGCACTCGAAATTGCAGACCATGGTGAAGGAACTCAACTGGTTTTATCGCCGTGAAGCCGCTTTGAATCAAGTGGATGACGATTATTCCGGTTTCGAATGGATCGATTTCCGGGACGCCGAGGCGAGCGCGATTTCGTTTCTCCGCTATTCCCGGAATCGCGAGGAATTCCTGGTTTTCTGCTGCAATTTCACGCCGGTGCCGCGGCATAACTACCGTGTTGGCGTGCCTTTACAAGGTCGCTACGCCGAAATTTTCAACACCGATTCAGAGATTTTCGGCGGCTCGAACATGGGAAATGACGGAGAAGTCTGGGCCGACGAAACTTCCTCCCACGGACGTCCCGCCAGTTTGAGCATTACGCTCCCACCGCTCGCAGTGGTGGTTTTTAAGGCGATTTAAGGCCTCTTACACGCGTGTTTTCTACCATAAAACGCGCTCTAATGCCTCACAAAAAAAGAACTCGCCCCACATTACCGATTCGTCCACGCCCAATCCCTTATGGACGTGATATACCCCGCCTTTGAGAATTCCTTCCCACTTTGGATCGGATTTCGCCAGATGCTTTTCGCATAACGACCGCAGGATCTGCACCGCGGTCGACCAATACAAATGACCCTTCATGGAATCCGGAGCCAACCGGCACAAACGCAACAAACCTGCTGCGGCGATAGCCGCTGACGAAGTATCGAGCAGCGTGCGATTCTCCGCCGGCGCGTTGAAATCCCACGGCGGAACACCGTCGGCCGGACAATGCGTGATGTAGTAATCGGCGCAATCCTCCGCCGTTCCGAGGAAATGCGGATCGCGGCTGTATTCGTAGCAAGTGGTGAAGCCGTAGAGAGCCCAGGACAAGCCGCGCGACCAGCAGGAATCGCCGCGATAGCCCTGATGCGTGGTCTGGCGCAAGAATTCGCCGGTATCGGTATCGAAAATTCCCTCATGCGCAGTGGATCCGTCGCCGCGAACCAGCACCCGCCGCGTGGTCAGCGAATGGCGCAACGCGACATCGCGCAACCGCCGGTCCCCGGTCTCGCGAGCCGCATAAAAAATGATCCCGACGTTCATCATAATGTCGATGAACAGCGAGTTATCGGCCACGAAAGACCGCAAATATTGGCCCTTATCTTTAAACCGCATGGCCAGCGTGCGTCCGGCCTGGATCAGCACTTCGCGATGCGCCGGGTCCTTCGAAAGACGGTACCAGCGATAGTATGTCGAAAGGAATAGAAAACCCAGATCGTGTACATCGCGGTCGTGCTTGCGTTCTTCGAGAGGCGTGGTGTAGCGGATGGCTTGCTCCAGCCAGTACTTGGCGTCGGCGGAATCGGCCGGCGCGTGCTTCTGGAAAATCCACATCATTCCCGGCAGAAAGCCGTCGCACCAATGGGTCCAGGCGGGACCTTCATGCTTCCATTTGCCGTTCTGCGTATAGAGCGGATAGAACAATGGATGTTTCTCCACCAGCTTCCGCACCTGCTTTTGCGCAAAGCTGAAGGACTGCTCGAAGAGGTCTCCGGTTTCGCTCGAAAGATGAATCACTTTATTTAGGTTCTCCAGATCATGATACAGCCGCGCGCGAGGCGGCGTTGCGAGGCGCTGAGCGGGATCAGCCCTTCGCCCAGCGATAACCGCGTCACCCCACCCCGGTTCGGCTGAACGATGCCGACGACGCTGGTGAGAATTCCCTGCATCCGGGCCAGGATCCCCGGCGCCTCGATTTCAGGAAAGGACAGGCCCAGCAGCGAGAAGTTGTCCCGTCTCTCCAGACGCGTAATGCGGCCGGTCGCCGTCGCGCCCTTCGGAATCACAAGCTGACCTTTTTGTTTGACGTCCCGATCCACGCGGGCATGCACCTGGTCGCCGATCGCGGCGGTCCGCAGATCGATATCTTCGGTCAGCACCAGCCCGACCTCGATGCCGGCGGGTAGATCGAATTCGCGGATGGGAACCGGCGCGGCGTCAGATTTGGCGCCAGGAGCATCATCGAACGTGATCACCGATTCGCCGGAGAACTGGCGGCAAGCAGTGAACTTCACATGGTTCTGATTTTCGCTGCCGTTCAAATCGTGCATGGTGAGCTGGCTTTCGGCGGGCAGCAGAAAATCGCCGTCGCCGATGCGCGCCACGGCATAGTCGATTTCATCCTCGGTGGAAGAGAGCAGCAGCACCGCCGGAAGGTCATCGGCGATCACCTCGATACGCTCGATATCGAAGGTCGCCGGGTCGGCATAAAACGACCCGTGATAGGCGACGATAGCGCTAGCCGCCGCGACCCGAATGCGGTATCCGGAAAGCATCTGCGGCACGCTGTAATCGAATCGAATGGCTTTTTTCCCGTGGAAAACCTCCTCGCCCAAATAACGAAAGGTGGCGGCGCGGCCTTCAAACAGGGCCTGCGCATGGGTACTGAAATTTCCGTTTCCAATCGCGCCTCTGGGCACCAGCTTGGTGACGTCGGAATCCTCAAACTTTTTCGACCCCGGCCACGCGAACATCTCCCGCCCGTCCACCAGAGCCACTTCGAGGCGCAGCGTATCGACCACCTTTAACTTGTTCGTGGTCTTTGCGCGGGACGAACGCTCGATGGTCTCGACGCAAGTGTAGTTGGGTTGATGCTCCAGATTGAAGATCATCCTCGTGCGAATCTTCGACAGCGCATCAAGATCCGGCGAAAGCGGCGTCTGCGCGCGCAAGGAAAACACCGCCAGCAGGATCGCAACTTTACGCATCGTCTCCCATTATATGTAGGGCGGACGCTGCGCCCTAGGCGTCAGCCGGCGCGCCACATGCTAGCATCGATACTGAATGCCAGCGAAGATTATCATCAACAACAACGGCTCGATTAAGGTCGAGGGCGAGTTTTCGATTCACGACGCGGAGGGAAAGCCCTTCGATCTGGCTGGACGGACGAGCATCGGATTGTGCCGCTGCGGCCAATCCCTGAACAAGCCTTTCTGCGATGGCTCCCATCGGACCGCCAACTTCGAATCGGTGTGTCCGGCGAGGGAGCTACCCGCTCCGAAACCTAAGATCTAGGTCAGCAGCATCCCCTGACTTCACGCCAAGGGGTTATAACCCCGTCCCGTGGGCGGGGATTTAGTGGGCAGGCGCTACCGGAACGACAAGATCAATTCCGCCACTGCTCGAATCTCTTCCTCGGTCGCCTCGGCGAAAATCGGCAGCGCCAGCGTTTCTTTCGATAATTGCTCGCTGACCGGAAAATCGCCTTCTTTGAATCCGAGACTTTCGAGCGCCGGTTGCAGATGCAGCGCGCAAGGGTAATAAATCTCCGTACCCACACCCTGCTCCGCCAGCCATGCGCGAAGCCGGTCGCGCTCCCGCACCCGAATCACGAACTGGTTATAAATATGACGCGTCTGATAATCCGCCACCTCGGGCAGAATGGCGTCAGCCTCCGCCAGACACTCCCGATAAAGCGCGGCATTTCTTTGGCGCCCACCCGACCACTGATCCAGATACGGGAGCTTCACATCCAGCACCGCGGCCTGCAATGCGTCGAGCCGTGAATTTTTCCCCGCCCACTGATGAATATATTTGGCGATGCTTCCATGAACGCGCAGCGCCCGCAGCTTCTTCGCGAGCGATTCATCATTGGTGGTCAGCATCCCTCCATCGCCGAACGCGCCCAGATTCTTGGTCGGGAAAAAGCTGAAGCACCCCACTTTTCCCATCGACCCCGCGCGCCGTCCTTTATACTCCGCGCCATGGCTTTGCGCCGCGTCTTCGATCACCGGGATCGATCCCGCCGCATCCAGAATCGAGTCCATATCGGCGCAGCCGCCGTAAAGATGCACCGGCAGAATCGCCTTCACCTTCGGATGCGCGGCGAGCGCCGCTTCCAGCTTCGTGACGTCCATATTGAACGTGACCGGCTCGACGTCGACGAACACCGGCTTCGCGCCGACGGAAAGAATCGCCCCCGCCGTCGCGAAAAACGAGTAGGGCACGGTCAGCACTTCATCGCCCGGCCCGATATCGAGCGCCAGCAGAGCGAGCTCCAGCGCATCGGTTCCGGAAGCACAGCCGACCGCGTGCGCCGTCCCGCAATAGTTCGCGAAATTCCGCTCGAATCGCTCGACATCTTCACCCAAAATAAAACGCTGCGATTCGATCACGCGTTCCACCGCCTGCATCACTTGTTCGCGGATAGGATCGAATTGGCGCCGCAGGTCCAATAAGGGAATGGCGCGAGTGGTAAGTTGAGAAGCCATTATTTCCAGTCTACATGCCGTGGCATGATTGAAGAAGACATGAAAGGCATCGTTCTCGCCGGCGGCACGGGTAGCCGCCTCTTTCCCCTGACGAAAATAACCAATAAGCATCTGCTGCCGATTTACGACAAGCCGATGATTTATTACCCCATCCAAACGCTGGTCGATGCCGGGATCGACGATATTATGATCGTCACCGGCGGCCGCAGCTCCGGCGATTTTCTGCGCCTGCTGGCCAACGGCAAAGAGTTCGGACTCTCCCACATCAATTACACCTATCAGGAAGGTGAAGGCGGCATCGCCGACGCGCTGGGGCTGGCCGCGCACTTCGCCGCGGGTCAGAAAATCTGCGTGATTCTGGGCGATAACATCGTCGAAAAAAGCATTCGCGGCGCGGTGGAGGATTTTCGCCAGCAGAAATGTGGCGCGAAAATTCTGCTCAAAGAGGTCGACGATGCGGAGCGTTTCGGTGTCGCCGAATTTTCAGGCGACCGCATCATCGGCATTGAGGAGAAGCCTCGCCAGCCCAAATCTTCTTACGCCGTGACCGGCATTTATCTCTATGACGAATCCGTTTGGGACAAGGTCCGCACCCTGAAACCATCGGCCCGCGGCGAGTTGGAAATTACCGACGTCAATAACGCCTACATTCGCGAAGGCTCCATGAGTTTCGCGTTTCTCGACGGCTGGTGGACGGACGCGGGCACCTTCGAATCGCTGCTGCGCGCCACGAATCTGGTGGCGCAAACCCGCGGCGTGCTGCCTTAAACCGATGGCAAACCGAGGTGCCTGGTCGCCCCTCAAACACCCCCTGTTTCGAGCCATGTGGATCGCCTCCGTGGCTTCGAACATCGGCACCTGGATGCACACTGTGGGCGCATCCTGGCTGATGACCACTCTGGCCGCATCCCCTTTGCTCGTCGCACTGGTGCAGACCGCGACCACGCTGCCGGTGTTCCTGCTCGGCTTACCCGCCGGCGTCATGGCCGATCTGGTCGACCGCCGCAAGCTCCTGATTTTCACGCAATCGTGGATGTTGGCCGTAGCGGCGCTGCTCGGCGTGATGGTGATGCTCGGAGGCGTAGGCCCGTGGTCGTTGCTCGCGCTGACCTTTGCCCTGGGCGTCGGCGCGGCCATGAACGGACCGGCCTGGGCGGCTGCCGTTCCGGAACTGGTGCCGCGCGAAGAGCTTCCCGCCGCGGTTGCTCTCAACTCCGTGGGCTTCAACATCGCGCGTGCCGTGGGTCCGGCATTGGGTGGCATCGTGATGGCGTCGTCGGGCGCGGGCGCCGTCTTCCTGGCGAACGCCGTTTCTTTTCTCGGCGTGATCGTCGTGTTGTGGAGCTGGAAGGAGCGCCCGCCCGCCGTGCGCGAGCCCGGCACCCGCTTCCGCGACGCGATGCGCGAAGGCTTGGTCTACGTGCGCGGCGCGCGACCTTTTCATGCGGTGCTGATCCGCGCCGGCATGTTCTCGCTCGCTGGAAGCGCGCTGTGGGCGATGTTGCCCGTCGTCGCCCGCCAGGAGCTTCATAGCACCTCGCTCGGATACGGAATCCTGCTGGGTTGCCTTGGCACGGGCTCGGTCATCGGCGCGGCGATACTGGCGCCTTTGCGGTCGCGCTATTCGGTGGACACGATCGTTGCCGTCGGCGTGTTATTGTTCGCGATCGCGACCATGGCTCTCGCGCTGCTGAAAACTCTATCGCTTGCCATCCCGGCCATGCTTCTCGGCGGCGTGGCATGGCTCACCGTCATGTCGAGCTTCAACGTGTGCGCGCAAACCATGCCTCCGCAGTGGATGCGAGCCCGGGCGCTGGCGTTTTATTTACTTGTCTTTCAAGGATCGCTGGCCGTAGGAAGCGGCGTATGGGGAGAGGTCGCCCGGCACCTCGGCGTGCGCGCGTCGTTGAACCTCGCAGCCGCGGCCATGATCGCCGGATTGGCCGCCGGTTGGAGCATGAAGCTGTCGCCAACGCCGGCAGACGCGCTCGCGGCACAATAGATCTATATGTCAAATGAAGAAGAGTTTTTGAAATTTTCGTGCGAGAAGCTCACCCAGTTGAACCACCGTATCGAAACCTGCGTCGCAAAACTGACGCCGGAGCAGATCTGGACGCGCCGGGCCGGGAATGAAAACGCAGTCGGCAATCTGGTGCTGCACCTCGCCGGCAACGTACGCCAGTGGATCTTATGCGGCGTCGGCGGCGCCGAAGATCATCGCGATCGCGATAGCGAATTCGATGCACGATCAGGCGAAAACATGACCGGCCGCTTGCGTTCTACCGTCGAGGAAGCGGTGGCGCTGATCGCCGCGCTCCCCCACAGCAAGCTCGGCGAGCGAAAAACGATTCAGAAACATTATGAGGTGACCGTGCTCGAAGCCATCTATCACGTGGTCGAGCATTTTTCGATGCACACCGGCCAAATCATTTTCGCAACGAAACTGCTCACCGGCGAAGACCTCGGCTTCTACGGATACTTGAAGTCGGCAAAGGATACTGGGAAAACGACGCCGTAGCACGCCCGGGCCGGTATACTGAGGTTTATGGCACGCGATTATGTGGAGCAGCGCAACGCCGGATATTGCGTCGCTGGTACCCGTGTGACCTTGGAGTCGATCGTATATGCTTTTCGCGACGGCGAATCGCCGGAGACGATCCGGCAGAATTTTTCGGCGCTGAATCTCGAGCAAATCTACGGAGCGATCACCTACTATCTGGCGAACAGAGCCGCGATCGACGCATACCTGATCGAGTCGGAGAAAGAGTGGGATGCGTTCGCCCGCGAACATCCGCTGCCGGAAGAGCTTCGCGCGAAGCTCGATCGAACTCGCCAGGAACTTCTTGTTAAGCGATCGTAATTAAATTACTCGTGGATGCAAGTTTGCGCGAGGCGATCGTCAGGGGTATGATCCGCGTGGAGCCATCCGTTGATTTCCTTGGCGCGAATGCGGCTAAGTTGGAGTCCGTGCCCGACAATGAAGTGCTGGCGATTGCAGCGCGGGGAGCGAGAATTCTTGTTACCCACGATCTGAAGACGGTGCCCTCGCACTTTGGAATATTCCTCGCGCATTCCCAGAGCCCCAGACTGTTTCTTATTTCACAGAAAACGAGCGTTGCCGATGCCATTGACGCTCTCCTTCTGGTTTGTCTTGCGTCGAAGCCAGAGGATGGGTGAACCGAATCTGTCGGCTGCCGATTTAAACTACTCCACCACCGCCACCGGCCGTATCGGCGACCCCGTTCCGCCGCGAATTTTCAACGGCAGCGCGACAAACATAAATTCCTTTACCCCCGCCGCGGCCAACGATTCGAGATTCAGGCATTCGATAATGTGAATCCCTCGCTCCACCAATAAATGAACATGCACTTCCATGTTGGATGGTGAGCTTTCGAACGCCACCGTATCGCTGCCCGCCGCGAAAATGCCATGTTTACTGAGCCATTGGGCGCCCGCTTTCTTCGGCCCCGGACCGCGCACCACCGATCCGCTTCCGCCCGTGATGAAGCGCGCCGCATCGTGCCAGTGCCGGCCCCAGCCGGTGCGAATCAGCGCGATTCCTCCCTCTGAAGGCCTCACCCCGCAAGCTTCCAGATGCTCCGGCGTCACCACGAAATCGTGCGGCAGAGCGTCTATCCCTTCCAGGCCCGCCACGTCGAACAGCACCGCGCGCCGGAAAATCGGACCCACCGTATCAACCCCGTAAGTCGTCACCCCTTCGCTGTACGATTGCACCGGCTCCACTCCGCCATGCAATTTCCCGTCGCACGAAAAATGCGACAGCGCGTCAATGTGCGTGCCGACGTGCCCTCCCATCGTGATCGCCTCCGCCGCCGAGCTCGCGCCGTTCGGCAGCACCAGCTCGCCATGCATCTTCGTCAGCGTCCGCAGAAACGGAGGATGCGTCGGAAAATGCGGCGTCCCGGCAAACAAGGTTTGCCCCAGGTCGTACACGTTGCCAATATTCATGAGCTTGCTTTTTTCACGCGCTTGCGGGTCTTGGGCGAAACCACCGCGGTCTTCCCGCTCCACCGCCCCAGCCGGAATTCGCGCCCGTAATGCGAGGTCAAATTGCGAATCGCCACCGTCACCACTCCCGCCGCGTCGCACGAATAATGTTCTTCGATCTCCTGATGCGAAGCCGGCCACGAATACTCCACCGGCACCTTGTCCACCGCGTGCGAATCGGCCAGCGCCGGATCGAAGGGGAACAAAATCTCATCCCACACCGTGATGTCGCCCGAAGGCTGCGCATCTTCCGCCACGTGGCTCGCTTCCAGATATCGAAAATCGCCGACGTTATGCACCGGCTGATAGCGCCTGCGCACCGTCAGCGGAGGCTCGGCCGCTCCCGGCAGCCGCGTCCCGCGCGGAAAAATCGGATCGAAAATCATGCGCCGCCCCGCGTCCCCTTCGCGCCACACTCCGAAATTGCGCGTGAACATTTCGCGCAGCGTATATCCGGAAGCCGCGTCCGCCTGAATCGCCAGCCCGATCGCCGTGGCCGATCGCGTATATTCGCTACGCTTCACCTTGCGTCCGAACTCCTCGCGCAGCACCCGCGAAACCAGCGGCAATTCGCTCCCTCCGCCCGTCACATACAGCGCTTCGATATCGGTATTCTCCGCCAGCAGCGCGGTGGCTTCAATCGATTCCGCCAGTAAAGGACGGCACCGTTCATAGAAATCGGCCACCTGCACCGTCGCCTGCCCCAATCCTTCCTCCACCACATCCAGATCGACCACGATCTTGCGCGAGTTCGGATGCAGCGCCTCTTTCTGCCGCCGGCACTCTTCATCCAGCCGGAAAATCTCCGCCAGGCTCAGCTTCGAAAGCGCCTCTTCTCCGATCGCCATCTCCGCCAGCACCAGGTCGAAATCGTCACCGCCCAAGTGCGGCATTCCTTCGGACGCGAGCACCGTATGCGTGCCCGCCGAGATCTCGACCAGCGACACATCGCACGTGCCTCCGCCCAAATCGTAAACCAGAATCCGTCCCGTGGTCCTCTGCCGATGCCCGAATTCGATCGATGCCGCCGAAGGCTCGTTCAATAACCCGAGCACCGAAAATCCAGCCCGCCGAAAAGCGTCGACCGTAAGAAACCGCTGATTGCTATTGGCATTCGCGGGCACGCCCAGCACCGCTTCCAGCACTTCGGTCTCGCCGAATCGCGCCAGCAGCGCCTGCCGCAGCGCCCCGACCAATCCCGCCATCAGTTCCGTCAGAGGAATGAGCAACCCTCCGACATCGAGCTGCGTCTGCGGCCCCGCGTCTTCCAGATACCGCTTCAAGGATCGGACCATCGTCCAGCCAGGCTCGCCCTGCATCGCGTAGGCGTCCCAGCCAAAGCGGCGCTGGTCGTCTTTGATCGCAATCAACGGCGGAAACCAGTCGAACACCCCGTCGGCGGTTTCAAAAGGCACCAGCGGATAATTCCCCCGATCCGCCGCCGAGACGACAATGCGAGTAGTCCCAAAGTCGATGCCGAGCTTCATCTTTTATGGGTAACACATGTGGAGCAGCGTCATGCAAATCTCACTCGGTGAACACTTCCCGCAGCGTGCTTAAAGTGGACGTAAGTGTCTTCCGGGACACCGCCCCCAATTTCTTCGCCAGCCGGTTCTGGTCGACCGCGCGCATCTGATCCAGCAAAATCAAACCCTTCTGCCCATCATGCGTAACCCCGATCCGGAACGGCGCCGGTCGGCTCTTGGTGGTCATCGGCGCGACGATCGCCGTACGCAAATGATCGTGCATTTCGGCGGGTGAAACCACCACGCAAGGACGCGTCTTTCTAATCTCGCTCCCGGCGGTGGGATCCAGATTCACCAGCCAAATCTCCCCGCGCCTTACCAAACCACATCCTCATCCGCCGCGTTCCCGAATTCGCCCATCACGAGCGCGTCATCATCCGCCTCGGCGATTTTCCTCGCCGCCTCCGCCCAACCCTCGCGCGTTGGCCTGGCTGGCCTGCGCAACACCAGCGCGCCACCCTCGATGGTCATCTCCGCCGTCGCCTCGCCGTTTAGCCCCACTTGCGCCAGAACCGGCTTGGGGATCACAATGCCTTGTGAGTTGCCAATCCGCCGAACGCTCACGCATATCGCTTTCATCGTGACAACAATGTTATTCCATGAAATATGATCTGTCAAGCCATCGTTATAAGGTGCCAGCCTGGGACGTCCCTGGTTTTATCCCGAATCTTTTGATCTGTGGTACGATGTTTGACTAAAATTAAGGAGCGCCCGATGAAAATCTCGAAATTGTTCTTAGCCATGGGCTGCATTGCGTTTTCCAGCGGTGCAGCATCCGCAGTTACCCTTTACAGCAACATCGGCAGCGGATTCCCCGCCGATTCGCTATCCAACTACGCCACAGAACAGACTTTTATCGGGACTACCTTCACCGCCACCACCACGGGCAATCTCGCTACCCTTGAGTCTCGACGCGGAATCATCGGCGTCAGCCGTTACAGTTGGTCTGTACACCAGCTCGGCGGATAAACCAGGGACGTTGCTCGAGAGCTGGAGCACTGCTCTACCGCTTGGCACTTTCTTCCCACCCCCGGCCGTCACATTCCTCACATCGGTGCTGAACCCGCTGTTATCCTCCGGAACGCAATATTGGATCGTGTTTACACAGGCCAGCCCGGATCAGGTCACCTGGTTTTCGAATAATGAGGCTGTCACTGGCGGGATATGGAGCGGAAGCACGCTCACTTCATTGAGCCATTTGTTCCAGACCGGCGCGACTCCGGGGATCGAACTGGATTCGACGTCTATCCCGGAGCCAACCAGCGCGATGCTATTGGGCCTGGGGATCTCCTCGCTGTTGTTCGCGAAGAAGATGATGCGGCGAGGGCGAGCTTAGCCTTTCGTCTTGAGCCTGCCGGTGAACGGCTCGAGACTGGTCCCGCCCTTCCTGCAAACCCCATCATTTGCTGGTTCCCACGGTTTCGTCCGTCCCGGTTCCTTCCCGCCACCCGTTTGGTGAGATAATAACCCTCCAAACATGTGGATAGAACCCTATCATCTGCCGCCGGACAAGCTTGCCAAGGCTCTGAATATCGATGTGGTTCTCAACTTCAAAGACTATGTAGAGCCCGTCTGTCGAGTCGCCATTCTTGCCCTGGCCCTCCGCATGCGCTGGTTCGTTTGGCTGCGGAATCGGGCCGAGTCCGTGACAGCTCGCCGATGGCTCCAGGGACTGCTCTTTCTTCCCGTCTTTGCTGTTTTCATGACCCTGATTTCCCTGCCCTTCGACATGTGGTTGCATCAAGTGCGAGCCAGGGATGGAATCTCTTTGCAAGAGTGGCCGGCATGGTTTGCCGAGCAAGGCAAGTCGCTTCTGCTCGGGATTCTCGTGGGGACGCCGGTTTTGCTCGCCGCTTTCGCGATCATCCGCCGTGCCCCAAAATTGTGGTGGCTGTGGTTCTGGCTGTTGTGGGCGCCGTTTGAAACCTTCACCACTTTCATCCGGCCCTACGTCCTGGACCCGATCTTCGACCAGTTCGAGCCGATGGCGAAGTCAAATCCAGCGCTCGTCGGGGAACTGGAGAAGTTGATTGCGAAAAGCGGTACGGAAATTCCTCCGTCGCGCATCTTCCTGCTGAAGTCCGGCGCCCGGTCAACCGTGCTCAATGCCTATGTAACCGGCGTCGGAGCATCGAAACGCATCGTCGTGTATGACATCACCGCCGCTAACCTTTCGAAGGACCAGTTACTCTTCCTTGTGGGCCATGAGCTGGGCCATTATGTGCTCGACCACATGGCTCAGTTGGTGGCGTATTCATTACTTGTGACCCTGCTCATGCTTTATCTCGCGAAAGTGACCGCGGCGTGGATCGTCGGGCGATTTGGCCGGCTTTTGCGGATATCGAGCCTCGACGACTGGGCGGCCGCGGGCGTGCTCGCTTTGGTGTTCACGGTGCTCGTTTTTCTCAGTTCACCGGCGCAAACTGCTTTCGAGCGCAGCACTGAACATCAGGCGGACGTTTTTGGAATCGAGGTCATTCACGGCCTGGTCGGCAACCCGCAGCAAGCCGCCGCGGAGGCATTCCAACTCATGGGCGAGTCGAATCTCGAACCGCCCTATGAGAACCCGCTCATCATCTTCTGGAGCTACACCCATCCATCTCCCAGCCAGCGGATCAACTTCGCAGCCGCCTATGATCCGTGGCAGCCCGGAATGCATCCGCGATACTTTCCCGAGCCGGCCCGTTAAAAATCCGGTTCCACTACTTCTTAGTGAGCAGGCGTTCCGTCCGACCACCGTCCCACCGGAACCATAAACACGGTCATCCGGCCTGCATCGTCCTTATTCGAAAAGATTGGCGAGCCTGGCAAATCTGCCCCCCAAGCCGACGGGTCTGTCAATGGAAGAAAAAACATCAGGTGCGGATGCCAGTGCCCGTCTCGGTCGTTCAAGTACCCCTGCTTGGACAACATGTAGCACATGGCGCCGGATTCCGGCGGCGGTATTTTCTTCTGGTCGAGAGCGGCTTTCAGGTCCTCGAACATCTGCGCTTTGGATCGTCCGCCCAATATCGAATTGGTTTTCAGGATCGTTTGTGGGAGGTAGGATCGCACAGCAGGCGCGTTGAAGCAGATCGGCCCCCGCAGTTTGGGATTCCAAAAAGACGGATCGTCGCTCCCAGCGGTCCACCCGCGTTCCACCATGCAGACGAAACCGTTCTTGCCTTTGGCCGCGGTTTCGTAGCCATGCCGGCCGAGCACCATCACTTCGGAATCTTGCGAAATGGATGGCGGTGCAGCGCTCCGCGCGAGAGTTACCTCCGCGTTGCGCTCCATCAGATACTGATCCAGCGGGGCCATCTTCGGATATGCTGTTTTGGCCTCCTGTGCGTGCGCCGGCATGATAACCAGCGCCAAGCTTACGAACGAGATCATCTTCATAAAGGTCCCCTCCCCTGATATCGATCTAATTAGTCTATATCAAAGAAAAGTCAATTCCGCTACCATAACCTGACAGGAGATTATCGATGCCCAACAGGTTCATGCTCCCGTGTCTGGCTACCGCCGTCCTCGTGTGCGCGCAATATACGCCCCCGCCGCAGTCGTACACCGTGGTCCAACAGAGTTCGTTGTTCGGACCGGACACCACCACGCACATCTATCGCGACGGCTCGAAAGTGGCCTTCGATATCGTGCATCCCGGCACGCATACCCGGTCGGTCTTGGATCTCCAGGCCCACACCAGTATCGGTTGGGACGCCACCCAACCGGCGGCCGAATGCGGTAACGGCGCCTTTAGCGGCAACTGGGGCGATCCCTTCTTAACCGCGGCCGGCATCATGGACGATCTCAACAAACAGCATCCCACCCCCGCCGGCACGGAGACCGTGAACGGCGTCTCCACTAAAGTCTCGGAGTTCGTCATGGAAGGCGCCGCCGGTAAATCGAAGGTCTGGGTCGACCCCAAGTACGGCATGATCATGCGGATCCTGATGGCGCAGCCAGGTGGCGCGCCGAAGGTCGCCTTCGAGACCACTCAGATGAGTTTCGCCGTTCCGCCGGCCGCCATGTTCGTTCCCGCCTGCAAGGCTGCCGCGCCCCTCCCTACAGACGACGATAAGATCGCTGCCATCACCGGCGGCTCTGGTTCCGACTACTCTTTCGCCAATAAAGGGGACCCGCCCACGAATGGCGGCTGCATGATCCTGTTCCACATCGTCCGCGCCGGCTCCATGACGCCTGTGACCAGTGGCTTCCAGGTTTTCGTGGACGGCAAACAAATCACGGTGCTACCGAATGGCCTTGCCCGCCTCCTCAATATGCCGAACCAGTTCAATATCGACGTTCGCGTTCCCAGCGGCGGCGCCACCGCCCCCATTTCCCGCCAATGCAATAAGCCCCAGACCACCCTTCTGCTGGTGGCCAAAAATTGGGACAAGCTAGGCGAGGGAGCAGACTGGTTGTGGGTGAAATCCGGCAAGTTAGCAGGCCAGTAGGTAGTCCGTCGTGGGGTCGGACACCGTAGAAATTACGAGGGGGGGAATCCAGGGAGGAACGAAACCGTCCCGAACCAACGAATGATGGGCACGAAGGAAAAATCTCTTTTTTATGCCCGTCGTAGCGCGCGCCCCCAGGCGTGCCGCGTCGCCACTCGTGGCGACGCCCTTCGCCGCCGGCAATAGCCCCCCCCGACCCTCCCGCACCCCAACCGAGCCGTGACCACAGGGAGCGGAGTCTC
>Ga0116129_1000527_pt1 | contig 24532 bp, 17 predicted proteins | sample June2015DPH_17_2_FD_89732 | JGI IMG/M metagenome (GOLD analysis project Ga0116129, IMG submission 89732) | Peatland microbial communities from SPRUCE experiment site at the Marcell Experimental Forest, Minnesota, USA - June2015DPH_17_10 | ecosystem: Environmental > Terrestrial > Soil > Wetlands...
AAGAACAGACAACGGCAAATGCAAAAGCAACGGCAAAAGCAAATGCGGGGGTTCTTCGACTTCGCCGTTCGCAAAGTGCGCGAACGGCTTCGCTCAGAATGACAAAGGTCGTGGTGCTTCGCTCAAAAGGCGAAGGTCGTGGTGCTTCGCTCAAAAGGCAAAGGTCGTGGTGCTTCGCTCAAAAGGCAAAAGATAGAGGCTCGAACGGCTTCGCTCAAAAGGCAAAGGTCGTGGTGCTTTGCTCAGAATGGCAAAGATCGTGGCGCGAACGGAGTTCAGTTCTTCTATTCTCCTGTTTTAGCTCTTCTATTTTCCTGGAGGCGGCGGGTAGTTTTTGAGGAGCTTGGCGATGGCTTTGGTGAGATTTTTTTGTTGTTTGTCGGGCTTGGCCTTGGGATCGAGGGTTTTGCTGACCGTGCCTCGCCAGACGAGATCTTTATCGGCCGGTTTGTACATGTCGAGGACGAGCTGGCCGACGTAGATGGTGGTGGTGCTGCCTGTGGTCGTGCTCATTCCGCCGCCGCCGTACCATCCTCCACCGTACCATCCGCCCCCATAGCCCCACCCCGGACCCATTCCGCTGCTGAAGGAGGAGTATTGCTTCTCTGTTCCGACGGCGGTCTGATAGGCGAGATAGAGATCGGCGGTGTCGCTGTCGGTTGCCGTCAAGCCCTTCACCAGAAGTTGAGAGTCGATGGTGGATTTGATCTGTTTGTCGACGATATCGTTCGGCCTCTGGGCGTCTTTGATGAGGACCCATTTGTAGGTCTTGAACTTGGAGAAATCAGTGCCCTTGTCGTAGTTGTAACGGACGTCCTGGGCGAGAGCGGTCGGTGCAATCATCATCATCGCCAGGGCGGTGCAGAGGAACGAATTTTTTTTCATGTTGTTCTCCAATGTCTCGCGTCTTGAGGCCTCGGTCGCAGGAGCCTTCCTGAAGGAACTCCAAGCGAATGCTACGAGGCTGCACGTTGGATGGGGAACTGGCTGTTTTGACAGTGTGGCGCGGCAAGGACAAAAGCAGGCACAAGCAAAGCAAGAACAAAAGCAGGTTCCTTCGACAAGCTCAGGACAAGCCCTCCGCGTGCGGCGAAAGATGACAGGTTTAAAAACGGAGGCTGGTCGTGTTGCTGATTCAGTTGACAGATATTTCGCTTGCGCTGGTGTTGGCTGGAGGGTTTGGCTGGAAGGTGGGGTCGTCGATGGAGAGACATTCTGAGATGCGGCGGAGCATGTCGGTGGGGTGAACCGGCTTGGTGAGGGTGGTGAAGTCGTAGCCTTTGCTGCGCGCTTCTTCGAGGAGATCGATGGTGGAGGCCTGTCCGGAGAAGAGGAGGACCTTGCAGGTGGGGATGGTGTGCTTCATCGTGATGGCGAGATCGATGCCGCTCATCTTCGGCATGACGACGTCGGAGATGAGGAGGTCGGGTGTGAGTTTGGCGGCGTGCTGGAGTGCGGTTGGCGCGTCGTAGGCGGTCATGACCTCGAAGCCGTTCTTGCGGAGGATGATGGAGAGTGTGTCGGCGATGACCCTCTCATCGTCGACGACGAGGATGACCGGTGGATTCTGCTTCGTGGCGAATGTGTCGTCTTTGGGAACCTCTGAAACGGGGACGACGTCGAATTTGAATTTGGTAGTCACGGCTGGCACCTCTGAATCCACCGTAGACCTATTGTGGTGATACGGGTTAACTCTTTAGTATCTGTCGGTTGAGGGCGGGGTCGAGTCTCCTGATTTCTTCGGCTTGACAGTTGCTGTGGTGGTCAGATTAGTATTACGTTATTGTTGCGTTAGCGTTAGGTCGCGTTAAGGAGATGCGTCATGGGCAGCGACCGCGACGAATTTTTGGCAGATCCGATGAAGTTCGAGTCGGTGTTGCAGGTGAACGTTCCGAAGGGTAGGGATGGGAAGCATAAGGAGATCGTTACTCAGTTGCTGAGTGATGTTGCGCGGCTGGCTCCAGGAAGTGCGTTGAAGATTCCGCTGGCGGAGCTTCCGGATACGAAGCAGAATATTCGGTCTGCGCTGAGCAGGGCCGCTGGCCAGAGGAAGATTAATCTGGCTACTTCGAGTAATGATGATTATTTGTATGTTTGGAAGACGGATGGGGAAGAGAAGATTTAGAAGCGATTGGGTTGGTTGCTTAGGATCTCTTTGCCTCCGCTTTGGGCAATGAAGTAGATGCGGACGGGCAGGGTGGGGATTGGGTCGTTGAGATCCTGCCAGAGAAAGATGCGGCGAGGGCCGGTCCATTTGCGGCTGAGGGAGGCTTCGACCTCGAAGATGCGGGGGGCGTCGGGGAAGAAGCTGCCGTACCAGAGGTTGGAGCTGCGGCCGTTGAGGATGTGGATGGGGTCGGAGTTGGTGTCGGGGCGGTGGAGATAGAAGCCGAGGGAGCTGGCGGATTCGTATTCGCCGTGGATGACGATGAGGTCGGTGGGTTTGAGTATCGGCTGGATGACGGTGGCGAGTTGGCGTGAGGTTAGGACTGGGGCGAAGATTTGCAGGCCGATGTGTGCTGCGAGGAGGAAGGTGAAGGTTGCGGCGAGGAGCCAGAGGTTCGCGGCGTGGGGCTTGTAGTTGCGGCGGCAGAGCCAGTTGGCCAGAGTGCCTACGAGGAGCGCGATGGCGGTGAGGATTAAGGGTTGACGGAAGGCGGAGAGAGCCTGGGAGTTGAGGTCGAGGAAGTGGCCGAAGGAGAGGGCGTAGTCGGCGGGGTTTTGTTTGAGGAGCTGGGCGAGATCGGTGTCGGGCGACGGCGGGTGGGTGTGGAAGGCGAGGAATGCTGCGATGAGTGCGGCGATGGTGCCGAGCGCGAAGAGGGCTACGGAGATGCGTTGGCCGGCGCGGACGAGTGGGTTGGGGACGGTGAAGGATTCGGCTTCGGTGGCTTCGTCGTTGAGCCAGGCGGCGATTAATAGGATGAGGGGTGGGAGTGAGGGAAGGACGTAGTACTCCTGGCGCGTGGAGAACGAGAAGAAAAGGAGCGGGATTGCTGCCCAGAGGCCGAGGAGCAGGCGTGTGCTTTCTTCTGGTGTGAGGGTTCGGATGGAGACGCGGGGGCGGATGGTTTTGCGCCAGGGGACTGTGCAGACGGCGCGGTAGAGGTAGGCGCTCCACGGCATGAGCCAGATGAGGAGAAGTCCCCAGAAGAGATAGAGGGGGACGGTGTCGTAGTCGCGGGGAACGCGGAGGTTGAGATAGCGGAGAAGATGCTCGTTGATGAAGTAGAACCAGAGCCAGCCGTGGACGTTGCCTTCGGTGGGGACGGGGACTTGCCAGTGGCTGTGCGTGAAGGTCAGGCTGCCGGGGTGGCCTTGGGTGGGGTTGGCGAGGGCGATGAGGATGTGCCACGGGGCGGCGATTGCAAAGAAGACCAGGGTGCTTGAGATGGGGTGGAGTTGCTTGATGCGTTTTAGGACTGCTCTTGCGCTGCGGCGGGTGAGTGCTAGATGTGTGAAGACGATGAGGATGGGGAAGACGATGCCGATTAGGCCCTTGGTGAGGACGCTGAGAGCGCAGGCGGCGGCGAAGGCCCAGCAGAGGAGCCGGTCGGTTTTGGAGTTTGGGTTGGATTGTGTGGAATCGGTTTCGGTGAGCCAGTAGCAGTAGAGGGCGAAGGTGAGGCAGAGGCAGACGATGATGTCGGGGATGATGATGCGGGTGAAGATGAAGATGCCGAAGCTGGAGAGGAAGATGAGGCCGGCGTAGAGGCCTGCTCGGGGGCCGGATTTCGGTTGCTCAGGGCTGTTGAAGGCATAGCGGGCGAAGGCTTCGAGGATGAGCGCGAGGGCGAGGACAGTGAAGGCTAGCGGGAGACGCGCGGTGGCGGTGTGGGGGCCGAAGAGTTTGAAGCTGGCGGCCATGGACCAGTAGAGGAGTGGAGCTTTTTCGAGGTAGCGGATGCCGTTGGCGTAGAGGGTGACCCAGTCGTGGCGGAGGAGCATCTCGCGGGAGACTTCGGCGTGGACGGAGTCGGCGTCATCGAGGAGTGGCGGGGTGAGGAGGGTGAAGCTGGCGTAGAAGAAAAACCAGATGGCGACGAGGATGAGGCGGTTGCGGCGCGTCTCTGGGTTCTGGATCACTTTGTCAGTGTATGAGAGTGATCGCGGATTAAGACGAATAAAGGCTTAACACGATGGGCACGGACTTCATGGATAAAGACGGACTAAGAACAAGACTGTGTGGCGTGTGATTGAGTTTGTGTGTGAGTAGCCTGGTTTGTCGTAGACTCAGGCTGACTGATGATGCGTGAACTTGTACAAGTGAGAGGGGCTTCGGGGCCTCCGGCGGAGCTGATCTTTGGGGATTGGTATCCGGCTATGCGGTCGGGTGAATTGCGTGCGGGGAAGACTGCGACGGCACTGTTGCTGGGTGTTCCGTTGCTGCTCGGCAGGAAGAATAATGGGAAGATTTTTGCGATGCGGGATTTGTGTCCGCATCGGGGGATTCCGCTGTCGGCGGGGTGGTTCGATGGGGAGACGGTGACTTGTAAGTATCATGGGTGGCGGTTTGAGCCTTGTTCGGGGCAGTGTAAGGAGATTCCTTCGCTGACCAGCCACGAGACGCTGGATGCTACGAAGATTTATGCAGGGGCGTTTCCTTGCGAGGAGCGGGATGGGTATGCGTGGGTTTATCTGCCGGAGGCTGGTGCGGGGCGGGTGGTGGAGGGATTGCCTCCGGTGCCGGAGGTGCCTAAGTTTTCGGCGCGGTTTCGGACGGCGCATCTGACGGCGGAGCTGCCCTGCAATGTGGACCACGGGATTATCGGGTTGATGGATCCGGCGCATGGGCCGTTTGTGCATCAGGCGTGGTGGTGGCGGAGCAAGGCTAGTATTCATGAGAAGACGAAGGAGTTTGAGCCGCTGAATGACGACGAACACCATGGGAGGAATGCGGGGTTTCGGATGTCGTCGCATGCTCCCAGCGCGAACTCGGCGCCCTATAAGTTGCTGGGGGTTTATGGGGAGAAGATTACGACGACGATTGACTTTGTGTTGCCGAATCGGCGGTATGAGACGATTCGCGCCGGGGAGAAGTGGTTTGCGAGCTTGACTACGGTGACTCCGGTGACGGCTTCGACCTGCAGGATCGATGTGTGTGCGGCGTGGAATGTTTTTTATTGGGTGCCGTTTGTGACTTCGGTTGCTACGTTTTTTGGGGCTCGGTTTGTGCGGCAGGATCAGCAGACGATGATTGAGCAGGCGGAGGGATTGCGGTTCAATCCGGGGCTGATGCTGATCGATGATGCGGATAAGCCGGCGAAGTGGTATTTTGCGTTGAAGCAGGCCCGGTTGAAGGGGACGGGGGAGCATCCTTTGAGTGGGCCGGTTACGCTGCACTGGCGGAGTTGAGGGTTATGTTCCTCCCGGCAATATTGCGCAAAGTCTTTTAGAAATTGGGCTGATAGGTGCGCATGCGCAGAAAAGCCGGCCACGGTGGGCCGGCTTTACTGTAACTTCTGTTTGTCGTTCGCTATGTGCCTGAATCGGCTTCAGGCGTGGTTGCGCGCTCCGATCGATAACGGGATGCAGGCGGCGAGGGCCCCGGTGAGCAGAAGAAGCACTGGGGCTGGCTCGGGTACGGGGGAGTTTGTGGTCACGCTGAAATCCTCCGTACCCAGGTTGTCCTGGGCGTTGCCGTCGGCACCGCCGAACAGGGTGTAGGCGCCCGAGAATGTTCCGGGCGCATCGACAAGGGGGTTACTCACGGAGACATCGAAGAGTTCGATGTCTCCGGAAGATTCGCCGGGAGCAAGCGACACGGGCACGGTGTTGAAGAACTGATCGTCGACGGTTAGGCTGAGGCCGTTGAGATCGGGATCGTCGCTGTTGAGGAAGATCGTGTCGGCGCTGTCGTTGGTGATGGTGCCGAAGAATTGGAGGGTTTCGCCTGGAGTGGCGGTTTGATTGGCCTGGTCGAAGGTAACGGTGATCGTGTCGGCCTTGGCTGCGGCAGTCGCCAGTGTGGCGAGGATCAAGGTGCAAAGTAGAGTCTTCATGGTTTCCCCTGGGTTTCGATTTTAAGTTTGGTTATGGCAGAGTGATTCGAGCGCTTGAGCTGAACGATGCTCCAGCGTAGGTGCCGGTAAGGGTCATCGAGCTGGCAGCGCCTGAGGCTCCGACTGAGCCGGGTACGGAGACAGTCGCGAATGCCGAGGATCCGCCGGCGATGGCGCCGATGGTCTGCGGCAAGGGCGTAGCCGAATCGGCGCCGACTTTGACGGAGGTGAGGACGACGTTGGCGGCTGCGGTTTGTCCCGTGTTGGAGATGGTGAGCTGGACGACGACGTTGCCGCCGCTGCGCGTGAGCACCCTGGTGACGACCAGATTAGCCGGGGTCGAGGCCGCGGGGTTGACCGTGATGGTGTTGGTTGCGGTGGCCGTGGTGTTGAGCGTGGTGTTGGCGGGGGTGAAGGTTACGGAGAGCGTCTGGTTGGCGCCGGCCTGGAGGACTGTGCCTGCGGGCGGGTTGTAGACGAAGGTTCCGGGAACGGAGGCGGTGGCGTCCAACTGAGAGGAAGAGAGAGCGCTGCCGAAGGTGATGGCGGCGAGTGACGGCCAGGTGATTGTGGGCGACGGGAGCGAGGACGGTTGGGGCGAACGAGACACCCTTGAAGTTGGAGTCCGGGGGAGCGGTATCGAGAAGGGTGAATGTCTCGTTCTCAGCCTCGGAGGCGGTGGTGAAGCTGAGGGTGTCGGTGATTCCGAAGAGATGAGTCGGATCGAGGTCGGCGAGGGTGGTGTCGGTGGCGTAGAGCAGAACCGAGCTTCCTGAGACGGTGCCTGCGAGGCCATAGAGGCCGCTGGTGCCGGAGCTGTTGGTGTTGAGCACGAGGTTCAACCCCTTGAAGAGGGTGTAGGCGAGGTTCCAGGTGCCTGAGCCATCGGCGCTGGTGTTGATCCATTTCTGCAGGCCGCCGTCGCCAACGGTGCTGTTTGCCGAGTTGTTTTTGGCGTTTCCTGTGTCAGTCACATAGAGAGTCGACGCGTTGGCGAAGAAGTAGTTCTGCGGGCTGATGTTGATTTGCAGGCCAGCGTTGAGGCCGTTGCCGGTGCTGTTTGCGCCGGTGGTGATGGTGACCTTGCCGGTGCCGCCGGTGTTGCCGAAGCCGGTGAGCATGACTGGGCCGCCGACGGCCGAGGTGGGCAGAGTCCCTGCTGTGCCGAGGGTGCCGATGTAGGAGCGGGCTGAGTTGGAACCGCCCTTGGTGTCGGCGGAGACGAAGAGGCGGCCATTGACGACCTGGACGTCGCGGGTGTCCTGGGAGATGGTGTTATTGGTGGTGTCGAGGCCGGTGATGGGGGTGGGGGCAGAGTTGGGTGCGCCTAGCGGAGTGAGAAAGACACCCGCGGTTGCGTCACTGCCGGTACCCTGGCCGGAGACATAGGCTGACATATCGTCGGCGGTAAAGATGCTGCGCGGATTGTTGGTGTTGAAGATGTTGAAGATTGCGGTGGAGGAGTTGACGTTGCCGTTGGAGTCGATCAAGGCCACAACGCGCGGGACGGCGGTGTAGGTTTGTCCGGTGAGGCTGCCGGACTGGCCGAGTGCGTTGGAGGGTGCGGCACCGAAGGCTGGGGGATTGGCGTTGAATGCAGCGGCGTTGACACCGTAGCCCATAAGGGTGAGGAACTTGCCGGAGGTGGAGAGCTGGAGGGTTCCCTCGGAGGAAGAACCGTACTCGCCTGAGACGGGAAAGTTGGCGCCGGAGAGGTTCTGGGGCAGGACGAGGGAGTTGACGAACGTGACGCTTCCAGTGCCCATAGGAGAGTATTGAAACAAGGTGAAGGGGCCGGCCTGATTGTCGCCGAATCCTCCCGAGGAGCTGTTGCCTGTACCGTTGCCTGTGCCGTTCGAGACGCCTGTGCAGGTGCCTCCGAAGACGCCGCATCCTTCGACGGCAACGACCAGATTGCCAGGAGTGAAGACCTGGCTCTGCTGAGCCAAGGCCGGTAGAGCCATCAATAAGGCAATCGATGGCGCGATCTTTCCAATGAGGCAGCGGGACAGGAGCTGCTTTGCGTTGTTAGTTTGCTTGTTCACGTTTTCTCCGGAGGTAAAGTGCACTCCGGAAGCTACCAAGGCAATGTTACGGGAACGTGACTTTAAGGGGTCTTTTCTTGCGGGGAGGATGGAGGGCCGGATCGCTCCGGGGATTGCGTGCTGCTTTCGGTGCAAAGCGCAATCGGGGTGTGGTGAGCATCCGGGGTGCGGATGCTCACCGAGGTTCAGCTTTGGGGTTCAGCTTCGGGGTTAGAGTATTTTCTTTCAGGGGTGGTCCCTTTTCTGGGCCATATATCGCGCTTACAGTGCTCAGTGGTTCTATTGGCCCTATACCTAGGCCTTCGGCCCAGGCTAGTTATAGAGCGGGCCTTTGGCCCTTGGACTATACCTATAGGGAAAATGCTCTAGAAGTTCAGCTTCAGCGCTCCCTGGAGAATGCGTGGCGGGGCTGCGCTGATTGCCTGGCCGAAGGTTGAGCTGCCAATATTGCCGTCGACTGAGGTGGGCCCGTTGAACTGGGTGTGGTTGAAGACGTTGAAGGCCTCGACGCGGAAGATCGCGGACTTCGATTCTGCAAACGGGACCTTCTTGGCGATCGCCATGTCGAAGTTGTCCGCGCCGGGGCCGTAGAAGAATCTTCTTTTGGCCGTGCCGGGAGTGCCGAGCGCGTTCATGGAGAAGGCGGTGTTGTCGAAGTAGTTGTTTCCGTTGTTGCGCGGGTTGTGGTTGAGATGGAGCGGCGCGCCGGAGTAGTCGGGTTCGTCGATGCTGCTGTTGTTGATGCCGTTGGGATTGGTTCCGATGAGCGAGTTGTCTCCGTTGTTGACGAGCGTGATGGGGAAGCCGCTGGCGAAGCGGGTGATGCCCGAGAGCGACCAGCCGCTGCTGAGGCGGTTGGGATGGAAGAGCTGGTCGAAGGGTAGCTGGTACTCGTAGCTGACGACGAAGTTTTGCCGCACGTCGAAGGAAGAGAGCGCGTAGCTGAGCGCGGGGTTGAAGGGGTTGACTTCCTCGCCGATATTGGAGGACTCATCGAGCGACTTGGCGTAGGTATAGGCGGCTGAGAACTCAAGGCGGCCGCTGGTGTGACGGGCGCTGAGTTCGAGCGCGTTGTAGTTGGCGTAGCCGATGTTCGACTGAAGCGCGTTGCTGCCGAAGTTGGAGCCGAGGGGGCCGCGCGTTCCATTGACCTGTCCGCCGGCGATTGGAAAATAGACGGTGTCCTCGCCGCCTGGGCCGCAGGTGAGGGTTCCGGATTGCACGTCGCTGGGCTGGCTGAGACTGAGACAGAGGGCGGGATTTCCGGCGTTGGGCTCGATCAGAATGCGCTGACGGCGGCTGGCATTGCCGATGTAGCCTGCGCTGAAGACGGTGTTTGGACCGATCTGCCGCTCGACGGAGAGCGACCACTCGTTGGTATACGGGGTGCGGTTGTGGATGTCGTAACCGGGGATGCCTTCGATGGGTGTGTAGGTGCTCCAGTCGATGTTGTTATCGGGGTTTTGAGCCGAGGAGTTCAACGGAGCGAAGGTATAGGGAAATGGCTGGCCGTTGTTGGTGCCGTCGGCCGCGGTGATGAACGGAGTCGCGAAGAGGGGCGAGGTTCCGGTGTAGGTGGTGCCGTAGGGAGCGTTGGCAGCCAGGACAGAGATGGAGAGTGCATCGATCGCGGTGTAGAAGGTGCCGAAGCTGGCGCGAATACTGGTGGTTCCGGGAGCGCCGAGAACCTTTTCGAGCCAATTCCAATTGGACTGCGGAGACCATGCGACACCGATGCGGGGCGCGAAGTTATGTTCGCCGATTGGAGCGAGTGTGTTGGGAATGCCTGGGTCGCCGGGGTAAAGGATTCCGGCTGGGGCGCCAGGAAAGACGATCGACTGCGCGCCGGGGACAAAGGTGGAGATCTGGTTGTATTTTTCCGACCAGGGTGCGACGCGGTCCCAGCGGAGGCCGTAGTTGAGGGTGAGGTTGGAACGGGCGCGCCAACTGTCCTGCGCGAAGAGGCCGGCATATTTGTTGCGGGCGTAGAAGGGATTGAGCTGGCTCTGGTTGTACTGGCTGGGAATGCCGATGAGATAGTCGGCGAAGTCGACGCCGGTTTCGGTGCCGGAGAAGACGAAGCTGCCGTTGAACTGGGCGATGGGGTTGGCGTTGACCTGATCGGCATGGAAGGCGCCGCCAAACTTTAGGGTGTGTTTGGCGATGACCTTCGAGAAGGTGTCGGCGACCTCGAAGGTGTTGTTGGTCTGGATGAGTTGATTGGCGGCAGCGCCGGTGGAGAAGCCGTTGAAGTTGAGGTTCTCGACGCTCTGGCCCTTGGGGTCGAGGGCGACGATGCTGGGAGTGCCGTCGGCGTTGACGAAGCCCTGCGAGGCGAGACTTACACCGCGGCCGCCGACGGGTTGACCGAGGTTGTTGACGTCGCGCATGTAGCTGAGGTGAAACTCGTTGACGGCGGTGGCGCTCAAGGTCTTGGTGTCGCCGAGCGCGAGGAGCTGGGCGCGGCCGGTGGAGAGCGCGTTGAAGCCGGGTACGCTGGCTCCGCTCTGGGCGACGGGATAGGGGTCGTCCAGGTTGAAGTCGTCGATAAAGTAGTAGGCGGAGAGCAGGCCGGCGCGGGTGTTGGCATCGACGCGGATGCCGGCCTTGTCGTCGCGGAGGAGCTGGTTGAAGGCGGAGGTGGCAAAGCCGTTGGGGGTGTTCGGCGCGGGGATGTACTGGAGCAAGCGCTGAGCGGGCGTGGACCATGCGCTCTGCGGGATGATGCCGTTGGGGAAGACGCACTGGCCTTGCTGCGCCTGCGCCACGGTGGCGCATCCGGAGTAGGGTTCGCCGCTGGTAACGGTGTATCCGAGTTTCTGGGAGAGCAGGCTGGCGAAGTACGGGCCGCCTACGGTGCCGGTGAGGTCGCTTGCCTGGGTGTTGGGATCGAAGAAGTTGCCGCTGCGCTGGGCGGTGGTGGGAACGGAGATGGTGCCGGTGTCGATGCCCTGCGTCTGCCGAGTTCCCTGATAGTCGGCGAAGAAGAAGACCTTGTCTTTGTGGATGGGACCGCCAATGGTGCCGCCGAACTGGTTCTGCCGGAAGACGCCACGTGTGGGAGAGAAGTAGTTGCGGGCATCGAGGGATGTGTTGCGTAGAAACTCGAATGCGCTGCCGTGGAATCGATTGGTTCCGGACTTCGTGATGACAGTGATCTGTCCTCCGCTGAACTCGCCGTATTCGGCGTCGAAGTTGCTGGTGAGGATGCGGAACTCGGCGATGGCGTCGAGATTTGGAACGATAGCCGTGCCCAGGTTGACGTCCTCTTCTGCGTCACTGCCGTTCACAATGAAGGCATTGGCAAACTCGCGCTGGCCGTTGACGGAGATGGTGCCGGGGTTGAGGTCGCCGGAGGGGTTGAGCACCGTTGCGCCTACGTCCTGCACGGTGGTCGAGGTGATCGTGGTCGCGGGGGCGACGCCGGCCTGGAGCGAGAGGAGGTCGGTGTAGCTGCGACCGTTGAGGGGGACGGCTGTCATCTGCCTTCCGCTAATCACCTGGCCGAGCTGCGTGCTGGTTGTCTCCACGTGCAGGGCATCGTCGTTGACGCTGACGGTCTCGTCGATGCCGCCGACCACGAGCGCGACATCGAGACGGAGAGCAGCGTTGGTGTCGAGGACAATGTCCTTGCGCTGATAGCCGCGGAATCCGGGCGCCTGCACGGCGAGTTCGTAGCGGCCTACCGGGAGGACGGGCAGGGTGTAATAGCCGTTGCTATCGGTGTGCGTTTTGTAGGAGAGACCGTTGCCGACTTCGCGGACCGACATGGTCGCATTGACTACGACCCTTCCGGAGGGGTCCTTGACGGTGCCGGAGATACTTCCGCCGACGATGGCCCAGGCGAGCGCGGCGGAGAAAAATAGTGCGAAGGCCAGTGTTTTTAGGCACTTAGACGTGAAACTGCTGACGCTCTCGAACATGGCTTGCATTCAACCTCTGCGGGTCAGCCATGATGGAAGCAGGCCTGACCCGGAATATAGGACTAAGAAGGTCGGAATCCGACTCATTCAGTCCGATATTATCAACGGTTGGAGTTGGTGACAAGAAGGCACTGCCGCCTTCTTTCGATGACGAGCCGGTCGACGGAGATGCTACTGCACTGCCGGGACTGTGGTTCCTGCGCTTCGTGCGGTTCGTGTTGATCCCACCGCTGTGATGCGGCTGAGTGAGCGTTGTGGTTAAGAGGTTAGATCGTGTCTGTAAAAGGCAGTTGTATGGCGGGTTTAAGAAGAGGGACCTGATAGTAGTTGATGGTTGCCGTTGCGTTATTGAGGGTCATGATGGCGAAGGCGTTGTTGTACTCGGTTCCGTTGGCAGCCAGGATGGCGTTGGGGTTCCATGTCGGCAACTGCGCACCTTGGTAAGGCTGTAGATTTGTATCGGCGGCGTATTGTTGCTGGTCAGTGAAGACCGGCACAGCGGAAGCGCCGACGCATCGCCCGCGCACGAGGCCCATGTAGGGATCGTAGAGGGCTAGAGTGTGCTCGTGTCCCCAGAACCAGATGTCGATTTTGGAAATGGCGCTCTGAAAGTTGGAGAAGAGGTTGGGATTGTAAGCGTATTGCTGGTTACCCACGTTGCCAACCGAGGAGAAGGGGGAGAACAACTGGTGGTGGGAGAAGACGGCGATGCGGCGAGTGCCTGCCTGCTGGATTTTGCCGAGGTGCCAGTTGGCCTCGGACCAGCCGGGAATATTGACGAGGCTGGTCATGTTTGTGGCTACGGTGAGTGGGTTGTTGTCGTTGTGACCCGTATCCATGGCCAGGATCTGCCAGTAGTCGTTTTGCAGAGAGAAATAGCTGGATTGCTGGCCGATCTGGTCGATGAGCCAGTAGTAGCCGTCTCCGCCTGAATACATATCGTGGTTGCCGCAGAGTGTGTACAAGGGAATGCTGCTGCCGAGAATCTGGCGGCAGACGGCGAGAAAGTTGTCGTTCGCTTCGTTATGGGTGCCGGAGTAGTAGACGTCGCCGAGATGAAGGAGGATGTCGGGTTTCAGGGCGGCGATCTGATTGAGGAGATTAATTGCGACGTCATCGCCTGTTCCCCAGTCACCGATGATTGCGATTTTGGCAGTTGGGGGTAGAGGCTTTACGACGTCCAGATTGGGGCGATAGGGTAGCGTGCCGCAGGAGAGCTTGGCTGCAAGATATGCGGTCAGGCATTCTGCCCAGCCGAGAGCATCGCATTGGGAGAACCTCAGCTCTGAGGCGTACAGATCGGACTGTTGTTGATTGCCGGTTATCTCAGCCCAGAGGAACTGGGCTGCTACTTTGGCGCAGTCGAGGACTACAGCGGCACCGGTGAGTGCTGCAGGTGCGGCGGCGGGGGAAACTTGAGGTGAGGAGAGAGCTGCGGGCGGAGAGGTTTGGCCTGTCGCGAGAGATGGGCCGAGCAGATGGACGGGGGCCATGAGGTCGTCGTCGACAAGAGGGCCCGGCACGGCAAACTTTGCTGTGGCGGCGGGTGACATTCTGGCTTGTACAGAGTTTCGGTTGCGCTGAACCTGGGCGACAGCGGATTGCCAGAGTGAGAGGGTGGGGTCTCGGTAGGTATATTGTTGCGTCATGGAACGGTCCTCAAGCTCAAGAGGGGATGGGGGGCCGGGTAGGAGGATCATCTTACTTCAATACTGTGAGAATGGTGTGCGCACAAAGACGGATCAGTCAGAAGGAGCTGACGCCTTCTTCGATGACGAGCTCGTCGACGGAGATGTTCATGGAGCGGCCTAGTTTTTTGAAGTCTTCCTTCCATTCGGCGGTCCAGTAGTTGGTGTCGCTGCGTCGGAGGAGATCGTTCCAGATGTTCTGGGCCTGCCAGAGGTTGACCTCGAAGGGCATCTTGTCGATGGTTTCGGCGATGACGAGCGCGGTGGCGAGCGCTCCGGCGGCTGCGGGGTCACCTGAGGCGGAGGCTTCGAGGCGGACCATGGCTCGCTTCATGCGCTGGCCGGTGGTGAAGCCGAGGATTGCGGTGTTGAGTGGAATCTGATCGCTCTCGGCGCGGGCGAGGAGGGATTCGATTTCGATGGGATCGAAGGCTTCGGCTTCGATGGCGCGGCGGAGGCTGGCGTTGATGGCGAATTGAGCGGCGGTGGCGAGGGCGTGCGGCGCGGCTACGCCGGTTTCGGTGAGGAAGTGAAGGAGCGAGGCGTGATCGTCGTAGATCTTGCGGAGGGAATCCTCCATCTCGGAGAGGGTTTGGGTGAGGATGGTGTTGAGGATGCGGTGCTGCTCGTCGGCGAAGAGCGAGGTGAGGGAGTAGGACATGTCGCCGAAGAAACGGTCGATGAGACGGATGACCTCGGGGAGGTTGGCGCGGCGGATGGCGGTGCCGATGTCGATAGTGAAGGTGTGGAAGGCCTCGATCTCGGCGGAGTCCTGCGAGTTGTAGGGCTTGACGGCGGCAGAGAGGTTTTGATCGCCGAGATGGAGGACGGCAAAACAGATGTCCTCGGCCTCTTCGGTGATGCGGGAGTAGATGAGCGCGCGTCCGACGGCGACACGGCCGCGGCCGGAGTTGAAGACCTCCTGGCTCTCGCGATGGACGTCGAAACAGAAGAGCTCGCCGTGTTCGGGATAGGCGCGGAAGATGGAGCTGATGGCGTAGTGGGCGCCGACTTGCTCGAGGCCGATCTGCATGCTGTTGATGTAGCGGCGGTAGACTTCGGCTCCGTCGCCGATCTCGGGGAGATTGCTTTTGCCTTTGGCGAGGATGTTGAGGAAGCCGGCTTCGAGTGCGGCTCCGGGTTCGCCGAAGAGTTTGCGCGCGAGCTGGAGGACGCGGCCTGCGTAAGCGATGACCTGGACGGTTTCGATGCCGGAGACCTCATCGAAGAACCAGCCGCAGGAGGTGTACATGAGCTGGGTGTGGCGTTCGAGCTCGAGAAGTTCGAGTGCGGCGATGCGTTCGATCTCGCTGAGGGGGCGGGTCGCGTGCTGCTCGAAGAACTTGATGATGGAGGCGGGGGAGCGGTTGAGGATGACCTGAATGTAGGCGTCGCGGGCGGCCCAGAGATCTTTGAGGAGGGGCTGGGCTAGTTGTTCGGCCAGGGGCGCGGTGCAGTCGCGTAGGTAGTCGAGGGCTTCGCGGAGTGGGGCGCGCCACTCCTGGTTCCAGTCGGGCTTGCTGCCGCTGTTACAGCCGCAGTTGGAGCGCCAGCGCTCGATGCCGTGGAAGCAGGACCAGGAGGTGTCTTCGACGATTTCGGCCTCCCATTTGGGTGGGAATTTTTCGAGGAATTCTCCGTAGTTGGTGAGGCGTGCCTGACCGCTGTCTTCGATCCAGTGCATGGCGTAGGAGAGGGCCATCTCGCCGTGCTTGTGATGGTGGCCGTAACTTTCGCCGTCGGTGGCGACGTGGGAGATCTGGGCGGCTTCGGGATCTCCGGGTGACGGGGGATGGAAGACGGTGAGGAGGCGTCGGGCGAAGTCTTCGCCACTGTTGAGGAGGCCTTCGAAGGCAATGGCGCGGGAGCCGGGGCCGTCGTAGAAGAAGACGGAGATGGAGCGGCCTTCGTCGAGAGGGATGAGATAGGGGTGGGTGGGGTCGACGGTGGCGTTGGGGGTTTCGGTCCAGGGGGTTTCGGGAGTTGCCTCGGTGCTGAGGATGCGGACGCGGGCGCACTGGACGGGGGCAAGGATGGTGAACTTGATTCCCTCCTGGGCGAGGAGGTCGAGGACGCTGCGGTTGGCGGCGGTTTCGGCGAGCCACATGCCTTCGGGTTTGCGGCCGTAGCGTGATGCGAAGTCGGCGATGCCCCAACGGATCTGGGTGAGGGCGTCACGGCGGCTGGCGAGCGGCATGATGATGTGGTTGTAGACCTGAGCCATGGCAGAGCCGTGTCCGCTGTAACGCTGTCTGCTGACTTTGTCGGCGTCGAGGATCATGCGGTAGGTGCGGGGAGCTTTTTCCTGGAGCCAACTGAGGAGGGTAGGGCCGAAGTTGTAACTCATCCGGGCGTAGTTGTTCATGATGCGGATGATTTCGTCTTCTTTATTGGTGATGCGGGAGGCTCCGTTGGGGGCGTAGCACTCGGCGGTGATGCGATCGTTCCAGTCGTGGTAGGGGGCGGCGGAGTCCTGTACTTCGACGGTTTCGAGCCAGGGATTTTCGCGTGGGGGCTGGTAGAAGTGACCGTGGACGCAGACGAAGCGCGGGGCTTCTGCGGTTGCTTGCGGCTTGGATTTTGCTGCGGCGCGGGTTTTGGCCATAACGTCTTCAGTTAGAGGGTATCGCGTGTGGATGGGTTGGGTGGCGTGGATTTTGTGAAATGGTATGCGCTGAAAAGATGATCCAATGTGGCCGCGAGTGGTATGGCGAGGATGTAGGCGGCGATGTTTTTGAGGGAGAAGAAGCGGCCCAGGAGGATTTGCCCGGGGAGGGTTTGGCGGAAGGCGTCGATGGAGGCGATGGGGATGAGACGGGTGAGTTCGAGGAGTGTGGCGATGAGGATGGCAAGTTTGGCTACAGTGAGAGGGCGGAGTTTTGGGAACAGTGCGGCGAGGAACCAGTAGAGTGCTACGGCCCAGAGGACAGAGCCGAGGTATTTGTAGAGGAACCATGGAAGGCCGAGCGGGAGATAACGTACGGCGAGACCAATGGGGATGGTGATGAGGAGAAGAATTGCGCTGAGGAGTCTACGGTGTCGGCGGCTGGTCATGAGTTTTGCCGTGAGAGCTCTTTCTGGCGAGGGAGTGTGACGGATGGCTCGTTCTCCATGGTTCGTTCATAGCGCGAGAGTGTCCAGAGAGAAAAGGACAGAGCGGAGAGGGATAGATAGGACAAGACGTAACGCAACTGCTCGGAGTGAAGGGCGAAGGTAATGGCGAAGGGTGCGAGCATCACGAAGCTGGAGATGCTGAAGAGGAGGAAGAGACGTGGGAGGTTCATGCGGATGATGAAGGCGGAGGAGGCGACGATGAGCGCGAGGATCGACAGTGTCCACGTGGGATGAAGCGCGGTGGGGATGTAGCGCAGTTTGGGGCCGTTCTGAAAAAGCTGTTGCAGAAGGCGCGAGAGGGGATGGGGATAGGGCGTGAAGACCGGGAGCGTGATTGCCGCGGCCGCGATGAGGATGGTGGTGAATAGCAGAGCAGTGCGCTGGCGAGAGCTGCGTTGGAGTGTGAGTGCGAGGAGAGGAATCAGAATTGGGATGTAGACGATGCGGGAGGAGAGCGTGATGCCGAGAAAGACCGCAGCGAGTATTGCAAGGTAGAGAGCACGGTTCAGAGACAGAAAAAAGAGGGTCACGGCGATTGCGATGTAGAAGAAGTTGGTGAGGTAGTCGCCGCCTGAGGTGATGTCGCTGAGGTTCGCCGGTGCGAGCAGGAGAAATATCGCGAGGAAGAAGAGAGCAGTGGCGCGGTAGCGGAAGAAGTGAAGGGTGAAGACAAAGAAGAGCGCGAGCCAGAGGAAGTTCTGCCAGGCGATATGTCCGAGTGCGAAGAAGGGCGCAGCCAGCAGCATGGCTCCGGGTAGAGGGGAGGGAGGATTTCCGAGGAAGGTGCGCGTGTCGTAGGATGAACTGCGTTGAGTTCGATGCGGAGAGCGTCTTCGCGGTCAGAGCCGCGGTTGAGGGTGTGTTGGAGTGAGATGGGATAGAGGACCGCGAAGGCTGCGATGAGGAGAAGAAAAAGAAGCAGGAACCAGGAGACGCCGATCTGAAGTCGTTTGCGGTTGAGGTGATCGAGCCAGAACATTCCGAGGACGATGGAGAAAAGCCCGAGTGTGATGGCGGCTGCTGCCTTGGGGGGAGAGAGATATTTGCAGATCGGGGCTACGGAGATAAGAGCCCAGGCGACACAAACGCCGAAGATAAGTAGAAGGCGGTGGATTCGGCTTTCTTTCTGAATGGGACCGGCGTGCAATGATGTCAACGTCAGGCCTCCGTTTTTTTGGCTGCGAGGTCGCAGGCGCGCCAGAGGTACCAGCTGGCTACGGAGCACCAGGGTTGCCATTTTTTTGCGCGGCGGTGCATGACGTCGGGTTTGGGTAGGTCCATGGGGGTGACCTTGTCGGTGGGTTTGAGTTTGCCGAAGGTGAGAGCGAAGCCTTTGCGGACGCCGTAGTCGTCGACGGGGAGGACGTTGGGGCGGCCGAGACGGAAGATGAGGAACATTTCGGTGGTCCAGCGGCCGATGCCACGGACCTGCGTGAGGTGCTCGATGATGGCTTCGTCGGACATGCGGCGGATGTGTTTTAGGTCAGGGACTGTGCCGTCGAGGGTTTTGGCGGCGAGGTCGCGAAGGGCGAGGGATTTGTTTTTTGAGAGGCCAGCGGCGCGAAGCTGGTCGTTGGGGGCGTCGAGGAGCTGCTGCGCGGCGAAGTGCTTGGCTTGCGTGGAGGTTCGGCCTTCGATGGTGAGGGGGTAGAAGCTTTCGAGCAGGCGGCGGTGGATGGTGGCGGCGGCTTTGCCATGGAGCTGCTGGTAGACAATGGATTCGACGAGGGCTTCGAAGGGGGATTGGGAGTCGGCGATGCGCATGGTGAAGGGGCCGGCGCGTTCGATGAGCTTACCGAGTTTGGGGTCGGCGGCGGCTAGTTCGCGGCAGGCGAGGGCGCCGTCGTAGCGAGGCGGCTTGGTTCGAGCTGGATGCGGCATGCCTTTGACGATATCGCAGGAGTGCGCGGCGTGGGGAGAGTTTAGTGCTGGACCTCGTAGGTGAGAGCGACGCGCCCTGAGCGATAGACCTTGTGGCTGGAGAGTGTCAGTTTGGTCTGTTGTGCGGGAGGCAGCAGCAACTTTACTCCTGCTCCCAGAAGCACCGGAATGATGGATACCTCGACGGTGTCTACTTCGTGCATTTCGAGAAGAAGGCGAAAGAGTTCGCCGCCGCCAAAGAGCCAGATGTCTTTGCCCTTTTGTGCGCGCAGGGATTGCAGCCAGTCTGGGGTCAGCTCGGAGAGGATGGTTGCTTTGGGGTGATCGGCCTGGCGGAGAGTGCGGGAGACGACGATTGTTTTGACTCTTTGCATGGACCGCTCGCCAAGTCGCGCCATCGCGGCTTCGTAGGTGCGGCGGCCCATGATTGAGGTGTCGAACTGCGCCCAGAGTTCTGCAAAGTTCATTTCGGGGTCGTTGACGATCCAGTCGGCTTCTCCGTTTGGCCCGGCGATATAGCCGTCGAGGCTCATTGCGACGCAATAGCGAATCTTTTTCATAGGGACAGTGCTCTTAGTAGTAAAAGATATGCCCGGGTAGGGCGAGAAGTTAAGGACTGCTCCGTCTTGCATGCCGGGAATTTTGAAATTGGTGTGACGCACAATTCCAAATCGGGAGGACTTGCGAGCGTGGGAGAATTCGGACCAGATTGGTTCGCATTTACAAGAGCGGTACCTGTGCGGCAGGGTAGATGTAGTAGTGATTTTGACTGAGTGAAGCAGTGTGCACGAGATGTTGTGCAGGTGAATTTCCGGACGAGTTCGATAATCGGATGTTGCAGGTAAAAAATCAGTTGCAAGGGAATGCGCGTTGGTTCGATGAGTGTTTTCCACTGCTATACTCGATCTTTATTAGGGACGAAATGATGGGCAGACCAATGCGGACCTCCCAACCGGCGGCCACGAAACGCCCGGCAGAGTAACTGGAAGAAACAACCATCGCAGGCAATTTCTCAACTTTTAGCCGAAGGTAAAGCAGAGGAAGCAGGAACGCACTCATGGCGCAAGTTTTTGACCGCAGTTCGAACGCGCTGGCACGATTCAGCCTGGTATTGACTGGCGTCATCGTCATCGCGCTCGGCGTAACACTGGACAATTTGCAGCGATCGCCGTGGGTGACGCGACAGGGACAGCGGCCGGACCAGCCGGTGCCGTTCAGCCATAAACACCATGTGGAGGGGCTTGGGTTGCAGTGCCAGTACTGCCATACTTCGGTGGAGAAGAGTTCGTACGCGGGGATTCCGCCGACCAAGACCTGTATTAATTGTCATGCGCAGATATGGACGAATGCGGATCTGCTGGAGCCGGTGCGGCAGAGCTGGGCGACGGGGGCGTCGATCCAGTGGATACGGGTGCATGACCTTCCGGACTACGTTTATTTCAATCATGAGATTCATGTGAACAAAGGTATTGGGTGCGCGAGCTGTCATGGGCGCGTGGATGAGATGCCGTTGATGTATCAGCAGAACACGCTGCAGATGGAGTGGTGCTTGAACTGCCACCGGAATCCTGCAGTGAATCTGCGGCCTACGGGCGAGATCTATAACATGGCGTGGGCCGGGCCTTCGACGGACAAGCCGGTTTGGTGCACGAGTACAGGTTCTGGAGAGGCGGGCTCTGGGCCGACGGCACAGAAGGTGAGCTGCACGACGACCGATCCGGCGGGCAAGGGACCTGAGGTGGCGATGATGCAGACCCCGGCTGAATCGCAGGGTTCGACGGCGAGCGATGTTCCGCCGCTAGGGGGGATCACGCTGCCGGCGAGCTATACGAAGTTTACGGATCAGATTGAGTTGGGCAAGTATCTAACGGCGCAGTACCACATCCGCAACCCGGAGCAGCTATCGAGCTGCGAGACGTGCCACCGATGAAGACGACGGGATTCGAGACGGGAATGGGAACAGACGAGACGATGGCTGAGACGAAGGCAGCAGCACAACCCGTAGTGGTGACCGAGATTGCGCCGGCGAAGATGACGCTGGCGGAGGTTCGCGCGAAGCTGGACGGCAAGACGGGGCGCCGCTTCTGGAAGAACCTGGATGAGCTGGCTGACACGCCTGCGTTCCATGAGCTGATGCGGGAGGAGTTTCCGCGGCAGTCTGGCGCGAATGAGTGGGTCGATTCGGTGAGCCGGCGCGGGTTTTTGAAGGTGATGGGCGCGTCGCTGACGCTGGCTGGGCTGGCGGGTTGTACGAAGCAGCCGGATGAGGCGATCTTTCCTTATGTGAAGCAGCCTGAGGATCTGGTGCTTGGTAAGGCGATGTACTTTGCGACGGCGCATCCGTTTCCGACGGGCGCGATTCCGGTGCTGATCAAATCGGATTCGTTCCGTCCGATCAAGGTGGAAGGGAATCCGGAGCATCCAGTGTCGAAGGGCAAGTCGGATGCGTTTACGCAGGCTACGCTGCTGGATTTGTATGATCCGGATCGGTCGCAGCATGTGCTGCATCGCGGGCAGACCTCGGCGTGGGGAGATTTTCAGCAGGAGTTTGCGGGTGCGGCGAAGAAGCTGAATGGCGGGCAGGGACTTTACTTCCTGAGTGAGACCATTACTTCGCCGACGCTGGCGGCGCAGTGGAAGCAGGTGCAGGCGGCGTATCCGAATGCGAAGCTCGTGCAGTGGGAGCCGGTGAATCAGGATTCTTCGCGTGCGGCTTCGAAGGCGGCGTTTGGAAGCTACACCGACGCGCAGTACAAGCTGGAAGATGCGGATGTGATTCTGTCGCTCGATGCGGATTTCCTGGGCGGGATTGCGCATCCGGGATTTTTGCCGCTGGCTGCTGGGTTTGCGGAACGGCGCCGGTACGAAGAAGGCAAGACGATGAACCGGATGTACGTCGTCGAGACGATGCCTACGGTGACCGGGTTCAAGGCGGATCATCGGCTGGCGTTGAAGCCTAGTGAGATTGCGGGTTTTGCGAATGCGCTGGTAAGCGGTGCGGCTCCGCAGGGTGCGGGTGGCGAGGCTCAGAAGTTCTTTGCGGCACTGAGTGCTGATTTGAAGGCGTCCGGCGGCAGGTGCGTGGTGATTCCGGGCGAGCAGGCTTCGCCGGCAGTTCATGCTGCAGCTTATGCGTTGAATTCGGCTCTGGGCGCAGTAGGCAAGACGGTCATCTATACGGAGACGGTGAATCCGATGCCGAGCGAGCAGGTTGCTGACCTGAAGTCGCTGGTTGCGGATATGAATGCCGGTAAGGTGCAGTGGCTGGTGATTCTGGGTGTGAATCCGATTTATTCGGCGCCGAGTGATCTGGGCTTTCCGACGGCATTCGCGAAGATTCCGGTGACGGTGCACCTGGGTTCGCATGTGGATGAGACAGGGTCGATTGCGAACTGGCATATCAATAAAGCGCACTACCTTGAGAGCTGGTCGGATGCCCGGGCGTATGACGGGACGATCTCGATCATCCAGCCGATGATCGATCCGATGTACGGCGGCAAGAGCGCGCACGATGTGTTGCAGACACTGCTCGAGAATACGCAGCTCTCGGCGTATGACGTTGTGGTTGCGAACGCGAAGACTTATATCAAGGGCGACTTTGCTGCCGGATGGCGCAAGGCGCTGCATGATGGATGGGTTGAGGGAACGGCGTTTCCAGCGAACGCTGGCGGCGCGGGCAAGAGTGCGGTGGGTTCGTTCCCGGTTGCTGCCTCGACGAGCTCGAATGGGCTTGAGGTTTCGTTTCGGCCTGATCCTTCGCTCTACGATGGCCGATTTGCGAATGTCGGCTGGCTGCAGGAGCTGCCTAAACAGGTGACGAACCTGAGCTGGGATAATGCGGCGATCATGAGCATTAACACGATGGCTGAGTTGAAGCTCGATGAGTCGGACCCGGTTAAGGTTTCGCTCAATGGCCGCGAGTTTATTGCTCCTGCGCTCATGGTTCCCGGACATCCGGATGGCGCGATTACGGTTCATCTTGGGTTTGGCCGTGGCGTGCAGGCGGGCCGCGTGGCGCAGGGTGTGGGCTTCGATGCTTACCAGATCCGGACTTCGGATGCTCCGCTGTTTGTTTCGGGTGTAACGGCGGTGAAGGTCCCAGGGACTTACGACCTTTGCATCACGAAGATACACAACATTGAGCATCGCGGAAGCTTTGCGCAGCATGATCTGGAGAGGCCGCTGTCGGATAAAGACGGCGTCTATTCGCTTGCGGGTCACGAGGCGATGGAGCGGTCGATCATTCGCTATGCGACGGTGGACGAGGCGAAGAAGAATCCTAACTTTGCACATGAGGATGGCGCGAGCGGGACGCTGATCGATAAGGTTGGGTACTCGCCGCAGGGTGAGAAGGTACCGAAGGACAACTCTTTCTTTCCGAATGCCTGGAACTATGAGAAGCAGGATCCTTCGACGCTGAAGATTCAGAATGCGTGGGGAATGGCGATCGACCTGAACAGCTGCATTGGTTGCAATGCTTGCATCGTGAGCTGCTACGCGGAGAATAATATTCCGGTGGTGGGGCGCGAGCAGGTGAAGGTCGGGCGCAACATGCAATGGCTCAGGATTGATACTTACTTTGAGGGCGACCTGCATGCTCCGAAGGCGCACTTCCAGCCGATGGCGTGCCAGCACTGCGAGAATGCGGGTTGCGAGCAGGTCTGCCCGGTGGGTGCGACGGTGCATACGCCTGAGGGCATCAACACGATGGTCTACAACCGGTGCGTGGGGACTCGTTATTGCTCGAACAACTGCCCGTACAAGGTTCGGCGGTTTAACTTCCTGCTGTATGCGGACTATGACACGGAGAGCCTGAAGTTCATGCGCAATCCGGATGTTTCGGTGCGTTCGCGCGGCGTGATGGAGAAGTGCAGCTACTGCGTGCAGCGTATCGAGGCAGTAAAGATCGAGGCTGACAAGGAGAACCGCGAGATCCGCGATGGCGAGATTGTGACGGCGTGCCAGCAGGCGTGCCCGACCAGCGCGATTACGTTTGGCAACATCAACGACAAGGCAAGCAAGGTGGCAAAGATCAAGGCTGAGGAACGCGACTACCAGGTACTCGCGGATCTTAACTTCCGTCCGCGCACGACCTATACGGCGGGGGTCATCAACCCGCATCCGGAGCTGGCATAAATGGCGACTAAAGGACCCATGCAGGACCCGAGCGTCGATCCCGTCATCGATCCCATGATCGACCCGCGTACAGGCGAGTATGCGGTGATCGCGCCGGGTCATACCTTCAAGTCCGTCACGCAGAAGATCGCCGGTATCGTGCTGACATCGAACACCCCTCTGGGATGGTTCTTCGGCTTGTTGGTCGCGGCTGGCGTTGCGACGGGCCTCGTAGTCGGAGTTACGTGGCTGTTCCTCAAGGGCGTCGGTATCTGGGGTGTGACCATCCCAGGCGCGTGGGGATTTGCGATCATCAACTTTGTGTGGTGGATCGGTATCGGCCACGCCGGGACGCTGATTTCTGCGATTCTGCTGCTGTTCAAGCAGACGTGGCGCAACTCGATCAATCGGTTTGCCGAGGCGATGACGATCTTTGCGGTCGTCTGCGCGGGCATGTTTCCCCTGATTCACGTGGGGCGCCCATGGCTGTCGTACTGGCTGTTCCCTTACCCGAACACGATGAACGTTTGGCCGCAGTTCCGAAGCCCGCTGGCGTGGGACGTGTTTGCGGTTTCGACGTATGCGTCGATCTCGGTGATCTTCTGGTATATGGGAATGATTCCCGACTTCGGGACGCTACGCGACCGGGCGACGATGCCGCTGGCGAAGTACTTTTACGGCATGCTTTCGCTGGGATGGCGTGGATCGACGCGGCACTGGATCCGGTATGAGTCGGCTTCCCTGCTGCTGGCCGGGCTTTCGAC
>Ga0116129_1000528_pt1 | contig 24525 bp, 25 predicted proteins | sample June2015DPH_17_2_FD_89732 | JGI IMG/M metagenome (GOLD analysis project Ga0116129, IMG submission 89732) | Peatland microbial communities from SPRUCE experiment site at the Marcell Experimental Forest, Minnesota, USA - June2015DPH_17_10 | ecosystem: Environmental > Terrestrial > Soil > Wetlands...
CTTGTACCACCACAGCGACACCGAAAACACCCATGCGCTAGGCAGTTGACTCGCAGACTGGTCGTTGAACCAAGAAAGGCTGCCGAAGTATTGTCCCGCGCCGGCGATTCGCATGTCAGGACTTGCCAACAGCCCATAGGGAATGGCCATCAGTAGCCCGAACGCGGCCGCACACGACAGCACCACCAAGGCTGCTTGCAGGACCTTGAATGTTCCCTGTCCGAGCGCTTCAATCTGCAAACCTTCACGCCAGCGCATCGCAAACATCCAAATGACAACAAGCAGCAATACCGACCAAGAAAACGTACTCAATCCCAGCCCCAGGATAGATGCAAGTCGGCGACGAGAGATTCGCAACGTAGTGGGACCGAGTGAAGATGTCCTCGTTTGCCCCCTATTCGGGGGATATATCGAGCTGCCGCCCCCGTCCAGACTTTGCTTCGGTCTGCATACGAAGGCTGAGTCGTGAGGTGGGCTAACGGCCGCCGAAATGGAGCCATTCCGATGCAATATTCTGATTACAAATGTTTCCGGTTGGTGTTTGATTCTGGAGTCGCGTTCGTCAGCATCGATCACCCACCGATCAATCTCCTTGATGAAGTTCTGTCACAGGAATTGGACCAACTTGGTAGGGACCTTGAAGCCGATAAAGGCGTCCGGGTTGTGGTTTTGCAGAGTGCGCTTCCTGATTTCTTCATAGCCCACTCTGGTTTGGGCAGGGTTGGAGCGGCTTCCAAAACGGTATCTGCGACCCGCGGCTTTCGCCTTACGCAGACGATCGGCGAGCGCTTCAGAAATATGCCTAAAGTAACCATTGCCAAAATCGAGGGACGGGCCCGGGGCGGAGGGAGTGAGATCGCGCTCGCCATGGACATGTGTTTTGCTGCCGTTGGCAAAGCGATCTTCGGCCAACCAGAGGTGGCGGTCGGGCTTGTCCCGGGCGGCGGTTCTACGCAGAGATTGCCACGGCTCATCGGGCGGGGACGCGCGTTGGAAGTGCTTCTGGGTTGCAATGATGTCTCGGCGGAGCTGGCGGAACGTTATGGCTACATCAATCGAGCGTTGCCGATGGACGAGCTGACGCCATTTGTCGAGAAACTGGCTCACCGCATGGCCTCATTTCCTGCGCATGCTATCGCTCACGCCAAAGCGGCCGTGGATACTGGAGCATTTAGGTCCATGGCCGAGGGGCTTCTGGTGGAGGCCCATGAGTCCGACTTGAGTGTTGCTAGTGAAGTGACGCAAGCACGTGTGAGGGAAGCATTGAAGGTCGGCGCCGAAACTCATGAAGGCGAGCTGGAAATGGATTATTTGTCGAGGCTCTCCCCGTCAAGATGACGCCGCGAACGAATCGATGGCCCTGAGGCACGTGTCGCCGTGGCCGGCGTCAATTACGTCCATTCCCATCAACGCGGGACGTGGGAATGAGTTCACGCGATGACCGGTGTACGTACTAAATGAGCCCCGCAGGACGCCTCTGGGCAAACTGAGTCGCCTGCTCAAATGCATGTGCCAGCTGCAAAGTCCCCCAGTCGTCTCTATAGCCTCCTACAATTTGAATTCCCACCGGAAGCCCGTCCGGAGTAAAACCGGCTGGAACGACCACGGCAGGATGGGAGGTTGCGGTGATCCAGTAGAGGGATCGCATCCAGGCAACGTAGTGCTCCATAGTTTGCCCGTCGACTTCGGCCGGCCAGTGACACGCTGCATCGAACGGTGGCGCTTGAGTCGCCGCACAAACGATAAACTCATAGTTGTCGTAAAAGGTACGTATCGACTCCATGATCTCTCCCTGCCGCAGCAGGGCCGATGCAATCTGCGCCGATGATAATTTGCCTCCCGCCTCGATCTCCTCGACGGCTTCAGGCTTCATTTTCGCGCGATGCTCCTCGAGAAGCGGTCCCATCATTATCCAGGAGCGAAACGCCCTCAGAGTCAGAAACACTTCCTCCGCCGCTGACAGATCAGGGGCAATTTCCTCAGTGATGCATCCTAGTGACTCGAACACATGTCTCTGAGAGGCGATTACGTCCCGTACGCGACGGTCCAAGGGTAGACGCCCGAGGTCCGGGCACCAAGCAATCCGTGTGCCGCGAAAGTCGCGGTGCAGTGATCCGGTGAAACGGCCCTGCGATGAATGCAGGGATGCCGGGTCCCGATGATCCGCGCCCACCATGACATCCAACAGGTACGCGACATCGGAGACGGAACGAGCCATCGGGCCCTTGACCAATAATCCATAAAACGGGAGGACGGTAGGTGTCAATGGAACAAGTCCGACACTCGGCCGCAACCCTACAATGTTATTGAAGCTCGCCGGATTCCTGAGCGACCCTCCAAGGTCACTGCCGTCCGCGGCTGTGAGCATGCCACAGGCCACTGCCGCCGCGCCTCCTCCGCTGGATCCGCCGGCGGTCTTTGTCAGGTCATACGGGTTTCGTGTCGTCCCGTACACGTCATTGTAACTTTGGGCTCCCATGCCGAACTCAGGAGTGTTCGTTTTGCCGATTGGTACCACTCCCGCGTGTCGCAATCTCTCAACCAATACCGAGTCAGATGCGGGCATCTCATCACGAAAGATCGTCGAACCTCGCGACCATGGAAAACCGATCGCAGGTTCCAGATCTTTGAACGCCCACGGCACCCCGTGGAGCCTTCCCGGCGCACCGCCACGCGCCAGATGCGCATCGGCAGCGTCCGCCAACCGAAGACAAGACTCGTCATCGAGTTTCGCCACTATGGCGGTAAGTTTCGGATTCCATCGACGAATTTGCTCCAGTTGCGCAGTCATGACTTCGCGCGCCGAGACCTCACGCGCCCGGATCAATGTCGTAAGCGCACGCAAGCTGAGAAAACAGAGCTCCGTCGGTCTCGTGAGAACCGTCATCTCACGATCCCGCTCGTGTCTTGTTCAGGTACAAACGCAGAAACATCCGCGTGAGCACGTAATGCGGGGTATCCCAAAATACATTGAAGAACTGCGAATTGAGTGCCGGGGATCTGCGCGCCCTCTGAATCGACTCGCAGATCTTGTTATCCTCGGCGCGCGCCTGGACCCCAAGACGCAACGCGGCTTGACGATCTTTCGTGGTCTCCTTTGCGGCTACCACCGACTGATCGAAGAAAGTTGCGACATACTGCGTACACAGTTCCGGTCCGTCCGGCAGCATGAACGCAATTCGAGCGTGGTCTCCGAGTACCGTGACGACCCAGTTCGGATACATGTTGATGATGCTATTGGCAGGATTAGCGCTTCCATCCTTGCGCAAGACCGGTGGCAACGACTTGAGGTCGCCAAAAAAACTGCTTGCGATTCGATTGTCGTATTGGAGGCCAATGAAGCCTCTCTCATCGACAACCTCCTGGTACGTTTTGCCGCCGACCCCATCGACCCGCGGCGAATGGTCGCTGTTGCGGTACATTTCGTGCACGAAGCTCTCATGGAAGACATTTGGCGAATAGTTCTCATACATCGTCTTCCAATTGGCGCGACATTTCAGCTCATGCCATATCGGCTTATTTTCATCGTCGCGTCCCATTCGCAGCGCATCGAGCCTGTAGTCCGCATAGAAGTCGGTGACCGGCGTGAGATAGTCCTCGAAGGATTCGGCGGAACCATTCAGGTTGACAAAGACGACTCCAAACCACACCGCGCAGCGGATTGACACCAGATTGCAATCCAGCCCCGAAATATCCCCGCCGCTTTCCGTACCGTTCCAGAAAGCGGCTCGTGTCAGGCGGCCGCTCAGGTCGTACGTCAAGCCATGGTAGGGTGTCACGAACTCTTTGAGCCCGGTGGCCGGCCGCATCAACACTTCGCACCCGTCGTAGGGCACGATATTGTGAAAACTGACGATGGTGCCGCGTTCATTTCGCACGAGCACGATGGGCTGTCCCAGCACCGTAAGCGGCATGGCGTCGCCTGAGTCTGGTATCCAGTCGGCAAAACAAACTGCCATCCAGGTGTTCGTCAGCAGCTCACTGACTTCGAAGTCGTAGAACTCGCGTGAATAAAAGGCTCTCCTCGGAAGGGTTCTCGCGCTGCCGATAGGTTTCCGGATATCGGCGATTTCCTGTTGAGTAAGTAGTTCGGAATTGGTTGTCATATGAAGAACACCTTATGGTCCGGTGGTATGTCGTCAACGGAGATGGCACCGACACCTTCGTGTCTGGCCACCGGCTCGGCCGCAGCGCCCTGCCGGGAGCGCGCCTTCTTCGCCAACAGGTAGTAGGTTGGCGAGGTCACCAGCAGCCCGACAACCCACGATAAATCGATGCCGCCGAGGGCACGGGCGATCGGTCCGGTATAGAGCGCGGATGCGATGAAGGGCAGCTGGATGAGAATACCCAGGAAGTAACACGCCACCGCGGCGCGATTGACGCGGCCATAGACGCCGCCGTCGTGCCGGAAGAAGGATTCGACGTCGTACTTTCCGTGGCGCAGAAGATAGTAGTCGACCAGATTGATCGCGGTCCAAGGGACGAGCACGTAGAGCAGGAGAAGAATGAAATCCTCGTAGTGGGCGAGAAAGGAGTCCTTACTCAGAATCGCTCCGGCCAGCGCGAAACCGAACAGGATCAGCGCGACGCCAGTGCGGGACCTGGGGCCCGGCGACCAAGTGGGAAATAGGGTCTGGCCGAAGGTCAATGTGGCGAGCGCTCCGCAATAGAGATTGATCGCATTCGATGCGGCGATGCCGACCGAGAACACGATCAACACCAGCGGCGATATTCCCGCGGTCAACAGCGCGACGCCCGAGACGAGACCGACCTGTGGTGCAGCGAGACCGACGACGGCTCCCAGAATCATGGGCAGTATCGATCCTAGAGTGCTTCCCCAATAGCTGGCCCAGAACGCCGGCACCGCTCCGGTATCGGCCGGCATGTAGCGCGTGTAGTCCGAGACGCAGGGTGCGTACGAGATCTGCCACAGGGCGGCCACGGAGATCGTGCCGATCAGACCTGTCGTACTCAGGGTATTGCGCAGGAGGAAGTCCGCCGGCAATCCGTGAACTCGGACGATCCATACCGCGGCGATCAAGAGCACCACACCCGACACATACGACATCACGCGCGCGTAGGCGTGAATCAGGTCGTGGCCATAGACGGCCGCGACGACACCCACCACGCCGACCACCACAATGCTCGGGGTATCGGCCCATCCCGGCGTGAGGCTCGCGAGCGCCGCGCCGCCGAGGACGATGTTCGACGACACGAGTCCGACATACATGACGATGACGATGCCGATGACCAGCAGCGCACCGATCGATCCGAACTGGCCCCGCGTCTGCACCATCTGCGGCGCACCGAGCGTCGGACCCTGGGCCGCGTGCAGTGCCATGAAAATGCCCCCGACGAGATTGCCAACGGTGAGGGCCACGACGGCCCATGTAAAGGACAAGCCGAACACCGTCACCGCAAGTGCCCCCGTGGCAATGGTCAGCAGCTGCACGTTCGAGCCGAACCAGATCGTGAACAGATCCCGTGCCCGGCCGTGCCGTGCGTGGGCTGCGATCGGTTGAATGGTGTGAATTTCGAGGCGAGTCGCCCGTTCAGCGTCGTTCATGGATGTTGTACCCCTGGCTGCGTGATCGCGCCGCGGCCGTACCAAGCACCGGTCGCGCCACCCATGAGAAGACTCGCAGCGTTGTTCGGGATTTTCCCAATCAGAGAGACAATCCCGAGGACGCGCAAGCCTCCCCGACGTTTTGTTCTCCCGGGCTTTTATCCCGCCGTGTATCCCCTTTTAGGGACTGCCTCTCTCGGACCAGGCGCCTGAAGCCCAAGCCGGAACCCTAGAGGCACATTTCATCGAGAACATAGCAAATAGCTGCCGAGTGCGCCATGGCGGCCCTGAGGCTGCGGGCTCTATGCTCGTGTGCACTATATGCGGGCAACAACCTGGCACGGCGCCCCAGATTTGGTCAGATGCAGTTGCCACCTGCGGTGAAGCGACCCGAGGGCATAACAGCTTCGGAATTTAGCGCGTCGAGATAACGTGCGTAGGCAAAGATACGCCCGCGCGCTCGTCCTGTTGTCTCGAGCACAATCTCAAGCTTCTCCAGCGCTCGCAGTGCCTGCGTCACGGTGGGGGTTGTGAGCCCGGTTGATTTTTGTCAATGCGGCTATCGTTGCAAGGGGCTTTGACTGCAGCGCCTCTTGAATGAGCAGGGCTGCCCCGAGTGCAGAAAACGCTCGAGATCTCCCATGCAATCGTCGACGTCCCGCGGCGGCGGCGGTACAAAGGCTGCGTTCCCAGGACCCGTGCCACCGATCCAGTTCTGGGATCGGCGAAACTCTGCAGCCGCTGCAGGCCGTGGTTCATCGCCTCGACGTATCGCGAAACTTCGGCGACCTCCTCGACCGGTACATCCGGCAACGCCGTCGCCGCCCCATCAAGCCTGCCCAAAGCGAGGAGTGCCTGGTCGTGGGTGGTGGCCGGGAGGGAATGAACCTCGACACGCGGATTTTCAGCCCGTTGTCGCGGTCCCTAGGGGCTTATGAATCAACCACTTGCATGTCGAAGCCGCCCTGAAACTCAAGTACGTCGATCAAGTGAGCGTGCGCTATCTCGACGCAGTCGTCCCACCTAATGGGGAGGCAGGCTTGTCGGAGTACCTGGTGCCACAGGTGATGGGTCTCACGCCCCACATTGGATACGGACGCCCTGTATCGGGAACGGCAGTCCTTCGACACAGAGACACTTCGTACGCTGATGCGGAAGCTTCGGGACGCGGTCGGGATTGCGTTCGATGCCACGGTGACGCCCGCGGCTCGCGCCACCTGGCGTAAGTAATCTTTGGAGGGAGCCAGCCTATGGCATTTGGATCAATCGTTTTTCGACATACCGGGTCTGGACCACCGTATGCTTCAAGCCCACTCTTGCAGCTACACAGCGCACCGCCCCGGGAGACATCCGCCCGGCCGCGCCTACGACTCTATGTCATGGGCGGTACCGGCGGACTGTTGCCGCTGGAAGAGCAGCTCGAGCAATTATCGACTTCTATCGGGAGCTTGCTGATCGACAATCGGGATCGTAAGCAGGCCCATACAAGCGCTCAACAACTGGCGTTTATCCGATCAACGACTCGACTCTCGGTCACAGAATTAGCGAGAACCTTTTCGGTCACACGCCAGACCGTCCATGAATGGTGTCAGGGAGCGCCCCTCGCGTCCCATAATGCGCGAAGGCCCCTCGCTACTTGATACGGTACGAGCGGATGGGAACGTTTCGGCTGCTGCACGTGAATTGAGCGAGACCCTCACGCGAGAAGCAGCCCAGCGCCGGCGGCTCACGGCCCGTTTCGCTGGCCGGCGATCGCCCGCTCTTGAGCCCAGCGAGTTCGGGAGGCCCCATCTCAGGGAGGACGACTAAATGGCACCAGGGAGCGGTAAGCGCCAAATCGTGTGGAGCCAGGGCCAGATCCTGCCTCCCGAAGCAGCGCTCGCCGTTCAAATGGTCGATGCGGAGAAAGCCGCCACGCACTTTCCAATCGTCATCTCGCACGACTGTGATTTGGCAGAGTATTTGCAGCTGCCCATCCTAAAATTGAGCTTGTCCCAATCCGCGCGAATTCGGCAGTGAAAAGAATGATTGACCGTGCGCGCTCGGCAGGCTCCGAAGGCTCTTTACAGAACTCACCATGAGAATGAAATCAGATTCCCGCCGCGCTTGTGCACGGGCATTCCTCATGGATTCCGAAATCGGCATGCGCATCCAGGCCGAGATCGCCGAGCGCAGCGCCGCAATTTCGCCCACCTTGTAAGAAAGGAAGAGCACGCCTTGACCGCCGGCGCTCCGCGCCGCTCCCTGCCTTACCCATTGCCGCACCGAGAACGGCTCCGCCTGTTGACGCATCGGTCACCCCCAAATAGCGGCCTCGTCACTTCGGCATTCCATTCAGACCGCTCGCTTGCCGCAGCTCCTCCCCACCCAGTCGATAGCCGTCCAAGAACACAGTATCCACATGGCGAAGGTTGGCGAGGTCCTTGGACACATCCCCATCCACAAGCACGATGTCCGCCGTCTTTCCAGGCGCGATCGATCCCGTGCGATCGGCCATGCCGGTCATCCGGGCAGGGACGATGGTTGCGGTCTGCAGCGCCTCGGCGTTGCTGAGACCAGCCTGCTGATAGAGCTCCAGTTCGCGCACCAACTCCAATCCGTACCCGTCAGTGCCAGCGACGATCCGGACACCGGCCTGATGGAGCTTCCCCACAAGTTCCACCATCTTGGCGAAGCTTCGGCGATAGTCGTCGCGCGTGAGACCTTCGGACAGGGGATAGCCGCCGATCCTCCAACCACGGGCGACCGACGGCGGCGCGATCTCCGCAAACGGCGCATATTCCGGCGAGATGGCGCTGCCGTCGGAGGTCATCAGCGGCTCCCATACCGTTAGCGTCGGATCGATGATTATCTGTCGCCTCGAGAGCTCCGCGTAGAAAGCCTTCATCGCAGGGGAATCGAGATCAACGTCCTTGCCGTACCTGGCAGGACCCTCGAGCCGGGCGGCGGTATTGGATTTGTCGACCACATCTTGCGGCATCGCCTGCATCAGGATGAAGTTGATGTGTGTAACTTCGTCATAGCCCGCCCGCACCGCGTCGAGCGGGCGCATGCCAGCGGGCACGTGGCCATGCACATGCAGGCCGAGTTTATGTGCCTCGGCGGACGCCGGAGCGATCCATGCCGGGTTCATCGATGTGTAGAACTTGACGCCCCATAGGCCCGCTGCCTTGATCTTATCTACCGCGGCTATTGCCTCCTCCGCCGACGAGACCGTAAGCGCGCCCTGCGCGGCCAGCGGGTCCTTGCGATCTATGATCACTGAGATCTTGCCGTCGGGCGCGAGCAGGTCGCCGGCGGCGCGACGCCGGTAGATGCTCAACGCCTCGTCGATCGTCGTGCCGGGGCTCCGATAATTCGTCATGCCTGTCGCGACGTTTTGGAGGAGGTTCCAATCGTCCCCAACATGCTGGTGCGAGTCCCACAAACCGGGCGTCAGGGTCTTGCCGCGCCCATTGATCAGGACGACGCCGGACGGCGGTTTGATCGATCCCGCCGCGCCCACGGCGGCAACCTTGCCGTCGGCAATCAAGATCGCACGGTCGGGCAGGTACCGCCCTGCGACCGAATCGAACATGAGCACGTGATCGACCAACGTCGGCGTCCGATTAGCGGGGCTTAGAAACTGGTGTGCGACTCCGCGGACCCTGGCAGCAGTCGCTTGATCCTGGAGAGCCTTCAGCTCGGGGCCTCTTGCTTCGTATCCCTCGGGCAGCAGCGAAATCAGTCCGGCATTGCCAAAAAAATGACCGTCGCTATCGAGCCAAACAGGTGAGGGCGCAAAGCCGTAGCCTCGAACGAAGGCCAGCTTGACTGTCTTCGGCCCGTGCGGACCGTCGATCTGTAGTGACTGGCTGTAAGTGATGCTGGCATGGCCGGTGGGCAGTAGGTCGATCCCCTTGTCGCCCGCGGCGACAAGCGCCTCGACATCCATCTCACTGGCAAGCCATGGCCCGCCGTACGTATTGTAGCGTCTGCTTCCGAAGGGCGCAGAGCCGGAATCGACAACTGTTTTCCAGTGTGCAACGCCAGCGCCGTCGACGGTGAAGTCCTCGGTTGCGTCACCCTGATCGGTGTAGCCGCGGATGGCAATGGCCGTGGGCCGGCGATCGCTGCCAACGGTCACAAGCTCTTCATCCTCAGTCACCCAACCCCGAAGGGACATCGACATGCGATAGGCCACTCGTCCGTCCGGCCTCGTCCACGCCCAAACGTCGCCATGTTTGCCGGCCGTCGAACTGATTATGTAGTGGCGCGCGCCGGCGGGCGGTGTGCTCAACTGCTCCTTTGACATCGGCGCGGCAACGGCGAAGGTCACGATTGCGGCAAACAATGGCGCAAGCAACAGTCGACACATTTCTGATCCCCCCACTTAAGATCATCACAGACTGACAAGCCAGACCAAAAAGCGCAACAACTGTCTAGGAGGTGGTGGTGCGGCCTGCTCGATGACACTCGCGACGGCGCGTTCGTTGCCGCTTCCCCGCGCAATTGGGCGAACTTGGAAGGACCGTGGCCGTCGCGCGCGTTTATCCGCGCCGTGTCGCATCTCGCCCGCACACTGCAATTCGCCCGCTGAGAAATCGCCGCTCCATAGGATTGCGCGCGAGCGCAAACGCGGTACTGAAATGCCGGCGCGCGGTTTCCCGTTTTCCGCAGCGTAGTTCGAGTTCACCCAATGCAGCCGAATAAAATGGGTAGCCGACAAGGCGATCGCTATCACCGATCGACTGGATCGCTTCGAGTCCGCGTTCCGGACCCTCATTCTGTGCGATCGCGATCGCGCGATTCAGGGCGACGATCGGAGACGGATTCATCGTCATCAAGGTGTCATAAAGTGAAACGATGGATTTCCAGTCGGTTTCCTCCGCGCGGGCGGCTTGAGCATGCGCGGCAGCGATTCCCGCTTCTAGGTGAAATTCGGTCAGTTCGGAACCCACTGCCGAAAGCTCGAGAAATCTCAGACCTTCGCTTATCAGGTGCCGATCCCACCGCGACCGATCTTGATCGAACAACGAGTGTAAATCTCCGGACGAGTCGATGCGCGCCGGTAATCTCGCAGCGTTGAGGCACATCAGCGCAAAGAGCGCGTGGGTTGCGGGCGTCTTTCCAAGCGGATGGTCCAGTAGTATCGAAACGAGACGCATCGCTTCGTGACATAGTTCAACGCGCACCGCAGCCTCGGGCGAGGCGCCGTGATAGCCTTCATTAAACAAAAGATAGAGTGTGCGTAGGACCACCGGAAGGCGTGTTGAGAATTCGGCGGCGACGGTCACATCGAATAGCCGCTTGGATCCGGCAAGTATTTTCTTTGCGCGCGTGATCCGTTTTTGCGTTGCGGCGTGCCTGTTGACGAACGCACCTGCCACTTCATCGACGCTGAAGCCGCAGAGGATGTGAAGAATCAATGCGACCTGCGCCTCTTCAGGCAGTCGAGGGTAACAGCAAGAGAACATCATCCGAAGTTGATCGTCCTTGATGGCGTTCGCCGCAAACAGATCCTCCATGACCGGCGCGAGTGTCCACTCGCTTTCGAGCAGTCTGCCTAGCTCGGGAGCGAAGGCGCGTGCCGTGCGCTCGCGTCGCAGGACATCGAGCGCACGGTTCTTCGCAGTCGCCATGAGCCAAGCCGACGGATTCTCCGGCATGCCGCGGAAACTCCACACTTCCAGTGCACGGCAGAAGGCCTCTTGCACGACGTCTTCCGCGAGCGCGAGATTGTGGACGCCGAAGATGCGCGTCAACGTTGCCACCATGCGTCCTGCTTCGCGACGGAAAAGATGATCGCTCGGCTCCATTAGATATTCATGATCATGATCGGCCGGACTTCCAAAACTGCGCTTTCGGCCTCGAAGATCGGACAACCCTTGGAGAGTTCGACGGCTTGCTCGAGGTCGCGCGCTTCGATCAGCGTGTAGCCGCCGACGAGGTCTTTGGATTCGGCAAACGGGCCGTCTATCACCGTCTTCCGTTTGCCTTTCACGACTTTTCCGGCTCGTTCCAGAGGGTGGCCTTGGTTCCTCATATGACCTTTCGCGGCAAGCTCTTTCATCCAGGCCGTCCATTTCTGCATTCGCTGTTGCAGTTGCTCCGGGGATCCGCTCCGATCCGCTCCGCGATATAGGAATAGAAATTCACTCATGAACCTTTCTCCTCAGACTGCGTGTTGTGAATATAAAACGTTGCGAGACACGCTATCGAACATCCTGCAATTGCACTCGCGCCGACTGTTCGGTAAGTTTCGCCGCCGCGTGTTTCCTGACTGCCGCCGTTTCTTCTACGGTATGCGGCTGCGGCATCGTCGACTGAAAGCTCGGCCGCTGGGAGTGGCGCGCGAAGTAATCACAAAGACTCTGGGCCGAGCGCACCATGTCGATGCCTTCCGGACATTGCTGCACGTAGTGGAGTACAGGCAGCAAATTGATGTCTGCAAGTGAGAAACCGCCGCCGGCAAGATACCCGGTCGCGGCAACGGCCTTATCGAGGACGTCGATCTGTATCTGCATCGTCGGCAGCGCTGCGTCGATCACGGCGCGGTCGGGTTGACCGTACGCTCCTTTGGGAACCAAATGGGCCAAGACGTAGGTGCGAATCATGCACGGGTCGATCGCGGTGTTGACAAGCGATACCCATTGTTCGACCTCCGCCGCGCCGCGCGCGTCTTCCGGAATCAACTTCGGACCGGGAAATGCTTTGTCGATGTAGGTTGCGATGGCTTTCGACTCACACAGTCCGATATCGCCGTGTCGCATCACCGGCATTTTTCCGAATGGATGGATGGCGCAGATCTCTCGGCTGCGCAGTCCCGCCGGCACGAGGTCGTATGGAATCCGTTTCTCCTCGCAGACCATGCGCACCACCCACACGTAACTCGAGAACGTCGCTCCGAAAATCTGAATCATACTCATCGCCGTCTCTCCTGTTGTGCAGGTTCTTTGCACAAGTTGTCGGACCCCCCGCAAACAATTACGCGTAGGCGCACGTCGTTGGCGGCTAACGGGATCGACCAATGTGATCCATCGGGTTGACTATCATGGAAGTCTCCTCGGTTTGTGTTTCCGCCCAGTGGCCGCGTGTGAAATGCCACTGTGTCCCAACCTGGTCCCAACGATCCGTCACCCAGTGAGCCCCACGGTGCGCGGTGACCCAAGTACCTGACACCCATTTATAGAAGCGACCGGTCCATTCCCAGTGACCCGCGCGCCAGTCATAGCCGTCCCGGGGCGCCGGAGCACGTTCCGCGCGGTCTGGCGGGGGCGCCACGTCGCTGAGAACATCAGGCCCTGCGGAAGCAGGGCTTGGGCCGAGTAGCGCGGTTGCGCTCAAGCCAATCCACACCATCAATGGGTTGCGAACAGTTTTCATTTCCCACCTCCTCTAGACGTAACTCTCGAACATCGACAATAAGGGTCTTCGGCTCTAGGACGTTTGAATGGAGCCGCGGTGGACATTTTTTTCCGAGGTGCGTGGTCCTAGTCCCTGGCGGAAATGTTGTTTGAACGAGCGAATGCAGTTAAGTCTAATTAGCTTCAGCCTGCGATAAATTTTTCATGTGCTCGCTCAAAGTGGGATGACTGATCCCGAGATTCTCTCGCGTGTGCTAAGTTGCGCGCGCTCTGGGAAGAATCGCTCGTGCTGCAGTTGCCCGTTCGTTGATGTCGACCGGTTGGTAAAAATGCTTTGGCCTGGTTTACGTTCCTCTGTCCCGACACGCAACTGCTCAGGATAACTAGCGTACGCAAAAGGGACCGCTGGTCTCGAACTGATGCTATATCCCACGCAATGTCATCTTGTGGGATATAACGCTTAATACTAATATATCCCACATTCTCGTGACTTGTGGGATATGCGAATGGAACTCACTACACCTCAGGAAAAGGCATTTATGCTGCTTTTCGCAGAATTGGAAAGCACCGCGGCCGAACAGCGCGAGGCGTTTCTGGGGACGCCGGGGGCCCTCACGGAACGAACCAATGAGAACGGCACGCGGTTCTGGGTTCACCGCTATTCGGATGGAGTTGGTCGGCGCCATGAGCACTACATGGGCACTGCCGACGACGAGGCGGTCGTCGCTCGTATACATCACCTTCGTGGCAGGATTGAAGCAGCCAACGCGACGCTTGCCAGAATCAGGATCTTGGCGCGCGCAGGATTTGCCACTGCTGACCGGAAAACGTATTCGACGCTTGCCAGCTTGCACAACCACGGCCTATTCCGGGCAGGCGCCCAATTGATTGGCTCCCATGCTTTTGGCGTGCTACTGAACGTGCTCGGCGTGAAAGCCGTGCCTTACGCGACTGAAGATGTGGATATTGCGCGTCGGGAGCAACTGGCTCTTCCCGGGATACCCCCATTTCTAAAAGTGCTCCGCGAAACAGGGATCAATTTTTTCGAGGTTCCCTCGCTGAATCGCCACGGGCATCCGACGTCATATGCGGAGCCCGGTGGCTCGCGGATGAAGGTCGATCTACTGGTGCCCTCGCCAGATGAAACCTATCCGACGATCCCAGTTCCCGAACTTAGCGCATACGCGCAGGGCCTACCCTATCTTAAGTATCTTCTTTCGATCTCCCAAGAAGCCCCGATTCTAAGTCCTCATGGGGTCGTCATGGTGCGAGTGCCGGTCCCTGAACGTTATGCGATCCACAAGCTCATAGTGTCCCAACTCAGGGGTACAGCCGGCAGCAAAGCCGCGAAGGATTTGCGACAGGCCGCCACACTCATCGAGGCAGTGGTCGAACGATTCCCCGGTGCGATAGAGGAGGCGTTTTCGGCCGTTCCCAAGAGCGCTGAACGATACCTCCGCCGTGCAATACCGGCACTTAAGCGCCATCTACCTGCTTCGGCTGACGCTGCCTGGGACGTGCTGCAATCGAGAGTCTAACGCGTATTGGAAGTAGCACAACGAGAAGGCGCAGACCCCCCATAAGTCACGCAACTGGCAATTAGTGCGAGAGTGCTGCGTGCAGCCATTGATTTCCCGTCTTATACGGATGTCCCTTGAAACATGTCCCTTGTAGAGGACATCACGTAAATGTCCGTCGGAGCGGACATCGACTGCGAGCTTAGACAGCAACCATGGCATTGTCATCGAGGGCCGATACGTCACTGTCGCGCTTTTTCGCTCTTCAGACGATGGCCGCCGGCAGATGCGTGGTGGCAGACTGACAATCCGCGGAAGTAGGAGCAGCATCCGTGTCCGAATCGACCAGATAACAAATTCCACCAAGGACGATGCCGTTCATGACCACGGCAATGGCGACGGCGGCTAATTTCGACGCGATGTTCTGGCTCATTTCAGTTACCCCTTTTGCGGATGTTGCCCTCAATGCGTATACAGCAAAGTGCGTGCCAACAATCGGTCTGTTGCAAGACATTGATTTATATAGGCGTACCTTTAAACGCTCGTGAGGTTCGTTGTCCGCGGACAGTGTTCGCGGACAGTGCGCACGGACAGTCGGGGCGACGGAAACGCCTTCGCTTTGCGCCTCGCAATCGCGAGTTCGGCGACTTTCGCCGACACGTTTAGAGTTTCCCTAAACGCCGAAACCGCTTCAGTCCCCTGAAATACCGAACTTTACTTTCGCCAATTCTTCAGCGCTAAGCACCTGCGGCCTCACGATCAGCGCTCCGGTGTCGGCATGAAAGAACGGCGTTCGTTTATAGTCGCCGTTGATTCGCGCCTTCGCCGTGGTCGCGAAGAACCAAAAGACCACCGTACTTACCCCGCGGGTTTTTGGTTTTGGCTGCCCTTTCGCGCTTTTGGTGTTGACCCAGGCTCGTACCGGACCGAAAGACGCGTCCAGGGGTTGGGTGGGCGATTCGAGGCAGGTATGGACAAGCCCGATGAAGGAAAGCTTTGGGCTGTGGAGTGTGTTGCCGATGGGCGTGCGGCAGCAGGCGGCATACCAGCGGAGCAGTCCTTTGGATGTGAGGCGCATGCACTGCAGGGACTCGGCGCCCTGGGTGAAAGTGACGTTTCTGGGTAGGGTTTGAATCACATCGGACCTGCCGCGCTCGTCGATGATGTCGCTTTCGTGACCTAGCCACTGCGCGAAGGCCTGACAGTCGCTGCAATAGCAGACGACCCGATTGGCAGTTTGAGGCTTGTCGACAAACCCCTTAAGGTGACCGCAACGGCATTGGAGGGGGTGTTTCATTGTGCCTTCCATATGCACCCTCGATGGCATCGTCGCAAGTCCAGCGTGTGAGCCTCGTCGCCGCGCAGGTCAGCGCAGCTGCATTTTTCGAGCCGTGGTAAGACCCTGGTTGCCGAAGGAACGCGCTCGTTCGATACTGTTGTGAGGCGATGCGTTTCCTACATTTGGTCAAGGCGGGTCTTTCGAAGTGCAAATCACCGCGACGAACGTCGAATTAACCATTGATGGTTTCCCCTGCCGGACTTACGTCGCCGCTCCGAAAGCGGCGCAGTCTGGCGCTCAGTATCCGGGCATCATTTTGTACTCGGAGATATTTCAGCTTACCGGACCGATTTGCCGAACGGCGAACCGTCTGGCCGGGCACGGCTTCGTCGTGGCCGCGCCCGAAATCTACCATCGAACCTGCCCGCCCGGTCTGGTAATCGCGTACGACGATCCAGGCCGGATGTATGGCAACCATCTTGCCCATTCCACGCCCGTGGGGCATTTCGATGCGACGGCCACTGCAGTCTTCAATCATTTCGACACACGCAATGATGTGAAGCGGGACTCTGCGGGCGCACTGATCGGCGCCATCGGCTTCTGCATTGGTGGGCATCTCGCGCTTCGTTCGGCACTGGATCCCAGATGCCGGGCGGCGGTGTGTGCTTATCCCACAGGCGTACACAACGGAGACCTTGGAGCAGATCCCGACGCGGGTACGCTCGCCCGGCTCAAAGACATCCAAGGAGAGTTGCTGTTAGTCTTTGGAGATGTCGACCCTCACGTGCCTGTATCGGCCCGCCACATGATCCGCTCGGCGTTGCAAGTCTCCGGCGTGCGGCATCGATATCTCGAATTGCCCGGCGAACACGCGTTCATGCGCGACGAGGGCACCCGCTACGATCCGGAAATGGCGGATCGCGTTTTCGTCGAGGCCATCGCCTTATATCGCCGGGCATTTCACCTAAGTAATGACCCTCATCCGTCGGGCGCGTTGAGTTGAAGCGAGTGCTCCGATGACGGCCGAACCGACCACCGGTAGCACCCGGACCGCGGTGACCGATCTTGCGGGCCGCACATTCGGCGCCCTGCTCTTCGACATGGACGGCACGATCCTGAGCTCCATCAAGGCAGCGGAGAGGGTGTGGGCAGTCTGGGCGAAGCGCCATGGGCTCGACGTCGCAAGCTTTCTTCCTACCATTCATGGCGTCAAAACAGTCGAAACGATCCGACGGCTTGGGCTGCCGGGTGTCGACCCTGAAGCCGAAGCTGAAGCCATCACCCAAACCGAAATGCACGACCTCGAGGGCATTGAACCGATCGCGGGCGCGGCGACATTCCTAGGTGCGCTGCCGAAAGATCGTTGGGCGATCGTGACGTCGGCACCACTGGCGCTCGCGCTGCGCCGAATCGAGGCTGCGCGCCTTCCCAAGTCTAAGGTCCTCGTGGCCGCAGAGGACGTGAGCCGGGGTAAGCCCGCTCCCGACTGCTTCTTGCTCGCAGCCCGTCGACTCGGTCAAGAGGCAAAGGACTGCCTGGTCTTTGAGGATGCGCTCCCTGGCATCGCAGCGGCCGAGGCCGCAGGTGCGACCGTGCTGGTAGTGACTGCCGCCCATGCCCAGCGGTTGGAGACCACGCACCCGACCATCATTGATTATCGGGCATTGGCCATCAGCGCCAATGAAAACGGACGTCTTTCGCTGACGGCTGTGCGCTAACCGCAGAATCTGCGAATTCCAGGGTGTACCGATCCGAGCGATGCGGTCCGCCCAGCCGCGCGCGCATTCGCGCTATGCCTTCTCGCTTCCTTCGGTGGCCGCGGGCCGCTCGATGACTCCCATTGGATGCTCGTCCAGATCACTAATCTCCGTTGTTGGCTCGAGTTCAGCGGGTCGCGCAACAGGATTGAAGCCGCCTGACTGCCTGCGCCACAGATCGGCGTAGAGGCCACCCCGGCTCAGAAGCTCGTTGTGTGATCCGTCGGCGACGATGGATCCTCGGTCCAACACGATGAGTCGATCCATGTCCATGACGGTGCTCAGGCGATGAGCGATCGCAATCACCGTCTTACCGGCCATCGCTTCGCGCATGGCCGCCTGAATGATGTGCTCGCTATGACTGTCGAGTGCACTGGTTGCTTCATCCAGCAGCAGAATCGGGGCATCCTTGAGAATCGCCCTCGCGATCGCGATACGCTGCCTCTGTCCACCGGACAACTTGATGCCACGCTCGCCCACCATCGTGTGGTAGCCGTACTCGAGCTCCACGATGAACTCATGCGCATGTGCCCGCCGCGCTGCGAGCTCGATTTCCTCGGCGGTCGCGCCCGGTCTACCGTAGCGGATGTTCTCGAGAAGACTACGATGAAATAAGTTCGTGTCTTGTGGGATGAGCGCTATGGATCGTCGCAGGCTCTCCTGCGTGACTTCACGAATGTCCTGGTCATCGATGCGGATTGCACCTTCGGCCACGTCGTGCATGCGCAGCAGCAGGCCCATGAGTGTGGTCTTGCCGGCGCCGCTCGGTCCCACGAGACCGACGCGCTGCCCCGCCGGAATGCAGAGCTCAAAGGCTTTGACCACGTTCCGGGCATGCGCGGCCTTGTCTTTGGACGGTGCATCGTACGCGAAGGCAACGTGCTCGAAGTGAATGCTGCCTCGCATCACGTTGAGCTCGGGCGCGCCGGGCTTGTCCACGATTGTGGCGGGTACGATCAGCGTTTCGATGCTCTCGCGGGCCGAGCCGAGCTGATCATAAAAATCGGGAACTCGCTGGCCGAGATTATACGCCGTCTGCAGCAGCGAGCTTGTGAGTGCCGTGATCATCACGAAGTCGCCGGCACCAATCAGGCGGTGTACCCACGCGTAGAGAGCACCGCCGACAAACACGATCCACATCCCGATATCCATGACGTATTGGACGCTGCGAAGCCGCACGACCGCGCGATACGAGGCGCGGCGGCGGTCGCGCTCTTCGCCCGTGTATTGCTTGAGCTGCTCGTCCTCGAGTGTTTGATTGGCGAAGAAGAATACGTTTCTGATGTTGGTAAGGACATCGACCACGCGGCCGGTGACGGCCGCCCTCGCCTCGTTATTTGCGATGGCGCGCCGCGTGCACTCGCGGCCGACCAGCATACTGACGATGAAGTACACCAGGATCGCGGCAACGGCCGTAGCGCAGAACGGCGGGCTCGCGACATAAAAGTAGGCGGCGACGAACAAGAAGAAGCACGCTCCGGGGATGAAGTCGAACACCATCATGTCGAACAGCGCGAGCACCTGATCGGGCAGAAGGACTGCCCGATGCGCAATCTTTCCGGAGAGAGTGTTTTCGAAATAGGCGCTCGAGAGGCGCTGCGCGTGCGCAAAGACCTCCTCCTTGATCCGAACCAACATGGGAGAGCGTGTGTGGTAAGAGCTGAACCACATCGCGCTGTCCATACCCAAGCGGGCGACGACGAGAATGACGAAAAGCGTGAACGGCTCGAGGAGCTTGCCCGCCTCGGCAGCTGGGTCGTGCATTGCCAATACGGTATCGGTCAAGCGTTTCGTGGCATAGGCAATCGAGGCGAACACCGCGCGGCCGAGTACTGGGAAGATTAGAAGTCCTAGGCAGCCCCAGAGGAACTGTCGGCAGAAGTGCAGCGCGAACGGCAGTAGCCGGTTGGGTAAGATCGGAGCATTCATGCGGCAATGTTGACAGCAGCAAATGACGCACAGTTCCTGTGGCTGCTGCTGGCCCCCGCAGCCGCATGACAGCCAAGCCTTTGACTGGTGGGCTCAGGCCCTCGCCGCTCAAGTGCTCGCCTAACGGAATTGCTTGAAGCGATCAACCACCTCCAGACGATCGGCGCCTTGAAACGGCATCATCCACCCGGGATACTCTGGGGGAAGAGCGCTGACTTCATCCAACCGCCTGAGCTCGTCCTGGGTGAGCGTGAGTTCGACCGCGGCGAGATTGTCCTGAAGCTGGCTGGGGTGTTTCGCGCCAATGATGACCGAGGTCACTACAGGCTTCGCGAGGAGCCATGCGAGCGAGACACGTGCAGCACTGCATTCGTGTGCTTTCGCGATCGGTGCCATCGCATCCAGGATCTTCCAGGTGCGCTCCTTGTCCACGATGGGAAAGTCGAACTGGCTGCGACGCGAATCCGCGGGCTTCTGGCTCGCCCGGCTGAACTTGCCGGAAAGCAGACCTCCGGCAAGCGGACTCCACACCAACAGGCCGACCCTCTCGGATTCCAGTAGAGGAACGATCTCCCGTTCCAGATCGCGGCCGGCAATCGAGTAGTAGGCCTGAAGCGTATCGAGTCTCGCCAGGTTCTTGAACTCGCAGATGCCGAGGGCTTTGGCGATCTTCCAGGCCTGCCAGTTGGAGCAGCCGATGTAGCGAACCTTTCCCTGCTGCACCAGTGTGTCCAGAGCGCGAAGCGTCTCCTCGACAGGGGTTATCGAATCGTTGCCATGGATCTGGTAGAGGTCGATATGGTCAGTCTGCAAGCGGCGCAGACTCGCCTCAACGCCATCCATGATGTGGCCGCGGGAAGCCCCGACGTCATTGCGCCCCGGGCCGACGCGGCCGTAGACCTTGGTCGCGATCACGACATGCTGCCGTGCGATTTTGAGGTTCTTGAGCGATTGCCCGAGGATCTTTTCACTCTCACCCTCCGTGTAAACATCTGCGGTATCAAAGAAATTGATCCCGCTCTCGATGGATGTCTTGACCAGCTCATCGGCAGCGGCCTGGCCAACGGCTCCGATGGCCTTGAACATTCCTCTGCCGTCTCCGAACGTCATGGTTCCGAAGCACAGTCTTGAGACCTGGAGACCCGTATTGCCGAGGGTTGCGTATTTCATGTCCTATTCCTCTCTTTCGCGGTGAGCCGCTCGATTTCGAGACGAGTAACTGCCATAGGCGTCTAAGATTGTGCCAGATTTTTCACGACCGATAGCGCTGTGCGCCCGGGCATCAACGGGTCGCCGCGGCAACCCGTTGATTTTCTGGGTAAGGGAGCGACTCGAATCACACGATGGCCGCCGACAGATGCGTGGTGTCAGACTGAAATGCGCGGGGCGACTAACCGCGAGCGCGACAGCGCAGGTAACGTTCCCCTCCTTGCCCCGCCCATGGATCAATCGTGGTCGGTTGCCTTCTTCTACGTGCGGGTTTTCGTTCTCATGGACCTATCTGCAATAATTCGTCTCCCGGCTCAAAATTATCGTACATTGCCCACAGGATTTCCTTGCGCTCTCTGTGCGTCAGCCGCCGGACTTGCTGCGCGGCCAGCCGGAGACCTTTAATATGTCGCCCGACATAAACGAAGCTGACTGGAAGGTACTATGGCGTGTACACCCGGTCGCGCTCGAGCGCTTCTGCGGCCGGGCGCTCGGCGAAGTCGAGGGCATCATGCACAACGGCGCCCTCAGTCACCACGGGCGCGATGTGGAAATCTTCAATCTCATGCGGCGGCGTGATGGTGACATTGCCCGCATCTTTGATGACCACAGGCGTTCACGGGCGCTGACAATGCTGGCGCATATGCGCTCGGACGGAGTGTTAACGAAAGAGGAGTTTTCCAGCCTGAGCCAGCAGACGCGCAACGCCGTCCATATGCTGATCGGCGCCGGGTAATCTTCTGATGGCCGTACGTTCACGCTTCTCCACCCGCACGGTTGTCGACTCCAGATATATCGTACCTTGGCTGGCGGCGGAGGGGCCGCTCGCTTACAGCCCTGCCGAGCCGCCTGCAAAGGACTATTTCTTCCAGTACACCTGGATTCTTCCTGAGATCTTTGACCATACTGTCAATCTCCGCGAGCACCGCTATTTCGGCAGTCCGCTTAAGGACAGCGCCCGTTTCCTTTTCGACTTTTGGGCGAAGGTTCGAAACGGTGGCGGCGCGGCGCTTCAACGATACTTTGAATTCGGACTGCTTTCGCCGCAGGAAGTCCGCACGCCATTGGCGGCCTATCACTACGTGCGCAAGCCTTACAACACGCCGGGCTTCGTACTCATTCAGCACGGGAGCTATCAGTGGATCTCATCGGAGGATCAGCCGCTGATCGAGGCTGGCGAGGTTTTGCTTTATCGAGGCATCGGCCAGGCGAGCGTTTTCCGGCAGTTGCGCTTCCGGCCTGACGAGCTCTCGTCTGCAAACCGCGAGGTTTGGCGAAAATACTTGGCCTTGCAGGCGGACATGCTGTCGGACTCCACCTTGTCGTTCAACACGATTCACGATCGCATCAAGCGCTGTGAGACCGGAGGCCTGCGGGACGGGACGTGGCTCGCAGACGAGTTGATCGAGGCCGCGGGGCTGGACATCGATGCGCCGGGTTTCGCCAAAGAGCTTTGAGAGAGCGCACAGCGGTCGTATTCCCTCGATCCGAACATGGGAGAACGAAAGTTCGGTCCTCACTATGTCGCCGTCAGGACCGCCCTCTCCAACATCCGCATCACCACGTTCTTCGCGGGGGAATCCGAGGTCAAGATCGTCGATCAGAGCCGCATCCACGCAGTTGAGCCTTTCGGATGCGACGTGCAATTCATCCCTCCGACGGAACCCGGAAACGACACTGCTCCGAAGCTATGATGCTGACGAAAGCGAGCGCCGAGTTGACGCTGTTCGATACCCTCTCTTGCCTGACTTTCGCCAGGGCGGCGAAGCTTCTGGGTGCCGAGGGAAGTCGCCTCATCATGGCTGGCGGCAAGCACGACATCGATATCGCCAGCCAGGTTGAATTTGAGCCAATATTCGCAAGGTCCTCGTGGTTTGTCCGGCGTCGGTCAAGGCGCAATGGCGCAGCGAGGTTGTGCGCTTCTCGGAGCGCAACTGTCAAATTGTACTCGGGAACGCGGCAGAACGGGCTGCCCAGTACGACAAAGATTGTTTCTTCACGATCTGCAACTACGAGCAGGTGCTGCGCGACATCCTCGCGATCGAGCGAGCGAAATGGGACCTGATCGTTCTCGATGAGGGCCAGCGCATCAAGAACTGGGAGGCGAAGACGACGCAGACCATGAAGAGTCTGCGTTCGCCATTCGCGCTAGCCGCGCTGGACATGGAATCAGACGTGCGGGAGGTCGCGCTCGCATCGGGCATTGAAGAGCTCAAGCGGCGACTCGAGGTACTGCTCGGTGCAAAGCCCCATGCGCCGGTCGACGAGACTGAGAAGCAGCGAGCGCAGCAAGAGTCGGAGCGGCTCGCTCGCCGTGCTCGTGTGGCAGAGGCTGGTGGTCAGCTGGTCGCCGCCCCGTTCACGTTCCTCGGCGAAATGATCCCGCAGCGGGAGCCAACGAACGGTGCAGGGCAGATGGCAAGGGAGTTCAAAGCCCGTCTGGACGAGTGCTTGGAGCGGGACGAGCACGGTCGCGCTCGGCTCACGGTCACGTTGCCCAACGAGGCCGCGCTCGAGAATCTTGCCCGTTCGCTCGCTGCACTGCTCGGCTGAAGACAGAAATGGGACGGTTCTGTATTATGTGCGCCCGCGTACGGCCGAACGAGGCGTTCGGCGGCAAGGGTGAACGAGCGCGCATCTGCCGATGGTGCCGCTGTCTGCCGCGAACGAAGCGAGACGCCCTGAAGTGCGGGCAAGAGATCGTCAGTATCCTCGAGCAGTCCCATGTTTCGGACAAGAACCTAGCGCGGCTGAGAGCGCTGACGTCGGCGCCAGACGCTTTCATTGCCAATCTTGCAGCCGTGGTGCTGGACGTGTCCGTTGTCACGCCATATCGGCGCCGCCGTTTCCGAATTCTGGCTCGGCAACGCCGCGATCTTCTGAAGCGGATGGAGGAGTCGGGACTGATCTTGCCCGCTGCATCGCAAGATGACACTGACCCGTGTATCGATTCGGCGGCTGCGTGGGATGAGTGGGTCGAGTATTCGCAGAAGATTGGTCAGTGAATGACGGTAGGGCCACGCTCTCGCGATATTCCACACCCACTATCCCCGGTTCCGGATGTGTGGTTCCTTGGCTGACCGCGCATGGTCCGCGGCCCTATTGCCCGAGCCGCAATGGACGAGCCCGGGCTGTCAAATACATCGATACCCGACACGCGGATTTTCAGTCCAGGTCCAAAAGCTACCTACGCCAAGGACCAATATGAGCCAGATTACTTATAAAGTATTGAAACACGACGGCGGTTGGGCCTACGAGGCCAATGGCACGCACTCCGAGCCGTTCCCCACTCAGGAAGCGGCTCGCAGGGCGGCCATGCTCGCTGCGAGCGAGCAGGCCGCACCGGGTGAGACCACACAGATTTCCTACGAGGACGACAAAGGCCGCTGGCACCACGAGATCGATAGTGGTACCGATCGCCCGAGCACCACCGTCAAGGGGTAAGCAGTAGGCCGATTTGGTTCTGGCCCAAGCCGCGACCCGTCATACGACCTCCACGAAGTCCCCATACCCACCCAACGCATCATCGTCAGTCAGCAGAATCATCGGTTCAACCCATGCCTGCGCCACTAACATTCTGTCGAACGGGTCTTTGTGAATGGGTGGCAGCTCAACCACTTTCGCAGCGTGCTCGCCTATTATCGATAAATGGCTGAAGCCGGCCGGTTCGATGCCGGCCAGGACTTCTGCTGGATTGGCCTCGAGCTTGCCGAGGGCGCATTTGATGCTGATTTCCCAAATCGATGCGGCGCTCGCATACACTTCACTCGAATCGATCCGCTGCCTGGCCTTCTTGGAAAGCTTTGATGGAGAGCCCAGCGCCCAAAGCAGCAGATGCGTATCGAGCAGCACCCGCACGCCTAACGCCCTTCAAACAGGCCGAGCACGGCGTCGTCCAACGGCATGTTGAAGTCGTCGGCGA
>Ga0116129_1000529_pt1 | contig 24436 bp, 22 predicted proteins | sample June2015DPH_17_2_FD_89732 | JGI IMG/M metagenome (GOLD analysis project Ga0116129, IMG submission 89732) | Peatland microbial communities from SPRUCE experiment site at the Marcell Experimental Forest, Minnesota, USA - June2015DPH_17_10 | ecosystem: Environmental > Terrestrial > Soil > Wetlands...
AGCCAGGGACTGCCGCAGAGCGATTCGATGGGAATCGAAATGATTCAAAAAGAATCCACGCTCGGCAACAGCAGCATGATGGAGAGCGCGCGCTATCAATCGGTCCTCGAGACCGAATTGGCGCGCACCATCATCAAGGTGCAAGGCGTGCAGAGCGCGCGCGTGCACTTGGCGCTGCCCAAGCCGTCGGTTTTCTTGCGCGACGCCCACAAGGCCACCGCGTCGGTCATGCTGCAGCTGTATCCCGGCCGGCGGCTGGAGCCGGGCCAGGTCGCGGCCATCGTGCATCTGGTGGCATCGAGCGTGCCGGAATTGGCCGCCAGCGACGTGACGTTGGTCGATCAGGCGGGATCCTTGCTCAATTCCCCGGACGAAAATGCCGAAGCGGCCGCCAGTACCCGGCAATTCGAGTACACGCGAAAACTCGAGGAAAGCTACCAGCGGCGCATCATCGAGCTGCTCGAACCCATGATCGGGCCGGGACGCGTACGCGCGACGGTCACCGCGGACCTGGACTACACGGTGACCGAAGAGACCCACGAGAACTATGATCCGCAAAAGACGGCCGTGCGCAGCGAGCAGACCAGCAACGAGACGCGCAAGAGCGCCGACGGATCCGAAGGCATCCCGGGTGCCTTGAGCAATCAACCGCCGGGAACCTCCGGTGCGCCCACCATTCCGGGCGCTGCAACCCCGGGCAATCCCGCTTCCGCACCGGCCGCCGGCGCGCAAACCGCCGCCGCCGCGGGGCCGAGTTCGAGCGCACAGCGCAGCACGCGAAATTTCGAAGTCGATCGCACGCTGTCTTATGTGAAGCAGCCGGTGGGAGTATTGAAGCGCCTCAACATCGGCGTGGTGCTCGACGACTGGCAGAAGGTCGATGCCGACGGCAAAGCGACCACTGCGCCGATGAGCGATACCGACATCAAACGCTTTAGTCAGCTGATCAAGGAATCCATCGGGCTGAAAGAGGATCGCGGCGACCAGCTCAATGTGCTGAATCAGGCATTCAAGAGCAACGTGACGCTGGGCCCGGTCGAGGCCGTGCCGCTGTGGCAGCAACCCTGGCTGACGCAGCTCGCCAAGCAACTCACCGGCGCCGCGCTGGTGCTGGTCGTGGCATTCCTGGTGCTGCGGCCTTTGATGAAGTCGCTGACGAAGCCGGCGGGCCGAGTGTCGGCGAGCGTCGAGGAAATCGGCGGTGACCGCCTGAGCCTCTCGGCCCAGGGAAAGCCCATCAAGCTCGCGCCGAGCTTCGAACAGCAGATCGCGGCGGCAAGAACCTTGGTCGGACAAGACCCACGACGCGCCGCGCAAGTCGTCAAGGATTGGGTCTCCGCGGATGGCTAACGACGAACTCGCCGGAACGCAGCGCGCCGCCATACTGCTCATGAGCCTGGGCGAGCAGGACGCGGCCAACGTGCTCAAACAGCTGGATGCGCGCGAGGTCCAGAAATTGGGCATTGCCATGGCCGAGCTGAAAGAGGTGTCTCGCGAACAAATGAGCGCGGTGCTCGACAAGTTCATCGGGATCGCCGACGGCAAGGCCAACATTGCCGGCGGATCGCAGGACTATGTGCGGCGGGTGCTGACGCAGGCGGTCGGCAAGCAGAAGACGGACATGCTGCTCGACCGTGTTTCGAACGGCCAGACCGGCCAAGGCATCGAAGCCTTGAAGTGGATGGAAGCCAAAGCCGTCGCGCAAATCATCAGCGGCGAGCATCCGCAAATCGCCGCCATCGTGCTGGCGCATCTCGAACCGGAGCAATCGGCCGCCATTCTGCCGCTGCTCAATGAAGATTTGCGTACCGAAGTGCTGATGCGCATTGCAAGCTTGAACGAAGTGCCGCAGTCAGCGCTGACGGAACTCGACCAGCTGGTCGAAAAACAGGCCAATGTCGCGCCGCCCTCGACATTGAGGCGCGTAGGCGGCGCACGCACCGCGGCGAATATATTGAATGCCATGGAGCGCGAAAAGCTCAGCGAAGAGCTCGGCAAGATCGAAAAGGCCGACGGCGAAATGCATCAGCAGATCAAGGATCTGCTGTTCGTCTTCGACAACCTGTTGGATGTTGACGATCGCGGCATCCAGGCGCTGCTGCGCGAAGTGGGTTCCGACACGCTGGCCGTGGCCCTGCGCGGGGCAGAACCGGAGGTGCAGGAGAAGGTCCTCAAGAACATGTCGAAGCGAGCGGCGGAAATCCTCAAGGACGATATGGAAGCGCGCGGCCCGGTGAAACTGGCGGATGTCGAGGCCGCGCAGAAGGAAATCATCGTGATCGCGCAGCGCATGGCCGAAGAAGGCACGATCAGTCTTGGCGGAAAGGGGGCGGGCGACTTTGTCTGAACCTAACGCCAAGCCGGCCGCGACGGTTGCCTTGTGGACCGTGCCGGACATGGAAAGCCCGGCGGCTCAACCCAGAATGGCCACGGTCGGCGGTCTCGCCGACCTGCAGGCGGAGGCGCACAAAGAAGCTTTCGAGCAGGGCTTGGCGGAGGGGCGCGAAGCGGGCCGCGCCGAAGTTCGGTCACAGGTGGAGCGGCTGGCAGGCATGTTCTATGACCTGGCGAAGCCCTTCGAGGCGCTCGATGCGGAGGTGGAGCGAGAGCTTTTGACCCTGGCCATGGCTTTGGCGCGGCAAATCGTGCGCCGCGAATTGAAAACCGATCCGACCCAGATCATCGGCATCATTCGAGAAGCCATTGCAGCATTGCCGGTGGCGACGCGCGACGTGCGCGTGCATCTGCATCCGGAGGATGCCGGAGTGGTCAAACAGCACCTGTCGCCCACCGAAAATGAACGTGCCTGGACCATCATCGAAGATCCGGTCATGGCCCGCGGCGGGTGTCAGATCACGACGGCAACATCGCGTATCGATGCGCGTCTGGAGACGCGGCTCGGCAGCATCTTGAGCGAGCTCCTTGGTACTGAACGCCACTCGACGGCGCCGCGCGGTGGGTCCGATGAGCGAGCCTAGCGGCGCCGGCCTGCGGCCGGAGAAATGGTTGGACGTGCTCGTTCAAGCTCGCCGGCGCATGGCCAGCACGGCCGAATTCGTGGTCGAAGGCACGCTCAGCCGCATGGTCGGCATGACGTTGGAAGCGGTGGGATGCGAGGCGGCGGTGGGCGGGCGATGCCTGGTCGACACCGCGGAAGGTAAACAAATCGAGGCGGAGGTCGTCGGCTTCTCCGGCGACAAGCTCTTCTTGATGCCCACGGGGGATATCCGCGGCTTGATGCCCGGTGCGCGCGTCATTCCCACGCGCAGCGAATCCTCCGTCGCCATGGGCGATGAGTTGCTGGGTCGGGTACTGGACGGTGCGGGCCGCCCGCTCGACGGATTCGGCGAATTGCGCTGCACGGATCGGGTGTCATTGACGGGAGAGCCGCTGAATCCACTCATGCGGCGCGCCATCCGCGATCCGCTCGATGTTGGGGTGCGCTCCATCAATGCGCTGCTGTCGGTCGGCGGAGGCCAGCGCATCGGACTTTTTGCAGGATCGGGCGTCGGCAAGTCGGTACTCCTCGGCATGATGACCCGATATACCAAGGCCGATGTCACGGTGGTCGGCTTGATCGGCGAACGTGGCCGCGAGGTCCAGGATTTCGTCAGCAATACCTTGGGGCCCGATGGCATGCGCCGCGCCGTCGTCGTTGCCACACCGGCCGACAATCCGCCGCTGATGCGGCTGCACGGTGCATGGTTGGCGACGGCCATCGCAGAGTACTTTCGCGATCGGGGCTTGAAGGTTTTGCTGCTGCTCGATTCTCTGACGCGTTTCGCGCAAGCGCAGCGCGAAATCGCGCTGGCGATCGGCGAGCCTCCCGCGACCAAGGGCTATCCGCCGTCCGTATTCGCGCGCCTGCCGCAACTCGTTGAGCGTGCCGGCAATAGCGATCGCGGTGTGGGGTCGATCACGGCCTTCTATACCGTGCTGGTGGAGGGAGATGATCAAAACGACCCGATTGCGGACGCGGCGCGCGCCATCTTGGACGGACATATCGTGCTGTCGCGCCGCTTGGCGGAGAACGGGCTCTATCCGGCGATCGATGTGGAGGCCTCAATCAGCCGTGCCATGCACCAGATCGCCACCCGCGAGCAGCTCGATCTGGCCAACCGTTTCAGGCAGGTGTATTCGACCTATCAGCAGAATCGCGACCTCATCACCGTGGGGGCGTATCGGCGCGGGTCCGACGCGCGGGTGGATCTGGCGATCGAGCAGTGGCCGAAAATGCTGGAATTCCTGCGCCAGGACATGTACCAACCGGTGGGGATCGAACGTAGTTACGCGGATCTGAAGCAACTCGTGACGCAGTTCTCAGCGCCTGCGGCGGCAACCGGCCGATAGTGAGCTTCCCATGATCAAGTCGAAACGATTTGAACCGATCCAGGAAATCGCCGCGACTTCGGCGAACGACTTGAGCCGTGTCATGGCCGAGGCCGGACGCAAGGTCGCTGATCTGGAGCGGCAGCTCGAGCAGCTCCAGAATTATCGCGACGAATACGTGCGCAATTCCACCCAGTCCAGCGGCGCCATCGACGCGGTCAAGCTGCAGAACTACCGCTCGTTTCTCGACCGGTTGGGCGAGGCGCTCCGCCAGCACCTGAAATCACTCGACATCGCCCGCAAGGAGTTCGACAAACGCCGTGCGCAGTGGAGCGAGAAGCGCATCGAAGCGGAGACCTTGAATCGCGTGGTCGATCGCTTCCGCAAAGAGGAGCGGCATGCCGCGGACCTGCGTGAACAGCGCGAAGGCGATGAGGCGGCGATGCGCTTGATGCTGGCCGCGCGCACGGACAGCGGGAGCGCTTAGGTCGGCGTGATACTCTAGGACCTGATGGCCAGTATTTGGGTGGATGCCGACGCCTGTCCCGGCGTCATCAAGGATATTCTGTTTCGCGCCGCGAAGCGCACCGGCGTTGCCGTCACGCTCGTCGCCAATCAGGCGCTGCACATTCCAAGAATCCCAAGCCTTCGAGCCGTGCAGGTGTCCTCCGGCTTCGATGTGGCCGATGCAGAAATCGTAAAACGCGTCGTAGCGGGTGATCTGGTGGTCACGGGCGACATCCCGCTCGCGGCCGAGGTCATCGCCAAGGGAGGCGAGGCGCTCAATCCGCGCGGCGAGCGCTATTCGCCCGATACGATACGCGGGATTCTGGGCATGCGCGATTTTATGGACACGATGCGCGCCAGCACTGTGGTCGGCGGCGGGCCGCCGCCGCTCACGCAGGCGAATCGCAATGCCTTTGCGGCCCAGCTCGATACCTGGCTGGCCAGGCGTCCGATTCAATGACGGAAGGCGAGGCTCTAAAGACCGTAGAAGTACCGCACACCGAGTTGTCGGCGGAGTTGCTGCAGTCGGTAATCGAATCCTTTGTATTGCGCGAGGGCACCGACTACGGCGAAAAGGAATTCTCGCTGGAGGACAAGGTGGCGAGGGTCGTCGCGCAACTCAAAAGAGGCGAGGCCAGGATCATTTATGATCCCGAGTCCGACAGCGTCACCATCGTCGTCAGGTGAACAAGCAAATACCCAGGCTCGGGCACCGCACCGCCAAGCTCGGGCGCCGCGCTGCCAGGCTCATGCGGGGTGTCGCTCGCCTTGCGCGCCGCGTCCGGCGCTGGTGGCGGCCGGCGCCGCGCCCAGCGAAGCTCCTCATGGGTGTGCTGGCGATACTTGTTGTGTGGCTCCTCTGCAATTGGATTTATCAAGTGGTGCGCAAACCATCGGAATTGTTCTTTCCGGTGAGCGGAACGCTGAACAAATCGCCGGCGGAGACCTGGCAGCAGTACGCGCCGATCTTCAAGAAGTACGCTACGAATGTGATGACTCCGGACTTGCTGGCGGCGATCGCCCAGGTAGAAGGATCCGGAAATCCCGTGGCGCGCACCTACTGGCGTTGGTCATGGTCGTTACAGCCGTTCGAGGTGTATCGACCCGCGTCGAGCGCGGTGGGCATGTATCAGATCACGGACGGCAATTTTGCGGAGGCGAGGCGCTATTGTATTCGCGATCATGTCGTCGTCGACGACGGACCGTGGAATAACTGGCAATCGTGCTGGTTCAACAGCCTCTATGCGCGAGTGTTGCCCAGTCACGCGGTCGAGCTCACCTCGGCCTATCTTGACCGAAGCGTCGGGAACATCCTTGAGCGGCACCAAATAGGTTCCGCGACACTGCAGCACAAGCAGACGCTGGCCGCGCTGATACATTTGTGCGGCGCCGGTGCCGGCGATGAGTTTGCCAGACGGGGATTTAGATTGACCGAGGGTCAGCGCTGCGGAGATCACCCGACACGTTCGTATCTCGATCGGGTAAGCGCCATGAAGGCCGTGTTCGACCGCCTCGGGCGCCCCTGAACGCAAACGTTTCTTCCCGCGGAACTACGGAGACCGCTTGTCTTACTTAGAATCGGCGCAATGGGCCAGCGCATCCTTGACCGGAATCCGCGAGACGCTGCCCGCATGATAGTCGGTGAGCCATATCGCTCCGTGTCCGACACCTACGGAATCGCCGCCCGGACCCGCCCACTGGCACAGCACTCTGTTCGTGGCCGCATCGATGACGGAGAGAGGAGTCTTCGGCATGGTGCTCCAGACGTGGCCCGCGGCGTAGGCGATGTCGCCGCCATGACCCGGCGTTCCTAACGCGATGGAGATGGTGCGGCGGCTATGTGCATCGACGCGGGTCACGGTGCCGTCACCCTGATTGAGGGTCCAAATGGCGCCCGCGCCCGCGGTGAGAAACCTTGGATTGGGTCCGGTGGCTACCGTTGTGATCTTCCCCGTCATCGCATCGATGCCGGTCAGGTCCGCGCCTTCTGCGTGCGATACCCAGATCGTGCCGTCGCCGAATTTCGGGTTATAGGAACCTACCGGCACTCTATAGGTGCGGAGAATCTTTCCGCTGCTGGGCTCAATTCGCGCCAGGTCGCCGGATTTGTTGACGATGAGCCACACACTTCCGGCACCGTATGCGATCCCGCCTTCGGCAGCGGCGGCGCCCACCGGGTAGGTCGAGACCAATTGACTGGTCTTGAGATTCACTTTGGCGAGCGAAGGTGGATTCGTGCACATCGGAACCCAAAGACTGCCGGAACCGACCGCCAGACCGGCGCATGGTTCGCCGGGAAGCTGCACGGTGGCAGCCAACTGGTTGGTCTTCGGATCGATGCGATGCACGGCAAAGGGGCCGGTGCTTGCCACCCAAACGGAGTCAGGGGTGATCGCTACCCAATCGGCGGTCTTGCCCAAATTAATGGTGGCCACGGGTGCGAGTTCAGCGATCGACCTGGGCGCGGCAGTCACGCTCGAGGATAGCGACCATAGCGCGAGCGCTGAGCTCAGAATTTTAAAACCAGAGCGGTTCATTGCAACAGTATGGATGAGGCTTGCTGCGATTTCGATCTCGGCATGTTGTATGCTTCGCAAGATCAATTTTGGTGGTTGAACGTCAGGGAGTCGCGGTGCGAATTATTTTGTTGGTCTTCGCCTTGTTCGGCATGCAACTTGCGCACGCGCAGGCGACCGCCGCTGACCCAGAGCCGCTTCAGCACGAATTCATCATCAAAAATTTCAAAACGGAAAGCGGCACCGTCCTGCCCGAGGCGCGCATCGTCTACGGTACCTACGGAAAACTGAATGCGAAGGGGGATAATGCCATCCTTCTGCCGTCGCATTACATGGCTGAAATGCACGGCTATGGTTGGTTGATCGGGCCGGGCAAGGCGCTCGATCCGACGAAGCTGTTCCTGATCACCAGCGAACTTTTCGGCAATGGGCGCTCCTCCTCGCCCAGCAATACGCCTTATCCGTTTGATGGGCCGCGATTTCCGGTCACGACGATCCGCGACAACGTGCAAGCCGTACATCGCATGCTCACCGAGCAGCTGCATGTCCAGCATGTGCGCGCGGTCATCGGATTTTCGATGGGTGCGCAGCAGGCCTTTCAATGGGCGGTCAGTTACCCCGACTACATGGATGGCATCGTGGCCACCTCCGGAACGGCGAAAACCTATGGGCATGGGATCGTGCGGTTGGAAGGCGAGATCTCGGCGCTCACCGCCGATCCGGTGTTCAACGGCGGCGACTACAAGACCCAGCCGACCCGCGGAATTCAAGCCTTTTCCGTGGTTTGGGCCGGCTGGCTGTTTTCGCAGGAATGGTGGCGCCAGGAGTTGTGGCGCAGCAATGCCTCGTTCGGCAAGACCTTCGACGAAGTGCTGGAGCATTTCCGCACGAACTTCATTCCCGGCGCCGATGCGAATAACCTGATTTTGCAGATGCGCAGCTGGGAAGGTCACGACGTGGGCAAGACTGGGCCTTTCCATGGCGACGTCGAGGCAGCGCTGCGTTCGATCAAGGTGCCGGTGCTCTACATGCCTTCACAAACGGATATGTACTTTCCCATCACCGATGCGCACTACGAAGCGGCGTTGATACCGCACTGTACGCTCGCCATCATTCCCTCGCTGTGGGGCCATCCCGCGGGTGCCGGCGTCGCGCCGGCGGACGGAAAATTTCTCAACGAGCATGTGGCCGGATTTCTCGCGGGGCTCGGCAAGAACTAGCCGCGCGCCAGAAACTCGATCAACACTTGGCTGACCGCGGCGGGTTGTTCCTGCTGTACCCAGTGGCCCGCGCCATCAATGAGATGGATGCCGCGAAACTGGCTGCACGCGGATGAACTCATCGCCTGGAGTGCGCCGGGACTTTGATGCGTGCCCCAATCGTTTTTCCCGGCGATGTAGCAGCACGGCACATCGATGCGGCGGCCCGAAAATTCTTGCAGCCGCGCGGCAGCCTGCGGATCGAGCACACTGCGGTACCACTGCAGCCCTCCCTGGAATGACCTGCGCGTGAATGCGTCGCTGTAGATCCGAAGCTCGGCGTCGGGCAGCCATGAGCATGCCGATACTTCGGCCGCCGTCGGCGCCATGTCCGCCACGGTTGCGGCCATTCCCTGGTCCAGATCCATGATGTAGTACTTCGGCATCTTGGCCAGCTCGGCCGCTGTCCATGACGTCAGCGGAAAGGGAGTGTTCTGCTTCCAATCGGCGCTTTTGCAGTGGTAGTAAGCTCGCAGGAAGGCGTGCAGGCCCTGCGCGCAGCCATGCATATCGGCATTCGCCTCGCGTGTCGAGTAATACCACTGATAGTGTTTGCGTGGCGGAGACAACGCAGCCAGAGAAGCGGAGATGGCGGCCATGGGCGATGGCGCGCCGGGGACGTGCGGCCGCGGTGCCCCGCTGAAGGGTGCGCTGAGCAATACGGCGGATCGAAACACCTCCGGGTGCAGCAGCGCGCACCAGGCAGCGACAGGCGATCCGAAATCATGCCCCACGACGGCGGCCACGCGGCCAATTCCCAGCGCAGCCGCCAGCCCGAGGATGTCCTTTACTAAATTGAGGATATGGAACGAAGCCAGATCGCCGTCGTACCGGTCATCCGACCCCGAGGTGCGTCCGTAGCCTCTCTGGTCCGGGGCGAGCACATGAAAGCCTGCGTCGGCCAGTATCGGCATCACTTTGCGCCAACTGTACGCAAGCTCCGGAAAACCGTGGAGAAGCAGGACACACGGCCGATTCTCTACTTCGAATCCGGCTTCGAGCACGTGCATGGCAAGTCCGGTTCCGACGTCGACCGTCCGCGAACGGATGCCGGGCCCAAGAGCGGTATCGTAGCCCGCACTCATCGCCAATCGATTCCCTTGCCATGATGGCGAAGCCGGTAGATCATCGTGCGCCATGAAAATGAGAACGCTTCCGCCCATTCTGCTCTTTTTGAGCGGCTTCATCACGGTGGGGGCCGCATCCGCCGAACCGGGAGCGCCGACGTCCGCTCAGGTGGTGGTGACGGACATCTATCACCAGGTGACGGTCAGCGATCCGTATCGCTGGCTGGAAAACGCCGCCGATCCGAAAGTTCACGAGTGGAGCGCGGCGCAGGATGCGCGCACCAGAAAGTATCTGGACGAGTTGCCGCAGCGCGCACCGATCTTCAAGCAATTGTTGACGCAAATCTCGGCAACATCGAGTTCCTACCGCGGGTTGCGTGCAGTGGGGGCTGCCGTTTTTGCGTATTATTCTCAGCCCCCGAAGCAGCAGCCGATGATTGCGGTTTTGACCAATGCCGCTGATCCTTCGCTGGCACGAATCATCGTCGATCCGAACATCATCAATCCCAAGGGCACGACGGCGATCGATTGGTTCCTGCCCTCGCCGGACGGCAAACTCCTGGCTGTCTCGATGTCCGAGAACGGCAGCGAAGATGGCACGCTGCATCTGTTCGATGTGGCCTCGGGCAAGGAGGTGGGGCCGCAAATTCCGCGAGTGCAATTCCCCACGGGCGGCGGCAGCCTGGAGTGGAGCCCAGACGCCAGGGGATTCTGGTATACGCGCTATCCCGGACCGGATCGGCCCGCCACGGAGCAGCACTTTTTCCAGCAAGTCTATTTTCATAGGCTGGCCGAGGATCCGTCCAAGGATACCTATGTCCTGGGCAAAGACTTTCCCAAGGTCGCAGAAATCCAATTGGATGCCCGGTTCAATCCGAAGCTCATCGTCATATCTGTCGCCAATGGCGACGGCGGAGAATTCGCCCACTATGTGATCGGCGCTGGCGGCAGTCCTCAGCAGATCACCCATTTCAACGACAAGGTTGTTGCCGCGGCCGCCGGCCCCGACGGCGCGCTGTACTTGGTATCCCGAAAAGGCGCACCGCACGGCAAACTTCTAAGACTGGATCCCGGTGTGACGGACCTGAGCCGCGCCGTGACCATCGTTCCGGAAAGCGACGCAGTCATGCTGGCGAGCGGTGAATTTGGTGGTCAGCCTGTGGTCGTGACGCCAGATGCGCTGTACCTGCGCGAAATCGTCGGCGGTCCTTCCCGCGTGGCCATCTTCGATCATGCCGGCAAGCCCGCAGGAACGTTGCCGCTGCCGGATGTGGCATCAGTCGATGAAGTAGATCCGCTGAGCGATGGCACGCTCCTGTTCGAAGTCGCGACTTATCTGCGCCCACCATACTTCTCTCGCTACGACTCGCATACGGGCAAAGCGTCGGACACTCAGCTTGCGCAGAAGAGCCCGGTGTCATTCGCCGATACCGAGGTGATTCGTGAAATGGTGAAGTCCAAGGACGGTACATTGATCCCGATCAATATCGTCCGCCGCAAAGGCACGCAACTGAACGGCGTCAATCCTGTGCTGCTGTACGGCTATGGAGGCTTTTCGATCAGCGAAACGCCGGCGTTTCTTGGAGCCTACATCCGTTTGTGGATCGATGGCGGCGGGGTCTATGTCGATGCGAACTTGCGCGGCGGCGGCGAATTCGGCGAAGACTGGCATGCACAAGGTGCGCTGACCCACAAACAAAATGTCTTCGACGATTTTCTCGCGGCCGCGGAGCATCTCATTGCGCAGAGGTATACGGACCGTGATCATTTGGCGATTATGGGCGGCAGCAACGGCGGTCTGTTGATGGGCGCTGCGCTGACTCAGCGTCCCGAGCTTTTTCGGGCCGTCGTGTCCCTCGTCGGCATCTACGACATGCTGCGTGTGGAGCTGGATCCGAACGGTCAGTTCAACACGACGGAATACGGGTCCGTGAAGGATCCCGAACAATTCAAGGCACTCTATGCCTACTCACCCTATCACCGAGTCATCGAAGGTAGGGCGTATCCGGCGATTTTCATGGCAACCGGCGAAACCGATGGGCGCGTCAACCCCGCGCACTCGCGCAAGATGATTGCGCGCTTGCAGGCGGCGGCCGGCTCAGGAAAACCGATTTTTCTGAGCATTAACGCGCATGCCGGCCATGGCATCGGAAGCGCCTTGTCGATTCGCGTGAATCAGCAAGCCGACATTTATGCCTTTCTATTCGACCAGCTTGGAATGAAGCTGCCGCAGAAGTGACCCAGCGCACTGGTAGGTTCCCAGCTAAATGACGTTCAAAACCTGGCTTTTGTTTCTCGCGATGGAAACGGCGCTGTCATTATCGCCGGGTCCGGCGGTGTTCTATGTGGTGTCGCAGGGCGTGCGCGGCGCCTTGCGTCGTACGCTGCCGGCGGCCGCGGGAATCCTCACCGCCAACGGCCTTTATTTCGCGCTCTCGGCCACCAGCCTGGGGGCCATCATTGCCGCGAGTGCGCGCTTTTTTACCGTCGCGAAATGGGTCGGCGCGATCTACTTGATTTATTTGGGTATAAAAGCGTTGCGCTCCGCGGGCTCTATGCACTCGGTTGCGCTGGGGGTGGAGGGCGCCGGCAATGAAGGCGATCTACGCGGCGTGTATCTCGGAGCACTCACGCTGCAATTGGCCAACCCCAAGGCGCTGCTGTTCTTTTTGGCGCTATTACCGCAGTTCATCGATCCTTCGGTTTCGGTCGCACCGCAAATGTTGATCCTGGCAGCGACATCCATGCTGCCGGAGCTTTGTATTTTGACGACCTATGGTTGGCTCGCGCATCGCGCGGTGCATGCCAGTGCCAGATTCGGTGTGACCGGCAACATGAATCGTTGGCTCGCGCGAATAGAGGGCGCCGGATTATTAGGATGCGCGACTCTGGTACTTAAGTTCAGCCGCGGCAACTAGCCGCGACATTTTAGCAAAAGGGGAAGACATGAGGCAGTTACTAGCAGCGGCCATGCTGTGCATCGGGGTCGGACAGATGGTTGCGGCGGCAGAGACGGCGGCCGCCGATCGATTGGTCCATCGCTATCTGAGCGTTGAGATTTCGCCGAACGCGGAACTCGTCGCCTCGGTCGAAGGCGACTCCTCTGCCAGCGGCGGTGCCCCGACGGTTCGCGATCTGGTGATCAGGCAGGCGCGCTCCGGCGCCGCCATCACCGTTGCGATGCCCTGCGGCCGAGTACCGCAGTGCTGGCCGGATTCCCCGACGTGGAGCCCCGACGGCAAGCGCTTGATGTTCACGTTGCGTTCGCCAGGCACGCATGCGCGCTCCATCTACGCGGTGGGTGCCGACGGCAGCGGGCTGGTCAAGCTGCTCGATTTCAGCGGGACGATCGAACGCCTGCGCTCGATGCCGGATGGCCGCCTGGCCATGCTGGCCATTCAAAACGCGACCAAGGAGGTCGGCGCAACCCAAGCCGGCGCGCCGATTGCCGGCGACTTGGACGCCGCACCGCCGGAGCAGCGAATCGCCATCCTGGAAAACGGCGCATTGCGTTGGGTCTCGCCCCCCGACCTGTTCGTCTACGAGTATGACTGGCGATCCGGCGGCAAGGGCTTCATCGGAACGGCCGCGCCCGGCGACGGCGATAACAATTGGTGGACCGCGAAGCTCTACGCGTTTCCGGAAAGCGGCTCCGGCGCGCAGGTGATCTATGCGCCGACCGATGATCGCCAACAGCTGGCGATGCCGAAGGTATCGCGGGACGGCTCCGTGGTCGCATTCATCGCCGGGATCATGAGCGACTTTGGTTCCACGGGCGGCGATGTGTATGCGTTGCACCTGGACGGCGGCACGGCAGTGAATCTGACCCCCGACATGCACGCGTCGGCCACCGCCATCGATTGGCGCTGCGATGGCCACCTGCAGGCAGAACTTCTGGCCGGCGACAAGACTCAATTTGCGGATTTGGGATCCGTCGCCGCTACCCGCAGCGGACCGGGGCTCAAAGCCGCGGCCACGCGCATCGTGTGGAGCGGTGAGGAATCCTTCGGCGATCGAGCCCAAGGAATCTCCACGGCATGTCCGTCCGGTGTGACCGCCGATGCGCACGATTCATTTACGCAGGCACCAGAGATCGAAATCGGCACCATCGGCCATTGGCGGAATCTGACCTCGACCAATGCCGGTTTGAGCTCGCCGGCACGCGTGCAAAGCGTTTGGTGGAAGAACGACGGCTTCGATGTGCAGGGCTGGCTGCTGATGCCGCTGCAGGCCGAGGGCAAGATGCCGATGGTCACCATAGTCCACGGCGGGCCCGCCTCGGCGGTCACGCCCAGCTTTATCGGCCCGGGGACGGGAAGCGCGCTGCTGCGGCACGGTTATGCGTTGTTTATGCCGAACCCGCGCGGCAGCTACGGTCAGGGTGAGCGCTTCACGCAGGCGAATGTTCGCGATTTCGGCCACGGCGATTTGCGCGACATTCTTGCCGGCATCGACGCCGCGGCGAAGGTCGCGCCCATCGATACGGCACGCTTGGGACTGACCGGCGGAAGCTATGGCGGCTTCATGAGCATGTGGGCCGTGACCCAAACCAATCGCTTCAAAGCCGCCGTTGCCGCCGCCGGCATCAGTGACTGGTTGTCGTATTACGGCGAGAACGGTATCGATGCGTGGATGATTCCCTATTTCGGCAAGTCGGCGTACGACGATCCTGCCGCTTATGCCGCCTCCTCGGCCATCAACTTCATGCACAACGTCAAGACACCGACTTTCGCCTACGTCGGAGAGCGCGATATCGAATGTCCGGCACCGCAAACCCAGGAGTTCTGGCACGCCATGAAGGCGATGAACGTCCCGACATCCATCATGATCTATCCCGGCGAAGGCCATGGTCTGCGCGATCCGGAGCATTTGGCCGACGCGCAGCAGCGTACGCTGGCGTGGTTCGATAAATACCTGAAGTAGTGCTTAGGACCTAAGGGGCCAGGCCCGAGATCGGGCCGGCCCTCGATGCACGCCGATAGGCCCTGGCTTGGCACGTCGCTTGCAATTTCACCGGTATGAATGCAACGCCACCGGTCTTTCAAGCACAGCGCAGCAACGACGTCCAATCAACCAGCGCATCGGCCTCGACGGGCTCACAGGCTGCCCCAGCCAACAGCCAGGATTTTGCCGGCGCTCTGAGCGAGGCCAACGGCAAGCCGGCCCGCAAGGCCGTCACGAGCAAATCGCACGACGTCGATTCAGGCGGCAGGCAATTGCCGCCGGCCGGCAATCGGGCGCCGGTGGCCAGCACGCCGCCGCCGCCGGCACGGACCGACGCGGCCTCGACGAACCCAGCCAACGGTGCCGCGGGCGGGCAGGGTACGTCGGGTCCCGCCGCGGTGGCCGGTGCGGCAGGCGCGGCCGCTGCGGCAGGCGCAAATGCCGCCGGCACCGGAGCGCTCGGCCTGCCACCGGGCGCAATGCCTCCCGGAACACTCGTCAATGCGCTGGCCAACGCCGCGCCAAATGCTCAGCCAATGCTCAATGACGCCTCCGCGGCCATCATGCTGCCTACGCTGGGGACTGGCACGCCGGCCGCTGATGGCTCGGCGCCCAATTCTCCGGGCGCGACGCCGAACGCCGTCGCAACGGTACCGATGCTCGGCGCTGCCGCGGCGGCTGCCCCGACGGCGCGCCTTGTCGCAGGGGCGGGAAACGCGGCGGTGAGCGCCAGGCCTGTAGAAGGTACGGCCGGCAAGGCAGCTGTGGATGCAGCCGCCTCCACTCCCACGTCGGCCGACGCCAGTACGGCAGGTTTGACCGCGACGCCTGACGGCGGCCCGGCCTTAGGCGAAGCCGACGCGGCAGCACAGGCGGCGATGGCGGCGGCCAATGCCGACTCGGCAGCGGCCATGGCGGCGGCCATCACCCAGGGTACCAGCGCGCCAGCGGAGGCGGCCCCGGAAACTGGCGCGGCAGCCCCGGGTGTCGGCGGCCCGCAGGGCTTGGTGGCGTTTGCCGCGTCGGCATCGGCCGAGCGCGCCACGAGTTCGGCGGTGACGGCTGCAACGGCGGCATCCGTTGCGCAAGCGATCTCGGCCACCGCCAGTGCCGGTGCAACGGATCGGCACACGCACGGCAGCGCAGCCGACTTGTCTTTGTCCGGTACGTCGAACGACGGCACGGCAGGGGCCGCGCAATGGCTGAGCTCGGGACCTTCGGCCTCGACCGATGCCCCCTCAACGGCCACTTTGAAAGTAGCGCCGGGCGTCGACTCGCCGGAGTTCGGGCAAGGTGTTGCAGACCGCGTGTCGTTGATGGTGGACAGCAATCTGACGAGCGCCAAACTGCAGGTCAACCCGCCCACGCTCGGACCCATCGAAGTGCGCATCGCGCTTCAAGGCGGTCATGCGCAGGTCTGGTTTACCAGCCACAGTGCCGTCACGCGGGATGCCTTGGAGTCGAGTTCCCCGAAACTGCGCGAAATGCTGGGTGCCCAGGGTTTCGGGCAGGTGAGCGTCGATATTTCGCAGCGCTCCTTCCAAGAGCGGTCACCGCCATCGAAGGGCTACGAAGGTGTACCGGCCATCGGCAGCGAGCCCAGTGTCGCGATACAAGCGTCTAGTGCGCCGCGGAGCGCCAGCGCGCTGCTCGATGCCTACGCGTAAGTTGCTTTAGTTCAGATCATGCCGCCATTGATGGAAATCACTTGCCCCGTGATGTAGCCGGCGTGCGCTGAGGCCAGAAACGCCACCAAGCTCGCGACCTCGTCGGGCGAACCGGCGCGTTTCATCGGAACGATGGTGTTGATGGCATCCGCGTCGAACGTGGCCTTGCTCATGTCCGTGGAAATGATGCCGGGCGCCACGGCGTTGACGGTGATTCCCCGGCTCGCCACCTCGAGGCTCAAGGCCTTGGTCGCCGCATTCAGCGCTCCCTTGGCCGCCGCGTAGTTGACCTGGCCTCGATTGCCGAGCAGCGCGGTGACCGACGAGATGCTGATGATCCGGCCCCAGCGAGTCCGGATCATCGGCAGCATCAGCGGCTGCGTGACGTTGTAGAACCCGTTGATCGAAACATCGATCACGCGATGCCATTGCTGCGGACTCATTCCCGGAAAAACGGCATCGTCATGGATGCCGGCATTGTTGACCAGGATCTGGATCGGTCCTTCCTCGAGCAGCGTCTCGAGCGCCGTGCGCGTCGAGTCCGCATCGGTCAGATCGAATTGAATCGCGCGCGCCCGGCCGCCCGCCCTGATGATATCGGCGGCTGTCGATTGGGCGGCGGCCATCGCGCGATGTGCGTGGACATAGACAAAGTGGCCTTGGGCGCTCAAGGCCCGGCAAATGGCGCCGCCGATGCCGCCGCTGCCGCCGGTGACCAGCGCGCGCGCCGTGATTTCATTCATCTTTTGAGCCGTCCGCCCGCATCCAGCACCACCGAGGCACGGCCGCTCAGCAGGATGCTGTTCCGGTCGCGCAATGCAAACTCATATAACGCCGTCAGTCCGTCCCCGGCGAGGTGGGTGGCCTCGCAAGTCAAATCCGAATCGATGTCGTCCAATCGCGGCACGAAAAGGCGCACGTCGCGCAGGCCCGCCAGAAGTCCCACCTGCGGCGCAGAGCGCAAGGATGCCTCGGCGGCGCCGCTGCCGGAGCGTTTCGGGCTGCCGGCCAGCGCTCCATGCAACGCCATCGCTTGCGCGGCGTATTCTATACCGACGGCGCTGCCCAATCGGCCGTGCGAACGCAGCGGATTGTCGGGCGCGCGGTGCGTGGCCGTGCAGCAGCGGATGTACTGCGCATTCCATTCGATCACTTCATCCAGCAGACACATGCGCCCTTGATGTGGAATGCGGGCCTCGATCCACGCCCGGTTCAGGAGCATGGTTCGATTTGCACGGCAGCGCGTGACACGTCGAGATACTCGAGAATCACGCGTCCGGGCACCCCCATGGCCAATAGGCGCAGAAGCGGCAGGGAACGTGCGGCCGGAATCGCAACGCGCAGCGCCTCCAACTGCGTGTCGGTCATTTTGTCGTGAGGCTCATCCGTGAGGGTGAGTTCAATGCTGGCTGTCGAGCTTGGAGTCCTTTCGGGAGTGAGGACCATTGCCACGCCGAGCGCGTCCGGTATGGGGCGTTTGGCATGCAGGGGCGGCGGGTACTCCGTGTCATAGGCGACGAGCAGTACCGCTTCGCGGTCGACCGTGGCTTGAGTCAGCGCTTCCAACAGGCCGGCGACAAAGCTGGCGTCGAATGCGCAAAGCACATTCGACGCGGCCAAGGAACCGGTGGCGATGCTCCAATAACCGGCCGCGACGTTGTGCACCGAGTTGGAGAAACGCGTCGGCGACACCTCGCGAGCCGGCAGCGCCAGCGCCAGGCAGATTTCGTGGCAGATATGGCCGTCGCTCCCGGAAGAACAGAACACACTGGGTATTTGCTTAGGATCTGCGTCGGCGCTCGAGGTCGCTTCCCAGCCTACGGCCAACGCTAATTTTACGACGCGTCCCGTGCGCCGCCGCTCGGCGGAGGGCAACATCGCCGGGGTGGGCAGCACGGTGGGGGCGGGCACATAGGGCTGTTCACCCGACAACACCGCCGCGGTCTGCGGCCAATGGTTGAAGCCGGGACCCAGCACGCCGATGCCGCTGATGTACGCGGACAGCTTCATCCGGCACGGCCGAGGATCAAGCTGCAATTGGTACCGCCGAAGCCGAAGGAGTTGCTGAGCACTCGATGGACCGTTGCGCGCCGGTTCTCCCGAATGTAGTGGGCTGTGAGGGTGGGGTCTACCCGCATCGTGTGCACGCCGCCGGGCATCAATTGATTCCGTATGGCCAGCGCGCTGATCACCGCCTCGAGCGCGCCCGCCGCGCCCAGCGTGTGGCCCGTCGCGCCCTTGGTCGAACTGCAGGCCACGGTCGGCCCGAAAATACTGGTGACCGCCTGGCTCTCGGAGCGGTCGTTGCTGGGTGTCGCGGTGCCGTGCAAGTTGATGTAGTCAATGTCGCCGGGTTGCATCGACGCGGCATCCAGGGCGGCCTGCATGGCGCGCTTCGCGCCCAAGCCCTCCGGGTGAGGCGCCGACATATGGTGTGCGTCGCTTGATTCACCCACCCCGTAGAGAAGCACCGAGTTGCCGTCCAGCGATTCCGGCACCCGCTCCAGAAGCGCAAAGGCGGCAGCTTCTCCGATGGAAATGCCGTCGCGTGCGGAGTCGAAGGGCCGGCAAGGCGCGGGCGAGGTGAGCTGCAGGGAATGAAATCCATACAACGTGGTGAGACACAACGAGTCGGTGCCGCCCACCAGTGCGGCATCGATGAGCCCCGCCTCGATCATGCGCCGAGCCGAACCGAACACTTTGGCGCTGGAGGCGCAAGCCGAAGAAATCACCACCGCCGGACCCTCGAGGCGGCAACGTTGCCGCAGGTAATCGGCAACTGAAAACGAGTTGTGGGTGGTGCCGTATTCGAAGCTCGCGGGCAGCGCGCCGGTCACCGCGTCGCGCGCCCGATAGGCGAGCTCGGTCTGCATGATGCCCGCCGTGCTGGTGCCGATGAACACCCCGACACGCCGGCGCCCCCAGCGTGCCGCGGCCGCTTGCACGGCGTCGAAAAAGCCGTCCTGCTGCACGGCAAGCTCGGCCAAGCGGTTGTTGCGGCAATCGAAGATCTGCAATGCCGTGGGCAGCCGCTGCGCATCGACGCCCGGGACCTCGCCGATGTGGGTATCGATTCTCACGGTCTCGAATTCGCAGCGCGTAAGTCCGCTGCGTTGTTCGACGAGTGCGGCCAGGGTGGGTGCGACACCGCGGCCGATGCAGCTCGTTGCCGTATATTCCGCGAGCAGCAAGGGTTTCATGGGTTTCACGGCAACGCCGAGCGCAGCGTGACGGGGCTCAAACCTGCTGAGTTCAGTGCATCGAGCAGGCGCGGCAATACGTCCAGGATCACCGGCTTGCCGCCGCGGCCGCGCGCCGCATGGCCATCGTGCAGCAACAAGATATCGCCCGCCTGCAGGGGAGTCGTCAGACGCCGCAGCACCACGTCGGGATCGCCGTTCACGGTGTCGAATCCTCGCCGCGTCCAGCTGGCCAACCGCAGTTTCAGCCGCACCAGCACCGGATCGAGAAAGGGATTGCGCAACCCTGCAGGGGCGCGAAAAAATTTTGGGTAGCTGCCGGTCACGCGATGGATGCTCTCCTGCGCCTTGGAAACCTCGGCGTTCATCGCACCCGGACCCAGCAATGAGAAGTTGTGGCGGTGCCGCTGACTGTGATTTTCTATGGCGTGCCCGCGCCTGATGATTTCTTGCGCGAGGTCCGGGTAACGCAGCACGCGTTCGCCCACGCAAAAAAACGTGGCGCATGCCCGCTGCGTCTCCAATTGCGCCAGGACTTGCGGCGTGACATCCGGCTCCGGTCCATCATCGATGGTGATCGCGACGGCCGCTTCGCTGCCGTCCCGTGCGGGCAGCCGGGTCCAATTCGGGCCGAGCAGCCGGCTTCGCGGCCATAGTCCGGCCGCCGCCAACCCGATGTGGTTTGCCGCAACCGCGCCGAGCGCCCAAGGCCACACGTGCGGCCTCGCGAGCACGGCTGCCCCCGCGCCCACGTGCACCGCGGCCGACGCGTACAGCAGCGGGGAAGGCCTCCACCGGCCGGGAGCGTCTTGCTTCATGTGAAACGCGAATCCAGAAAATTCTCCCATAGCTTGGTCCACGTGCGCCAATCATGGCCGCCCGCGACGACATCGACCGCGTCTGCCGGCAGCTCTCCCGCCAGCAGAGCATGCGCCGCCGAGAAGCGATCCTCTTGCCCGAAACCCAAGTACAGCGATGGCGCGCCGACTCGCGTCTTGAGGTGGCGCCATATTCGGCGTTCCACATCGCCCTGCGCAAGTTCCCCGGGTTCCCAGGCCGCAAGACCGCGCGCTGCCGCGATTTCTTTCAACAACATGCGATTTCCCAAGTAGGGTGCCAGCAGGCACAGCCCATCCAGTTCATCGGGATGTGAGCTGGCGTAGTCCAGCGCGATCGAGCCTCCGAGCGAGATTCCCGCCAGCCAAATCGAAATCCCCGATCCGCGGGCCGGCAACAGGATTTCGGTGCGCAACCGATCGAGCGGCTCTCGATCGTCAAGGTGCCGCATTTCCAAATCGACGAAGCGCAGATCCAGCGCAATCCCCCGCTCGAGAACTTTCTGCGGGAAGCCTTCGCTGAGGAAATCCCGCGCGGAGTGATAGGCGCCCGGCAACCATACCATCTGCGTCTTGGCGATGCAGCCGGGCCGTGCTCGCTTAAGGATGCTGTGCATGGGCATCTGCGGCCGGCGCACCGATGGCGGCGAACAGCAGCGCGAGAAATGCGCCCGGCGCCACCGTGGTCCCGAGGGCGACCAGCACGGGAACTTGCGAAAAAGATAACAGACCGAATCCGATGACCGTGCTGGCATTGGCGATGAGCAGCGAGGCCAGCGTGAGGGCTTCGTTGCCGCCTTGCGCCGCGTGGGCCTGACGGTCAAAAAACAACGCGTAGTTCGAGCCAACGGCGACGATGAGCAGCATGCCTACCAAGTGAAGAATCGTGAGCTGCACGCCGCAGAGCGTGAGCCCCGCGGCAACCGTGAGCACTGCCATCACCAAGGGCATGAGCACTCGCAAAACCCGCCGCGGCGAGCGCAGCGCAACCAGCAGCAGAACCGTCAATGCCAGGAAGCCGGCAAGCGAAAATCGAACGGCCTCCGACAGATAATCGGCATACAGTGCGTCCGACTCTTGCTTGAGGTCGAGCACCCGCGCCTCGGGCACGCCGGCATCATGGAGCGCCGCGACCACGCGGGCCGTGTCGATACCCTGGCCTGGTGCGGCGCTGTGCAGCGGCAGCAGCGCATTCCAACGGTCCCGTTGATGCAGGATGAGCGCATCGAATCCGGCATTCAGAGAAGTCCCCGCCAAGTCGCGCGCCGCCACCAGCGGCGCGTGGCGCGTCACCTCGACGTCTTCCAGGAAGGGCTGCAGACTCTCGGCGCGAAGCGGCAGGCCGTTCACGGCCTGTTTTAAATTGGCACGCAGTTCCGCGGCGCTCGGCAGGCTGCTGCGACGTGCTTCTTGAGTCGCCATGCTCGGCAAGTAGTCGGCCGGGCTGTCAATTCCGCCGATCACTCTGCCGTCCACCAGCCCCTGCAGCGCCTGTGCGGCCTGTTCCGCATGGCGAAGTATCGATTCCATATCGGAGCCGGAAACGACGACCAGCTCGCGCACGTCTGCGGCTCCCAGATCGGCGCGCAGCTGCGCATCATACTTTTGTTCTTCGGCCGAGACCGGGCTGAGCGCCGACAGCTCGCGGTTCCAGAGCGTTGCCCGATCGTGGTACAGCACCGTGATTGCCAGCATCAGCAGAGCCACGGTCCACAGCACCCTCGCAGCCGGACCGATTCGCCGCACCCGCTGCAGCAGTTGCGCGACCCGCCTGCCGAAGGGTGCCACGTCGCGAATCGTGAAATCAGCCGGCAGAAGCGCCGGCAGTACAAAGCGGGTGACCAACGCGGCCGCAATCAACCCGCTGATGGAATAGAGGCCGAGCTGCTTCAGCCCGGGAAATCCGGAGGGCAGCAGCGAGGCGAATCCGCACACGGAGGTGAGCATCCCTAAGCGAACCGTCGGCCACCAGAGCCGCTGCCACGTGCGGCCCGCGGCAACGTTCGGGCGCGACTGAATAAAAAAATAGATCGAGTAATCGACCGATTCGCCGATCAAGGTAATCCCGAAACCCAGCGTGATGCCATGAACGGCGCCAAAACCCAGCGCCACTGCCGCCACGCCGACCACTGCGCCGGTGGTCACCGGCAACAGGCCCAAGCCGAGTGCCGGCAACGATCGATAAACGATGAGCAGCAAGGCGACCACCAGGATGCTGCTGGCGATCGACAAGCGCACGGCGGCGCGCTCAATCTTGGCCCGCGCCGCCACGGCGAATACGCCTGGGCCGCTCAGGTGCAGCTCAACATCCTTGCCGGAAGTTTGCGAACCGCCCGCCGCCGCTGCGAACGCTGCCCGAATCGCCTCGATGGCTCTGCGCTGGGCGTCGCTGTCGGAGCCGCTGGCCGCGGTTTGCGCCACGGCCAGGGAGCGCCTTGCGTCGGCGGAGACCCAGACGCCGTCGCGGCTCTGCGGCGCCGGTGCGCGCGCCAATCGATCCAGGATGTTGAGCAGCTCGCCCGTCGGATCGCGCGGCAACAGGGACTTGAAAAGCAATCCCGCGGGCGACGCCAGATTGTCGATGGTTTCCCCGATGGCGGCGTTCAACCCGGCGGCGGAAAAGTGCTCCGCGTTGACCGCTTCGCTCAGCAGATAACGGTGCTGAAACAGGAATTCGCGGTCTCTTTGCCCGGCAGCGTCGCCGTTGTTGACGCTGGTGAACTGGGAATCCCTGCGCAGTCGATCTATCATGGAAACAGACACGCGGGCGCGGGCGTCGGCGTCGCCTTGCTCGAGTGCGATCAGAATCAGACGGGAGGCCGGGCCATCGCGCAGCTGATCGACCAGCAGCTGCTGCACGGGTGTGGGATTGGCCGGCAAGAATGCCGATAGATCGGTGATGTAGTGGGCGCGCGCCACGACGAACACCGCGAACGCGACGCAGCCGAGCCAAACGATCAGCACTCGTGCGCGGCGCACGATCATGGCAACGTGGATGGCCGTAGCGTCATCAGCGAACGGTCGCCGTCGGGTTGGCGAATCTCAACCCTCAGCAATTGATCGCGCGCGCCGTCGATGCGCACCTGAGCCACCGACTGCTTGACCTTGGATTCCAGCGGCACCAAGGTCAAGGTCCAGCGTGCCACGCTGCCCGTGAAATCCAGATGAAAAAGACGCTCGAGAGCGCCTCGATCGCCGGCCAATGTGGCGCGAATGCTTTCAACGAAGGGTTGAACCTGAGGATAGGCGTGCAGATCGATCACGCGTCGGCTGTGCGCCCGTTCCACCGTCAATATCCCGCCGCTCAGCACCAGAGTTTCTGCGTGGGGCTTGAGTGTGCGCTTCTCGAGCCGGTCCGGTGCGTCAAAGCGTAACTCGCCCGAGGACTCGATCGGATGGCTCAACACGGAGAGAAATTGCTGCTCGATGAATTCGACTCTGCCGTGCTGGCGCATCGCCAGCAGGCCCATGATCTCGTCGAGATCATTGAAGACCGGCGGCGCGCCGCTCCAAGCGGCGGTGCCGCACAGGGCGCCGAAAACACTCAAGACCAGCAACGGCAGTGCGCGCATCATTCGCTCCGGTTTCCGGCGGGGACTCGCCAGAAATCGAAAAAATTGAACCAGTTGTAAGGATCGCTGCGGCAGTAATGCTCCAGCACCGCTGCATAGCGTTCGATCGCCGCGCGCACGGCAAGATGGCGGCTGCCGACGCTGGTGGCGGAGAAATCCGCCACGCGCTCGAATACCACGTGGTAGTTATTTCCGCCGCGGTACAGGCCGACCATGAAAAACACCGGGCAACGCAGAATGGCGGCCGCGCGCATCGGTCCCGTGGGCAGGTAGGCCCGTTCCCCCAGGAACGTGACCGCCTGTGTGGGCTCATCTCCCAATGTGCGGTCAGCCAGCACGCCGACGCAACCGCCCTGCTCGAGCCGCTCCGCAATGCGCAGCATGGCATCGAGTTGGCCGAGCGATACGATATCCGGCACCGATTTCGGACTGATGGCGGCAAGGATGCCGCTGATCTTGCGGGCGTTCTCCTCGTACATCGCCATCGAGACGGACAGACGGGTCTGGCGCCGGCTGAGCGAATGCATGAGCGCGAAGCT